>Ga0105248_10002705_pt1 | contig 19698 bp, 12 predicted proteins | sample KBSS34metaG_FD_81524 | JGI IMG/M metagenome (GOLD analysis project Ga0105248, IMG submission 81524) | Switchgrass rhizosphere microbial communities from Kellogg Biological Station, Michigan, USA - KBS S3-4 metaG | ecosystem: Host-associated > Plants > Roots > Rhizosphere > Soil | place...
ACAAGGTGATCGATGGGCAGGTGGTGGTTCCGTCGAGCGCGGCTGAGCGCAAGGGGGTTCAGCCGGTCGTCCACCTGAGCACAAACGGAAAAGCGCGTGCGGAGGTCGCTGTTGGCCGCGCGGTGCAATTCACCGCTATTATCGAACTGCCTCCGAATACAGGAAAGATCATTGCAGCGGAGTGGGATTTTGAAGGAGACGGCAAGTTCGCGGTTCCCCAAGCGATAAAGATCTCCTCGGGCAAACAGGTACGCCTCAACATGACGCATGCCTTTGCGAAGCCGGGGACCTACTTCACGACTCTCCGCGCGATTTCACAGCGTAACGGAGACCAAAACACACCGTATGCGCGTATTCAAAACCTTGATCGAGTGAGAGTGGTGGTGAAGTGAACCTGCTCAAGCTGCTCTGGCCAAACTTCAGGGCAACTAATCAGCCCCAACCGGGACCAATCTCTTTGAAGCTTTCCAAAGCTGCCGGTTGATGAAGTCGGGAGCGAGGCGCCGCATGAATGCGAGCAGATTGGATTGGCCGGGCCGGATTTCGAGCTTACCGGCGCGGAATCCTGCAAATGACTGCTTGATCAGCTCATCTGTGGTCATCAGACCGATCCCCTCTCCCTGTTGCATCTCTGTTGTCAGATCCGTCTTCACTCCCGGCGGCATCAGGTCAATCACCTCCACGCCCGCTTCTTCCAACTGGAACCGAAGCGACTGTGTGTATGCGTGGACTGCCGCCTTGGTGGCACTGTAGATAGGCGCAGAGGGCAATGGCACGAATGCGAGTGCGGAAGAAACGTTGATGATGGTGCCCTTGTTGGCTGCCAAGACGTCGACGAATGCAGAAGTCATGCGGATTACGCCGCCAACATTGATGTTCACCTCTTGCATCAACCCGTCCAGGTCGGCTGCCGGAACCTTCAGGTTCTTATGCAGCATGATCCCCGCATTGTTCATCAGCACATCAAGCTTCGGATAGCCGGCCTTCACACGCTTGGCAAGGGCTGCGATCTGCAACGGATCCGCAACGTCGCTGTGGATGGTGTGAAGCTGCGGGTATCTCTTCCTCAGCTCGTCGAGCGCCGACTCCCTGCGACCAGTCACGATGACTTGGTTTCCCAGTTCGAGGAATTTAAGGGCGAAAGAGAGGCCAATACCTGCTGAGCCTCCGGTAATCAGGATGGTGCGACCGGTGAGTTTCATTCAGAATCCTTTCCAGTGAACGTAGCGAGCGGCATGCACCCATCTAGTCGGTCCGAGGGCCTTGCCTTACGAAGGAAAACAACGCCCGAAGGCGAGAAGGAAACGGGGCGAGCCGTGGATCCGAATCTTGCGGCTTAGTAAAGCCCACGCCAGGTTCGCTTCTTTGCGAAGAAATCGTAGCCATGTCTGGGTGTCCGAAGTCAGCCGGAAATCCGCTGCGCCAACATGCCCATCTGACACCGTGAGCTTCCTGTCCCTGATCACCACTGTCGCTTTGACTTGCTCCTGACCAGTGAATGTGAAGTGATATGTGGCGTTCAGCCCTTCCGACTTCCCGCGCTGAAACACGAAATTCAAGCCACGTAGAAAAGCCCGGATAGTTCCTTGACCCGCAAGCCCATTTCTGACTCGTCTAGTCGTTTTATGTGGAAACCGGCGCTGCACATAATCCTCGGCATCTGAGCCGGGAACAACATAGATCGTCTCCACTTTGTCCTGCAGCGGCTTCAACACATCGTTTAGGAATTCCTTGCGATTGTTGAGAAACGGCGCAATCACTTCCTCGCCAGCCGGGCAGACGGACAGGCAATATGCTGCTTTATAGTTCGCGCCGAATGAAAGGCTCTGCCACATCGAGACGGTTTCCGAACCTGAGACCTTCTTCCTGTAATCCAGCGCATCCTTGCTGTCGGCGATTGTTTCCACCCAGTCGTTGAACCCGCCCATGAACTCGCGGTAGTTATGGGTGTAGCAGGCTGCGAAGTCGAAGTTGCCATCACTGCCAATGGCGCCCGTCGGGCAGGCTGCAACGCACAGTTTGCATTCGAGGCAGGGGTTGTAATCGATGGGACTCGAGTTTTCCGAAACCTTTGCGTCGACCAGCACCGTTCCGAGCAGGATGAAATTCCCAAACTTCGGATGAATCACATTGCGATGGATTCCCATCCGGCCCAGACCTGCGGCGACGGCAATGGGTTTGTGCGAAACAACCCACATCTTCGTTCCCCAGCGATCCGCCTCCATCGGAAAACCTGCGGCTCCGCCATTCAACGCGCGTACGCCAATCTTTTCCAGCGCCGTAACAATCTTTCGAGCTACCTCGTTGGTTTCATCGGTCGTTTGATGAAACTCAAGATTGGCGATCGACCGTGCTGGAGTGCGGATGTTCTCGCGGTTCATTCTCATCACAATACTCACGATCGTCTTCGTGCCTGGAAGGAGCGACAGAATCTCGGATCTCTGGTCCGCGATGTCCGAGCGCTCAATCTCAACAAACCCTGCGTCATCCGCGCCCGCGTCCAGACACAACTGCCGAAGCCAACCGCGGTCGAGGGATTCGGACCTGGGCCGTGCGGCGTCTGTTGCTTCTCTTGCTCGGATTTGTTTTACGGTCGGATGTTCAGATAGCTGCATCGGAAGCTCCCTCTTCTACCATCAGTAAGGCTTTGTCGTTCATCAGCTTTGTCAGGTCATTCCAGCGCTCGTTGCCCAGTTGCTTCCGCAGACCTTCCTGCGATCTTTCCCAGAACGGAATAGCCCGATTGAGTTCCGATTTACCCGAGCGCGTAAGGCGAAGCTGACGCTCACGGCGATCCGCCCCGTAAACTTTCGATACCCATCCCTGCCTGTTCATAACGCCCAGTGTTCGAGTCAGGGTGGTGCTGTCCATGGCCAGGATTTCTCCGAGCCTGCCTTGGGTGATGTCCCCGGCGAGCGAAAGTGCCTGCAGAATCGTGAACTGCGTAATGGTCAGTCCCACGCTTCGAAGTGATTCGTCATACCGCTGGGTGATTGCTCTGCTGGCGCGACGAATACTCGCGCACAGGCAGGGAAGAGCGGGCGTCGCAGCCGAGATCTTCATCATGTATTAAAGATGCATATACATATATTGTCGATTCAAGACATTCCAAATGAATTTCGACTCTGCCGCATTCTGCAGGTCATTGCGGCCGCGGAGATCGTTGCTTCGATTCGGTGGCCGTATTCAGCCGCCCCGTTGAATGCCGCTTATCCAGCGTTGTCGTAGGCTGAGCCTCGGATAGGTACCGATAGACGGGCTAGCGCTTACTAATTTCGGATTGTCGGAAAATCAGAAAGCAACTTCAATTCGGACGGACCCGAATTCCATCGCCTGCAAAATCACCTGCTATATATTCGTCTTCTAGGTCGTTAGGCGTTCTTTGGCAGTCTCCAGCGACCTGTAAGATGTTGAAAGTATTAGATATAGAGGCCTTGACACGGTGCACAGCTTATCGCCCGTAAGCCACCCGTATTCAATGACTTACGTGCATCGACCCCAGATTTGGCGCCTGCTAAATAGCCTGTTTTGACGACCGCTTCCCCCATACGGAAGCGGTCGATTTAGATCGTGCAGTAATCTGCCGAATCCCAAGAGACCAAGTGCAGTGATCCTTGAGAAACAACTTCCCACAAGCCGACATTTCATTACTAATCGGCCATCGACGAGTGAGTTGGCGATAATGCGCTCATCGAGAAAGCCGTAACGAGTCAATCGGCAGCAATCACTTGTCCGATCAGCCGGTTTTACGTCCAGGTGGATTGGACTTGTAAACACTGGCCCGACACATGGGAACCAACCTACTGCGGGTTTTTCGCTCAGAGGACTTGATCACGAAAGCACCAATAAGAAGTTGCGCGGAATTCCTCGTGTATACTGCCGACGGCTCACCCCAATCAGGAGGGTTGCCGTGTCGCTTTCGATGCTGGCTGTTTGGCAGATTCCGCCGTGGGGCGACTTCGCACCGAAGCTCGTACTGACAATCGTCGATAAGGGCGCTCTTGCCCTCATTGCGATTCTGCTTGGATACTGGATCAGCCGAAAATTGGAAGCTTATAAGGCCGATCAACAACGAGTAATAGCGCTGGAGCGAGACAAGGCTAGTCTGGCAGCGGAACTCGAAAAAACGCGCCGGACGCGAGATCTCGATTTTCGAGAAAAGCAGCTATCACAATTCTACTGGCCTATTTGCTTCCGGCTCATGAAGGATACTGCGATCTGGAAGCTCGTACCACAACTGCACAGTGAAGCGAGCAACAGAATCTCTGATGCAGTGGGCCACGAGATCGAATTGAATTACCTAATCAGGAATCACGAGGAGATCGTCTCGATACTTGAGTCGTACATACACCTCGCACAAGTCGACTCGGACCTACTCCAGATGATAGGCGATTACGTGAGACATGTGGCCGTCTATAGGGCACTGCGGGCAACGAACACATACGATCTCAATCCGATCGACGTCGGCGAGCCTCTTCCAAAGGGCTTGCGAGCGAAATTTGAAAACCAGCGGGCACACCTTCAGGCCGAATTTGACGCACTCGTCAAGCCACAATAGGTTAGGACCGCCGTGAGGCACATCTTCGCCAACCGCTCAACGACACTGAATTGCCAGTCACAGCTTTGCGCGAGGCAAACTGACCGCAGCCTGCCAACGATTTCTGACGGACGGGCGCAACTCGGCAACTCGCGAAACCCTAATTCGTATCAGAGTAGGCGCAATACCCGCAGCGATGACAGTAAGTGCTAATTGGGCGAGCCGGACGCGAGGCTTTCGAAAGAACGCGATGAAGAAATCTGGATTGCTTCCGTCAGAGCATGTCGCGTGAAGTCAAGGGGGCGCGTTATTTGGCGATCTTACTTCTCCTTCGGACGAACCTGACCTGAGGGCAGTGCGGTGCCACTGCCTTCCGCCAAAGATATGAAACGATCGCTGGAGCCTCGTGAAAATTGTTCGAGCAAGCCGCTGGGCCAAAGGACTTCGATGCGGTCGAAGGAGGCAGCCGATCCGAGTCCAAAGTGGAGGCGCGGGTCGCTGGTGGAGAGATAGCTTCCTCCGGCGCGCACTTCATCCATTTGCCTGACGTTGCCGGTGGTGACCGTGACTCGTGCACCGATGCCCATCCGATTACTCTTCGTTCCCACCAGGCGCAGCGTGATCCAGTGGTTGTCATTCCTGGTTTCGTTGAGAAAGAGCGAGGGTGGAGCTCCAACGTTGAAGACGAGGATGTCGAGCTTTCCTTCATTATTGACATCGCCCAAGGCTGTTCCTCGGCGAGATTTCAAGGGGCCTGCATTCAAGCCGGTATCGGCGGCAACCTCACGGAATGTGCCGTTTGTCTGATTGAGGAAAAGCTCGATCGGCTCGACAAAAGGCGGTTCGCCGGGCACGCCATCGAGCAAGGTCGAGAAGTTACCCGAGGCCATGAAAAGATCGTGCCAACCGCTGTTGTCGAAGTCTGCAAAGTTCGATCCCCACTTGACGAGCGGAGAAGTGGGACCGGCGATACCGGCGCGATCGGCAGCATCGTGAAACTCGTTGTGGCCGTCGTTGATGTAGAGGCTGGCAGGCTGGCCGGCAAAACGGGTCACGAACAGGTCGAACCTGCCGTTGTGGTCGAGGTCGGTTAGATCGCATGCCATGTTGCCGTAGGTTTGGCCCATTTCCCCGTAGGCGGTGCCTGAATTGAGGCCGATATCCTCAAAGGTTCCGACCCTCTTGTTGTGAAACAGAAAATTGCTGGATCCATCGTTGGTGACATAGAGATCGGGCCAACCGTCGCCGTCGAAATCCCCCCAGCAGATTCCCATGCCGTGAGCCTTCTGAGGGTTCTGGACAGCGGCTTTGGCCGCGACCTCTTGAAAGGTTCCGTCGCCCCGATTGCGGTACAGGAAGTTGGTTTCGCCCGGCATCGTACCGGGCAGTTCGGTGAGTACGTTCTTGTAAACCGCGCGTTGAGGGTCAGGAAGATGGCGGGGATCAGTGGAGACATAGCGAGCAACGTAAAGATCCACAAATCCGTCCCGGTCATAGTCGGCCCAAGCCGCTCCGGCGCTAAAGCCTCCGCCGGCGACGCCTGCCTTTGCTGTGACGTCGGCGAACTTGCAGCCGCCTAGATTGTGATAGAGAACATTGTGGCCGTAGCCGGTGACATAAATATCGGGAAGGCCGTCGTTGTCATAATCCGCAACCGCGATCCCGCTGGCCCAGCCCTTGGTTGTCAACCCTACGGCCGCGGTGACGTCAATGAAGTGCAGTGTCTTGCCGTTGCCATCCTGCCGGTAGAGGGTGATCATGGGATCGCCGCCAGCGAGGTAGCGGTCGATTGAGGAATCGTTCACCACGGCAATATCCAATTTGCCGTTGTTATTGCAATCGAGAAAGGCAACTCCTCCTCCGCTCATGGTTTCGATGACGTAGCGCCTGTCGAGATTTGTGTGAGGAAGAGTGCGAAGTCCGACCTCCGCCGAAATATCTCGAAAATGCGGCACAGAGGGTTGCGCGAGCGGAGTGGTCACGGAAGCTGAAGGAGTTTGTGCGCAGAGTGTAAAGGCAGAGAAGAGCAGGACCAAGGAAACTGAGGTTCGAGTGCTCATCCTGTCCGGAATTCTAGCATTGCAATGTGCCTGCAAAGCGCTAGCCAATGGGCCGATTGAACTTCTTGTTCCTTGCATATTTCTCGGTTTCATCTTGTGGCAGTTCTGCTGGAAGTCGTGCAGTCGGTCCTAGGAGTGCGGATCCAGGGCGCCGACACTCGCATAAAAGGCAGCGCGCTTCAACCGCAACGTCTTTGAGAGAATCAGCGCTGGTCGTCACCGGAAAGGCATCCCTGAGCGAGCGGACCTGGAGCTTGGCCTTCAGTTGACAGGGGGTCTTTGGGTAATTGAGACTCGGTTGATTCTTAAGCGCTCCCAGTTCCCCACGATCGATTCGGAAAATGATGCATGCATGTTCCCGCAGAGCAGGCGGTTTCGCAATCCATCGAGAATGGGGTTTGCTTGTTTTGGTTCTCGACGAGACGCTGAAGAAACCTTCTGATGAGCACAAACTCAAGATCAAAGAGGGCACAAGTGAACGTGGAAAAGACGGCAAGAGAGGGAAGTCAAATGACTAGTGGAGATTGGTTGTCCAGCCGCAGAGAGTTCCTGGCAGGATTTGCCGCATTGGGACTCGTCGGATGGGCAGACAAGGAACTCGCATGGGCCAAAGAAACGCCTGGACGGAGCGGACTGCCAAATCGGCCCGCAGAAAAGCCGTTGGACTTTCATGCGTTGGCCAATGCGTTTGACGCCTGGGTGATGGATCCGACGCATGGGTTGAATACGCTCGCCAAGGATGGCCGCCAGGTTTTTCCTTCCGCGCTTCAAGGCGAGCAAGACGGTGGACTGACAACCTACGCGCCAGTGGCACTTGGTAAGGAACTGCGCGGAGAGGGTTTGCCAGGTCTGGCACCCTCACTAAAGGGCTACTTCAGCGAGCCGTATGGGCTGTTTCTTGACGGGGCGGGTGCAACCCTCTGCGAGTACTGGTATTTGATGAATGTGACTGCGATGGCCTATGGGCTGATCCGGTTACGCTTTGCAAAGGACGCAGAGTGGCTGGCGCGGGTGGAGAAAAGCGCGACGCGGCTGAAGGAGATGGCGCAGCAGCTGCATTACGACTTCAATAGCCAGGGCTACGACTTTGCCAAAGCTGCAGCCTTTACCAAGCAGGACATCTATCGGCAACCCGACGCTGTGGGCGGATACAGCTATGTGATGCTCCTTGCGTGGAAGCTGACCGGAAAGGAAGCGTTTCTAGCGGAAGCCAAGATCGCTATTAACCGCTATCTCGATTTTGCAGCCAACCCCTGGTATGAGGTTCCAAGCGGGGCAATGGCGGTGCTGGCAGCCGCGCGATTGGAAGCGATGGGCTATCCAACGAATGCGAAAAAGGCCTTGCAATTTGTGCTCGACGCGAAGGTCGGGCTGATGGCCACGGGCAGATGGGGCGGACGTGAAGTCAACGGGCTGATGGCGGGGTTTCGCACTGAGCCCGCCGGCCAGACCTACAGTATGGAGTCGATGGTGACGCTGCCGTACCTCTTGCCGTCAGTTCGATTCCGTCCGGAGTTGGCTGACGAGGTTGCGCGCCTTGCATTAAACGTCTCGGCGAACATGCGCTTGTTTTATCCGGAGTACTTGCCGCACGAGAATCAGAGCCGTCCGGACCTGCCGCCGATGTTCCCCTACGAACGGTTGAGCCGGGAAGAGAAGGGGTACAGTCCGTACGCAACTGGTGATTTTGCCGCGCACCGCTCCATCTATGGCGGCGCATACGTGATGTGGTTGGACAAGATGATTCAGCCGCAGGGAGATCCGTGGCTGCTGCGATGGGACTTGGGCAAAACGGACTTCATGGAGCCAGACTTGCCGCCGGCTTTTCTCTACTACAATCCATGGCCGGAAGAGAAGCGCGTAACAGTTGTGATGGCGAATAAAGAAAACCGATTGTACGACCTGATGCACAAGAAATCGCTGCAAACCCACGCGGGGGCAGCAGAGTTGACGTTGCGTGCGTTTGAGGCAAAGGTCGTCGAGATTCGAAGGTAGACTGATCTCGAACCGTGCATCGACGATCCGTGCGACCCCGCTGCTATTTAGGGGTTAATCACGCGTGTGGCGACGATCGACGTTGCATTTGGAGCGCCTGCGACTGCCTGAGTTCGGATGAGCGTTTCGAAGTAGACGGGCTCGGTAGGCGAGCCGGAGAAGCCGAGGGCCTCCTGGAGCTTTTGCCGGTTGTTGGCATCGGCCAGGAACAGTCCGGCCGCCTCGGTCCCCTCCTGTTGCAATCCTTGCAGAATGAGGACACTGCCGCGGCCATTGGCAAGTGGCAACAATGAGATTGTGGCGTAATCTTCTCCTGAACTCCCGGTGAAGGCTAAACCCTGGTAGGTTGCTTGTTCTCCCGGTTTCGGATGGGCATTCTGGAAGAATTTGAGGCTTTCTCCAACCTTGCCTTCTCCCTCCCGAAAGTTGAGTTTGTCTTGAAAATAGGACACCCAAGGGTTTGAGCTGGGGCTACCGACGAAGACAAAATTGCCTGACTCCAGGTCGCGCGGTCTTAGCTCCCTGGCGGAACGAACTGCGAGCCAGTCACGCGAACTTCCACTCAGCCGCACGAGAGTGTCAACCACAACCAGGTCGGCATATGACGTGAGCAGCGAACCAGACAGATACTTCATCATGCGTGCTTCGCGACTGGTTGGATGAGCATTCGTCAAATCTGTGCCGCTACGATAAGAGGGGCTCAGATATCGCTCCAGCGTCACAGGCTGCTCGTCCACGAGGCGCGTCATCCCGTAGTTGACGTCCGCAACCACTACTTCGACTGGTTTGTTGGGAGGATTAAAAAGTGTGGCCAGCGGCCAAGGCGGTGTAGGCGGATTCGCAATCGTCGGGCGAATGAACCAGACAACTGCAGTGGTAGCGAGAAAGCACGCCGCAAGCGCCCAAGGCAGCACTCTGATCCAGAGTCCGGGTCCGAATTGATGTGCGACGGGCACCGGATTTGTCGAAGTCCTGTGCCCAACGGCCCGAAAGAGAGTTGTGTAAGCCCCTTTCGGGATCTCGACGATGGATGGCTCTTCCCGGCCTTCTCCATCGAAATACTCGTGCAGCTTGAGACGCAACTGTCGGACATGAACCCGTACTGAACTATCCTCGACGACGCTATAGTCCTGGGCCTTACCAAAAACAGCGCTACCAATTCTGTGTTCGCTCAGATCCTGGATCTGGCCTCGAATTGACCTCTCGGCCATGAAGCGGAGCAGTTCTCTCAAACGCGTCGACTTCTGGAACGGCGGGCTGGCTGTGATTCTTTCGATCAACTGCCAGCGGGCGTCAACCCGAAGTTCCGGATCTACTTCCTTCATCCGCGTTCGTTTCCATTTCGATTGGTACAGCCAGTTTCGCGTCAATCTTTCGCGACGACAAGACCTTCTTGACTGCGCGTTGATTGTAGCTCATCCGATGCACTAAAGAAAGCATGTACGAGACAGCCAGTCTCGTTACCGCGGCTTGAGAATCCATGCAATTTACCATGGGCCTTTTTCGAGAGGCTCTCCCTGGATTTCCCTTGAAGTGAAGTACTTTCCCCAATTTCGAAGGCTCATTTCGTGGAATCGTATGCGAATCACATGTAATTCGCATTGTTTATCAAAGATTTTCGCGGTAAGTCCCTTTTCCAAAGTACGCGAGTTCGCGGACGCTTATCGACGGCTTTTCAGGATGACTTTGTTGTGCAGCTAAAATGCTGGCGCAAAAACCCCATTTTCCCCAAAGGCTAAAGAGCTCACATGAAAGATCTGGCACGACGCTTCCGAGAAAATCCTCTGCTTAAGCCGGCAGATATCCGTCCCAGCGTGGACGGAATGGAAGTTACGTGCCTTTTGAATCCGGGAGTCTTTCAATACAACGGAAGGACCTGGCTGCTGGTGCGGGTGGCGGAGCGCCCGATGCAGGTTCCCGGTAAAACCTCTTTTCCGATCCTGAGTGCTGACGGCCGGCTTGAAGTTCTCGAGTTCAACTCAGATGACCCCAGGCTCGACCTGAGTGATCCTCGCGTAATCAGTTTCGATGGAAAGGACTATCTCACGACTCTCTCACATCTCCGGTTGTTGGTGAGCGATGACGGCATCGCTTTCAGGGAGCCGGAGCACGGCGTGCCCCTCATGGGGAGCGGCGAACTGGAGACCTACGGAATAGAAGACTGCCGAGTGGCGAAGATCGACGGTACATATTGCCTGACCTATACGCAGGTTTCAAGCAACGGCGTAGGCGTGGGATTGAGGACAACGCGTAATTGGAAGGAATTTGTGCATGAGGGCATGATCTTTCCCCCGCACAACAAAGACTGCGCTCTCTTCGAGGAACAGATCGGCGGCAAGTATTACGCGCTCCACCGGCCCAGCAGCCCGGAACTGGGCGGCAACTACATTTGGCTGGCAGAGTCGCCCGACTTGATTCATTGGGGCCGGCACCGCTGCCTGGCCCAGAGCCGCGAGAGGTACTGGGATAGTGCACGGGTTGGAGCCGGAGCGGCACCAATCAGAACTGCCGAAGGTTGGCTAGAGATTTATCACGGCGCGACAAAGGAGAATCGCTATTGCCTCGGCGCTCTGTTGCTTGATCTTGACGAACCCTGGCGAGTGATCGCACGGTCCGAAACCCCGATCATGCAGCCCCTGGCTACGTATGAGCAAGAGGGCTTCTTCGGCCACGTAATCTTCACAAACGGCCACCTCGTCGATGGCGACAATTTAACGCTCTACTACGGTGCTGCTGACAGCGTCATATGCGCAGCGCAAATCTCGATTGCAGGCATCCTTGCGGAACTCACCTTAGCAAAGGCGGTTACAGCATGAACCGCCTCCGTAAAGAGTTTGAAGTCTTCCGGCGCTGCTCCCATTCCATGCAGATATTGATGGTCTCAAACATGATGTATGCCCTTGTCCTGCCTGTGATCGAGATTTTTGTGGCGGCATATGTCATGCGGAACTCCCGGGCCGTTGCCAAAGTGGTCACTTACCAGTTGTCGATCTACGCGGCCACTCCGCTGGCTTTCTATATAAACGGAAAGCTACTCGGCCGCATCGGAGCCAAGCATCTCTACGCCGCAGGAATGCTTCTGTCCGGAGTCGCGATGATGCTGATGATGCAATTGAGCATCCTCACTCCGATCGGCGTCGCCACATCAGGATTCACCATGGGGCTGGCTACCGGCCTCTTCTGGGCCAACCGTGGCTTCCTCGCCCTGACTGCAACTGAAGACAGCAATAGGAATTACTACTACGGCGTGGAAAACTTTGTTGCGACATTGGCCGCCGTCGCGGTTCCGGCTTCGATTGGGTGGTTCATCAGCGGGACCACACTCTACGGCTGGCTGGGAGGCATTCCCAACCGCGCATACCACATCGTTGCGATGGTGGTTTTTGGCCTGACGGTTCTCGCCGCCGGGATCCTAGAACGCGGCACATTCCGAAATCCAAAGCACACCCGCTTCGTTTATTTCCGCTTTCAACGGCTATGGTGGCGGATGCTCGAGCTGGCTCTTCTGAAAGGGTTGGCGCAGGGATATATCGTTACGGCGCCAGCCATGCTCATCATGTTGCTGGTCGGTCAGGAAGGAACTCTCGGAGCTACGCAGGCTATCGGTGGTGTCTTTACGGCGTGCCTCATGTATACCGTTGGCCGCATTGCAGCACCCAAACACCGCATTTTTGTCTTTTCCGCAGCGCTCCTGCTTTTCTTCCTTGGTGCCATCACCAATACATTGCTCTTCAATGCCGTGGGCGTGCTCATCTTCATCGCCTGCCTCTTGCTGGCCAAGCCTCTTCTGGATCTTGCCTACTATCCAATTCAGCTGCAGGTCATCGATGTCGTCTCCCGGCTCGAGGGGCGCAACGAGTACACATACATCTTCAATCACGAATTCGGACTGTTCACGGGGCGCTGCTTGGGTTGCGGGTTATTCCTCGGCATCGCTTACGGCTGGTCCGGTAATGCCGCTCTCAAATACGCCTTACCTGTAATTGCGCTCCTGCAGTTGTTATCCATCCGGGTAGCTGGCCAGATCTTCCGCGGTCTCGCCGCAGCGGGCACCACCTCCACCGCCGCAAGCTTCACCGGACTCACTTCGGAGGCCTGAAAACAATGATTAATAGGAGGCACGACATGATTCACAGAGATTCCAAGGCGCAAACGTACTGGCGAATGGCGGCGTGGCTGTTGGTTGTGCTCAGTCTGTGGGTCGGAATCCCTGTCATGGCCCAATCGGGTCGAGGAACTCTGACCGGAATAGTGAAGGATTCGGCTGGCTCTGTAGTTTCAGGAGCATCCCTCAATCTAAGAGAGGTCAATACCGGTAGCGGGTACGTCGGCACCTCGAGCTCCGAGGGGCTGTTTACGTTTCCCGAGCTTCAGCCGGGAACGTACACACTGGAAGTCAACGCTGCCGGTTTCGCGAGTTTCAAGCAGGTCGGCATCGTCGTGCAGGTTGCCAGCACTTCCACCGTCACAGCTCAGTTGAAGGTCGGCTCCGCTCAGGCCAGCGTGACTGTGACCAGCGACGCCTCGCACCTGCAGTCCGAATCCTCTGATGTCGGCTTCTCCATGTCGCCTGAGGTACTGGAATCGCTTCCGCTGCCCTTCGGCGGTGAGATCCGTAACCCGCTCCAGTTCGCATCGCTCTCGCCCGGATTCGCCGGTACTATGACCAACAACCCCTCCTCGCCACCCGCCGGAGCCTTTAAGCTCAGCGGCGGACAACAAGGCGGAGGCGACATCCTGCTCGACGGCGCCACCACCGAGCTTGCCTCGGCCAACATGCAGGTCACCTATGGCTTCAGCGTCGAGGCCGTCTCCGAATTCAAGGTCATGACGAACACCTTCGACGCTCAGTTTGGAAGCGCAAGCGGCGGCGTGGTCAATCTCTCCTCCAAGCCAGGAACAAACAACTTTCACGGCTCGGCTTACGATTTGCTCAAGAACCGCGTCCTGGATGCCAACAGCTGGCTCAACAATTACCAAAACGCCGTTTTCGGGCCGGACACAACAACCAAGCCCTTGGACACCCAGAACGACTTCGGCGCCAGCGTCGGGGGGCCGGTGCGCATTCCCTGGCTGTACAACGGAAAAGACAAGACCTTCTTTTTCTTCAATTACGAGGGCTTCCGGCAAGTCAATGGCGGGAAATCGGTGCAATCGGCGCCCACCCAGGCTATGCTCGGCGGCGACTTCTCGGCCCTCCTGGACCCCGTCACCGTTAACGGCCAGTCCTTCCAGGCCCACATCCTTTACGATTACTCGACCTGCACTGGGGCCAACCAGGGAAAACCCTGCCAGGCTTACCCTGGCAACAAGATCACCCAGGCCCCGGATCCGGTCTTCGTCAACGCCTCTAAGGTCATGCCCGTCGCTACCGGCACCAGCCCTTACTACAACATTGATGTCAGCAGTACCAACCACCAGCAGGCTGACATGTGGTCCATCCGCGGGGACGAGAACATCAATGCGCGCAACAAGATTTCAGGCAGTTACTTCACCGGCAACATGCCTTACGTCAGCACCTCCAGCCTGGGGTCGCTTTACACCGGTGGCAACACCCAGGGCAACAAATATGTGCGTCTGGGCTATGACTTCTTCATCTCGCCCACGATGCTGAACCACTTCAACGCCGGCTTCACTCGCCGCCATCGCGTCGAGGGCTCGGGTCAGGGCGGATATGGTGGCGACTGGGCCAGCAAGTTCGGCCTCAAGGGCGTAGGCGACCAGGTTTTCCCTCGGTTCTCCTACAATTATCCCGGCAGTGGCATCAACTCCCCCAGCGATGGCGCGAGCACCTTCGTCGACAACGTCTTTCAATATGACGACGCGGTTTCGTGGCAGAAGGGCCGTCACACCTTCCACTTTGGCGGCGAATTTCGCGCCGCGCAGTTCAACCTGAATATTCTGACCGGCAGTGCCGGCCAGTTCAACTTCGACAGCGGCCCCACCAGCACTCCGGCCGATACTAACTCCGGCTTCGGCTACGCCAGCTTCTATCTCGGCGCCGCCTCCAACGCGTACATTTCTATTCCCCAAAACAACGGATGGCGCGCCAAGTATTTTGCGGTCTTTGCCGCCGACGACTGGAAGGTCAACAGCAAGCTCACTGTCAACCTGGGCCTGCGTTATGACATTCCGATTCCTGTGAAGGAGGCGCAAAACCGCATGTCCTTTGTGGATCCAACCCTGGCGAACCCGGGGGCTGGTGGCCTTCCCGGCGCCTACGTCTTCGAAGGCAGCGGCACGGGTCGCCTCGGCGGCAGCTCCCCACAGTCGATCTTCAAAAAGGCCTTCGGCCCTCGCGTCGGCTTCGCCTATTCCATCGATCCGAACACCATCATCCGCGCCGGCTATGGCATTTACTTCTCCACCCAACGGGTCGGAGGCTTCGCCGAAAACGACAGCCAGGGCTTCTTCTCCAGCTACACCTACCCCACCCCAGCCAGCGTTCAAACACCGGTCGTTGTGCTCTCGCAGATCTCTGCGTATCCCGGCAATCAGCCGCCATTCATTGACCCCACCGTCATGAACGAGCAGGGCAACGCCCTCTTCATCATGTCGAAGGTGAACCGCCCCGGGACCATCCAAAACTGGACCCTCGATGTGCAGCGCCAGCTTCCCTTCCAGACCATTGTTGACGTGGCCTACGTCGGCGCTCATGGTGACCACCTGCAGGCATTCCTGCATGACCCCAACCAGGGCGATCCGGCTGACATGTCGCGAGGCGCTTGCTTGCAGGTGAGCATTTCGGCCCAGGCCGGCAACCCCGCATGTGCGGGCCAGTCTGAGGTTGCGACTCCCTATGACGGGTTCACAGGCACCGTCGCCCAGGCCCTGCGCCCCTTCCCCCAATATGGAACCGTCTCGGTGGATTCAGCCACCATGTCAGATCCCTTTGGCGATTACACCTTCAACGCCTTGCAGGTTCAGGTAACCAAGCGCACCAGCGCCGGGCTGACAGTGCTGGCCAACTACAGTTGGTCAAAGAACCTCACCAATGCCGACTCGGAGTATCCGACCGAGGCCGCATGGGAAAACAACGGCACCTCCGGTGCGCTGAACACCTACAATCTGAAGGTCGAGAAAGGCCTCAGCCAGCTCGACATTCCGCAACGCGTCGTCCTGGCCTGGACTTACGATCTGCCCTTTGGAAAAGGCAGGAAGTTCGCCAATCAGGGCGGGGTCGTCAACGCGCTGGTCGGTGGCTGGAAGATTGCCGCCGTCCAGAAGTATCAAAGCGGCACTCCACTCAGCGTAACCTCGCCGGGATGGACCTCGGGCATCTTCGCCGGTGGCCAGGGCGCAACCGGCTCATCCAGCCGTCCCAACGTCGTTTCCGGCCAGAGCTTTAACGCGCTGCACGGCAAATATGTCTGGGGCGAGAGCCGCCTCCTGAACCAGGCTGCCTTTAGTCCCGCCCCCAACTTTACCTTCGGCGACGCCCCACGCGCCCTTGGCGTCCGCGAACTCTTCAACACCAGCGAGGACTTCAACGTCGCCAAGACCTTCCCCATGTTCACCGAGCGGGTCCAAACCGAGTTCCGCGTGGAGTTTTTCGACGTGTTCAACAGGCATCGCTTCACCGGCTTTGACACGACAGTGACTTGTAGCACCTCGGAGACGCAAGACTGTGATCCGCTGGTCAACACCAATTCAAACTTCGGAAACGCTTCGGGCCTTGCCTATGGCCCGAGAAATATCCAGGGCTCACTGCGGATCACCTTCTGATGTCAATGGGCCAACAAGCCCTGTCACGTCCGTTGTTGGAAAACAACTCAACACTCCCAGACCTCTTCAGCGAGGCCCCTGGGAGTGTTGTACTTTTGCACACGACACAATGCAGACAGCAAGACAATCGCTTTATTAGAAAAAACAGCGCACAGGATCGCGCAATGGCGCTCAGCGACGTGAAAAAACACTACTATCAATCCATGTTTCGTATCCGCAGCCGGCATTTGTTGGTGTTTTTCGCACTGATTCCGATTGCATGTGCGCTCTCGTTAGCCGGCACCGCTCAGGTTGTCAGTTCACAAATCCAGGATCAAGTTGAGGAACACTTTCTCGCTGCCCAGCACGCACAGCAGCAGGGACGGCTTGATGATGCAGTCCATGAGTATCTGGCGGTCTTGAAGCTTGCGCCTGGATTGCCCGAGGCCTACGTGAATCTTGGGCTGGTCTATTACGCCCAGTCAAAATTCGCCGATTCCGCGCGGGCGCTGTCCACGGCCGGCAAGCTGAAACCCGGCATGCGCGGCGTTAGCCTCTGGCTCGGGATCAATGAAGTTCGACTCAATCATCCGGCCCAGGCAGTCCCGCTCTTGCGCGATGCAGTCCGACAGGACCCACATGACAAACAGGCCGAGAGTTGGTTGGGAACAGCGCTCTGGAACGCGGGACAAATGGATGCGGCTTTGCTTCAATTGCGAAAAGCCGCTGCGCAGTTTCCAGATGATCCTGACTTACTCTTCTCTCTCGGTGAAGCATACGGCAAAGCTGCCAAGCAGCAATCGGAGCAGCTACTGGAAGACTCCGCCGGAACAGCCATCTCGGATCGAATCTACGCGAGCACCTATGCCGCTGACCACGATTGGACGAAGGCCGAGGGCCATCTGCGCCGCGCCATTCGGCGCGATCCGAACTCGGTCGATGCGCACCTCGATCTTGCTGAGGTCTTTCTCGAACAAGCTCAACTGCCGGCTGCGCTAGAGCAGCTTGAGCAGGCGGGTGCGCTGTCTCCAAATTCGGCAACCGTGCTGGCAAAAAGCGGCGAGTTGCTGATTCTCTCCGGACAACTGCCCGAGGGACTTTCTCGTGTTGAGCAGGCTATCAAATTTGACGAAAGCGAAGCTCTCGACGCACTGGGGCTTCCTGTGGAAGGCCGCATCTCTGCCAGTGAGGCGAGCGCCGACCTTCTCGCGCTCTGTGATGCAGCAGAAAAGAAACTGGAAGCGATGCAACCATCAAGCGTCGCAAGAGATATTGCTTTGGCGGGCTTATATGCACTATCGGGAGATGATGCCGCTGCTGCCCGAGCCTACCAGCGGCTTGCCCCTGCTCCCCAAATCGCGAAACCGAAAGAGAGCGCTTTCGCTCAGGCGATGGATGCGATGCATCAGCACCGCGATGACGCGGCCGAGGCAGCCCTTCTTCGCTGGTTGACACTTCACCCCGGCGATTTTTCCGCGCGGTATGAGTTGGTTGTCGTGCGTCGTAAAATCTCCATGGCGCAGATCGCCCGTTTGCTCGCAGTCGCGCCGGATTCCTACCATGTGCATCAGTTGCTGGGCCAGCTTTATGTCGACCGCGAGGAGGACGAGAAGGCCCTGGCCGAATATCTTGCCGTGGCCGCGGCCCGTCCGAATCTTCCCGACGTACACTTTTGGCTCGGTCATCTCTACTGGAAACATGGCGATGCAGATCATGCATTCGCCGAATTGACGCGTCAATTGGAGATCGATCCGGGACATCCCGAGGCCAACGGGGAGATGGGCGCCGTTCTTGTCGCGAAAGATCGCACAGCAGAGGCAATTCCGCATCTCGAGTTGGCAATTCGCAGCAAGCCCGATCTCTGGCCTGCATACCAGCAACTGGGCCAAGCCTACGCAACGCAGAAGAACTATGCCCGAGCTGAAGAGATTCTGAGACGCGCTCTCGAGCATGATCATGACGGCGGTGTGCACTATCAGCTTGCGCGAGTCCTGCGTGCTGAGGGCAAGTCCGCTGAAGCCGCTAAGCTCTTTGCCCAGGTGCGCGCCATCAAGACCGAGAGATCGGCCGCCACATCCACCGGCGATCGTGCTGACGACGGGGCGAAGCAATGACCCGGAATCGGATCCTCGCACTTGCCGTCCTGTTCCTCGCATCTGCCTGTTCACTCACCGCGCAGAGTAGGGCATTGGACGATGGGGTGAGACTGATTCGAGAAGGTCAATTCGATCAAGCTCTGACCAGGTTGGAAGAGGCGCATCGACTCGCCCCCCGGGATGCGGCCATCGAGAACCTGCTTGGGATCACAGAGACTCAGCTCAATCACTCCGAGAAGGCCGCAGGCCACTATCGGAATGCAATTCGGCTTGACCCCTCGCAAGCGTCGCCGCATCGGAACCTTGGCTTCAATCTGCTCATGGCAAAGCAATATGGTCCTGCGGAATCGGAGTTGCGGGAAGCGTCACGGCTGAATCCCAACGATCCTTTTGCCCACTACTATCTGTTCCAGCTTGCGCTTGCAACGAACCATGATACCGACGCGCTCGAGCAGGCTTCTCATGCGGGAAACTTGATCCAAAATGACCCTGATGCTGAAGCTGGCTTGATCGAGGCCGAAATCCGACTGGGCCGTGTTGATGAGGCCTCCAGCCGCATCAAGAAGATGGAAACAGCCAATCAGCTCACCCCAGTGCGGGAGTACGCAATTGCGGTGCTTCTCAGCCGGCACGCATTCTATGGGCAGGCGGTGGGCTGCTTCCAACGGATTGCTTTGCTCGATCCGTCCTGGGAGAGCCGCTACAACCTCGCGCTCGCATTGCTCTACGATGGACAGTTCGCCGAGGCTTCCAAACTCCTGTCCACGCTTCACAACGAGCGCCCCTCAAATGCAGACGCACTTATGTTCCTCGGCTCAGCATTCGAAATGCAGGAAAAGATGCCCGAAGCCCTTGAAGCCTACCGTTCTGCTGCAGTTGCCGATCCCTCCAACCCGGATCGGACGCTGGACTACACGCGTCTGCTCATGGACATGGACCGCTATGATGAGGCGATCCAGTTCATCCAGTCTGGAACAACCGAAACTGCCTCAAGTTCACCGGTTAAGTTGAGGTTGGGCGCCGTTGAAATGATCAAGGGCGACTATGCCGCCGCACGCGATGCCTTCAATGCGGCGCTTGCTGACAATCCGGAACTCGATGCCGGGTATGTTGGCTTGGCACAGACCTATGCACGCCAGGGCAATGACACCGAAGCCTGTCGCATTCTTGAATCAGCGCGCTCCAAGAGTTCTGGCCGCTATCTCCTGGAATACTACTTTGGCCTCTTAGCCAGCCGATTGGGCCGCGAGGACGAAGCTATCGTCGCGCTTGAACGTGCGGCGCAGTTGGAACCCAGGTCTCCTGA
>Ga0105248_10002708_pt1 | contig 19691 bp, 15 predicted proteins | sample KBSS34metaG_FD_81524 | JGI IMG/M metagenome (GOLD analysis project Ga0105248, IMG submission 81524) | Switchgrass rhizosphere microbial communities from Kellogg Biological Station, Michigan, USA - KBS S3-4 metaG | ecosystem: Host-associated > Plants > Roots > Rhizosphere > Soil | place...
AGACCTGGCCTTTAATCAGCCGGCAGTTGCGATCGAGTTTTTCGATCGCCTGCATGTCGTCCGCGCTGAGTGGTTCACCAATCACCCCTTGCAGATTACTCACAATGTTTCTGGGATTCGTCGAAAACGGGATCGGCACCTGGCCTCGTGCAACGGCCCATTTGAGGCATACAACTGCAGGATGAATCCCGAGCCTTTCAGCGATTCTTTGAATCACAGGATCCTCCGTTGGCGAGGTGTCCTCGGGAGTACGATCGCGGTCAGGTCGTGCCGGAGACCCGAGCGGCGAGTAACCGATCGGCTGGATTCCGTTATCCATCAAAAACTTAAAGAAGTCAGGTTGCTGGAAGTGCGGATGAAGCTCCATCTCATTTACGGCTGGTTTGATCCGCGCATCCCTCAACAGAAGCTTCATCTTTGGGATCGTCATATTCGATGTGCCGATGTGGCGCACCAGGCCGCGATCGACCAGTTGCTCCATCTGCCGCCAGGTGCGCATGTAGTTCTCGTGAATATAGGGAACCGCATGGGGGTTGCGCGCCGTGACGTCGCATCCAGGCGGGTGATGGTTGGGAAGAGGCCAATGAACTAAATAGAGATCCAGATAATCGATTTGGAGATCTGACAGCGACTTCTGACAAGACGAGATGACTTCGTCGTGCTTGTCATTCCAAAGCTTGGAGGTGATCCATACTCCGTCGCGCCGAAGACTATTTTGAAAAAGCTCCCTGAACACCAGTCCGATGCGATCTTCATTGCCGTATACAGATGCGCAATCAAAATGCCTGTAACCGATTGAGGCTGCGTACTTCACTGCGTCAGCGACGGACTGATGAGAGGCATGATCCGAGCCAAAGGTCCCCAAACCAATCGACGGAATCCGAGCGCCGCTGCTAAGGATTCTAGACGGCACTTGGGCAGGATGGACAGCTTCGCCTTTGGAGTGAAGTGTTCCGGCCATAGTTTTAAACCTTTCAGTAATCGATAACTAAAACGACATTATCGTAGTGTCAGGATCCATTAAGTGTCAAGAAATAACGGACGAAAACGGATGGCTTCGAGCCGGATCTGATAGTTTGAATCTTCTTAAATGAATCGATTTATGAGCACCTTTCTGTTAGCCAATAGAGACCCAGACGCTGTGAATGAAGTAAATTTAAAGCCATGGCAACTCGGCTGAAAGATATCGCTAACGACTTGGGCCTGTCTGTTGTCACTATTTCCAAAGTCCTTCGAGATCATCCCGACATAGCAGCAGAGACCCGACGCCGCGTATTGAAGCGAATGCGGGAGTTGAACTATCAGCCGAATTTTGCTGCCCGCTCCCTGGTGACTGGCCGCACCTGGACGCTAGGCCTCGTCGTCCCTGACCTGTTGCATCCATTTTTCGCCGAAATCGCGAAAGCCCTCTCTGTCGAGGCTCGCAAGCAGGGATACAGTCTTCTGATCTCCTCGTCTGATGAAGATGCAGAGCTTGAAGTGCAGGAGATAAAACAGCTTTTGGCGCGTAGAGTTGATGTCATTCTGGTCGCTTCGGCACAGTGGTCCATTGACTGCTTTCGAATGATCGAAGAGCAAAAGACACCATATATCCTGATTGATCGGCGATTCCAAGGCTTGAATGCGAATTTCGTTGGCGTCGATGATGAGGCAGTGGGCTCGATTGCGACATCACACCTGATTGAGCAGGGTTGCCGCCGGATTGCACATATTCGAGGTCCCGAAGTCAGCACTGCCGTTGGCCGTTTGGAAGGGTATAAACGGGCGCTGGCATCCTACAACCTGGTCCCTCTTCCAGGACACATTGTTTCCCTGGGCACATCCGGAGATCATCGCGGTGAAAAAGGGGGATATGAGGCAGCTCTGAACTTGCTTGCCTCGAGCCCAAGACCAGATGGGATCTTCTGTTTTAATGATCCCTCGGCTCTCGGTGCGATGCGGGCAATTCTCGATGCGGGCCTCCGTATTCCGGACGATATTGCCGTGATCGGATGCGGCAACCTCTCGTATTCAGATTTCCTCCGTATTCCTCTAAGCTCTGTCGATCAGGGCAGTGAAAGTATTGGAAAGCTCGCCGCGGAACTTGCGCTCAAGATCGCCCGAAAGAGAGAGACATTCAGGCCGAAGTCAGAGCTCATCGCGCCGCGCGTGATCGTTCGCTCGTCAAGCCAGCGAGTTCCGGTCGCCAAGTCAGAGTGAACGCTCCGCTTCTTCTCAATAGCTGAGCGACTGCCGGAAACAAAGAAAGATCGTCGCCTCCCAAAACGGCAATCAGAGCTTTGGCCACGCTGCGGCTACACGCGCTCGCCGCATTGATCGTTTCGCCTTTCATCCCTCAGCTGCTGAGAATTCGGAATGAAAAGGCGTGCTTGCATGGAGGCTCACTGGGTAGTTGGATCTCGAGACCTTGCGCGCTGCGACTCCATTTAAGAGCCGACCTTGACCCGAGTAGCTCTACCTTCTGAATCCGGCGTGGATACCCTGCACTGTTCTCCGCGAGCGACTTGATCAGCAACTTGCCGTCGGCGGGCCACCCCAACGCAACGGCATAAAGCGTCTCGCCCTTTGTGGTGAAGCGTATGTCTCTGTGGTCGAATTTTATCCTCGATAGTTGATATGAAGGGATATCTTGCTCTTCTGTCGACGGCCCCTCTCCGTAGATGTTCCAAGGGCGGGTGCCTTTGATGGCTTCGGAATTGACTTGCTGCCAATCAGCAACTTCCGAGAGAAATGCGATTTCATCGCTATCTGGTTCCCCATGCCCGGGTAGAGGAATGCTGAGCAATAGATTCCCGTTCTTGCTGACGATATCGACAAGGAACGGAATGATAAAAGAAGCCTTCTTGTATCTATGGTTCTCAAAGACTGACCGCTCGTAGTGCCAGCTTCCGATACATGCCTCAGTCTGCCACGGCTCCTTCTGAAGTTTGTCCGCAAGCGACATCTCGAAGTCGCGCGTCAAAGCACCCCATACAGGCTCTGGAACTACTTTGAGGTTCAACACTCCTTCGAGCCGGCCGCCGTGGGCCTGCATGTTCTTGTTGTAGTAGTAGGCCATGATTTGCGGAGCGAGATCGGGAATCCCCAGCCACACTCCCAGGTCTGGAGCGAACTTGCCTCCTTTGTCGAAGTCGAATTGTGCATTGTCGTCAAAGCACAGGATGTCTGGACTGTAGCTGTCAATTACGTCCTGAACACGAAGCATGAACTGCTGAACAAACTCGGGACACGGAGCATTCTTCAGGTGAGGTTTGCCATTAAGCATCTGCGGATCCATGCCGTCCCACCATTTTCCCTTGCCGTCAGCGGTAGTCTCCACACCGTCGTAAGGTACGCCTGCGAGCGGACCCGCGGTATCGCTCTTATATCGAACGGGGAGAAACTCGTCCCACACCCGATGCGGAGTGCCATGATAGCTCACGCCAAATCGCAACCCGTTCGCTCGCGCGACCTTCGCCCATCCCCCAACGATGTCGCGCTTGGGTCCGACATTTACACTGTTCCACGGCTGGTGCTTTGAGTGCCAGTTGTCGAAGTTGTCGTGATGCGTAGCTAGCGAAACGAAATATTCAGCGCCTGCCTTCTTGTAGAGCTTGATCAGCGCATCGGGATCCCATCGCTCTGCTTTCCATAAGTGGCAAATATCCTTGTACCCAAATTTCGATGGGTGCCCATATTTCTTCACGTGATACTCATACTGGGGCATGCCTTGTATATACATATTCCGGGCATACCAGTCGCCTTGCTCGGGTACACATTGCGGGCTCCAATGTGCCCATATGCCGAACTTCGCATCCCGGAACCAGTTCGGACATTGGTACGACTTGAGTGATTCCCAGAAAGGCAAGAAGGGGCCTCTGGGTACCTCTCCTTTAAAAAGCTGCTCTTGCTGCAACGCACGTGCCATGCGAGCCAAAGCCAGGACGGAGAACCCGCCCGTAAAAAACGATCTGCGATTCATACTTGGACCTTCCCCTTTTCTAATTCCGGCTCGTGTCAGTGCCCATTTGCTGCACCCCAGGTAATGCGCGGTCATTCCATTGCTTCACGAGACGCTTCGATTTGTTGAGCGACTCTTCGGCAGCGGCTTTGTTAGCGTATATCTTCCCCAGCGGAATGTGGAGACGGGGAGCGAATTCCCTGTCAAGATCTGGCAACTCAACAAATACGGCTCGGCTTTTTCCAATTCGTTTTGCTGGACCAATATCTCCCCAGCCAGAAGATTGGCTTCAGGATCCTCCGGTGCTTCAGTCAGGAGAGACTCATCGAGCTGGATCGATTCATGCAACTTCAGTTCTGTAAACAAAACGATCGCCAGGCTGAGACGGGCAGGCCGGTTCTTCGGGTCGAGCGCGCGGCCTTTCTATATTCCGCTTCAGCTTATTCCGGTGGTCGTTCGGTTTGGACACGCAATTCACGTTTTTGAAATAGAGGTTGCCATCAAACTCCAGATTGCGTATGTACTCGTCAGCGACGGAAACGATTCCTTTGGACAAAAATGGCGAGGGAAAGTTTCCAGTTCGGAGTCTCTTGCGCCATATGCAATGGGATAACAATCGCCGCATGCTCTCTATTGGAGCGCGATCTGGTACCTTCCCCGGTCCTCTGGCAAGCGCACCCTAAAACTTGCCTTAGTTAGGCCAGCCCATGGCGTAGGTGACGAGCCGTCTTCGAATGTCGACCGCTCGGTTGTATATGATGGGCGTGCGGTCCAGGTCAACTTGAAAACGACGAGATAGAAGTCGAAGCGGGCAGGACCAATTCGACACGAACTGAATTTGAAGTAAAGCGTTTCGTCTGGCCGGAGAGACGGTGCAGGCGAATGGTTCCAGCAGAGGATGAGCTCCATATGAACTGCTTTCAAAGAAATCGCAAATCTGGGTTCTCTAAGCAAACGAAAACGTATGCACTTTTTCTGAGTGCGCTTGGCGTACTTGCAAGCCTTGCATCTATCGCTACAGCTCAGTGCGCGGGAGAAGGCGGAAACAGCCTGGGTTTCGATATGGCTCCGGAGACAAGCCAGCGAGTGGTGGAAGAAGCCGTCAAGCTAATCCCGACACAAATGGCTCCCGGACCTGTGAAGCCAGACTGGGAGTCACTCAGAACGAACTATAAGGTTCCAGACTGGTTCAGAGGGGCGAAATTCGGTATTTTCATGCACTTCGGAATCTTCTCAGTGCCGGCACACGGCAACGAGTGGTACGAGAAGTATCTGTATGCAGGCGGTGACGACAGCGTGTTGAAGGTGCTTGGCGGCAACGATATGGCGCTTGGTGTTAACAACGAGCCCGGAAGTACGCGTGCCTGGCACTCGCAGCACTTTGGCCCAGTGGACAAGTTCGGTTACAAGGATTTCATCCCCATGTTCAAGGCCGAACATTTCGATGCTGATGCCTGGGCAACGCTCTTCCAAAAGGCTGGTGCCCGGTATGTCATGCCAGGTGCGCAGCACCATGAAAACTTTGCCATGTGGGATAGCAAAGTGACGCCATTCAACTCAATGCAGATGGGGCCAAAGCGCGACATCATCGGTGAACTTGCCGTTGCCGTGCGCAAACATGGGATGAAGCTGGGAGTCGCGAATCACGGGATTGAAAACTTCGAGTTCATCAATCCACCGCTCGAACTCGCAGAGAAGATGAAGGCTGAGAAGGTTGATCTGTACGATCCCAAGTGGGCCGACTTTTACAACTACGCGGACCGCAGCAACGCAGCCATGAAGCGCTTCCTTGTGAACTGGTATGAGCGCGATGTCGAACTGATCGACAAGTACCAGCCCGATCTCATCTACTTCGATAACGGTGTGGATCAACGGCATATCGACCCTCTCAAGCTGGAGATTGCTGCGTATTACTACAATCGAGCGAAGAGCTGGGGCAAGGAAGTCTCGTTCACTACGAAAAAAGCGGCCTTTGCCCCTTCCGGCACAAACACCAAGACCATCGCCTCAATTCTCGATTTTGAAGGAGGGCCGCCGGACGGCATCCGTGGAGGCTCATGGGTGGTGGATCGGCCGATCGGAACTAGCAGCTGGGGGTACGTGGATGGACTCAAAGCGAATTCGCCAGAGACCGTGATTGGATGGCTGGTGGATACGGTCAGTAAGAACGGCACGCTGTTGCTCAACGTTTCTCCGAAGGCAGACGGAACGATTCCGCAGGACCAGCAGAATACTCTCCTGGCCGTCGGCAAATGGCTCGCGATCAATGGCGAGGCGATTTACGACACGCACGCGTGGACGAAGTTTGAAGAGAAGGGCAAAAACCACATCTACTTCACGGTGAAGGGAGACACCCTTTACGCGATTGTGATGGGCAAGACTGCCGGAACTGAGATCACAATCAATTCCCTCCCAGAGAGTGGACCGGCTGGAACGGTCCGATCCGTCTCCATGCTCGGCGGCGGATCGCTGGATTACAAGCAGAATTCCACGGGGCTCAGCATAACGCTACCTGATTCATCGGAACGCCATGAGGCTTTGGTTCTGAAGATTGTTGGTCTGAAGACCAATCCGGATCTAAACACGGACTCCGGAAATCCTGATTGCGGATGTGGGCAGCGAGAATAGACCTGAATTGCAGTGGCATCCATCCATTGAGCGACGCAGATGTCGCCGGTGCAAGTGTCACGTTGCGATCAGTTTGATCGATCGATTTCAGAAGATTCGCAATATCGATTCGATTAGGTGGAGCGTAGGTTTCGGCCACGCCAGGATGAAGTTGCCCCGAGGAGGAAAGTGAACCGAACGTGAGAGCGATAACGACCGCACTCCACTGCCATGCGCTTCGGTGATCCTTTGCAGCTTGCACGATCTGAGATTATCCCTCGCGATTTCAAGATAATCAAATAGACCATCGATCTCCTGGATCGCAGGTCGTGTAGGTCGCAACATCGCTGTTCTACCCTTCGAAAATTTAAGCGACGTGACCCTCAACGGCCGACATGGCAACAAATTTACGTCTATGTATTCGATGACGAAGGTCTTCACAGGTTGACTGATGTTCTGAGATGAAGTCAATCCAAGCTCTCCTAGTCGTTCTGGTGAACTGGGGTGCTCCCGCGAGAATTCCTCGCAGGCGAAAAGCTAGATGTCCCTCTGAATGGTCCGGGGGTGAAGTGACTCCAAGGCTCATCTCTAATGATAGTGACCAGCAGGATCCCGTATTTGCCCTCCCAAATACCCCACCTTTTGATCTCGTGTTCTCTGGCTGACTAACGAATTAGGATTGATACGCGCGTTGGGGACAACTAGATGCTTGAACTTGTGCTCGGTACCGCTATCATTACCGCCATTTTTCTGCTCGGTGACTTCCTCCATCGACTAGGCGTGCCAATCCCTGCGGGCGTTCTGGGGCTGCTTCTTTTCTATGGCGGACTACAAGTTGGTGTTTTGAAGCTGAGATGGGTAGACAAGGCCGCCCGGCTTCTACTCCGTCATATGGTTCTCCTTTTTATTCCGCTCACGCTGGGATTGATGGACATGGGCAAGCTGATTTCCCAGCACGGTTGGGTCATCTGCAGCAGTCTAGTCTTAAGCTTCCTGGCCGTTCTGCTTGTAACCGGTCTACTCGCAGATCGCCTGCTGGCGTCGGAAAACGATCGAACTGAAACCGAAACCACACGATGAATCTCTCCCGTGTATTCGCGCTTCCACTTGTGAGTGTTGCGCTCACGGTGTCGTGGTATGCGATTGCTTTGGGAGTACATCGCAGGTGGCGCGTCATCCCACCCATAGTGGGTGGATGTCTTCCGATCATGGTGTGTCTATGGCTAATGCGGGAGCCTTACTCGGAATACAACCGTGGGGGAAGTGCTCTGACGTGGTGGTTGGGGCCGGCAACGGTTGCACTAGCAGTTCCGATGTATCGCAATGGGTTGGTGTTGCGCGGGATTCTACACAGAATATCGCTCGCGGTGATGATCGGCGCAGTCGTCGGCATGGTGGTGGCGGGCGGAAGTGCGTGGCTACTCGGCGCTCCGCTGCCTATCATTATGTCGACCATCCCAAAATCCGTCACCACTCCGATCGCAATCGAAGTCTGCCAGCAACTTCAAGGGCTCCCGCAAATCACGATCGCTATGGTTATCCTTACGGGAGTTCTTGGCGCAACATTTGGGCCGTCCCTGCTTAAGTTAGTTGGCGTGAGGAATGATCGCGCAATCGGTGCCGCTATCGGTACCTCCTCACATGGTATCGGAACTGCCAGCCTGATACGGCACTCGGAAATGCAATCGGCAGTGTCATCATGGGCGATGGCGGCTGCGGGCGTGTTCACATCGGCCTTGGCGAGTTTGCTCGCGCGGATCCTCCGATAAAGTAGCGCAGAATGGTATGCGAATTGACGTCGACGCATCTTCAACATCGCCGGCTGTGCGGGCTTGTCGTATCCGGTGCTCGAGAAGTACCTCCGGTGCCCGCATAATGAAGCCTGTATGCGGCCGAGGCGTTCTCCGTGGTTTCGATCGATATATGTACGAGTAGAAACTGGCGGGAAGATCTCCTACAAAGAACTCAATGCCGTTCGGAAGCATCTCCGGGCGCTCTATGACTCGTGCGTCAATACTTACGCAAATTCAGTGTATGCCGCCGTCGTGAGGAACTCTTGAAACTCTCCCGTAGAAAGAGATACGAGAAGTTCGGCGGCGCGTTCGAATCTCGAGGTTGCGTATCTCTCAGGGCCCAGGGCCTGCCGTGCCCAATTAAGAACATTTGCGAGTGCCCAGTCCAGCATGTGCCGATCGATTCTGCGGCCGTTGCTCAGGCGGGCGTTGTAGTAGATCCATTGCCAAATTTGTGCGCGTGAAATTTCCGCGGTAGCAGCATCTTCCATCAGGTTGTAGATGGGTACGCATCCATTACCGCGCAGCCATGATTCGATGTACTGCAGGGCTACATCAACATTGCGGACGAACCCCTCTTCTGTTAGACGGCCAACTGGAATCTGAAGCAAGATGTGCTCGGTGATGGGGCATTTTGGGTTCGACGGGGGCTGAATCTGGTTTTGAGTCTTCATATGCTCGTCGAATACAGATTTCGCAATTGGCACCAGGCCGGGATGCGCAACCCATGTTCCGTCGTGGCCGGCGCAGACCTCGCGCAGCTTGTCCTGCCGCACGCGTTCCATCGCATCCAGGTTGGCCTTCGGATCGTCGCGAATGGGAATCTGCGCAGCCATGCCTCCCATTGCGTGAATTCCGCGCTTGTGGCAGGTATGAATCAGCAATTGAACATACGAGCGTAGAAACGGCTGCTCCATGGTGATATCACCTCGCTGGGGGAGGGTGAATCGCTGGTGATTCCGGAACTTTTTAATAAAGCTGAAGATGTAATCCCACCGACCACAGTTGAGACCGGCCGAGTGATCCCGCAACTCGTAAAGAATTTCGTCCATCTCGAAAGCTGCGGTGACAGTTTCGATGAGAACCGTCGCGCGAATCGTTCCGTTCGGAATGCCGACGTATTCCTGGGCGTAGACGAAAACGTCATTCCATAGCCGCGCTTCGTGATAGCTCTCCAGCTTCGGCAAATAGAAATATGGTGCGGTACCGCGATCCAGCAAAGCGCGATAATTGTGAAAGAAATACAGACCGAAATCGAAGAGTGACGCTGATGTCGGGGAGCCGCCAATCTGGAAATGCTTCTCCACCATATGCCATCCGCGGGGCCGGACGAAGAGGACAGCAGGGTCCGGACCCAGCGAGTAGTGTTTCCCTTCGGGAGATAAGTATTCAATAACTCTGAGATTCGCGTCGCGGAGATTTTGCTGACCTTCAAGGCAATTTCTCCAGGTTGGCGCGTTCGAGTCCTCGAAATCGGCCATGTAGATCCTGGCGCCGGAGTTTAGAGCATTGATGACCATCTTTCGATCAGCGGGACCAGTAATCTCCACCCGGCGGTCATGAAGATCAGGCGGAATGGGAGCAACCGTCCACTCGGCCTCCCGTATGTGACGGGTTTCTTGTGGGAACCTGGGCATTCTTCCCGCATCGAATTCGGATTGGCGCTGCTTGCGCTCGCGAAGAAGGTCTCCTCTTCTCCGCTCAAACTTTTGATCAAGGCAATGGAGAAAGTCCAGCGCCTCGGAAGTGAGTATTTGATTCTCGGGAGTGTTGCCACCCGTGGAGCCCTGGATTAATGGCAAAGTCGCGCTCATGTGCATTGACCTCTCAATTCGGTGGTTTGGTGTTGATGCCGCTCTCAATCGCCCGATACGGGAATTACGAAGTCTGAGTTGGCCAGAGTTTCTGCCGGGACACGTCCAAAGAATTGTTGGTCCTCGGTTGAACCAGGGAGCGCCCTAGTCGATGTCTTGCCTGCTGCGATCGTGGAGGCCACTTCATCGAAATAGCCAGTACCGACGAATCTCTGGTGCTTCACTGCTCCATAGCCAGCCTGTGCCGCCAGATCGAATTCGCGTTGCTGTAGCCGGGAATACGCCGACATTCCGGATTGCACGTATTCGTGGGCGAGTTCGAATACAGAGAGGTTCAGAGAATGGAACCCAGCCAGCGTGATGAACTGGAACCGATAGCCCATATCCGCGAGCTCTTTTTGAAACTTCGAGATTTCAAGGTCGCTCAGCTTCGCTTTCCAGTGAAACGAAGGAGAGCAGTTGTAGGCGAGAAGCTTTCCTGGATGAGCCGAATGGATAGCCGCGGCGAATTCCCGTGCCTGCGCGAGATCAGGTTCAGACGTCTCGCACCACAACATATCCGCAAATGGCGCATAGGCGAGGCCTCTGGCAATGGCCGCGTCCAAGCCGCCGCGAAAGCCAAAGAAGCCCTCTGGTGTTCGCTGGCCTGTGAGAAAACGATTGTCTCTCTTATCGCAATCGCTGGTGATGAGTTGTGCTGAATCAGCGTCGGTTCTGGCAATCAACACCGTCGGTACGCCGAGCACATCTGCCGCGAGGCGAGCGGCAACGAGTTTCTGAATAGCGTCCTGGGTGGGCACAAGTACTTTGCCGCCCATATGACCGCATTTCTTGGCTGAGGAGAGCTGATCCTCAAAGTGGACCGCGGCAGCTCCCGCTTCTATCATCGCCTTCATCAATTCGAATGCGTTAAGCACACCACCGAACCCTGCCTCGGCATCTGCGACGATCGGCAGCATCCAGTCGATCGAATCCTGTCCCTCCGCGTGTGCAATCTGGTCCGCTCGCATGAGAGCGTTGTTGATGGCAGAGACAACGCTGGGTACGCTGTTGGCGGGATAGAGGCTCTGATCGGGGTACATCTGGCCGCTCAGATTTGCATCCGCGGCAACCTGCCAACCGCTTAGATAGACTGCTTTCAGACCTGCCTTGGCCATTTCGACTGCCTGGTTTCCTGTCAGGGCGCCCAGTGCAGGGATGTATTTCTCCTGATGAAGCATGTTCCAGAACTTCTCTGCGCCCGCTCGAGCCAGCGAATGTTCTACGCGCACGGTTCCGCTAAGCCGCCTGACGTCTCCTGGTTGGTAAGTCCGAATGGTCCCATCCCATCGAGATGAATCCCAATTGATTTCATGACAAGCGCTGCTGCGCATAGTTCGTCTCCTTGGTTCCCACTGCTTCCGCCATCTCAGCAATGTGATGTGAGTAAATCGCAGCGTGACGTAAGACACAAGAGTGGGTGGTCCGAAACGGACGATTGGACATGCATGCCCGAAAGAGTCATAATCTGGCCGTTCTCGATGAAGGCCGATACAGCAACATCGTGCGCCGCACATCGTCGGGCCGGGACAGCCAAGGAAAGAGTTGGCGTGTCATGACGATTGGGTCGCAGTTCGTAGAAGAACTGAGCCACGCTCTTAGCCTCAGGCGCGTATCAGACGGATTCGCAATGCTCGACAAAGCGGAGGGGGCTTGGACACAGCTTTCTCCAGACCAGCCGAATGCAACCAAACTACTTTTGCTCATAGCTCAATGGGTAGATGTCGGCTACCGTGACTATCATCTTCTCGACAGTCTCCTCGCGAAAGTTCCGATCGAGTGCCGCCGCAAACTGTCAGTGGAAGACTATCTCCGGCTGCGAATGGTAGAGGGATTCCGAGCACTTTCTGCAGAAGAGGTCGACGCTGCGATAGAGATCCTCGACGTCGTTCTGCGAACTGAGCCCGGAACGGCAGATGACCATATGCTGACTGTGGCTCACTTCTGGAAAGGCCGAGCGCACAGGAAAAAGGGCGAATACGAGTTGGCTACACAAGAAATTGTGTGTGCGCGGGAGCGGGCTCAAATATCCCACGAGGATGCGGTTTTCACCTCAGTCATCCAGATCCACGAAAGTTGGCTCTTGTTCCAAAAGGGCATGAAGAAGGATGCCTTGCGGTTGCTCAGTCGTGCAGAAGACACCCTCAAGAACACGGATCACTTTCTTGCACGAGGCAACATCGAGTCATCAAGGGGCAGGATCGTTCGGCGTTACGGTGAATATGCCCTGGCTCTTGAGCATTTCGAGCGGGCTATTGACCTGTATTCCGCCGGAAACCCCAAGCATCGAAACCTGGCCAGGGCCTTAGTGAACTCGGCTTACGTGAAGCGACTGCTAGCGTTGCAGCTTCGCAAGAGAATCGACGCGCGAGCGCGGAATATCAATCAAGAACGATTCAACTCCCAACTCTCAAACGGCTCCGCTACGAACGCTCTTCGTTCAAGGTACCGGCAGCTTTCTGACCAGGCAATCTCGGAAGTACGGCGAGCGCGGGAAATCTATGCGTCGCAGGGCCATTCCGGGGGACTAGGGGCTGTCGCTGTCAGTTCGGGGTATCTTCATCTCGATGGAGGTGATATTGATGTCTCGGCACGAGAGGCGCTCGAAGCTTATCGGATCGGCCAAGACAAGAACGATCACATCCTGATGGCACGCGCGCGTGTTCTGCAGGCCGCAACAGAGAACGCAAAGATCGAAGAACAACTCGGTGAAGAGGTCGATATCGCTCTGCATGCAAATCGCGCCAGGCAGTTCACCGAGGAGGCGCTGCGATTGGCAAAACATACCCAGAATAGAAGGCTGCTGGCAGCTGCCTACGTCGCTCGTGCCATGACGGCAGCTAACGAGTTCTTCCAGGAATGGGATCTAGCCAGGGATTCGGTGAGGGAGGCGATGGCATACATCGGGGAGGGAGAGAGCGACCATCTCCTCGACGATATCGCAGCTTTGAAGACGCGCATCATGCGCGCATCTGGGATCAACGACACACTTCGCGGATGGTCTGAGGGTATCATCGCAGGAAAAACTTTCCAGCAAGTCACAGAAGAGTTCGCCGAAATCGTTATCCCGAAAGTATGGCAACGAGAAGGCAGGAAGGTATCTCGTGTCGCTGAATCTCTCTCTGTTTCGCCGAAGAAGGTGCGCCGGATTCTACGCAGGGTCGGCATTCTCGACGACACCGATTCGACCCAGCTTTGATAGGGGAATGACTATGTCGATGTGCGCTTGGGCGAACGCTTCGAGGGCTGTGGATAATGGTGCTAACCAATGTGACTGCTATCACAGTTCAAGAAGTTGAATCTGTGTTGTTATAGCAGCCTCGGGCTCTTCCCATCAGGTAAATTTCCACCCACCCTTAGGAGGTAATATGCCCGCTTCCCTCGTCTCTGATCTAGAGACTTCCCCTCAGACGCAAAGCAAGCCTCGCCTGAGTTCATTTGATTCCGCACAAGAGTTTAGCCTGGAGCACTTCTTGGAGGTGCGCAGACTTGTCGCTATGGCCGAACGAGAAGATCGCGAGTTGAAAGGTTATGTGTTCGATGATTCGCTCGTCGGCGCAAGTAGCTAAACCAGGGAAGGGTTCCGCTAAAAGTGGAACCCTCCTCCGCAGATGAGGACCTCCCCCGTCACGTAGTCCGATAGTGGGCTACAGAAAAACAGGACAGCGCCAGCGGCTTCTTCGGGTGTTCCAAGCCGACCAAGCGGGCATGCGCCTTTAACCGAATCCAGGAGGCTGGGTTGAACGCCAAGCCGAATCTGGTGACCGTGCATTTCCATGTTGGCGCCCGCCTCCGTCAGTGGCTGCACAAGGCGAGTGCCGATAAGGCCAAATCCAACCGCGTTCACGTTCACGTTGTACCGGCCCCATTCTTTTGCAAGGGTCTTGGTCAACCCAATGATTCCAGCCTTGCCCGCCGAATAGCCAGCCTGTCCGGGGTTGCCGTCCGTACCCGCTATCGAAGTGATGTTCACCACCTTGCGCATTACGCGCTTATCCGCGGCGCTTTCCTTTTTCGCGGACTCCCGGATAAAACCGGACGCAGCGCGGAGGATTCTAAACGGCGTAACAAGATGGATGTCGAGCATCGCCTGGAACTGCTCGTCGGTCGTCTTCTGAATCACGTTATCCCAGCTGTAGCCTGCATTGTTAACGATGATGTCAATCGAATTGAACTCGGCAAGCGTCGCCTGCACGATCAATTCAGGAATGTGTGGATCGGTGAGGTCCCCCGTAATGTGACTTACGCGATGCGGACCTCCCAACTCCGCCTCCGATTCCAGCAACATATTCTCATCGAGGTCATTGATCATCACTCGCGCACCGGCGCCCACCAGCCGCTTGGCGATCGCTCTCCCGATGCCTCGCCCGGCCCCGGTCACCAGCGCGGTCTTACCGTCCAGGGTGAACGGGCTCATCGCCGCGACTTCCGTTTCAGTATCCATTCGTCCGAAATCCATTCTCGTTCTCCTCGCGGATGCGATAATGCTGCGTTGCAGCATATTATATGCTGCGGCGCACAAAATGGAAGATGTGAGAAGGCACAATTGTGTTGCTTCAGTAACCGGATTCGCCTCCAGGTTAAGCAGACCCGATCTATGGTGACTGGCAGGCACAGCCAAACGTCGATTCTCACGTGGTATCGATCCGGCGAGGACTCCTCGGAGATGCCCTGTCAACACCGAGACCGCCGACGATGAGGGAACTCCCTCTTTAAGAAGCTCCACAGCTTTCAACCATCATCAATCCAGCATTTACCCGGGAAGGCGTGTGCTATGAAAGTCCAGAAGAATCGTGACGTCGTGATCCTCAGCGCAGTCCGGACCGCACTGGGCAAGTTTGGTGGAGCTCTCAAAGACACTCCTCCCACAGAACTTGCCGGAGAGGTTGTGCGAGAGAGTGTCAAACGTTCTGGGATCTCCAGCTCCGATGTAGGCAATCTTGTATTCGGGCATGTAATTCACACCGACGCCAAGGACATGTATCTCTCACGGGTCGCCGCGCTCCGCGGAGGACTGTCCATTGAAACTCCCGCACTTACCTTGAACCGCATGTGTGGAAGCGGGCTCCAGGCCATCGTCACTGCAGCAAACATGATCTCCCGCGGAGATTGCGATGCAGCTGTGGCCGGTGGAGTCGAGTCGATGAGCCGATCCCCGTACTGGCTGAGTTCCATGCGTTGGGGAGCTCGAATGAACGACGCCCCGGCAGTCGACGTACTCGTTGCCGCGCTGACAGACCCCTTCGACGAAGTCCATATGGGGGTGACCGCCGAAAACGTCGCGCGCAAGTGGGGCATAACTCGCGAAGACCAGGATGCACTGGCGGTTGAAAGCCATCGCCGCGCCAATTGCGCCATCCTCACGGCGCGGTTCAAAGGCCAGATAGTTCCTATCGAACTAAAGAGCCGCAAGGGAAGCACCTGGTTTGACACCGATGAGTCACCTCGGTCTGACGTGACGATGGAAGCCCTGGCCAAGCTGAAACCGGTCTTCGACAAGGAAGGAACCATTACCGCCGGCAACGCCTCGAGCATCAACGATGGGGCCGCCGCCGTAGTGCTGATGGAAGAGAATGCCGCACGGGAGCGCGGGCTCAAGCCAATGGCAAAGTTGATCGACTACGCCGTCACAGCCGTGGATCCCACAATCATGGGCATCGGCCCAGTTTCCGCAGTCAGAAAGCTCTACGAGCGCACCGGCCTCAGCAACGACGATATGGACGTCATTGAAGCCAACGAGGCATTCGCAGCGCAGGTTCTTGCCGTTCGCAAAGAGCTGGATCTCCCGCCCGAAAAAACGAACCCCAATGGCAGCGGTATATCTCTCGGTCATCCTATCGGGGCCACGGGCGCGATTGTTACGGTGAAAGCGCTGCACGAGCTGCACAGAGTCGGCGGGAAATATGCCATGGTCACCATGTGCATTGGTGGCGGACAGGGCATAGCGGCCATCTACCAAACGATGAACTAACCCCAACATGAAGGAAGGAGCACGCCATGGCAACAGCGACTTTATCCGAGGTCATGGTCAGCGGATCAAAATCTTTGGCCGGTCGAGTTGCGCTCGTCACAGGTGCATCGAGAGGCATCGGCCGCGCCATCGCCCTCGAGCTTGCCAGTCGAGGCGCGATTGTAGCCGTCAACTGTCATTCCAACACCGTTCGCGCAGCGGAAGTGCGGGATGAGATCCTGCATTCCGGTGGCGCGAGTGAAGTCTTCCAGAGTGACGTTTCAGATCGATCCGAAGCCAGAACTCTGGTCCAGGAGGTATGCGGCGTCTACGAGAGGATCGACGTCCTCGTGAACAACGCCGGAATAACGCGGGACAAAAGCATTCGCAAGATGACGGACGATGAGTGGAACGATGTCATCGACACCAACCTCAACAGCGCCTTTTATTGCACCAGTGCTGCCCTGCCATTCATGATCGAGCATAGCTTCGGCCGTATCGTAAACATCGCTTCATTCGTCGGTCAGGCAGGGAATTTCGGCCAGGCAAACTACGCAGCAAGCAAAGGAGGGCTCATCGCGTTCACAAAGGTGCTCGCCTTGGAACTGGCCAAATACAACATCACTGCGAATGTGATCGCTCCGGGATTCACATCGACCGAGATGACAGACCGCATCCCGATGGATGTGATGGAGCAAATCAAGCAGCGAATCCCGATGCATCGGCTGGCGACTCCCGAAGAAATTGCCAAGGCCGTTGCGTTCCTGATTTGCGACGGCCAATACATCACAGGACAGCAGATCAACGTAAACGGTGGCATCTACATGTAGCCGATCCAAATGCGCATCAGCGGGAGCGGTCCGCAAGCCAGGAATCGATGTGGGGCCAAGTCTGCTTGTGAGCGCCGCTCCCCGCCATGATGCCGATGTGACCACCACGTACCCGGTACACTTCGGTGTCGGTGCTTCCTATTTTCGGCAGGATCGCCTCCGATTGACAGGGTGGCGTAATGTGATCTCCCTCGGCGATCACGTTCAGGAGGTTTGCCCGCAATCGCTTCAAATCAACGAGCTCTCCGCGGATGTTAAGTTCCCCTTTTACAAGACGGTTGTTCCGGTAAAAATCCACGATCAATTGTCGATAAGCGCCGCCAGCCATCGGGAAGATATCCGTCACCCACGTATTCATCGAGTGCCATGCTTCCACCACGCGGGGATCTTCCAGGCCTTCCCAGAGCTTTAGATAGTTTGTGATGTAGTTTTCAACCGGCTTCAGCGCCTTGGCGCCAAAGTCAATCATCTCACCAGGCATGTTGCCGAAAGCTGCGAGAACTTTATCCAGGTCGAAGTATCTCTCGTCAGTCCATCGCGAAAACGTCAGCTGTTCCCGATTCGAGAAGTCCAGCGGGGCCGTCAGCAGGACCAAATTCCGCAGTCCATCGTCCGGCCTCAGAGCCGCGTAAATCGTAGTCAGAATCGCCCCAATGCACCAGCCCAGCATGCTGAACTCTTTTGCACCGGACACCTGCATCATCTTCCGTATCGCGCGCGGCATGTAGTCGAGCGTGTAGTCGTCGAACTTCAGGTTGCTATCTTCCGGCCCGGGTACTCCCCAATCCAGTAGATAGATGTCATAGCCTTTGCCAACCATGTATTCGACGAAGCTGTGCCCCGGGCGCAAATCCAGAATCGTGGGACGATTCATCAAGGCAAAGATGAGAATCATTGGAACCGGATATCGCTTCTCTGCAGGAACCACAGGAACGTATCGGTATAACTTCGCCTTGTTGAGGGTCCAGATCAGTTCTTTAGGCGTCTGTGCGATCGCAGCCTTGGTGGTCATCAGCCTGTTGAAGGTCTTGAGCTTCCTATCCAGGACGGTCCAATCGTTGGACAATGACACAGTTTCTGCCATATCGACCTCTAGTGTTTTCCGCCCGTTTGCTGCCGCGACTTAGGCCCTGCATCAGAAGTCCGGGTTCTCTCCCCTGGTGGACCTGTCGTCGCCACTGGCGACCTGGATGCAAGCTCGACAATGCGGTCCAACTTCGCATCCAGATCGTCAAGTCGAGTTTCCAGATTTGTAAAACGCTCTGCCAGTGCGATCACCTGCTGTCGCGAAGGCAGTGATAGCTGCTCCAACGCCGTCACCATGGCCTTATCCATTGCCTCGCGGAATGGAGCAGATGCAGTCAGATAATTGTTGAGCAAGGTACCGGTTGCCTGTGCATACTCTTCGGTGTTAACCGCATCGATCATCACCTTCGACATGCCTTCGAAATATGTATCCCTTACCTTTCGAAAAGCCTCGAACGGATCGGCGGTGGCGCCATTCTTTTCACCAGCCATGTCAAACTCCCGGCGTTACTGCACACAAAGCATATACCTGAATTGGGGCGAGAGTTCACAGCTTTTCCTTCAACAAGAGAGAGCTGCTGCTGGCCCTCGCCCCCCATGTCGAGTTTTCGCTTCGAGGGCTAGTGCGTAACCAGGTCGAGCAGTTCCTTTTGCGCATCGATCACGATGTCCATTCCCCGCTCCACCGACTCGGCCGCCGCTCCCATCGGAGTGCCCGCATACCCCAGCTGTTGTTTCGCGGTCTCAAACACTGCTTTGGTCTGCTTGGCCGTGTAATCCAACGCCGTCTTCTGAGCAGCCACACTGTGTTCGACCGCTTCCTTGGCCCTCTTTTTCCCTTCCTCCAGCGTGTCCGTTGCCTTCACCCTCCGCTCTTTCACAAGCTTTGCAAAGGCGCGGCTTTGATCCACCATCAGGTCAATTGCGCCTTTTTGAGTTTCCGCAAAGCGCTCAAACGCCGTGGTACTAAGATCGAGCATCAGCAGGCCGGGCATTGGAAGTGTGAGCTTCTTCCAGGCGCCCGCTACTTCGGCGTTTTGCTTCACGGCGATCTCGAGCCCGTTTTTCTGTACCTCGGCCAGCTTTTCAATGCCCGCCGTATAAAGATCAGTCAACGATTCCATCACATCGACCTTCGTCTCTTCCGTAACCGGCCCTTTCGCTTCAACATTCTCCATAATCTCTCCTTCCCAGTTCCCCGTGCTGCACATTATGCTGCAATGCAGCATCACTATGCTGCGCCGCTTTTCATCGCATGTCAAGGGGTAGAATTGGAGGATTATGGCGCAAAAGACCGTTGTCATTAAGAAGTATGAGAACCGGCGCCTCTATGACACGACAAACAGCCGCTACGTGAACCTCGAGGAGGTCGCGCAACTTCTTCAGCAAGGGAACGATGTTCAGGTCATCGACGCGTCCTCAGGCGAAGACATCACCCGGCTCATCCTCACTCAAATCATTGTCGAAGATGCCAAGACAGCGGAGTCGAACTTCCCCCTCGACCTGTTGCGCCAGATGGTCGTTGCCTCCGGTCGAGCCAGTCAGGAAAGCGCATTGCAGTACATGAAGGCGATGATGGACGTCTACCAGAACGCCTATCGCGCGATGCCCAATCCGTTGAACCCCTTTGAGTTCATGCAGAATGCCCGGACAAGTACGTCGGAAAAGGCCGATTCCGAAAAGCGCACATCC
>Ga0105248_10002709_pt1 | contig 19679 bp, 17 predicted proteins | sample KBSS34metaG_FD_81524 | JGI IMG/M metagenome (GOLD analysis project Ga0105248, IMG submission 81524) | Switchgrass rhizosphere microbial communities from Kellogg Biological Station, Michigan, USA - KBS S3-4 metaG | ecosystem: Host-associated > Plants > Roots > Rhizosphere > Soil | place...
AGCTCGGCCATCGATCTGGATGGTTTCTTTGGCCTGCATCCCGCGCTTGCGCCCCTCAAGCCCATCTACGATTCCGGCCACATGGCCATCGTCCATGCGGTGGGCTCGCCCGATCCCACGCGTTCGCATTTCGACGCGCAGGATTACATGGAATCCGGCACGCCCGGCAGGAAGGCCACATCGGACGGCTGGCTAAACCGTGCGCTGCCCATCCAAAAAGACTCTTCGCCGGTGCGTGCCGTGAGCCTGGGCGCGACCTTGCCTCGTGCGATGCGGGGACAGAACGAAGCGGTGGCGATCGCCAACCTGAACGATTTCCAAGTCAAAGATACGCGCGGCGCCGGCACGTTCGAGAGCATGTATGAAAACTCTCTGGACCAGGTATTAAACGGCGCGGGTCGCGAAACCTTCGAGGCCGTCAAGCTGATGCAGTCGATCCAGAAACAGCCTTACGCGCCGGGTAACGGCGTGCAATATCCAAACTCGTCGCTGGGGCAAGACCTGATGCAGATCGCCCGGCTGATCAAGTCGAATGTCGGGCTGGAAGTGGCGTTCGCGGAAATGCGCGGTTGGGATACGCATGTCAACGAAGTGGGCGCGCGGCCCACAGTGGGACAACTCGCCAATTTACTCGGCCAGTTCGGAAGCGCGCTAGCTGCGTTTTACCAAGACCTTGGAGATGCGATGGCGGACGTCAGCGTCGTCACCATGAGCGAGTTCGGGCGCACCGCACGCGAGAATGGCTCGCGCGGCACCGATCATGGCCATGCCAATGTGATGTTCGCGTTCGGCGGCGGCATTCGCGGCGGCAAAATTCACGGCCAGTGGCCTGGTCTCGAGCAAGAACAGCTGTATGAGCAGCGCGATCTCCAGCTCACTACCGATTTCCGCGACGTGCTTGGGGAACTGGTGGTGCGGCACTTGGGGAATGCGCGCGTGGCGAGTGTATTTCCGGGTTACGAGCAGCCCAAGTTTCGCGGGATTGTGGTGGGTTGAAAGAATGACAGGCGACAAGATCGCCTGTCCCACTCAATCATCGTTTCGTCATTCGTTCAAGAATGCGTTCGGCCACGCGGTCGATGACCTGATTCTCTAGCGTGCCGAGTTGCCCGCGGTCACCGCGCTCCCAGCTTTCGAGGATCCGATCCGCCACCGCATCAATTACACGTTCGCGAATCTGGTCCAGTACACTCTTGTCGGTGCCGACGAAATATTCTTGAAGCTGGTGATCCAAGTCTTCAGCGGTTTCTTCACGCTGGACACTCAAACGTGATTGGAGTCCTTGCAGCAGGGCAGTGGCCTTGTCCGCGGCCTCGGAGAGCTTGGTTTCGGATTTCGTTTGGCGGGCCATGCGATGCCCGGACTCATTATACCCTTTGGAGTATCCGTCGCCTGTGATACTATACCCTGTAGGTAAATTCTAACTAGCCCCATATATTGGGGCATAATACGAGGGACGTGGAGAATTCGGTCACGTTCGATCCCAGCTTGGAGATCCGGGCGACCTTTCGGTTCCCGGTGACTTGGTCATACATTGGCGGCGCGCCCAATCCACGGGTGGCGCCCAATCCAACCAATTTGCACGCGACGCCGGCGATTCCCAAATCCGCCGCGAGGCCGGTTCCCGTTCCGCCACCAGCAGCAAAACCGGAGCCAGTCGCCGCGACCATGGAGGTCGCGACCACAAAACCAAATCAAGCATTGAGAAGTGCTGAACCAGGCCAGTCTGGATTGGACGCGAAATGGGAAATGGTGATTCCCAAGATGGCGCGGCCTACTACGACGGCGCGCCCGCAGCGGTCTCTCGAAAAAGCAGGCCCGCCACCTCCTACGGCGGTTCCACCCGCGACCGTGACTGCCGCCGAAACTCCCACGGAAATCTCCTTTTACGCCGGGAGCGAAGCTTCTTTCGTGCCGCGGCGCTGGAAAATATTCAGTCTGGGTGCCGCGGCGGTGATCGTGGGTTGTGTGATCGCTTGGGTGCGTCCGGGCGGCGACGCGCGTTCGGCTGGCGATGCCGCCCCTGCCGCGGCGGGCACCTGGAGCCGGCGGACCGCGTACTTGGTGGGTGCGAAGGATCCACGCGAGATTCTCATCTACAGCGGCTCCGAAGACGTCAAGAACTATCGCATCGACTTTGCGTGGGTTCCGGATACCCGGGGCGTGGGCTGGCTTTTTCGAGGAACGGATTCGGCGAATTATTACGCCGCCAAGCTTCGCCTGGTACAGGCTGGATCGACACCTTCGCTCTCCGCGGAACATTTCGCCGTGGTCAAAGGGGTAGAGGGGCCGCACTCCCGTAAAGTGATCACCGTGGGCCGGACCCTCGGTCAAGTTTTGGTGCGGATGGACGCGAACGGGCCAGCTTTTACGCTGTATCTGCAAGGAAGCCCGGCGGACTATTGGACGGATGAACGGTTCGAGACTGGTAGTTTGGGGTTTTACGGAGAGCCTGGCGAAAGGCCCGTGCTCCAGACCCTCCGTTTCACGTTTTTCAAAAAAAGCGGTCTGCAGACCGTTGTAACTTCACTGCAGTGATTTCTTAACACCATGACGGCACCACACGGATTTCGAAGCGCTGGATTTGGCTCTGCGGCCGCTGCGGCTCCCGCCGCGGGAAGCACGGATCCTCTTCAGGCCGCCATCGCCCTGCGTTCTCAGGGCCGGTTGCAGGCGGCGCTCGACGTGCTTTCGGGGCCGGGAGATCTCCCCACCGACGCCTATGTGTTGCGCGGCGATCTTCTGGTGGAATTGGGGCGACTGGCAGACGCGGCCGGAAGCTACTACACCGCCCTGGTGTCCGCGCCGGGCAATTTGTACGCTCGGATGCATCTGGGTTCCTGCTTGCGCCGGGTAGGACGCTGGGCAGAAGCCGTCGACGCCTTTCAAGCGGTATTGCAGGCCGATCCGCATCGCGACCCCATCCGCCTGGAAATGGGAGACTGCCTTCTGCGCTTGAACCGTCCGGAACAAGCCCTGAACTGTTTTGATCAGTGCTGGTCGGATGCCGCGCAACGGCAAGCGGCATTCGGAAAGGGCGTTGCGCTGCAAATGCTCCGTCGCTTCGACGAGGCTGAAATCGCGTACGAACGCGCGCTGGCGCTGGATGGAAAAGCCGAGGAAGCGCTGGCCAACCTGATCGCCATGAGCCTGGAAGTTTTCGACCTGGAGCGGGTATTGCGGTATTCGCGCCGCCTGGTGGAGAATAATCCCAGGTCCGTTCCCGGATTGCAGGGCCTAACGCTAGTCGCCGTGGAGCGCGGCGACATGGACACTGCTGCGCGCTATTTTTCTATGCTGGCGAACCAGGGGCCTCACACGGATCAGGCTACTGCGGAAGGCTCCGAGGACGTCATCGAATATCGTTTGAGCCAAAAAGCCATCGATTATTTTAAAGATTTCATGCGCACCCGGCCTGCACCGCCGGCTGAGCGCCGCTATTGAGGAGAGTCACATGTCGCGTTTGCGCGTACGCATAGAATTGAACCGCGGAGGAGTAGGAGTGCCGTTGGACAAGCTGGCCAGCGTGGTCCAGCAGGCGCAATCCTTCTTTCGCATGCTGGGCGATGACGTCCACATCGACCAAAGCCAAGGGGATTGGCTGGGATTCGATTTCGACCATGAGTCACTGAATTTCACGGCTGAATTCGTGGGTGCGGTCACCCCGGAACAGGTCGCTGAGTTTCATGCCGCGTTCGACGGCACCACGCCGTTGCGCCGCGCCACCATTGCCCAATTTGCTCGCATCGCCGACGCGATCGAGGAAGATGAAGTGATCGGGTTCGGCCTGTACCTGAACGAGAGCGACGATCCCGGAGAGTGGCGTTGCCTTTCGCGGCGCGATGCACTCCGGATCGCAGAGGAGATTCAGGTGTTGCTGGGGGCGGGCCAAGTGGGGCAGGAGTCGCACTTGCCGGTCGCGGCCGACGCGGGCACCAGCGCCCGGTACCTGTTCGGCCGGCGCGATCGCAGCGTCGACAACGCCAAGCTGACTGGCGCCGTCCGCGAAGTGGAAGCCAGTCTTTCCAAGCGCATCAGCCGGCTGGAAGGCGAGGTGGCGGATCACTCCGGCCATATTCACGATCTGCGCTCGAAATCCTTGGAAGCCGAGCAGAGCATGGGCCGGCTGCTTTCGGCTGTGGAAGGTTTCTGTGAACAGGCCGCGATGCGGCTGGAAACTGTGGCGACTCCGGCTCTCAGCTCGGCGGCGGCGGCCGGGGTGAGCCGAGTGCCCATGGAAACTCGTTCCCTGCCGGAAGCGACTGCGGCCGCGGCACCCACCCCTAGCGTCATGCCCAAGATGGATGAGGCGCTTAAACCAGAGGCAGCGCCTAAGCCCGATGTAACATTCAAGCCCGAAGCCGCACCTAGGCCCGAGTCGGTGCATAAATCGGAGCCACCTAAAGAAGCTCCGAAACCGATGGGTGATGGGTCCTCGCTCAGCCCGGCAGCATCGATGCTCACCACGGCAGCCGCGTCTGCAGCCACATCACCTCTCCGGACCGCTACGCCCGTTATGACTGCGGCGCCCTTCAAAGAGCGAGCGCCAGCGATCTGGTGGCGAACCCCGATCGCGATTTTTGTGGGCCTGGGCACGGTTGTGATCGTTCTGGGCATACTGCTTTGGCCAACTGGATCAGACAGCAGAAGCCAGGTGACGGCCGCCTCGGAGCCGGCTCACGCTACGGCGGTAACTCCTCCGGCGACGCCGGCGGTACAGCCGACTCCCGCCGCAGCGCCCGTGGTATCGAAACCCGTGGCACCGCCTGTGGCTGGTTCCACGCGGGTCGAACTGGTCGCATCCGAGCCATCCTGGGTCTCCCTGCGGGCCGGCGACGGAACCTCGCTGCTGTCGGGCTTGATCGAACCGGGCAAGAGCCAGAGCGTGGACGTGCATGGATCAGCCGTGTTGCGCGCCGGAAATGCCGGCGGTCTGACGGTTCGCGCCAATGGAAAAACCTTGGGTCCGCTGGGCCCGCACGGTGCGGTTCGCGACGTGGAGTTCAAGAACGGCGATTTCAAACTGGTTCCGGTCCAGGAAACACACTGAGGCCTGCTGTGCTAAGCTCATAAGAGTCAATCAGCAGGAGATCGTATATGGCGAAAGTGTGTGAAGTCTGTCAGCGCGGCCCCCGGTTCGGAAACCGTGTCAGCCACGCCCACAACCTGACAAAACGGCGCTGGAATCTGAATCTGCAAACCGTACACGCAGTGGTCAAGGGCGCACCCAAGCGCATTCGTGTCTGCACGGCGTGCATCAAGAGCGGGAAAATCCAAAAGGCCGCGTAATTCCTTCCCGGATTCTTCCGGACAATGCCCCAACTGGCACCCTGGCAATGGCTGCTCGGGATTTTTAGTGCCTTCATGATCGGCGTGGCCAAGACCGGTGCGCCGGGCGTGGGCACCATGATCGCCCCCCTGATGGTGTTGACCGTAGGCGACGCCCGGTTGGCGGCCGCCTGGACGCTCCCGGTATTATCCACAGCCGACGTGTTTGCCGTCGTCTACTGGCGCAGGCACGCCGAGACGCGGCAGCTCCTTTCCCTGATCCCATGGGTGCTGGTAGGAATCGCTGGGGGCGCCGTGGCGCTCAGCCTGGATGAGCAGATCATTCGCCGCCTCATCGGCGTGATCATCGTGGGGATGCTGCTGGTGTACCTGTGGCGTCGATTCAGGCCGACCGGCCAAGTTGAGGGCAATCCAGCGTTTTACGGAATCTGCGCCGGATTCGCGACTACCCTGGCGAACGCTTCCGGGCCGGTGATGAATCTGTACCTGCTCACCAAGAAGCTGCCGAAAGAGAAATTCGTGGCTACCGGCGCTTGGTTTTTCTTCGCGGTCAACATCCTGAAGTCGCCGGTATATGCGTACTATCACCTCTACAGCCGGGCCTCGCTGCTGTTCGATCTGCTGATGGTCCCAGCGGTACTGGCGGGCGCGCTGGCGGGGAGGTGGCTGATCCGGCACATGCCCCAAAATGTGTTTGAGGTGCTGGTGATCGCACTGACCGCTGTTTCCTGCCTGTTGCTATTCCGCTAAAGACGCGCGAATCGGTCTTTGAGGCGCAAGAACGGGGATTCGAGGAATCGATACGACAGTGCGGCCATCGCAATGGTGAGCGGAAGGGCCAGGATCGGCGAAGGGACGATCCGAATCGCCGCGGCATGGAACACATACAATCCGTAGCTGATTTTTCCTAAGGAAGACCCGGTTCGCAGTGGTGCGCCGAGGATTCCAAAGATGATGCTTACTGACGCGACCGCCGCCAGCGGGTAGGTGACTAGGACCGGCCATCCTTGGTTGCTCCCCAAAGCTCCTGCGCCGATGAGCACCGCAATGCCGATGCCGATCCACAACGCTCGCGTGGGCGGCGTGTGCTGGGGCATGGTTCCCTTGAGGAAACACGCGAGCAGCGCTCCGCCCGCGAAGGGATCGAGACGCGCGAGGGTGTTACACCAGACGCCGGGGTGGTGGATGTCGCGGATCACCAGTACGATGCGGGTCACAGTCGCGATGAAGAGCATTCCATAGGCTATTAGTCGCAGACGGTCCGCGCCAAAACGGACCAGCCAAGGCCACGCGAGAAAAAACTGTTCCTCGATCGACACCGCCCACAACAGTGCGAAGGAGCTGGGTGGATAGCCCCACGCTGCGCAAGCCCAATTGCCCCCGAACATCGCGAAGGAAGCGAAGTAGGTCCAGGGCATGCGTTCTTCCGGCAGGAACGACATGCCTCGCACCAGGATCAGGAGGGCGAAATAGTATAGCGGCCAGATGCGCAGGATCCGGCGGATGTAGAACGCGCGGATATCGATCGCGCCGCGCACACGGCGCTCGCGCAGGAGCAACTCGGTGATGAGATACGCGCTAAGGGTGAAGAATAGATCGACGCCCAGGGCTCCCGCGCGGACGATTCCGGCGAGCGCAGATGCAGCGAACTTGGGAATCGCGTAATCAGTGGAGGAATGCGGCAGCGCGTGGTGGAGAAACACCAGAAGAAACGCCCCGAAACGCAGAACGTCCAGCTCGGGCCGATAGAAGCGATCACGTGCAGCACCTTGCGCGGAACTCACGCCAGATTAGTGGGTGGGAAGGGCCGAGGATTCTCAGGGTAAGAGACCGACGATGCTATACTACGAAGCGAGTTAGCAGTTCCCGACTGTTAACTAGTCGATTCGTCGGGGCGTGGCTCAGCCTGGCTAGAGCGCCTGGTTCGGGTCCAGGAGGCCGGAGGTTCGAATCCTCTCGCCCCGACCAATTATCCTTTCCGTTATCAAAAGCTACAGCCGATTACGCAGCTTGGCGTGGATCGCTGTGACCGGCCAAGTATGCCAAAAGTATAAAGCGGAAAAGCTTCGACTTGCGCGATCTTGCATGCCTTCGGGACACAATCGTTCCGCCAAGGGAGCGGCATCTGAATGAGTCAGCTAAATTTAACCCATCAGAAAGTTGGACGCGCTTGGACGATGACGTATCGGCGGGCAGTTCTGTTTTGGTCGGAAGTTGACCAAGGAGTCGCTACCGATAATGCGAATTATCGGGCGACAATCTACCGTTCGAAGCAGCGTTGCGGCGACTATTTCTGGCTGGCCGATTTCTGCCTGGCATCCAGGTCGCCCGCGTAGTGGATCGCGTCCCGATCCTCGCAGACCGACTCGAAAAGTTCAGTGTCGCGCATCAACTGCCACGTCACGCGGACAGTAAATGGTTCCGTATAGGCCTTCGGATCCTCGATCGTGACATCGATTTGCAGCGTGCCGAAGTTGAGGCGCGTGAAGCGTTCGACCAATTTCCCGCTGCTCGTCAGCGGACTACCGTTCACATCCAGCCAGACATCATCACGGAATCCCACGGTGGTGACCACCAAGGTGTCGCCTTCCCATTTGCCCACCGAGTAGCCATACCACCAAGGCGCAAGCTGCGGACCTACCTCCGGCAGAGTTTGGCCATTTGTAAGGATCTGTCGGACGTCATTGTTGGCGTTGTACATAATCACAATCGTCCCTGGCCCTTGCACGATCTTCTTCTCAAAAGGATGTGTGTGGAGCTGCATCAGTCCCAGCGGCTTACAGTGGGCGTCGGGGTTGTCCTTGCTGTTGTTCGCCTTACGCTCGTCCCGCGTCTTGCGTCCCCACTCCGTGTAAGGAAGTCCATTCTCAAAGCCCGCGCCCAGATCGCCAAACTGCGCTGCGGGCGGCTCGCCAGGCGCACGCGCCGGCGCGACGTTGCCTTTGCCCTTCCCTTTTAAATTGCCGAAATTCAGGCGCATCGGCTGCCACAGACCAGATAGATCGGGATGTCCGTCCGGCGCTTTCGGCGCTGGGGCCTTCAAGTCGAGCTCACCGCTCTCAGTTCTAGGCCCATCGGTGCGATGTTCCGGCCACTGTGCAAGCAGCATGGTCGCGCCTGCAACCAGCGCCAACAAGGCGGCCGACGTTATGGGAATGCTGTTGTTGTATCTCATCTACGTCTTCGGGTCACCCAGCTCTCTTCTTTCTTGTCCCGCATTGAGTACGGATTACTGGTGTGCTTCACATCATACGACGCCTTAGGTTGGGACGCCAGATCGCTACCGATAATGCCCCTTAACGGTGGGACTAGGGCTCGAAGTTGGACTTCCGGATACGCCATCATCCCGAACCGGAGCCTTGTTTTGCAGTAAAATTGGGCACATTGTATGCCATTGGCCCCGGGTTCGAAACTTGGACCTTATGAAATCCTGGCTCCGATCGGAGCTGGCGGCATGGGCGTCGTCTACCGTGCCCTCGACACAAAGCTTAACCGGCCAGTAGCCATCAAGGTTCTTTCCGGCGATGTGGGGAACGTCGATGCCCGTCGGCGATTCCAACGTGAGGCGCAGCTGGCCTCCTCGCTTAACCATCCACACATCGTAACGGTATATGACGTCGGAGAACTCGAAGGTTTGCAGTACATCGTCACTGAGTTCGTCGATGGCGGCACACTCAAGGATTGGGCGCGCGAACAGCGAAACTGGCGCCAGATCGTTGCACTGCTGACCGGTGTTGCGGACGGATTGGCAGCGGCACATGGGGCTGGAATTCTCCATCGCGACATCAAGCCCGCCAACATCCTGATCTCGAAAAGTGGTTACGCGAAGCTTGCGGATTTCGGACTGGCGAAGTTGGAGGAGTCGAGACCGTCTTCGGTTTCCGACGATACGTTCACAATGGCGGAGGGACAGACGCAGCCGGGGGTAATCCTGGGCACGCTGGCCTACATGTCACCGGAACAAGCGTCAGGGCGCCTGACTGATGCCCGCAGCGACATCTTCTCATTCGCTGTTGTGCTCCACGAGCTGTTTGCAGGGAAAAGGCCATTTGGCGGCGCCACGGACCTCGAGGTTCTTCAAACGATTATCCACGGCGCGCCCAAGCCGCTGCCCGAAAACGTTCCTCTTTCGCTTCGACTGATAGTGGAGAAGGCACTCGATAAGGATGCATCTGAGCGCTACCAAACCATGCGCGAACTGGTCGTCGATCTAAAGCGGGTACAGCGGCTGCCAGAAGGCGAGACTGCCGCGCGAGTCGCACCCGCAGAACCCCGTCGAGGCCGGGGTGTCAGTGCGGGCATCGCGATCACCCTTGTTGTGATCGCAGCGGCAATTTATTGGAGGCTGTGGCAGCAAGACTACTTCTGGCGGAACCCGCTGGAAAACGCTCACTTTGAGCGATTGACCGACTTTGAAACCGATGAAAGCGATGCAGCTATTTCCCCAGATGGAAAATTCGCGACATTCGTATCCAATCGTGCTGGTCCATATGACGCGTGGGTCACACAGATCGGCAGCGATGACTTTGTAAACGTTAGCAAGGGCCGATTCAATCTTCCCATCCCTCCCTCACCCATTCGTTTCGTAGGTTTCACCGGCGACGGAGCCCAGGCATGGTTTGAAGAACAGGTTTCCCTGAGACCCAACAAACTGCGGACTTGGTTGGTATCGAATATGGGCGGTAATCCCCGCCCCATGCTGGACAACGGGATGGAGCCGGCTTGGTCGCCTGACGGGAAACGAGCCGTCTTTCACACTGCCGACGCTGGCGATCCAATTTACCTAGCCGACCGTTCCGGCGCCGACGCAAAAAAGATCTTCGCCGAAAAGCCCGGCGTCCATTGCCATTATCTGAGCTGGTCACCGGATGGACGATTTATCTATTTCGTAAAGGGCTCTCCGACGACGGACGAGATGGACATCTGGCGCCTTGCCATTCCAACCGACGGAAACGCTGTGACTCCCGAAAGGATTACCTATCACAACTCGTTGGTAATGTACCCAGTCTGGCTCGACTCGCGCACTTTGATCTATTCCGCCGAGGATGGCTCAGGTCAGGCACTGTACGCAATCGACGTGGAGCACCGAATACCACACCGAGTGAGCACTGGCGTTGCCGAGGAGTATTTATCGGTGGCTGGAAACGACGCCCGGCCGCCGCGCCTGGTTGCTACGGTCGCCAATCCGAGCGCGAATCTGTGGATGGCGCCGATTTCCGACCGCATCCAGCCCGAGGGCGCAGTGAGTCGCGTACCTACTCCCAATGCAATTGCGCAAGCCCCTCGCCTGGGGCCTGATTATCTTCTCTTTCTTTCCTCGAAGGGCGGTGGCAAAGGACTGTGGAAACTGGAGAATGGTGCCGCCAGAGAGTTATGGAAGGGCAGCGATGGCGGCGTCATGGCCGCACCTGCTATTTCCCCTGACGGAAGCAAGATTTGTTTCTCATACCGCAAGCAAGCCCGTGAAGGCCTATACGTAATGAACGCCGACGGTACTAATGTTCGCGCATTGGTAGAGTCGTTCCCGGTGCGAGGAATCGCGTCCTGGTCCCCGGATGGCAAATGGATCGCTGCCGCTGGCAATCAGGGTGACGGCACCAGCATTTTCAAAATCCCCGTGGACGGCGGTCCGCCGGAACGCCTGCTCAGCACTCTTTCTTATCATCCCGTCTGGTCGCCAGACGGCAAGATCATTGTCTATGCCGAGCCGCAGCAAGGCGGAGGCTCGTTACCGGTCAAAGCCATCACGCCCGACAAAAAACCCGTTCCCATGCCCGATATCCAGGTCGCCTACCTGGGTAGCCCCTATCGCTTTGTTCCCAATCACAACACGCTGATCTACCTGCAGGCGACCACCGACATACGAAAGAGAAACTTCTATGCGGTGGACTTGGATACGGGAAAGCAACGACAGCTTACCGATCTCAAGGATGGATACCTGATGGAGAATTTCGATGTGTCCCCAGACGGCCAGCGAATCGTATTCGATCGCACACGCCAGAACTCTGATATTGTGCTGATTGATCTCACAAAATAGATCAGGGGTTTCTGCTAGTATTCACGTCCTGTGTGTTCGTCGCGAAACGGGAAGTGAGAATTCCTTTTGAGCGAAGCGGCATCCGGTTGACCGTAACAGGCGTCGTAAGCGTTTGACGCTTCCGATAATCGTGCCTAACGGTCTTGTCCAAGACCGTGCTTAAGCATGCCACTGGTTACGCAGTCACAAACCAGCTCTTCATCATGTAAACTTAGCTGGATCAGCAACATGCCTTTGACCGCGGGTGACAAACTCGGACCCTACGAAATCCTTGCTCCGATTGGTGCGGGTGGTATGGGTGATGTATACAAGGCGCGTGATACACGCCTCGATCGCATCGTAGCCATCAAGGTTTCCAAGACCGAGTTCAGTGAGCGTTTCGAGCGCGAAGCTCGCGCGGTTGCGGCGCTGAACCATCCCAATATCTGCACGCTGCACGATGTTGGCCCGAATTACCTGGTCATGGAGTACATCGGGGGCACACCTCTCAAGGGGCCTCTCCCTTTCGATCAGGCACTCAAGTACGCGGCGCAAATTTGTGACGCTCTCGACGCCGCACACAAGAAGGGGATCGTCCATCGCGATTTGAAGCCCGCCAACATGTTGGTCACCAAATCCGGCATCAAGCTGCTGGATTTCGGACTCGCCAAGATCGGGCAGATGGTTAAACCCCTGGATGACGCCACGCTCACGATGGCGCTCACGGGCAAGAACGAAATCGTCGGTACGCTCTATTACATGTCGCCAGAGCAGTTGCAGGCGCAAGCCACCGGCCAGGACATCGACGCGCGCAGCGACATTTTCTCGTTTGGATTGGTGCTGTATGAAATGCTGACAGGCAAACGCGCCTTTGAAGGTTCATCTCCCGCCAGTGTGATCGCGGCCATCATGGAGCGCCCGGCGCCTAGCATCGGGGATGTGGCGCCTGCTGCACTGGATCGCCTGCTGCAACGCTGTCTGAAGAAAGATCCGGACGACCGCTGGCAAACAGCGCGCGACCTGAAAGCCGAGCTCGAATGGATTGCAAGTGCGCCCGCGGGACCGGCTCCCACAGCCGTGATGCAGAAAGGCAGCCGCCTGCCTTGGATTGCCGCCGCGCTGCTAGCCGTGGGGTTCATCGCCACCTCGTGGATCGCCTACCGCACTACTCGCCCGGCCGAACTGAAGCCGCTGGTACGTCTGGACGTGGACCTTGGATCGGATGTGTCGCTGGGCTCAACGACCGGCGTTTCCGCGATCCTGTCGCCGGATGGCACCCGACTCGTGTATGTATCGAAAGGAAGACTTTTCACCCGCAAGCTCGATCAACCCAAAGCGGCGGAACTCGCGGGCACGGACGGCGCGACGGCTCCTTTTTTCTCTCCGGATGGCCAATGGGTCGCATTTTTCGCAGGCGGTAAGTTGAAAAAGCTGCCGATCGACGGCGGTCCTGCCTCGTACCTGGTAGATGCCAGTGCCGGATATGGCGGCAATTGGAGCGAGAACGGCAGCATTGTTGTTTCGCCAGCCGCGTTCGGCGGGCTAGTCCAAATTCCATCGAGCGGCGGCACTCCCACGGAGCTCACGGAACTGGCACCGGGCGAAACCTTTCACCACTGGCCGCAATTCCTGCCGGGCGGCCAAGTTGTTCTGTTCACTTCTTCCACGCTCTCGGGTCTGAACATCGAAGCCCTGTCATTGAAAGACCGGCATAGAAAAACGCTGCTGCGCGGCGGCAGCTTCGGGCGGTATCTGGCGACTGGCACCCGAAGTGGCCACTTGATTTACGTCAACAACGGCGGGCTGTTTGCCGTGCCCTTCGATCCGGAAGCCCTGGAGGTGCGCGGCACACCCATTCCTGTATTGGATCAGATCACCTACGACCCAATATTCGTATCAGCGCAACTGGATGTTTCACAGAATGGGATGGTCGTATACCAGGCAGGAGGAGCGCAAAGCCTCGTAGCAACCGTGCAATGGCTGAGCCGTAACGGCAATATGGAACCCCTCCTGGCGAAGCCCGGGAATTATACGCGCCCGCGGTTATCGCCGGACGGTCACCGCTTGGCTTTGGATATTCCGGACGCGTCCAGCCGGGACGTCTGGATCTACGACTGGCAGCGCGACAATACGACGCGCCTCACCTTCAACGCTGGAGGAGTCAGCCCGAATCCGATATGGAGTCCCGATGGCCGCTTTATCGTCTTTGAAGGGAGGGGGGGCATATACTGGACGCGCTCCGATGGCGGAGGCAAGCCTTTACCTTTGATCGAAAGCAAGAACCGGCAAGTTGCTTGGTCCTTCGCACCGAACGGCAAGCGTCTGGCATGGCTCGAATCAGCGTCCACTTCGGGATGGGAGTTGTGGACAGCGTCCGTCGAGCAAGACGGTGCGGGTTTGCACGGGGGTAAGCCAGAATTGTTTCTCCGCAATTCGTTTGACAACCGATATCCCGCATTCTCGCCGGATGGACATTGGATGGCCTATACATCCAACGAGGCGGGAACCTATCAAATCTATGTGCGTGCCTTCCCGGATAAAGGAGGCAGGTGGCAAGTCTCGAGCACCGGCGGTTCCTACCCGCTTTGGTCCCCCAACGGCCGCGAGTTGTTTTTCCGCACCGGCGATAACCAGATCATGGTGGCAAACTATACCACCAACGGCGACTCCTTCCTGTCGGATAAGCCACGGCTGTGGTCGGAGAAACGCCTACTAAACTTCGGTCTCATTGGAACTGCGAGCTACGATATCGCGCCGGACGGCAATCGGATCGCTGCGCTGATGCCCGTCGAGACGTCAGAATCGCAGCAGGCGCAGAATCATGTGATCTTTCTCATGAACTTCTTCGACGAGCTGCGAAGGAAAGTGCCCGCAGGCAAATAACATCCGTCTGGCTGACCGTTGAAAACACGATAGGAGCACCTTGCCCCTGGCGACAGCTCACCTTCCCGGTTGACACTCTTGAATTGCTCGATGAAATAACGGTTGACGGAGACGTCCCGAGGTTCATAGTTAGGGTCCAGGAGGCCGGAGGTTCGAATCCTCTCGCCCCGACCAATTATCCTCGTCTCGTTTTCAACTTCGGGAGCGCTAGTCGAGGCTGAAAACGACCAGCGTTCCTCCCAAATTCGTGTAGTCCGCGAGCGAGGTGGTCAAGCCGACTGCGCCCAATCCTTCGGTCCCTTTGGTAAGCCCTTCCGCGAGGCCGATCGCCGCCCATCCGCCCACTCCCGTGAGAACCGCGATGTACTGCTTCCCTTTGTGCATGTATGTCATCGGATTTCCGATGATGCCCGAGGGAGCCTTGAACTGGTACAGGATCTTTCCCGTGGCTTGATCGGCGGCCTTGAACCAGCCGTCGAGCGTGCCATAAAACAGGACGCCGGCATCGGTGGTCAGGGGACCGCTGTAGACCTGGAACATTTCCGGGACGGCCCACTTAGTCTGACCCGTGACCGAATCAAACGCGATCAGCCGGCCGCGAATGTTGCCATGATCGGCCGGGAACATGCTCAGCGTAGCGCCCACGTAGGGGAACCCCCCGCGGTACTTAACGCTGAAGGCCTGGTAGTCCATGCAGATGTGATTCGTGCCGACGTAGAACAACTTGGTCTTGGGATCGTAAGACGCAGGCTGATGATTCTTGGCGCCCTGCGCCGCGGGACAGATGTCTTTGACGTTGACGTCTTCCTTGGTCATCTTGTCCGGGTTGAGGACTGGCCGGCCCGTCTTTAGATCGATCTCCTTGGCCCAGTTGGTGGTGGAATCGAATTTATGCGCCCGCAGCAGCTTGCCGTTGCGCCGATCTAGCAGGTAAGAAAAGCCGTTGCGATCGAAATGCGTGAGAGTCGGAATGGTCTGCCCATCGACGACGCTCTCGGTGAGAACGCTCTCGTTGATGCCGTCATAATCCCAGGCGTCATGAGGAGTCATCTGGTAGGCCCAGGCGGCCACGCCGGTGTCCGGATTTCGAGCCAGCAGAGTTGTGGACCACTTGTTATCGCCTGCTCGCTGCGAGGGATTCCATGTCCCAGGATTTCCGCTTCCGTAGTAAACCAGGTTGAGTTGGGGATCGTAAGTGTACCAGCCCCAGGTGGTTCCGCCCCCAAGTTTCCACTCGTCCTGGTTCCAGGTTTTGATGCTCGAGTCTTTACCTACGGGTTGTCCTGTGGCTCCATCGAGAGTCTTAACGGGATCAAACAGAATGTCCGCGTCCGGGCCGACGCTATTGGCGCGCCACACCAGCTTGCCCGTCTTGAGATCGAACGCACTGAGATAGCCGCGGACGCCGTACTCTCCGCCTGAGATCCCCACGATCACTTTGTCGTGAACCACCAGCGGAGCCATGGTCATGGTCTGGCCCAGTTGCGGGTCGCCGTTAGAGGCGGTCCAAACTACCTTGCCGGTCTTGGCGTCCAGCGCATAAACGTGCGTGTCCAATGTGGTGACGATGACTTTGCCGTCGGCGTAGGCGACGCCTTTGTTCACCAGATCGCAGCACGCCACGGAAGGTGAAAACTTGTCTTGTTCGGGAGCGAATTTCCAGACGATCTGCCCGACGTTGTCGAGGTTGATAGCGTAGACGAAATTCGGGTAGGAACTTTCGAAATACATCATGTTGCCGACCACCAGCGGCTGCCCCTCCTGCCCGCGGAGCGTTCCCGTGGACATGGTCCAGGCGACATGCAGCTTGTCGGCATTCTTGGTGTTGATCTGCGACAGCGTGCTGTGGCGGATTCCGGCGTAGCTCCCCAGCGGCAACACCCACTGATTGGGATCTTTGGCATCTTTCTCCAGCGCTTCATCAGCACGCGAGATCCCTACCATCGCGCTGCAGAGAACGATTCCTAAACTCATCCACTTTATGCGGTTCATGTCGAGATCTCCTTTTCAATCTTGTTCGGACGCCGGCCTGCCCGAAGGCACCAGATCCAGGCTTCGTCCCTTTACGTACTTGTAAACGTCGACCACATCTTTTTCGCTAAGGAAACCGGCCCATGCCGGCATTCCCTGTTCCTTGCGGCCCGTCATCGCTACGGAAAGAAACTCTTGCTGTTTCATGTTCGCGACGGAGCGCCGCAGATCCGGCCCTAACTGGCCGCCTGTCGCGTCGGTTCCATGGCAACGATAACAGTATGAGTTGTAGAGCTGATAACCGTGAAAAACGTCCTTCGTGACCTTCGGACCCTTGGCGTCGATAAACAGCGGGAAGTCCAGCTGAACGGTTGTGCCGTCCTTCAACGTATAGGCGGATGTTTGGACCGCCTGACTGGCCGCGGACGCCGTTTGCGACAAGATCCATTTCGCGATCTCCGCCCGCTGCACCTCCGGCATGTCGGGATGCGACGTCATCCCACCGCCTCCGTCGCGAATTTTGGCTGCCAGTTTGCCAGGCGCGTCGGCCTGCCCCGCGTAGCGCTTAGCAATCTCGCTGTAGGCAGGTCCGACGACTTGCCGATCCACGGCGTGACAAGAGGAACAGTCGCTGGCCTGGATCAGTTTTTGAGCATCCTGTCCTAGCGCGACAAGACCTAAGGCGACGATACCGAATGCGGCGCCTTTCATTTGAAGCTCACCAACACGCCGCTCTCGGTCAAGATCGCCGTCAACTCCGCCTGGTGCTTCTCAATGACCTCGTCGAGTTTCTTCTTCAACGCATCGTCGCCCTCGCGGACACCCATCGACATCGGGAACGAATACTGTTCCGGCGCGCCCAACGCTCGCGTATTGGGGATGACGACCACTTCCAGGTCGGGATATGCTCGCAGAAACGCACCGATCGCAGGCTGCCAGGTGATCAAGACGTCGATCTTCCCGTCCTTCAGTGCAGCGAGCATGACGGCGGGCGATTCCGTGCCTTCGTCTGACACGTCGAAGGGAACCACCGCGCCGGGGGATGTTCCGGTAATCAAGCCGCGCATCTTCAACGCGTCCTCGGCGGGCGTCTCTCTTTCGAAGCCGACCTTCAACCGTTTCAGGACCGGCGAATCCATGCTGGTGATGTCATACTTCTTGCTCTTGGGGAAGACAAACACATAGGACGAAATGTAATAGGGGCGCGTCGTAAGTTCTTCCCGGCTTCCGTACGGAATACTCATCACGACATCGCATTTCCTGGCATCCAGCGTCGAGGACAGGAATTGCGTGAATCCGCCGTGGCCCCGATGGCTCGCCCAGGTGTATTGCACGGTCTCGCCGAGAGCCTTTCCCACCGCCAAGGCGATTTTGTTCTCGAATCCTTCGCCGGAGCGATTGGAATACGGCAGGTAATCCGGGTCCGCGCACACCGTGAGCGCCATCGCCCGAACCGACAGACACATCCCCATCAACACCAATGGCGGGACGCCCTTAAGTCGCATAACCTTCCCCGTTGAGGCTATGGGTAAGTCGCACCCATGTCAAGGGGGTTCGCTCCCGTCATTGCGGGAAGTAATCCCGCAGCATGGGATAAAGATCACGAACGAATTCGGTGGCGACCGCGGTGGCCGCTTGATCCCCGCCGCGAGAGGGCCACGTCGTCACGCGCACCAGCGCCGTGTCGGTGCGTCTGTCACGCAGGGCATCGGCCGCCAGCCAGAATTTGGCAGCCCACTCCCCAGCGATAACGCGCCGCGACGTTTGGTACCAGTAAAGGACCACGGCGCTCTCCAGATTCTTGTCCACCACATAACGATTAACGGTGATCGGACCGGCCACGGTGTCGACGGTAACCTCGTCCACAATCCGCGGCGTCCAGCCTCCGCTGGGCAAACACACTTTCGGCGAATGGGGCTGGCGTGCGCCTCCTTGTTGCGTTTGGAACCATGCCACCAGCAGGCTTGCGAACGAGTTTGTGGGCCGCTCAATATAGGTCTGACTCACCAAACGATCCGCCCGGAGTTCCGCGGCGACTTCGGCCTCGATCGGATCGCCGCGGAAGAGTTTCCACTGGCCAAACGTCATCGGAAAACGCTCTAGAGCCGGGGGCGCAGGGGGACGTTCGCCGCTGGCCGCCGCATGAATCAAAAGAATTTGCGCGGATAGGAAAATTGGAACCAGCGCGCTGGGCCATCCACGGGATCGGAGCCAATTATGATCGGTAAAGAACATACATTTTGTTGAAAAGCTGCCGCGTAAGTATCAGCATGGCCAGGCACAGCACGAAGATGAACCATCCCGACAGCTCGTGAGCGAAGCCGGAATCGAGCGCCGGCATCCAGCCCGCGGCTGCTACCCTCGCGGCGTTGGCCACGATGGCAATCGGTATGGCCGCGGCCAACAGCGTGAATCGGGCCGGCCACATCCCAGGTTTGGAATCGAATAAGTACCCGAGTACCACCGCCATGAATCCGAGCGACAGCAGGTAGCGGATACCGTTGCAAGCTTCCACGACCGCGACCCTATGGCCTCCCACGTCGAGAATATTGCCTTCCCGGATGACTCCGATCCCGGCCACCGTCAGCATGCTTGCCGCAATCCGGCTGGCGAGCAGTTGTAACGGCAAGGTCGCCTGGTTGTAGACCAACGCCAGCTTAGGCAGCATAAAGAGCGCCAAAGTGAGTGGAAAAGCCAACGTCCGGAGCCATGAAAATCCACCCAGGTAAAGCACGGCGCCCGCTACGGAAATCAGAAGGGCCAGGGATTCGGCGAACAGGCCCACGCCGAGTGCGCCTGCGAAATGCAAGCCAGCGGCGACTGCCAGCAACGCCCATCCCCACCAGTTCGGTTGGGCGGGCAGTGCCCGCCACCGCTCACGCTCTCGCCAGATCACCCACAGAATGACGACTGGGACCAGGAAGCCGTGGGACATGTCTTCGTCGGTCCGCCACTGTTCGAACATCCCCCGAAGTGCCGGAGCATAACAGGCCAAGAGCGCCACTACCGTGAGAAGCACAGCCGATTTCCGCCAGGACATGCGGGTAAATACGCCGGCTCAGGTTCGGAATGGCTTAAAAATCCGTTTACGTCCCTGGTAAATCAGGATGCCAAGCAGCGCCGTGGTCACCAAAATCAGCGAGGAAGGAGCCGGCGTGACCAGCGGCGGAGGCGGTCCGCCGAGACCGGCCGGAGTGTTGATGGTATTGCTGAGCAAAGTAACGGCGCCGTTCCGCGCCAAGGCCCGGCCTTGAAGAGCGGCGCCAGTGCCGAGCGAGATCGAAACCAAAGCCAGGATATTTCCAGAAAAAAAGGAGCTGGTTCCAAGAGTTGCAGAACTGCCTACTTGCCAGAAGACGTTGGACGCCTGCGCGCCGTTGGTAAGCAGGACAGTGCTGCCGACGGCCGTAGTGAGTGTGCTCCCCATCTGGAAAATGAATTGAGCGTTCGGATTGCCCAATGCATTGAGCGTGACCGTGCCCGTTATCGCTAGTGAGGAATTGGAAGTGTAAACTCCCGG
>Ga0105248_10002710_pt1 | contig 19670 bp, 17 predicted proteins | sample KBSS34metaG_FD_81524 | JGI IMG/M metagenome (GOLD analysis project Ga0105248, IMG submission 81524) | Switchgrass rhizosphere microbial communities from Kellogg Biological Station, Michigan, USA - KBS S3-4 metaG | ecosystem: Host-associated > Plants > Roots > Rhizosphere > Soil | place...
ATATTTTCCTGCACTGCATCGCCGATGAAATACCCCAGCATGCCCCAATCCATCACGCTTTCGACCGGCACATCGACCTGAATCAGATGCGTGCCGCGGCGGTATTCATCGCGATGGAAGCCCCAGTCGGGAATCTTGCCGGTGAGCATGGCGGCGCTGGTACTCTCGCGGCCTTCGGTATTCGTACGCGCGCCGACTACCGAATTGCAAAAGACCACAGCGGACGATTCCATCCACGCGCAGTGCTCGCCGTACGCGGGCATGTTCCCGGCGAGGTAGGGCGTGCACGTCTTGAGCAACTTGACTCCGTGGCGAACGAGCTCGGCTTCATCCTGCTGCTGATGCTCGAACGCTTCGCGGCTCATGCCTTGCTGGCCCCACAACTCGGGATCCATGCCCCCTTGCAGATGGCAACAGTTGCCGCCGACTTTAGGGAAGGGAACGCTCTCATCGCTATCCAGATCGAAGCGTGAAAACACATCCTCGAAGCTGCCACCGCCATGTTCTTTGTAGTATTCGTGCAGGAACATGGTCGACGATCCGGGAACGCCCGCGATATTCGTGACCTCGACGAAGTTTTCGGCTCCGAGAGCCTCGCCATAGCGAACCAGGAGATCCATGGCCTTCTGCTTGGCGGGACCTTCAGCGCCGTCGAGCATGGCTTTTTCCTGGTCGGTCAGCCGCATGCTTCTATTGTGCGCCAGCCGCGCGCGAATTTAGCGGGATTCGAGATGCTTCCAGCGGGCGTCCAAGACTTCTTCTACCCTGCGAAGTTCGGCACGCCAGAGATCGCGCATGTCGTCAAACCGCTTATCGATAGCATCGAGCCGGGCGTAGACTGCAGCGAACTTCGCGTTCATCAGCGCTACGACAAGCCCGATCAACGTCGCATTGAACAGCATCGGAATCCCGATGGCGAGATAGAGTTGGATGTTCGTCACCAAAATTACGTGCGCTCGGCCTGACGTTATTCTCCCACAAATCCCCGCTCAGTCTTCGATGTTCGCCCGCAGGCGCTGGCGCAAAGCGCCGATATCGATATCCTCCACGCTGCCCATACCCGCCAGGTCCAGAGCATGCGCCGCGGCAGCGCCCATCGCGATGCAGGGACCCATCACGCGCACACTGGAAAGAGCCGTCGCATCGCCATCAATGCAGCGCCCCGCAGCGAGCAAATTATCGACGCCCGGAGGCGTCATGCTGCCGAGCGGCACGTAGTGAACATGGTCCGCATCGAAAGGCTCCCACACATAGCCCTCCGCGTGATGGTGCTGTTCGAGCGGCCACGCCGTGCGCGCTATGCTGTCCGGAAATTTCACGCCCTGCCGAACCTCATCCACCGTCAGATGATGCCGGCCCACGATCCAGCGCGTCTGGCGGATACCGGGCAGACCGTAGGCTCGTACTCGTGCTTGTCCGAACGCCTCTGGAAACTCACCCCGCAGAAACTCCATCGTGCGATCAGCCTGCTCCTTGCCCTCGATGCCGATGCGCGACGACTCGAGCGGATCGAGCGGCGTTTCGATGTGGGTCATGTTGACGACCGCCGTCGCACGCCCTGGAAAACTCATCGCGAATCCATCGCGGCGCACGAGGCCATATTGCTCTCCGCGGCCGCGAATCCGCGCCGACATTTCTTCGCGGCTGGGTTTCTTCGCCTCGTCGAAATTCTCGATCACGATCATCTGCGACCCGTAGATCACACCTTCCGCCGGCTCGCGGCATTCGAGTCCCGCCTGCCACACTACCGCCGCATCGCCCGTTGCATCGACAAATCCGTTCGCGCGAACCACCACGTCGCCGTAACGCGTGGCAAATTCTAACGCCGAAATCCTACGGCGGTCCATGCGAACTCTCCGTAGAACCGCCCCCAACAGCGGCGTGATCTTCAACTCCAGAATCTTGCGCTCCACCCAGCGGCCCAGTGCGACCTCGTTATAAAGAGCGTTGAGCGAGACGCCGCCCATCACCAGGTGCAGATCGCCGGTGACGCCCAGGTCGCGGATCAGGTCGTCGGCGATGCCGTGGGTCAGTTGCTTGTTCCCGGGAGGAATGCCGAACAGGCCAACGATCATGCCGATGATCGAATTTACCGCCTGGCCGCCCAGCGCGGGAAGCCCATCGATCAGGATCACGTTCCGCCCGAGGCGTGCCGCTTCAATCGCGGCGGAGACTCCGGAGATGCCCGCGCCGATGACGCAAATTTCAGCCTTGTGCTCACGCACCGGCGGTGATCCGACTTGCCGTATCACGCGGTTCTCGGGACGGAAAGGTTTATTTACCAGAACTAAACCGCCCATCCGCCGTCGATGATGTGGCACTGGCCAGTGGTATATGTCGCCGTCGCCAGATACACCGCCAGGTCCGCGATCTCTTCGGGCGTCCCGATGCGGCCGATGGGCTGACGCGCGATGAATGCCTCACGAGCTTTTTCGTAATCGCCCAAGGCGCGCAAGCGGTCCTCGAGCGACGGCGATTGCACGGTGCCCGGGCAAATCGCGTTGCAGCGGATTCCCTTGCCGAGGTAGTCCGCCGCCACCGATTTCGTCAGGCCGATCACGGCGGCTTTCGTCGTCGTGTACACGAATCGTGACGGAACGCCCTTGATACTGCTGGCCACCGACGACATGTTGATGATGCAACCTCCGCCTTTCGCCAGCATGCCGGGCAGAAACGCCTGGATGGTGCGGAACATGGACTTGACGTTTAAGTCGAAAGCAAACTCCCATTGTTCATCGGTGCAATCCAGTACGGTCCCGTTGTGCACGAATCCTGCGCAGTTAAACAGTACGTCGATGGGCCCGGTTTCCGTGGCGAATTGCTTCACTGCGTCGTTGTCACGAACATCCAACGGGTGCGTTGTGATGCCGGAGATCGAGCCCAACTCGGCAAGCGTCGCCAGATTGATATCCGTTGCCCAAACGCTCGCTCCTTCGCGAGCGAACGCCTCGGCCGTCGATCGACCGATCCCCTGCGCGGCTGCCGTCACAACTACTTGCTTCCCGTGCAAACGCATTTAGTGCGAAATCTCCTCTAGCGCTAAATGGCGCGTTTTTGGCCCAAACGCTCCGATCGTCACGATCATAATCGCCATGGCGCCGCCAATGAACAAGGCCACGGCCGGGGCGCCACCTTCTTTCAAAAAAAATCCGATCAGCAATCCGGCGAAGGCCGCACTCACGCGGCTCCAGCCATAGACAAATCCGACGGCGCGGGCACGGATACGAGTCGGAAATAGTTCGCCCTGGTAGTTATGCAGCGAGAAAGACATCCAGTTGTTGGAAAGCGTGACCATGACGCCGAACAGGATCACCATCGCGGTGCTCTGCTGGATCGCGAACAGGTAAATGAAGGTCCCGATGCACAAACCGGCACAACAGAGCTGCCATTTTCGTTCCATGCGATCCGCAACAATCATCCCGAGCAGGGGCCCGATGGGATTCGCAATGGCGATGATGAACGAGTATTCCAAGCTGGTGGTGATGTTGATGCCCTTGGCGATCAGCAGCGTCGGAACCCACGAGCCGAAGCCGTAGAATCCGATGGTCTGCATCAGATTGAAAACGGACAGCACCAGTGTGCGTTTTCCGTACGGCGGCCGAAATATTTCGCGGAATGTACTGGACCTGGGGGCCACGGCGATCGGCGGGCCCGGCGGCGGCAGTGGAGCACGAGTATCGCGAGCCACGCGCGTCTCGAGGTCCGTCGTTACGTTCTCGGCGTCCTGCTCGCGTCCATGCAGCGCCAGCCAGCGCGGGCTCTCCGGCAATCCACGCCGCAGCCACCAGGCAATAATCGCACCGGCAGCGCCGATCAGCGCCACCCAGCGCCAGCCTTCAAGGCCGAAGGGTCGCTTGGGCACCAGCAGCCAGCCCAGCAGCGCGACCACCGGCACGATGCAGAATTCCACAAATTGGTAAAACGCGAATGCTCGCCCGCGGGCTTTGGGTGGGACGAACTCCGGCAGATAGGTGTCGATCGTGACCTGCTCCAACCCTACTCCGATGCTGGCGATGAAGCGCCAAGTGTCCACGCCGGCAGCGGTGTTCTGGAATGCCATGATCGCGGTACAGATCGAATACCAGACCAGCGACGAAATGAAGATAGCTCGCCGGCCGAAGCGGTCCGCAACGAAACCGAAGCCCATGCAGCCGACGAACATGCCGGCGAACGTGCAAAAGACGAAGAACCCAATGCCGTTGATCGAAAAGAGATTCGCAGCGCTGCTGGTGAACATCCCGCTGGCGACGAGTCCCGGCGCGATGTAGGTGCTTAGGAAAATATCGTACAGCTCGAACGCGCCGCCCAGCGAAATCAAGAAAACCAGACGCCACAGTGTGCGTGTTACTGGCAGCCGGTCGAGCCGCGCAGCGATACGGCTGGCGAACTCGGGAGCGGCCTGTGAGGATGCCATCTAAACTCTGGCGACTGCTTGCGCGACTGCTTCGCCCATCTCTTCCGTGCCGACAAGCCGAGCGCCCGGTTCAAAGATATCCGCTGTGCGATACCCCTGGCGCAACACTTCACGCACGGCCCGTTCGATCCGCAACGCTTGCTCCTCTAGCTCGAAAGAATACCGCAACATCATTCCCACCGAGAGGATCGATGCCAGCGGATTCGCGATATCCTTCCCGGCGATGTCGGGTGCGCTCCCGTGGACCGGCTCGTATAACCCCTTTTTGTCATTCCCGAGTGACGCTGACGGCAGCATCCCGATCGAACCCGTGAGCATGCCCGCTTCGTCAGAAAGAATGTCGCCGAAAATGTTCCCGGTGACCATCACGTCGAACTGCTTGGGGTTACGCACCAGCATCATCGCCGCGGCATCGACAAGCATGTGAGACAACTCGACATCGGGATACTCGCCACTCAGGCGGATCATCACCTGACGCCACAGCGCGCTGGTTTCGAGCACATTGGCCTTGTCCACCGAGCAGACTTTCTTGCGGCGCAGTCTCGCAAGCTGGAAGGCGAAATGCCCGATGCGCTCGACTTCCGACACTGTGTAGCGCATGGTGTTGAATCCAGAAGAGGCATCGATCCCGCGCGGCTCGCCGTAATAAACATCCCCGTTCAACTCGCGCACGATCAGCAGGTCCAGCCTCTCGACCACTTCGGGCTTGAGCGTCGACGATCCGATCAGTTCTGGAAACATGAACGCGGGACGGAGGTTCGCAAACAGGTTCAACGCCTTCCGCAAACGGAGCAATGCGAATCCGGCGGCTTGCTGCGGAAGACGTTTCTCGTCTTCGGCGACCCCCGAAGCTCCATGGAGGATCGCGTCGGACTGACGGGCGAGCTCAAGCGTCGCCGCGGGCAACGAATCGCCGGAGGCATCGAAACCGGCGCCGCCGATGGGAGCTTCGTGCAGATCGAGTGAATGCACACCGGAATGCTCGCCGTCCAGCACGGCCTTCAGTGCTTTGACCCCTTGGGCCGTGACTTCCCTGCCGATCCCGTCGCCGGGAAGCACCGCGATTTTCATTTGCACGCTTGGGATCTCGCGCTACTCGGCCGGCACCGATACAGTAGCTTGATCGTAGTTGCACTCGCCCATCCCGCCCTCGGCGAAAATGGGACGCTCGGCGATCCACTGGAAGGATTCTTCGAACACGTCGCGCGTATACGGCTCGAACACGATGCGCTCTCCCGGTCCCCAGCGCCGCGTATCCATCTGGTCGTGGAATCGTCCGGGGAATTCTTTCTTGTAGTAGTGCGTGTACAGTTCCGGCCGCAGATCAATGTCGCGCTGGGCACGGCGCAGAGCGCGGAAGAACTTGCGCACGTCCTCGGGCTCGGGATCGCCCGTGATCAGCGTGGCGATCATGAAGGTGCTGTCGATAATCTTCCGGAATCCCAGCTGCTCGACAAAGTAATAGGGACCGCTGAACAGCGATGCGGCGGGAGTCTTCCGGTCGATGAGCTGCTCCATGCGGTGAAACAGCAGACCCTCGGAAAAAGACAAGTTGATTTGATCTGGTTTGAGATATTGCTCCAGAGCCTGAATGGTCGAGTAATGGCTCCCGGATTGAAATCCCACCGAGATCGGCACGCCCGCCAAATCGGCCGGACTCTGGATCGGCGAATCCGGCGGTACAAAGATACCCGCGGGCGAAACCGAATAAGCATCACGATACAGCTTGCCGTGACCATTCGTCGCCGCGACATTCACCGTCCAGTGGCAGGCGCAGCTAATGTCGCTGGTGCGGCCTTGCTCGAACGTTTGGTAGGCGCCGATTTTGTCACCCAGATCGTGCTTCTTGCCTTCTTTCGACATCAGCTCGTCGCGGAACTCGTAATCCAGGCCTTCCGCAGCGAAATAGCCTTTCTCTTCGGCCACCCATTCCTGCAGGCGCATATGCGGCGCGATGACGAATCTAGCCATAAACATCAATGATCGCAGATCACTAGATTGAAATGATCGTAGATCATTCGAAACCGAGCCACCATCCGGTTTTTCCGGTATTCAGCCAGGAAACTTCGATTCCGAACCAGGTAGCCAGCGACGTTACACGATACGATTTTGCGTTTTGCGCGGGATCTTTCAGGCGCAAGACGAACGCGCACGGTCCTTCGCCGACTCTGTCGAGCCGACCCGCCAGCCACGATTGCGCGTTCACGGGCGTCGCCAGTATTGCCGGCGTCCCCAGGAACGATGCCAGCCGCGCGCCGAAACGCGAATCCTCCTGTTGGACCGGCTCGGGCAAATCGTAGGCATCGCGATAGCGTTTGATGGACGCCTTCAGGTCGTGAACGGCAATCACCACGCGCGCCACGCCGCTGAAGCTCTGCGTGGTCGGCTTGCCGCTGGGATATGCCCGCTGCTCGCGAGGCGTGAAATCGCGAATCAGGAACGGAAAGAACGTACCGTTCGGTTCCTTGCCCACGTTCGCGGTTTCCCACTCGAGTCCAACTCCATCCGGCCGGGCACGTCCGGCACGCACGGGAGCAGTCACCGCGACGCCGCTGGCCTGAAGACGCTTGACCTCGGCAGCCAAGTCCGCCGGCCGCAGCGCCCACGCGGCAGGACCCGCGTCATTCTGCATGTGCTTCGACCAGTAATGCGCCGTCACCGCCGCAGGATCCGCCTTAGGCTGGATGGCAATCAGTTCGAGATACGATCCGTCAGGGAAGCTGGTCAGCGCCATCTCTGTGGCGTGATTGCTATGCGGCCCGCCGTATTCGGTTGCGATTCCCAGCGCGGCAAGCGTAGCCTGCATCGCTTTCAGATCCTTTCCCGCGACGGTTACGTGGTCAATGGTGAAATCGGCGGCGGACAGAGTCATACAAAGGAGCACCAGGCAGGCGAAACGCACAAATCGAGTATAATTCCTCACGATGACTCGCATTCTCCTCGCATGCTCTTCGCTGTTAATGGGTCCGCTGTTAATAGGGCAAGTCCAGAAGTACGTCCCTGTGACGCAGCAGATGCTCGAAAATCCGAGCCCGGATGACTGGCTGATGTTCAGCCGCACGTACGACGCCCAGCGCTTCAGTCCGCTGAAGCAGATCACCAAGCAGAACGTGGGACAACTCCACCTGGCCTGGGAACGCGGCATGGGCGCGGGCCAGACCGAGACCATCCCGATCGTCCATAACGGCGTCATGTATGTGGTGAATCCCGGCGCGATTGTTCAAGCTCTGGATGCCACCAACGGGGACGTGCTGTGGGAATACAAGCGCGACGTTCCGGCCAATGTCGCGGCACAGGGACGCACCAAATCGCTGGCGATTTACCAGGACATCGTTGCCTACACCGCGCCCGACAGTTTCGTGGTCGGACTCGACGCGCGCACCGGCGAGCCGCGCTGGCAGACCAAAGTAGATTCGCGCGGCAACACCTCCGGCCCGCTGATCGTCGAAGGCAAAGTGATCTCCGGCGGCGCGTGCGCGGGCAATCGAGCGAACTGCTATATCTCGGCTCACGACGCCCTCACTGGCAAGGAAGCCTGGCGATTCTACACGACCCCGGCGGTCGGCGAGCCGGGCGACGAAACCTGGGCGGGCGCCGCAGTCGACAAACGTCTCGCCTCTACATGGGGACTCCCCGGCGCCTACGATCCTGTGCGCAAGATGCTCTACTGGGGCATCGCCAATCCGATGCCCGACCAGCGCTCTTTGCGCCACGACGGAAATCCCGATGCCGTCTCGCGCACCGCGCCTTCGGATCTCTATAGCAACTCGACCATCGCGCTCGATCCTGCCACGGGGAAACTCGCCTGGTATTACCAGCATCTCCCCGGCGACGATTGGGATTCCGATTACACGCATGAACGCACGCTAGTGCGCACGCGCCTGAATCCCGATCCCAAATTCGTCAAGTGGATTAATCCTGACATTCCGCGCGGGCAGGAGGTCGATCTAGCGGTCACCATCGGCGAAGCGGGCGGCTTATTCGTGCTGGACCGGTCCACTGGAAAATTTCTGTGGGCCGAGCCGTTCCCGTACGACGCGAAGGAGAGCGTTATAACGGGGATCGACGTCAAGACCGGAAAGACGTCCATCAACTGGGACAACGTGTTTAAGACGCCCGGTGAGACGCACACCATCTGTTACTGGAATACGCGCAGTTACTGGCCCACGGCCTATTCTCCGTCCACGAACTCGCTGTACACGTCGTACATCGATAACTGTCGCGAGCTGACCACGGCCAGCCCCGGCAAGCGCGAAAGCTGGAAGGTGGTCCCGCGGCCGGGCTCGGATCCAAAGGCTCTCACAGGTCTCGCGAAAATCAACTTATCGACGGGAGAAATCCTGCGCTTCGATCAAGGCCGCGCTCCCGGCAATGGTGCGATGCTCGCGACCGCGGGAGATTTGGTTTTTCACGGCGACATGAATCGCCGCTTCCGGGCGTTCGACGCGGAAACCGGGAAGCAGCTCTGGGAATCGATCCTGGGCGGGAATATTTCGGTCAGCACTATCAGCTACGCCGTCAACGGCAAGCAGTACATTTGCGTGATGACCGGCGACAATCTGAAAGTCCCCGAACTGTCCGCTGAGGTTCCCGAGTTGAAGACGCCGAAGGGTCACAACTCGATTTACGTGTTTAGCTTGCCGTAGCTGCGACTAGCCATCCGCGCCGCGACGAAAGCGCTCTTCTTCCGAGCCGCGACAGTGATGGAGCGGTGTGAGAGTTTCGCCGCTTCCACGCACTTCATCTGCGTGAATCGTCCGCTGGCATACCTGATTACATTTAGTTGCTACGGATCGCATCTGCACGGCTCAGAGAATGGGTCGGTAGACCGTGACCACAATCTTGTGGGCATTCGTTACCTCGCACCAGAGCCTGGCCTGTTGCGGGCGAGAGCGGAGCGAAAGCGTGAACCGAGCTACGCACTCGATGATGAAAGGGGTGGGAGTGTCCGGGTTTGGTTTCGATGAGTCGGCGCGCACCGAGAATGGAGCTGATCGCCGCGCATGTGCGAATGAGCCACGTTCATGTGGTGGTGGCAGCCGACGTCCCGCCTGAGGCAGTAATGCATGACCTTAAGGCATGTGCTTCCCGATGTCTGAATGAGGGAGAGACCGCCCGGGACAAGCGCTGGGCACGCTACGGAAGTACACGATATCTATGGAAAAGCGACGACGTCGCTGGAGCTGTACATTACGTCGTACGGAAGCAGGGAGAACCGATGGCCGTATATTTGAACACCGCTCCATAAATGTCGCGGCTCGGAAGGGTGGCTAATCTAAAAAGAACGGCGTTTCACCTTCGCCGCGTAGGATGATATCGAACCGATACTCTCCGGCGCTTTCGCGTGTCGCGAAAAGCCGCTTGCGCGCGGCAGCATCTTTGACACAGTCGAGGACAGGATCGCGAACCGCATCCCGATCGTCCGCGAAGAACACCGTCGTCACCAGACGCCGCGTGAGCCCGATCGCCAGGATCATCAGATTGGCATGCGGACAGCGATCCCCATAGCTGCCGGGAACCACCGTGCGGATTTTGTACCAGCCCTCGGCGTCAGTACGCGCGCGACCCCAGCCGGAGAATCCCGGATCCGCCCCGGTGCAGCTCGAGAAAATTCCGTTCGAGTCAGCCTGCCATATTTCGAGGATCGTGTTCCTTGTGGGAGCGCCGCCTTCCTGCAGGATCCGCCCGCTAAGTAGGATATGCTGGCCGCGCGCGACCCCTCCACGATATTTCGTCAGATCGTCATGACCCTCGACAAATGATGCGGGGAAGAACGGGCCAATGGTGCAATACGGCGAGACGATTCCCATTAGTCAAGCTCCGGCGTTTGCCGCCGCCCCCGCAATACGAAATCGCGCCGGAAGCCCATCGCATTCACCTCGCCCATCGACGTCCCTTCGAACTGGAAAATGAGCCGCTCGCGAACGTCGCGATCCGGCACCGCGTTCAGCAGCAGATCAATCTCATTCAACGGCTCGCCCGGGAAAAAAATCTGGGTAACAAAGCGATCCATCCAGCTCCGTCCGAGAATCGAGAAGTGAATGTGCGGCGGCCGCCACCACCAGCCCGATTCGAGCACTGGGTACGCCCCCGGCTTGATCGAGAAGAACTGGAACTGGCCCTCGGCGTCGGTTACAAGCCGGCCTTCACCCCTGAAGTTGGGATCGATAGGAGCATTGTGCCGATCGGCATCGTGGACGTACTTGCCCGCCGAATTCGCCTGCCAGATTTCGATGACCGCGCCCGGCATGGGCGATCCGTCTTCGTCAGTAACACGGCCGGTGACCTGGATGAGCTGTCCCGTCGCCTTGGGCGCGTCGGCAGCTGTGCGGGAAAGATCCATTGGGCCTATCGAAAAGAGATCGGCCGGAGCTGGCCCGGTCTGTTCCGATAGCGTGAGCGGTCGCGGAACCAGCGGTGCCAGCGGCGTCCGCTTAAAGCTGAGCGGATACCGATCGATATAGCGGGCCACCTGGGTAGCGTCGTCGTAGGGGTCATACCGTCTAGACATGATTCTTTGCCTTTTGCATTGTAGCCACCTTTTGACCTGAAATATAATCGAGACGTAAATCGTTTTTTCCGGAGGTGACATCCGATGAAGACGATCATCGGTATCGTTCTATCGTTAACTCTGAGCGCTCCGGGTGCCGATCTCACGGCCCAGGTGTTCAAAGATTCGAGCCTTGAAGCGAACGTCAGGAATTTTATCTTTGGCGCCGATACATCCAAGCCCCTGACGCCAGATCAGCTGAGCCATGTATACCTGGTCTCTGCTTCGGGCGTCCCCATAAAAGACCTGACGGGCTTGGAGAACTGCCAGAATCTCAACACCATCTATCTGACCGGATCCCAAGTTTCCGACCTCACTCCGCTCAGCAAACTGGCCAACATCGAGCAGCTTACGATCTCGGGCGCCCAGGTCCGGGATCTGAAACCACTCGCGGGTCTCACGCACCTGCGCTATTTGGATCTATCGTTGAACCAGATTTCGGACTTGACGCCGCTCGCCAACCTCAAGGACTTGCAGACCCTGAAACTCACCGGCAACTCGATCGCGCAACTGGGCCCATTGCAAGGGCTGGCCGCGCTCCAGTCTCTATACCTCGATGGCAATCAAGTGAGCGACCTCAAGCCCTTGGCGGACCTCAAGTCGCTCCAGACGTTGAGTATCAAACAGAACCGCGTGAGCGATCTGACGCCGCTCGCCGATCTCACCGCCTGGCGCTCCTTGTACCTGGATCAAAACCAAGTGAGCGATCTGACGCCGCTGGTGACGATGGTCCAGCCCGATCGGCAACCGATAAAGGGGGTCACGCCGTTCTGGATCGTGTCGCTGCGCGGGAATCCCTTGAGCGCACAAGCCCGCTCGCGGGATCTTCCGGAGTTGCAGAAACGTGCGTTCGACGTCATCGCCGACCGCTGAATTCAGCCCGCGCGCAGCCGGTCGACCAGATCTTCGGGCACCCGGAGATTGCCGTTGCGGCCGGTGCCCAAGTGGATTTCAGGCTTCACCGCGCCATGGAAATCCGAGCCACCGGTGACCAGCAGGCCGTGCTGAACGGCCAGGTGCAGATATAGCGCTGTCTGCTCTGGGCTGTGGTCGCTATGGTACGCCTCGATTGCGTTGAGCCCCGATTCACGCAGGGATGGCGTTAGCGCGGCCACGTCCTCGCGCAATCGAATCGGATGCGCCAGCGACGCAATGCCGCCCGCCTCGCGAATGTGCTGCACGGCTTCGGCGAATTGCGGCTCTCGCCGCGTGACGTAGCCTTTGGCGGATTCGTCCAGATAATCGTCGAAGGCCTGCTGCATACTTTTTACGTAGCCTTTTTCGATCAACACCTGGGCGAAGTGCGGACGTCCGGTCATCCCGCCGCCGCGCGCTTCTACTTCTTCGAGCGTAATATCCAAGCCGAGCTCGCGGAGCCGCGCGATCAAGCGGACATTGCGATCGCGGCGCGACGCTTGCAGATCGCCGATCCACGTTCGAAAATCTCTCAAGCCGTTAGCGCTTAAGAAATAGCCCAACAGGTGCACGGAGTGGCCGTGGAGTTTGGTCGAAAGCTCGATCCCACAGACCAATTCCAATCCCGCTTTACGCGCCAGCGGCAGCGCTTGATCGTAACCGGAGAATGTATCGTGATCCGTGATCCCCAGGATGCGAACCCCGACGCGCCCGGCTTCCTCCACCAGTTGCGCCGGCGAAAACGTTCCGTCGGACTCGGTGGTATGCGAGTGCAAATCGATCATAAGTAACAGTCAGGCATACGTGATAAGACCTAAGCCCTTGAGTGTATGCCAAACTCTATCGACGCTTTGCTGGGGAGTCTCCAGGGAGGAATGAACGATCAGCTCGGGTACCTCCGGAGATTCGTATGGATCGGAGATGCCAGTGAAGTGTTCGATCTCGCCGGCCAGAGCTTTCTTGTACAGACCCTTCGCATCGCGCTCGATCAGAACATCCATGGGGCACTCCATATACACTTCGACGAAATTGGGAATGCGCGCCCGCACGTTCCGGCGAACTTCGCGATACGGCGAGATGGCGGCCGCAATCGCAATCACGCCATTGCGCGACAGCAATTCGCAGACGAAGCCGATGCGCCGGATATTCTCATCGCGGTCCTCCCGGCTGTAGCCTAAACCTTTGGACAGATGGGTGCGCACGATGTCGCCATCCAGTAATTCCGCCTTGGCGCCCGCTACACATAGCCGCTCATGCAGCAGGGCGGAGACCGTGCTCTTGCCGGCTCCCGACAAGCCGGTAAACCATACGGTGAATCCCTGGTGCGCCAGGGCGGAGGCTGGAGTGTCCATCTTTTAGAATACTGTTTGGTAACTTTCGCGGGTTGGCCGCTGTCTATACTTGTCAGAAATGGCGCAAGGCGGCTCGAATAAGAAGGTGACCAACCGGCTGGTAGCCGCAAGTTGCGCGGCCGTGCTCGCCGTGTACACCGCTGGATACGCCCGGACCCAGTCCGCAGCCAACCGCCTCGCGGCGCAGGTGGCCGAGCGCAGGGCCGCGGTCCCCGCGCCGGAACGCGTTACGCTTCAAGGCCCTGAGCGCCGTGCGTCCGCGCCTATTCCGGCTCGATTCCTTCCGCCCGCCGCGCCGATGCCTGATCGAGTTCGCATTCCCACGGATCTGCCGCGCAAGTACGTGGAAAAGACCGAAGCAGCCACCACCGACGTGCCCGGCAGCGTCGCCGAACCGGCATCGATCGAGCCGCCCGAGCCACTGATTGCCGTCGCGCAGCCGGCCCCGCCTATCAACCCGGTCCCCGCGCCGTCGATCGCCCCGCCGGTTTTACCGGCCGCGCCCGCCAAGCCGGTGTGGAAGGACGGAACCTACACTGGTTGGGGCTATTCCCGTCACGGCAATATCGAGGCGGCGGTGGTGATCGAAGGCGGGCGCATCCTCTCCGCAAACATTTCTCAATGCCGCACGCGCTACTCGTGCGATGTGATCGACAAACTGATCCCGCAAGTGGCCCAGCGCCAGAGCCCCGACGTCGATTACGTTTCCGGCGCGACCCAGAGCGCTGACGCTTTCTACGGCGCAGTGGTCGAAGCTCTCAGCAAGGCCAAGTGACCGACCAGGGCGCCAGCCAAAGAGCTACTGGCCGGGTTCGCACCGAAGCCGTGATGGGTACGCTCGTCACCATTCACGTCGTCCGCGCCGACGAAAACGGGGTCGATCCAGCGATCGAGCGCGCCTTCGGATGGTTTCGCGAGATCGAATCTCGCTGCACGCGGTTCGACCCTCGCAGCGAACTAATGCAGCTCACGGCCCAAGCCGGCGTGCCGGTACCTGCCAGCGCGATCCTTTACGAGGCCCTGCAATTCGCTTTGATGGTCGCGGAGGAGAGCGGCGGCGCCTTCGACCCGACGGTCGGCCACCGGATGGAGGCGCGCGGCTTTAATCGCGAACATCGCACTGGAGAAATCGTCCGGTCCACGATCAGCCCCGACGACGATGTCAGCTATCGGGACGTGCGGCTCGATCCGGATCGCCGAACAATCACACTGCTCCGTCCCTTGACTCTGGACCTGGGCGCGGTGGCGAAAGGGCTCGCGGTGGATGCAGCCGCGCGCGAGCTTGAGCCGTACAGGGACTTCGCGATCGATGCCGGGGGCGACCTGTATCTGGGCGGATCGAACCCGCAGGGCGCGCCCTGGTCGGTCGGGATTCGGCATCCAAGACTCGACAACGAGTTAATTGATTCCTTGCAAGTGTCAAATCAGGCCGTGTGCACCTCCGGCGATTACGAGCGGCGGACTCATATCCTCGATCCACGCACCAACACAACCTCGGACACCGTGGCCAGCGCTACCGTCGTGGCCTCCGGGGCGATGCTGGCCGACACCTTGGCAACAGCGGCGTTTGTACTGGGACCGGAAGAAGGCATTGAGCTACTCACTCGCATGGGCGTCGAAGGCTTGATCACGACGCCGGATTTGAAGCGCTACGAAACGCGAGGCTTCTGCCGTGCTACGTAGGATCAAGAACTTCTTCAAGACGCCGAAAGGCCTGGTCACCATCATTCTTGCGGTTCTCATCGCGATGTCTGCGCCAGGGCAGGGGTTCGGCGCCGTGATGGCCGGCCTCGTGAGCGCGTCCCTTGCGGCCGGTCTGGTCGATCTAATCGTTCTTCGATTGAGAAAAAAGGTCTGGGAGTTCCCCAGCGGCGCGGTGCTTACCGCCATGATCGTGGCGATGGTCCTGCGGGCGCAGGAGCCCTGGTACGTGGTGACCATCACATCGGTGGCCGCGGTACTCAGCAAGTATCTTTTGCGTTCGCGATCGGCGAACGTGTTTAATCCGGCCGCGCTGGCGATCATCACCAGCTTCTACGTGTTCCACACCGGCCAAAGCTGGTGGGGCGCGCTGACCGACGTTGCACCGATCGCCAAGGTGGTGCTGTTGGCGGCGGGCGTGTTCATCGCCGACCGGGTGAATAAATTGCCCTTGGTGCTGACGTTCCTCGGGGCCTATTTCCTGCTGTTCACGGTTACCGCCTACGTCAGCAATCCGCTGACAGTGGCCGAGATATTCCGGACACCCGACATCGAGGCGGCGCTGTATTTCGCGTTCATCATCCTGACCGATCCGCCGACATCGCCGGCAAAGTATCCCGACCAGATCATCTGCGGACTAATCGTCGCCGTGGTCAGCTTTGGATTTTTCGAATGGGCGGGTGTGGTTTATTACCTGCTGGCGGGCGTGCTTGCAGGAAATGTATGGGAGGCATGGCGCCGGGTCAACCGGCGAACGAGCTCCAGGTTCCCGAAAGGCGTGGGGGCGTTTCTCTACGAGATCAGTCCGTGGGGCGAAAGGGCCTAGCGCAGCATCCCGACCGTATCCGTCTTGAAATAGGCCGGCAACCCTGGCTTAGTCTCGCGCAGGATCTCCAGCACCGCCCGGCGATCCTCGGAGGAAAGGCGTTTGAACTTGTCGCTCTGATCGCGGCCTGTAAGCACGTCGTAGAGTCGCCGGTAGACGCGCTCTTTCACTGGATCCGGCATGCCGTCGAAAGCTTCGCTGTAGACCATGTAGCTCAGCGGATAGCGGAAGAGGCGCTTCTGAAGATCGAAATCGCGCAAGGATCGTCCCTGGTGGTCGCGCGGTCCGCGTTCCGCGAACGTCTTGGTGAACGTCGAGACGCCGATGACCGGGCCCCGCAGCGTCGCCTCATCGGCGAAGAGCATGTAGGTGACTAGCGATTCGAGATCGGTATCGAACTGGACTTTCGACGCTGGATCCGCCACGCGGGCTTCCCATCCTACGCGAATCATCAGGTTCGTCATGCGGGTCTGATGTTCCAGGGTCATCAGCGCCACGATATCGCTCACTCCGCTGAGATAGCCGCTGGCGTCGAATTTCTTGGCCAAGGTGGTCAGGTTCTGGGTATCGCGCAGATCCAGCAACTGGGGATGAGCCGAATCGTGCCCCACCGCGTTCCCGATATGGCGCATGTTTGCGTGGGTCCCGGTGACATACCATCCTCCCCAACGGTCTTCAAACGGGGTTCGTCCGTCGGTAATGCGCTGCGCACCGCGAAATGCGGGCATCCCCGAGGCGTCAGTGTAGGACGAAGCGGTGAGCAGACCGGGAATTCCCAGCGTGCCGGGACTCGTGTGGCACTGGAGGCAGGCGTCGCGCCGGTCGAAGCTGGGGGGATTCGACGCGCCGTTGAAGCTGTAAAAGACCATGCCCTGCTTCGGGTCGAGCGCGGCCACCTCCAGCAGATCGCTGCCACGAACGAACCCGACCATCACGTCGTCGCTGAAATACAGCGCTCGCGGATTCCGAGGCTCGATTCGGGCCGCCTGGAAGCTGGTTTTCGAAAACACCAGCGTCTGAGAATCCGGATTCACTCCCAAAGCGTGAAGCAGACCGGGCAGGTAGCCATCCGTGCCGGCCGTCAAGTGGACTTTCCCGCTGAGAAGATCCCGTCCCAGGCGAGTGATCCGGTCATCCAGGGGGCGCGTATCGTATTGAATCGCTGGGTGATCTATGGGAATCAGGGCGGTCTCGCCGGGAGTCTGCCCGGCCGCCCAGCCGGCCACGGCGAATCCCAACACCAGCCATCGTCCAGTCGACATACAAGGTCTATGGCATTTGACGCGCCATACGGCCAACGCCTTCCCTATCTTCGCAGACTCTCCGGCTGGTCCCCAAAGGAAGCCGGCGACTGCGCGGTATGGCTCTCTTGCTCCGGTGAAATCCCCCAGCGACGCGATTGGAACCGTCCGGGGCCTCTTGTTAATCTATTGATGGTCTTAACCTGCCGGGGATCTGTAACCTGCAGGCCTTCCGCCACGCCGACTCCTATGGGCACGTTGGGTTTGCCAGAGCGATTCCGACGATCCAAAATGCAGGATAGATCCCACATTTTCAACAAGTTGGTGTATACTGAGAGCAGGCGCGGAACACGCATCGCTGCCCGATTCTCTGGGAAGTTTTGGGGCCTGTGCAACGTCGTAGTTCTGGCAGGATGTTACGCCGCGATCTATTGAGGGTTAAGGAATCATGCGAACAAAAATCCTGGTAGGCTGTGCAGCCACCATACTGGGTGTGATTGGGATGTCGGGCCAGGCCCAGAAGCCTGCGGCCGCCACCACGGTGACCTCTGCGGAGGCCGAGAAGGCATTCTTTACTCAGTATTGCTATGGCTGTCACAATCAGGCGGCCAGGGAGCGGGGCGTCGAATCCGCGTTACGCATTACGCTGGACAGCCTGGATACGGCGCATTTCGAAAAAGACCCGGAACAGTGGGAAAAGGTGGTTCGCAAGCTCCGTGCTGGCATGATGCCGCCTTCGGGCTTGCCCCGGCCGAAGCCCGAGTTCCTCGAATCAGCCATCGTGTTTGCGGAGAACGAACTGGACCGCAACGCCAAGCTGCATATTCCTCCCCCCGGACTACATCGCATGAATCGTGCGGAATACGCCAATGCGATCCGCGATCTGCTGGACATCCAGATCGACTCGAGCAAGTTCCTTCCTTCCGACGATTCGACCCGTGGTTTCGATAACATCGCTGGCGCGCTGGGGATTTCGCCCACCCTGCTGGAAGGCTACGTCACGGCCGCGGGCAAGATTAGCCGCCTGGCGATCGGCGACGTGAGCACTCCCACCCAGACCACCTACCGCGTGGCGGAAGACACCGATCAGGATTATCACATCGAAGGAATGCCCTTCGGAACCCGCGGCGGCATGATCACACAGCACGAGTTCCCGGCCGATGGCGACTACAGCATCAAGGTCACGCCCATCAGCAAGGGCAACATGGGCAACACCAACCCGTTCGGGGAAATTCCCGGAGAAAAGCTGGAAGTGCTTCTGGATGGCGAACGGCTGCATGTATTCGAGTGGGACCGGGACCGCGAGCGCGGCGACGGCACGTTCGATTTCAAGTTCCCGGCCAAAGCTGGACGCCACACGGTTGTGGTCACATTCCTGGCCACCAATTACGCGCCGGGAACCGACCTGAATGAGCACTTCCTGCGCAGCACTATCGAAACCGGGGGACTGCCCGGATACCGCTTCTTCCCGCACGTCGGCAAGTTCGTCATCGACGGCCCCTACGATGCGAAAGGGGCGAGCGACACCGCTGCCCGCCGCAAAATTTTCGTGTGCAAGCCGGCCAACGCCAGTCAGGAAACCGCCTGCGCGCGGCGGATCGTTTCAAACCTGGCACGCCGGGCGTATCGCCGGCCGCTGAAGGATGCCGATACCGAAGTCCTGTTGGGTTTCTATCAGCGGGGACGCAATAACGGGACGTTCGACAACGGCATCGAGATGGCTCTTCGCCGCATCCTGGCCGACCCCGAATTCGTATTCCGCCGCGAAGCCGAGCCGGTCACCCTGGCTGCCGGTCAAACCTACCGGATCAGCGACCTCGAACTGGCCTCGCGCCTGTCCTTCTTCATCTGGAGCAGCATTCCCGACGACGAGTTGTTGACCCTGGCCAGCCAGAACAAGCTGCACGACAACACCGTTCTGGAACAGCAGGTTCGCCGCATGCTCAAGGATCCGCGGTCGGAGCAGCTGGTGAGCAATTTCGCTGGACAGTGGCTCAGCCTGCGTGCCCTGCAATCCCAGACTCCGGTGCCATCCGTATATCCGGATTTCGACGACGTTCTGCGCCAGGCCATGCGGAAAGAAACCGAGATGTTTGTGAACAGCGTGGTGCAGGAAGACCGTCCCGTAACGGATCTCCTGGATGCCAACTACACGTTCCTGAATGAGCGGCTGGCTGAGAATTACGGCATCCCCGGTATCTACGGGAGCAATTTCCGCCGGGTAGTGCTGCCGCCGGAATTCGACGTGCGCAGAGGGCTGCTGGGGAAGGGTTCCTTCCTGACGATTTCCTCGAATCCCGACCGGAATTCTCCGGTGCACCGGGGAAAGTTCACGCTGCAGATTTTCCTGGGCGTGGAGCCTCCGGCCCCGCCTCCGAACGTTCCGGATCTTCCCAAGCAGGAAAGCGCGATCCGCGGCGGGTTGAAGCCCACCATGCGCCAGCAGATGGAGCTGCATCGCAAGGAGGAGCCTTGCCGGAGCTGCCACAAGATCATGGATCCCATCGGCTTGACGCTTGAGAATTTCGATGGAGTCGGACAATACCGCACGCTCGACGACGGCAGCCCGATCGATCCGTCGGGCCAGCTGGTGGACGGCACCAAGCTCAACGGCATCGCCGACCTGCGTGCCGCGCTGGTCAAATACTCTCCGCAATTCGTGCGGGTGGTC
>Ga0105248_10002714_pt1 | contig 19658 bp, 15 predicted proteins | sample KBSS34metaG_FD_81524 | JGI IMG/M metagenome (GOLD analysis project Ga0105248, IMG submission 81524) | Switchgrass rhizosphere microbial communities from Kellogg Biological Station, Michigan, USA - KBS S3-4 metaG | ecosystem: Host-associated > Plants > Roots > Rhizosphere > Soil | place...
GGTCAACAACGAGATGGGCTGGGACACGAGCAAGGTCAACGTCAACGGCGGCGCGATCGCGATCGGCCACCCGATCGGCGCGTCGGGCTGCCGCATCCTGGTGACCCTGCTGCACGAGATGGGTAAGCGCGACGCCAAGAAGGGAATCGCGTCGCTCTGCATCGGCGGTGGCATGGGCGTCGCGCTCTGCGTCGAGCGCGGCTGAGCCAAATCTGATCAACCAAGGAGAACTGCGATGAACCAACAACGTGTCGTGCTCGTCACCGGCGGGATGGGTGGCCTGGGCGAGACCATCTCGACCAAGATGGTCGATGCCGGCTACAAGGTGGCGGTGACTTATTCACCGGGCAACAAGTCGCACGCCGAGTGGGTCGCGCAGATGGCGGCCAAGGGCTACGCGATCTTGGCGGTGCCGTGCGACGTTGCCGATTTCGACTCGTGCGGGCGCGCGGTGGCGGCAGTCCAGCAAAAGCTCGGCCCCGTCGACGTGTTGGTGAACAACGCAGGCATCACGCGCGACATGACCTTCAAGAAGATGGACAAGGTGAACTGGGATGCGGTCGTGCGCACGAACCTCGACAGCCTCTTCAACATGACTAAGCAGGTGGCCGACACCATGGCCGAGCGCAACTGGGGCCGCATCATCAACGTCTCGTCGGTGAACGGCTCGAAGGGCGCGTTCGGCCAGACCAACTACTCGGCCGCCAAGGCCGGTGTGCACGGCTTTACCAAGGCGCTCGCGCTCGAGGTCGCCAGGAAAGGCGTCACCGTCAACACGATCTCGCCCGGCTACATCGGCACGAAGATGGTCACGGCGATTCCGAAGGAGGTGCTCGACAGCAAGATCCTGCCGCACATTCCGGTCGGCCGCCTGGGCAAGCCCGAAGAGGTAGCCGGACTCATCATCTATCTGGCCTCGGAGGAAGCGGCGTTCCTAACCGGAGCCAACATCGCGATCAACGGCGGTCAACACATGCAATGAAGGCAGAAAATCAGATGATCAACTACGGCATCGATCAGGAAGCGCTGATCCGCAAGTTCTCCGAAGCCAGCGCCAAGCAAGGCGACGCGATCCGCAAGGTGGTCACCGAAACGACGTTGAAGGCCCTGCAAGGGCGCGAGCTCACGCTCGCCAATATCAAGCAGGTGCTAAACGCCGTAGCCAAGGCCGCCTCGACAGGAGCCGCGAGCAACCCGCTTGCGCCCGCGAACGCCGAGACGCTGCTCACCAACGCCGCCGCCGGCATGGATGCGGCGCTCGCAACTGCAGTGCAGGCCAATCGCAAGGCGCTCCAGCAGATGATCGACCAGGGCGCGAGCCTGCGCGAGACGCAGGCCAAGAAGGCGCTGGCCGACATCGAGAAGATGGAAGACACCTTGTTCGCGGCGCTGCACAAGGCGGCCGGGGGCTCGCAGGCTCCGCTCGAAGGCCCGTGGGCCGACGTGCTGCGCTCGATGCAGGGCAAGGGCACGGCGACCGGCGCCCAGGCCGGGGCGACGCTGACGCACCTGCTCGACGCCGCGAAGAAGAGCCTGCGCGACGGCCGCGAGCTCGGCATGCGCGCGTCCCAGGCGATGTTCGACAGCTACTCGACCCTCGTCAGCGGCGTGCTGATCGGCATGTCGGATGCGCTGCCGCAGGGCGGTGCTGCAGCGTCCCCGGCTGCGACCCGCAAGAAGTAGCGGGAGGGGTCCATGGACGCGCTGCTTCTCGCCCGGATGCAGTTCGCGGCCAACATCACGTTCCACATCCTCTTCCCGACGATCAGCATCGGCATGGGATGGGTGCTCCTCTTCTTTCGCGTTCGCTGGCTGAAGACGCGCCACGGCGGCGATCCGGTCGCGGCGCAGGGCTGGCTCGATGCATATCGGTTCTGGACCAAGGTGTTCGCGCTGACGTTCGCGCTCGGCGTCGTCAGCGGCATCACCATGAGCTTCCAGTTCGGCACCAACTGGCCGGGCTTCATGCAGAAGGTCGGCAACATCGCCGGCCCGCTGCTCGGCTACGAGGTGCTGACGGCGTTCTTTCTCGAAGCGGGCTTCCTCGGCGTGATGCTGTTCGGGCACGGCAAGGTCAGCGAGCGGGTGCACCTGATGGCGACGTGCCTCGTCGCGTTCGGCACCACGCTCAGCGCCTTCTGGATCCTGGCGCTGAACTCGTGGATGCAGACGCCCGCCGGCCACGAGATCGTCGACGGCGTTTACCACGTGAGAAGCTGGTTCGACGTGATCTTCAACCCGTCGTTCCCCTACCGCTTCTCGCACATGGTGCTGGCCTCCGGGCTGACCTGCGCGTTCCTGCTCGCCGGCCTGAGCGCGTGGCAGCTGCTGCGCGGCGTCGCGCAGCGCTCGGCGCCGCGCGTGCTGCGGGTCGGGCTGACCCTGGCAGCGCTCCTGATCCCGGCGCAGATCGTCGTCGGCGACATGCACGGCCTGAACACGCTGCAGCGCCAGCCGGCCAAGATTGCCGCAGTCGAAGGCGTGTGGCACACGGAGCGCGGCGCGCCCCTGCTGCTGTTTGCTCTTCCCAACCTCGAGACGCGAACCAACCGCTACGAGGTCAAGGTGCCGAAGCTGGCCAGCCTGATCCTCACGCACGAGATCGACGGCGAGATCAAGGGTCTCGACGAGTTCCGCGACCGTCATCCCTCACCCCTGCCCCTTTTCTTCGCCTTCCGCACGATGGTGGGCATGGGCCTTTTGATGCTCGCGACGAGCTGGCTCGGCTGCTGGCTTTACAGGCGAGCGTCGTGGCGCCCGGAGCGCCTGCCGCGCGCGCTGCTCCTGTTTCTTTCCGCGATGACCTTCTCCGGCTGGATCGCGACCGTTTCCGGCTGGTACGTGACCGAGATCGGCCGCCAGCCCTTCATCGTCTACGGCCTGATCCGGACCGCCGATGTCGTCTCGACGGTTGCGACCCCGGCGATGATCGGCGTGACGCTCACGCTCTATCTCGCCCTGTACCTCGCGCTCGTCATCGCCTACGTGAGCGTGCTCAAGTACATGGCGGAGAAGCCCGAGGAAGTCCTGCACGTCGAGGCGGTCGAGCGCGCCGCGACCCCGGTCGGCGCTGCGACGTCGCCCGTGCTGCCGGTCGGGAGCGCCGCATGAACGTCATGGGCTTCGACGCGATGCTGCCCGTCATCTTCATGGCGCTCATGGGCGTGTCGATGCTCGTCTACGTCGTCAGCGACGGCTACGACCTCGGCGTCGGGATGCTCATGCATCGCGCCACCGATGCCGAGAAGGATGTGATGGTGGCGTCGATCGGGCCGTTCTGGGACGCCAACGAAACCTGGCTCGTGCTCGGCGTCGGCATCCTGCTCATCGCATTCCCGCAGGCGCACGGCCTGGTGCTCGGCGAGCTCTATCTGCCGGTGGCGCTCATGCTCGTCGGCCTGACGCTGCGCGGCGTCGCGTTCGACTTCCGGGTCAAGGCCAAGGACGCGCACAAGAACACCTGGGATCGCCTGTTCTTCGCCGGCTCTACGCTCGCGGCCGTAGCGCAGGGCTGGATGCTCGGCCGCTACGTCAGCGGATTCGGCACCGGCTGGAACTACCCACTCTTCGCCGCGGCGATCGCGGTCGCCCTGCCGATGGCCTACGTGCTGATGGGCGCGGCATGGCTGATCATGAAGACCGAGGGCGAACTGCAGGCGCGCGCGATCGCGTGGGCGCGAACCGCATGGGCGCCCATGGTCGGCGGCCTGCTGCTGATCTCGATGGCGACGCCCTGGGTCAGCGCGACCGTTCGCGAACGCTGGTTCGCGCTTCCCGAGATCATCGCCCTGTCGGCGATTCCTTTGATGAGCGGGGTGAGCCTGCTCGCGGTGCGAAGCCTTCTCGGCACGCGCCATGTCCGCGGCCCGGTGTGCTGGCTTCCTTTCACGCTCATGATCCTGGTGTTCGTGCTCGGCTTCTTCGGCCTTGCGTACAGCATCTACCCCTACGTCGTCCTCGATCAGTTGACGGTCTGGCAGGCCGCGAGCAGCCCCGAGGCGCTGAAGGTGATCCTCCTCGGCACCTGCATCTCGGTCCCGGCGATCGCCGGCTACACCGTCTTCTCGTACCGCGTGTTCCGCGGCAAGACGGGCGAGCTGAAGTACGCATGAACCCGAGGTCGGCGGGCCGGGCTCCGGTAGTCCTTGCCGGCAGGCAGCCGGGGCACGATGATTTGCGCATGAGTGCATCGCTGCCTGCGCTTCAGCTCGACACGACCTCGCGTGGGCGGCGGCGCTGGCGCGGCCTGCCGCGCTGGGGCGCGGCGCTGGCCCTGGTCGCCGCGGCCGCGTACGCGGGCCACGAGCTCGCGCTGGAGACCGGAGTCTCGCGCCTGCGCGAAGCGGCAGAGCACAGGCTGGACATGATGGCCAGCGGCCTCGATGCCGATCTCGCCCGGTTCGACTACCTGCCTGCGCTGCTCGAGATGACGCCCGCGGTCGCGACGTTGCTCGACAACCCCGGCGACCCGCAATTGCGAGCCGCGGCGAATCGCTACCTCAACGGCGTCAACGCCACGGTCGGCGCCGAGATGCTCTACGTGCTCGACCGAAGCGGCACGTCGGTGGCGGCGTCGGACTGGGACCGGCCTGGCACGACCATCGGCCAGGATTTGTCGTTCAGGCCTTACGTCAGCGATGCCATGGAGCACGGGCGCGGTCACTTCTACGGCGTCGGCATCACGAGTGGCAAGCCCGGGTACTACCTGTCGTACGCGCTCGGTCGCGGCCAGTCGGTTCGCGGCGTCGCGGTGGTGAAGATCGACATCGAGGAAGTCGAGAGCGCATGGCGCAAGCTCCCCGGCGACGTGCTGCTGATCGACGAGCGTGGCGTCGTGATCCTGTCGACGCGCGCCGGATGGAAGTACCGGCCGCTGGCGCCGCTCGATGCGACGCAGCGCGGCGAGGTGCTGCGCACCCGCCCCTATGGCCAGGCGCCGCTCGAGCCGCTGCGCTGGACGAAGCTGCAAGCCCTGGCGCAGAACACCGAGGTGATGGACCTGGAAGGCGCGGCGCTGCTCGCATCGACCCGCCCGCTTCCCCGCGCCGGGTGGCGGCTCGTCGCGCTCGACGATCTGGCGCCGCCGCGTGCCGCGGCGCGCTATGCCGCGATCACGGCGAGCCTGGCGATGTCGGTGCTGCTGCTGACCGCCGTGACCTTGTGGCAACGCCGCCGGGCGGTGCGCCAGAAGCTCGCGAGCCAGGCTGCCCTGCAGGCGGCGCACGACAGCCTCGAGTCGACCGTCATCGCCCGCACCGCCGAGCTGCGCGCGGCGCAGAGCGACCTCGTGCATGCCGGCAAGATGGGCGTGCTCGGCCAGATGTCGGCCGGCATGGTGCACGAGCTGAACCAGCCCTTGACCGCGCTGCGCACCCTGTCGGACAGCGCGAGCATCCTGCTCGACCACGAGCGCGTCGACGACGCGCGGGGCAACCTGCAGCGCATCACCGCCATGGTCGACCGGCTCGCGCGGCTGACCTCGCGGCTGAAGGCGTTCGCGCACAAGAGCGACGCGCCGCCGCAGCCGGTGCCGCTGCTGCGCAGCATCGGCGACGCCCAGGCGCTGCTCGGCGCCGAACTGAAGACGCACGACATCAGTGTCGAAGTCGAGGTGCGGCCCGCCGACCTGGCCGTGATGGCCGATGACGCGACCATCAGCAGCATCCTCGTCAACCTGATGCGCAATGCGATCGATGCCATGCAGGATTCGCCGCGCCGCGTCCTCCAAGTGACGGCGCGGGCTGAAGGCGAGCGCGCGATCTTCGCCGTCGCCGACACCGGTCCCGGCATCCGCGCCGACATCCTTCCGCGCCTGTTCGAGCCCTTCGTCAGCAGCAAGCCCGCGGGCTCGGGCCTCGGCCTCGGCCTCGTGATCTCGGCGCAGCTGGTGCGCGCCTTCGGCGGCACCCTGCGGGCGAGCAATCGCGACGAGGGCGGCGCCGCGTTCGTCGTCAACCTGCCGAGCGCACCTCTCAAGATCGCCTCCGAACATGGCTGAAGCTCCTTCGATTCGAGTCCTCCTCATCGAGGACGACGACGACGTGCGCGCGAGCACCGAGCAGGCGCTCTCGCTCGCCGGCTTCAAGGTCGACGCCTTCGCCAGCGCGGAGCGCGCCCGCCCGCTGATCACGTTCGGCGTGCCGGCGATCGTCGTATGTGACGTCCGCCTGCCCGGCCTGAGCGGCGTCGAGTGGCTGTCCGAGATCCGCAGGATCGACGCCGAGATCCCGGTGGTCCTCGTGACCGGCCACGGGCACATCGCGATGGCGGTGGAGGCGATGCGCGAAGGCGCGTACGACTTCATCGAGAAGCCGTTCACTTCCGAGCGGCTGGTCGCGATCGCCCGGCACGCCGTCGAGCGGCGCCAGCTGACGCTGGAGCTGCGCGTCCTGCGCGACACGCTCGACAACTGGCACGGCATCCAGGCCGTGCTGATCGGCCGATCGGCGCAGATGCAGCAAGTGCGGCGCACCGTCCTCGCCCTCGCGGAAACGTCGGCCGACGTGCTCATCTACGGCGAGACCGGAACCGGCAAGGAGCTCGTCGCGCGCTGCCTGCACGACCACAGCGAGCGCCGGCGCCAGCACTTCGTGCCGCTGAATTGCGGCGGCCTGCCCGAGGCGCTGGCCGAGAGCGAGCTCTTCGGGCACGAAGCGGGAGCGTTCACGAGCGCGCATCGCGCCCGGGTCGGCAAGTTCGAGCATGCCAACGGCGGGACGCTCTTCCTTGACGAGATCGAGAGCATGCCGCTCGCCGTGCAGATAAAGCTCCTGCGCGCGCTGCAGGAGCGGAGCATCGAGCGCATCGGCTCGAACAAGTCGGTTCCGTTCGACTGTCGTGTGGTCGCGGCCAGCAAGGAAGACCTGAAGGCGTTGAGCGACGAGCGCAAGTTCAGGGCCGACCTGTACTACCGGATCGGCGTTGCCATCATCGAGCTGCCGCCCTTGCGCGAACGGCGCGAGGACATCCCGCTGCTGTTCGAGCATTTCACGCTGATGGCCGCGAGCCGCTACGAGCGTTCAGCCCCGCTCGTGAGTCATGCCCAGCTGGCCGAGCTGATGGGCTATGCCTGGCCCGGCAACGTGCGCGAGTTGCGCAACGTCGCGGATCGCTTCGTGCTCGGGCTTCTGGGTGACCGACTGACGCAAGTACGCGGCCCGATCCGGAATCACGAACTGCCGCGAGGCCTACCTCAACAGGTGGAGCAGTTCGAGCGCGCGATTGTCACGGAGGAGCTGAGGAGGCACGGCGGGGATCAGTCTGCAACAGCCAGCGCGCTCGGAATTGCCAGGCAGACACTCCATGACAAGCTGCGCAAGTTCGCGATCGCGGCGGACGAGTTCAGGATCGGATAGCCTGCACGGCGCTGCGTCCCAACAGCTCGTAGGTGAGCGCAGCTCGCCTGCTGCAAAGGTCCTATTTGGCTTCGCGCAGGAGCTTCGGCGCTTCAATTCGGGCGCCGAAGATGATTCGCACCCGATTCCACACGGCCAAGATTCCCGAAGCCGCCCCTGCCGCGGCACGCGGCTCAGAGTGCCGCCGAGTCGATATAAATGCTCATGCCGAAAACGACAGCCTCGTTTGGCAACAGATCTAGGGAAAGCTACTTCCGCTTTCGAACCTAGGCCGCCGCGCGATTTGAGCCGGTGGTCACCCCGGAAGCAGACCGTCCCCTAACAGCGGGCGAGAGCGTCGCCTGTTGGTGGTGTAGCGGTCCATTTTCCCGTGGAGAACTCGCTTGACCTTTCGGTGTCCAGCTTTCATTGGTGCGGACGACGCGGACGCCCATATGAGCCGCGAGTCGCGCGCGAAACGAGTGAGAGGTCCAAGAGAAGCCTAATCAGGCGGTTAGCAGGATCTTCGCGCCTATTAGCAGCATCTGCGATCCCCAACATTTGCCGTCACTCACCTAAAAGGTAGGAGCAGAGTGCGCGAATCGTGCATGCTCGGATCTGTGCGAGGGGGTGTCCGGTAGCGGGCATCCCTACCGCGATCTTCAGGGCACGCATCGCGCCCACAAGCCGCGCAGGGCTGCGATGCGACGGCCTAGGTCTGAAACGGGGGCAGCGCCGAGCTCGGTGTTGATGATCTCGGCCTCATCGAGCGCCGCTCTCGCTGCGGACCGGTCGCCACGCGCAAGATCCGCGCTGCCTTGCGAGCACAACAACTTGGCCACGTAGAGGCGGTCGCCGACCTCGCGCAAAAGCCGAATACCCAAGGCCAGAGTTTGCGCGCCGAGTTCGGGCCGGCCGTGCCTTAGCAGCAACTCGCCGAGCGTCCCCAAGGCGCCCGCCTCGAAACGGCGGTTACCGACTTCGCGATGGATGCCCAGCGCTTCTTCGAGATGTGCCTTGGCTGGCTCGTATTCGTCGAGCGCCATGTGGTACTCGCCGATCAACCCCAGCGCGACACCTTCGCTGCGCCGGTTGCCCGTTTCGCGGTGAATTCTCAGGGCCTGTTGATAGAGCGCTGCGGCCTCGTGAAACGCCCCTTGCTCGAAATGGAGCATCCCCAAGTTGCCGAGCGTGATTGCTTCCTGATGCAGGCTGCCGGCCTCGCGATGGACGACCAACGCTGCATCGTAGGCGACGCGTGCTTCGTCGACGTACCCCAGTTCATGATGCAGCGTCGCGAGATTTCCCAGCGCAATGCCCTCCGCCGCTCGATTTCCGACCTCGCGGTGCAGCGCCAAAGCCGTCTCATAGCGGGCCTTTGCCTCGGACATTCGCCCCAGCTCCATCTCGAAGTTGGCGAGATTGGCATTCAGTAAGCCAAGTTGCAGCCGATCATTCAAGGCCTGATGCAATGTCATCGCTTCATCGAATAAGCGGCGTGCTTCGTCAGTCTGCCCAGCACGGTGGCGTGCGACTGCGAGATGTCGCAAGGCCACTGCCTGGGTCCGCGCGGTTCCCGATCTGCGCGCCGTGCCGAGCGCCTGCACGAGCATCGTGCTGGACGCTTCGATCTTGCCCTCGGAACGCAAGGCGTCCGCGACTGCAATCTGAACGAGCGCGCGTTGGTGCGGCGCAATTCGTTCGATCCCGACGAGCTGCAGCCCGAGCCTGGCCGCCAAACCAAACGGCCCCTGCGCCTCGATAACGGCCCACGCCGCGAGATAGCAGGCTGCGGATACCTCAGGCTCGTCCCGCTGGATCGCGCGCCGACACGCTGTGACCAGGTTGTCGAGCTCCGATGCCAGTGACTGACGCTTCTTGACTCCGCCGTGCCTGAGTAGCGAGTCGAGCGCATCGTCGCTGCCATACTGTGCGAAGTAGCGACCGTGCCGCTGCATTGCGGCCGTGCCGACCTGCTCTCCGAGTGCAAACAGCTTCTGGCTGGCGTATTCATAAATGCTCAAGTACATGCCAAAGAATGGCTCGGCGAGTTCGATAGGGCTGGCGCCTTTGCGCAGCCACGCGTGAAGCAGGCATTTGTCGACCAGCGACTGGATTACGTCCAGTACGGCGGGTGCTTCGGGCCAATCGCTCAGCGCCAAGACGGCTTCGGCAGCTTGGAGCGTGAAGCCACCGTCGAAGACGGAGCAGTGGGCCAGTGCTGCTTGCTCCCACGGTGCGAGCAGATCCCAGCTCCAGTCGATTGCCGCCCTGAGCGTCGCCTGGCGCCCGGCAACTCCTCGTGCGCCGGCCAGCAAGGTGAACCGATCTCTCAAGCGCTCGACGATCTGTGCCGGCGACATCACCCGCACGCGCGCAGCCGCGAGCTCGATCGCCAGCGGAAGTCCGTCGAGCAGCCGCACGACCTCGGCAACTGCGTGGTGGCTTCTCGAATCGAGAATGAAGTCCGGTTGTTGGGCGCGCGCGCGAACCGCGAACAGCGTGATCGCGTCATCGCCCAAGGCGAGAGGATGGACAGGGTGGACGATCTCGCCGGCGACACGAAGTCGCTCGCGAGTCGTGACAGCGAAGTGGGCTTGCGGGGCGCGATCGGTCCAACTTCCGAGGGTAGCTTGCGCGTGCGCTTGCACCTGCTCGAAGTTGTCGAGGATCACCAGGCAACGCCCGCGTCCGGCGATCGCGAGACCAAGCTGGGCGCTGGCGTCCCCCTTGCTTAATGGCACCCGCAGGGCAAGTGCGACCGCGAAGTGGATCCCTTCGAGGCTACGTGCCTCCGACAGATCGCAGAAGTACACGCCGCCCGGCCATTCACCTAGCCAGGACATCGCATAGCGGCGCACCAGGCGTGTCTTGCCAGCTCCGCCAGGGCCCAACAGAGTCAACAGGCGCGTACCCGCTTCGAACTGCTCGGCGAGCCGACGCAATTCGATTTGACGACCTACGAAGGCATCTCGCTCGGGAAGCAGGTTGTGACGGACCTCGCGTACCGGGTGCCACAAATCGCCGACGCGTACGACGCGGTAGGCCTTCTCGCTGTCCGCCGGAGGCACGCAGGCGGCCGAGGGGTCGGCCATCTCGGCAAGGTCGATGGGGTCCTGAATTCCTTTGAACCGGTAGTGACCATGCCGGTGCAGCAGCTGGCCGTCAAGTGCGGCTTTGTCAACGGCCGCTGCGGTGGTGGCAGTGAGCAGCGTTCGTCCGCCGCCGGCGAGCGACATGATCCGCGCGGTGAGGGGCTTGGCAAGACCTTCGACCTCCACCAGTTTTGCACCGCGCGCGACCTCATCGGGAGCGTTGTAGCGCAGTGTGACCGACGCTTGGTGAAGCCCCACGCGTGCGGCCAGACCCAGTTCGCCAACGATGCGGTGATACCCGGCGGCGAAGCGCAGGGCATCTTCAGGCCGGTCGAAAATGAGAAAGAACCCGTCGCTGCGATCGATTTCGCGACCGGCGTGTCGCGCAATCAGACGCCGAGCGCGTTGGTCATGCTCTTCCCACCACGCGGCAGCTCGGGCGTCGCCGAGTCGCTCGACGAGCGCCGTGCTGTCGACCAAGTCGGCGAAGAGCAGGGTGTGCTCGCCCACAAAGCACCATTCTCGAAGTCACCCACTTCCATGATGATCGTAGCAGGCACCATGATCGCGCGAAGGCAGCCCGTGGTCTTCCAATCGTGATTGCTGCCGTCCGCGGTGGCGCGCCAGGGTTCGGGTAATCGTATCTTTCCGACAAATTGACACGGTGGGAGCAACGTACGCAGCGCTGGATGCGGTTGGGTCTTAGCCGGACACCCCGATCCATAAGTGCTTGTCGCGGTTGCAATTTGTGGGTGCGACCGAGTCAATCTGCTTAATAAATACGATTACCCGATTTAGCACTTCCGACGAATTCGAGGTCCTCAAGGGCAGTTGTGACCATGCGACAGGTGACGCTCGAGCGGCTCGTAGATCCCGCTAATGCCCGCGCGGCGCTCGTAGATCCTGCTAATGCAGGTGCACGCTAGCCAGGCAGATGCATGATCAGACAACTCGGACGGAGATGTTCCGATCTCATTCGCAAGACGATGCGTGGCAACGTTTGAGCGCCGCCGCTCCCTCGAAACAGAGCTCCGGAATCGCGCTACACGCGATGACATTGGCCGTCGCGCCAAGATACTGGTAGCGGGCGCCGCTCGGAACTGCGAATCGCGCGCGAGCGAGCGAGGGATAAGAGCGGGCCCACGTCAGGCGGTATTAGCAGGATCTTCGAGCCTATTAGCAGTATCTGCGATCCCCACCAGCAGCAGTCGTTCACTCGAACGGCGGTTCGTCCCACCATGGGAAGAACGGGTGGCATGTCGGTCGAGACACGGTCGGGGAACACCGCGGGTCGCTTCTCGAGAAAGGCGCCTACGCCCTCGCGCACGTCGGCCGACCGGCCGCGAGACTGGATCGAGCGGCTGTCGATCCGGTGCGCGAACATCGGGTGCGGCGCGGCCGAGAGCCACCAAAGCATCTGCCTCGTGAGGGCAACCGACACTGGCGCTGCGTGGTCGGCGATCTCGCGCGCGAGCGCGCGCGCCGCGGGGACCAGCTCGTCGGGCGTGTGCAGCGAGCGCACGAGGCCATGCGCAAGCGCCTCGTCGGCGTCGAAGACGCGCCCGGTCATGCACCACTCAAGCGCCGTCTGCATGCCGACCAGGCGCGGCAGGAACCACGACGCCGCCGCTTCGAGCGTGATGCCACGGCGCGCGAAGACGAACCCGAAGCGCGCCGAGGTCGATGCCATGCGGATGTCCATCGGCAACTGGATCGTCGCGCCGACGCCGACCGCCCGCCGTTGATCGCGCCGATCACGGGTTTGAGGCTGCTGTAGATGCGCAGCGTGTTCGTGCCACCGCGGTCGCGATAGGTGTCGCCGGCCTTCAGCTTGTCGAGGTAGGGCTGATGCTGCGGCGCTTCGCGATCGAAGGTATTGGCGCCCGACGAGCGATAGCGAACATGAATCGGTAGCGCACATGCGCCAGACCGCCGACGTCCGTCGCTCACCTTGCGACAGGTCTTTAGAGGCACCACACTAGTTTGCTGCAGCGCAACAGAATGCGCTTGCAATCTGTCCCTGTGCCTCTACACTTGCTCTATGTTGCACCGCAGCATAAAGCGCACCAAAGATCAGTTCGCCCTACACCGTCAAGGAAGCCCCAAATGATCACCGTTGAACAAATCGTCGATGTCCAGAAGAGCAACCTCGAAACCCTTTTCGGCCTCACCGGCACCGCCTTCGAAGGCATCGAGAAGCTGGTCGAGCTGAATCTGCAAGTCGCCAAGTCGGCGATCGCCGATGCCGCCGCGAACACCAAGGCCGCCCTTTCGGTCAAGGACGCGCAAGAGCTGCTGGCCCTCCAGTCGAGCCTGCTCCAGCCGGCCGCCGAGAAGACCGCTGCGTACAGCCGCTTCGTCTACGAGATCGCTGCCTCGACCGGCGCCGAAGTGTCGCGCGTCGCCGAAGCGACAAGCGCCGAAGCGCAAGCCAAGTTTATGGCGATCGTCGACACGGCCGTCAAGAACGCGCCCGCCGGCAGCGAGAGCGCCGTCGCGCTGGTCAAGTCGGCTGTTGCCGCCGCGAACAACACGTTCGAGAGCGTGCAGAAGGCCAGCAAGCAAGCCGCCGAGGTCGCCGAGGCGAACTTCAACGCGATGTCTTCGACCGCGGTCCGCGCGACGAAGACCAGGCGCGCTGCGTAGGACACGACTGAGGAGCTCGTCGAGCACGAAGTTCAGAAGGCTCGGATCGCACCGAGTCATTCTCACGTCGCCGAATACGTTCATCGGTTCATGACAACATGAACGCCGACGAGAGACTGAAACTAGCCTTGGAGGACGTGCTAGCCGACCTGTGGCACGCGAGGCGGGCCGGTGATATCGGGCGATTGGCTCTGCTCAGCTACTGTGACGTCCGACGCTGGGCACGTACCGCAAATCATCAGGCGCTGGCGGCGCGGTCACACGAGCTCGTTCTGAGTTGTCCGCGCTCCGACCGCGAAGATTTCCTCTTCGCGGTCGACCAACTCATATCGGAGGTGGAGCACGCACACGCTGAACTGGCCGTTGCCGTCCGATTTGCGTCGCCGCGAATCAGGATCTAGTCCACATGATCAGCGCCCAACACAATCCCGACCATCCCGGTTCAGATTCTGTCTTTGAGCTTCGGTTCAGACATCTGTTCAAGCCTGGGCGCGCCTTTGCGTTCCCTTGCGACGCCGGAGGGAACGTAGACCTCACCGGAATGAGCGAGCGATGCCGCAACAGCTATTTCTACGTCCGGACTGTTGTCGGTTCGGAAGTGGATGTGCCGCGGATACTTCGCGCGGATCGGAGCGCGCGTCCTGAATCGAAGTTGGATGAGGACCGCGCCCTCAAGCTTTCGACTAGGCAGCTTTGCGGCTCTCCAAAATCTGGTTCGCTTCCCGGCGGCCCAGGTTTCTGAGCGCGAAGATCGCCGGCAGATGCTGAGCGCGTGGACGTGCCTTGCCCTCTTCCCAGTTGTAGATCGACTGGGCCGACGCGCCGATCAGGAGACCGCATTCGACCGCTGACAGGCCGAGCCGTTTGCGCTGGGCGGCGATGCTCCTCGCGCTAAAGCGGGTGCCCGGCGCGACGGAGTCTTCGTTTGCTGCAGGCGGGACCGCCGGCTGCCCTTCCCGGCTCGCTCTGCGCAGCTGACGCTCGAGCTCTTGCACCCGGCGCTTCAACGCGGCAATTTCGGAACGGTGGATCGTGGACGACCTTTTGAGGGAAGAGGTTTCGCGGCGCATCTCTTTGCGGGAAATGCGCGTGATTTCGTCCTTTAAAACAGAGGCGACGTTTGGCATATGAGTGCATCAAGTTGCGAGGGCGCGATATTAGACCCCCTGAATGCGGGGCACAGTAACAGTCTGATGCGCGCAGTCGCCCGCCCGGGGGAGCTACAGTCGTCTCGTCGACCTCTAATCATCCAACTGTGATACCGGCTTTCATCGTCCTCGTTGCCGTTGCTGCTTTGCTTGTCGTTCTCTATTTTTGGGGTCGCAACAGGCGTTCTCCCCAGCAAACATCTCACAGTCATTCGAAGCCCGACAAGTTGGATACGACGCTTGGCGAGTTCCGCGAGATGCGTGAGGCTCTCCGGCCGCTCGAGCACGACCGAGCTGCCTCCCGCCGAGACCCTCGAGCGGGCGAGTCCCGCCCTTAGGCGTTCGTTGCCACAACAGCCTTACCGGGCTGGGTTGTTGGACCGGTAGACCTTTCCCACGGACTCCACGTCCTGATTCGCTCTGCCTGCCGAGCTCTTCGCTCCGGTGTCCAGCGTTCGACATCACGTGCCTCCAATAGTTTGCTTGGCGCCGACGTGTTTCGCCCGCGCGAGACTGCCTGGGCTGCTTCGCCGTTGGTTGACCTGCTGATTCCCGGCCGCAAAGTTGGCCTGACGGGCGAACACAACGGGCGGGTTCTTGATTACGGCGAGCGGCACTGATCTGAGCCGCTGGCCGACGGTCAAGCACTTCACCTCGTGGTTGTCGCTGTCGCCGGGGTGCAAGATCAGTGGCGGCAAGGTGCTGTCTTCGCGAACACGCAGGACCGCCAATCCGGTGCGGCGCACCTGCGTCTGGCTGCAGTAACCGTGGGCCGAACCAGCACAGCGCTCGGCGCGTTCTATCGGCGGCTGGCCGCACGGATCGGCAAGGCGAAGGCGGTGACCGCCACTGCGCGCAAGATCGCCGTGCTCTTCTACAACACGATGCGCTTCGGCATCGACTACCGTGATCCCGGTGCCGACTACTACGAGACCGCGTACCGAGAACGGGTGGTCAAGCAGCTTCACCGCCGGGCTGCCACGTTCGGGTTCCGCCTGAAGACGATCGAGGGTGTTTCTTAGGAAGGCTACGGCCTGGTTCGCCGCCAAACGCGAGAAGACGCCCACGTCGTCTTCGAGCTGATCATGGCGAGCCAGGCCGACTTCCCCGTCGATGCGATGTGCCGCGTGCTGCAGGTGTCGGCCAGCGGCTTTTATGGCTGGCGCGATCGAGTGCCGTGCAAGCGCGCGATCGACGGTGCCGTGATGACCGAGCGCATCCGCGCGGTGCATTCCGAATCGGACACGACGTACGGCATGCCGCGGGTGCGCGCCGAGTTGATGGACCAAGGGGTCGTGATCAGCCGCAAGCGCGTTGCGCGCCTGATGCGGCGAGCGCGCATTCGCGGCATCAGCCGACGGCGAGGCTTCGTCGTCACGACCAGACGCGATGCGAGGAATGCGCCCGCGCCCGACCTGGTGCAGCGACGCTTCAGCGCGGATGGCCCTGACCGCCGGTGGGTGGCCGACATGACGTACGTTCCGACGTGGGCGGGCTTCGTCTTCCTGGCCGTCGTCCTCGATGTATGGAGCCGCCGCGTCGTGGGCTGGTCGATCGGCGAGCGCATGACTGGCGAGCTGGTGCTGGCGGCGCTCAACATGGCGCTGCAGCAGCGCAAGCCCGATAGCGTCGTGCATCACAGCGATCAGGGCAGTCAGCCCAGGTTCAACTGGTCGTCGCAACACCGCTTTGGTGAGCCGAGCGTAGCACCGCATTGAGTGCCTCGGCTGGCAAAACTCTCCGCGAGATGGGGTCAAGACCACAAGCCAGCAATTGTCGCGAGTGTTTTGGGCGTTCCCGCCAGCGTCCTCGCACAGATGAGCTGTGTCGCGCTCGGCGAATTTCTGGCGACCCAGCCGTACGTTTCGCAAGTCAACGCCCAAACTCCGAGTAGGCGAAATTGGCCTCGCAGCGCGCGTTGGGCGCGGTCGCCGTCAGCGTCGTCAGAGGATCTACATGGCTCTCTCCCACGACTCGGCCGCGGGTTGCGCCAAGTTCGACGATCGCCCGCCGGCAGCGCCTTGCAAGAGGAAGCTCATGTCATTGAGCACTCCACATCGACTTCGGAAGCGGAGGACTACAACGCCTGAAGGCCAGCAAGGCAAGCGATGACCTTCTCAGCGTATTTGTAGTTCTGCACTGAGGAAAGCTAGGGAAAGGTCGGGGCTGGCCGGGCACGAGGGATGCTGGCGCTCTGCGCGACGCTTGGCAAAGCCGAGTTCCTTTCGGCGCAGCGGGCTCGCGGCCGAGGCTTGCCGTCCTCTGAGGGACGTTTCCCCAAGCCTCCATCAAAGTCTGAAAGGAACCTGCCTATGGCGTTGTCTTGATACGAGGAGCAACCGCGGAGTGCAGGCCGTGAGCGCCTGACGTACCTGATACATCTGTAGAGGAAGATCATGATTCGTAGTTCGATCTTTGGACTTTCAAGGGCCGTCCCGGCCATGTTCGCGCTCGGCGCGGCGGTCGCACTGACGCCCACCGCGTCTCGCGCTGACCCTGTCCCCAATCCGTCCGTCACCGGTCCGATTCCGGCGCCCGTGTTGCCGCACGACCCGTCGAGGAACTATCCGTTCTTTGCCACCGACAAGCCGATCAACAAGAAGGGTTACGTGGAAGAAGAGTACTTCTTCGAAGGCCTGGCCAAGCGCTACAACACGCCCACGGGCCAAACCGGAACGGTGATCAGTTCCGGGCACCCCTATCGCACCAGGATGCTCGTTCGCAAGCCGATCGACGACAAGAAGTTCAACGGCGTCGTCCTCGTCGAATGGCTCAACGTCACCGCGGGCGGCAGCGATGACAACGACTGGTATGCCACGCATGAACATCTGATGGCAGAAGGCTATGGCTACGTGGGCGTTTCAGTCCAACGCGTCGGCGTCGACTACACCAGGAACTGGAGCCCGCTCAGATACTCGGCACTCGACGTCACGAACGGTGGCACTATCAACGACGACAGCCTGTCCTATGACATCTTCTCCCAGGCGGGACAGGCGCTTCGCGACCCCGTGGGCATCGATCCGCTGAAAGGGCTGCGCAAGAAACGGATCGTCATCGGCGACGGCGAATCACAATCTGCGGGGCGACTCGTCACCTATGTCAACGCGGTCATGGCGCGTGGTGACAAGGCCTACGACGCCATCGTGCTGCATTCAGCCACTGGCGTCGTCAGGCCGGACAGCCCGACCAAGGTCATGCTCGTAAATTCCGAATACGATGCAGAGGGGGTGACGGCAGACCGTGTCCAGCCCGACACCAAGATGTTTCGGGTGTGGGAGGTCGCCGGCACGTCTCACTTCGATTGGGACATGTTCACCAGCCGGCTGACGCTGCAGATGCGAGATCAGGGAGCCAGCGCTGCAGCGTTGGCCACCTGCGTCGAGCCGCAGAACTTCACGCGCACGCACTTCGGCTACGTCCTGGGTCGGGCCTACGATCACGTGGCTGAATGGGTGCGATCTGGAACGCAGCCGCCGATCGCACCGCGACTCACCGTGCTGGGCTACGGGACGAGCGAGTGGGGGCGTCCGGTGATCTTGGCGAGGGACGCGTTCAAGATCGCAAAGGGCGGAATCAGGCTACCCGACGTTGACGTTCCCACCGCGCTCAACCATGGCGACAACCGGCTGGCGACCGGCACGGGCAACTGCCAGCTGTACGGACACTGGATTCCGTTCAGCGCTTACCAGATCGATCAGCTCTATCGCAACAACGCCGACTACGTGCATCGGGTCGTCGACAATGCAAGAGCCAACGTCAAGCACGGCTATATCAGCAAGGCAGCTGCGCGCGAGCTGATCCGTGAAGCTAAGGAGGCGGAAATCGGCGACGGCAAGAAGAAGAACGATCCCTACGCCGACATCGACAACGATCCGGACTTCAACTAGCAAGCAGGGCTCGTCTCGTCCTCGGCTGAGGTGACTCGATCACCTTCCGAGGACGATTCGCGTGCCCGCTGGCGACAGTCGGCCGGGGTCAACTCAAGATGTTTGTGTCGCCGCAGACGGACAGCGCCTGCCCCGATATGGTGGCGGCACGCGGGCTGGCGAGATAGACCACGTAGTCGGCCAGCTGGTCGGAGGTGACGTACCGCTTGATGGACGTCCCCGCGAAGGCCATGCGCTCCACCTCCTCGAACGACAGCCCTCGTGCCTTCGCCTTCGCTGCCAGCACCCGCTGCTGGCGCTCGCCGGCGACAATTCCCGGCAGCAGCGCGTTGACGCGGATCGCGTCGGGGCCGAGTTCGATCGCGAGCGAGCGCGTCAGCCCAATCACGCCCCACTTGGCGGCGGCATACGGCGCGCGCAACGCGAAGCCCAAACGGCCGGCGAGCGACGACACGTTGAGGAGGCTGGCGTTGCTCGACGCGCGCAGCGCCGGTACCGCGAGGCGCGTGCAATTGAACTGTCCCGTCAGGCAGACCGCAATGCAGCGGTCCCAATCCTCTGGCTCGATGGCCTCGATCTTGCCCGTCGGGCCGGCGATGCCGGCGTTGTTGACCATGCAGTCGAGCCCTTCGAGGTGGGCGAGCGCGGTGTCGAACCAGCGGGCCACCTCGTCTCTGCTCGAAACGTCGCAAGAAACCGCATGCAGTGTCGAATCGGAGTGCGCCAACTGCGCCAGTGCGGCCGCGTCGACGTCGCAGACGCTGACCCGCGCGCCTTCGCGCACGAAGGCCCGCGCGATCGCCAGCCCGATCCCGCCCGCGCCGGCAGAGACCATGACACGCAATCCGCGAAGCTCCAGATCCATTCGTACCTCTGACCCGTCGGCATCTCGGCAAGTAGTCGTCCAGTGCAGTGAAGGCCCGTCTGGACAACGAGCAGCCTTGGCGGCACGATAAAGGCGATCACCGCCCATCGCAAGCAAGGCGATATCTGCTCGCAGCGACTCACGTCGCGACGACGAATTCGCCAAGAGCCCGTCGTTCCCCACCCACCGTTCAAACGAAGGAAACCCAATGATCGAGTCCATCGACAGCCGCCGCCGCACACTGCTGGCCGGCGCCTCGGCCGTTGCGGCCCTCGGCGTTCCTGTGCTCTCGCGCGCGCAGGCGGACGTCATCCGCATGGGACACCTGACGCCGCGCACCGGCTTCCTCGGTCCGCTCGGGGAGTTCGCGGTTCAGGCAGCCGACATGGCGGTGACCGAGATCAATGCGGCGGGCGGGGTGAGTGGCCGCAAGATCGAGTTGCTGAAGGAAGATTCGGTCAACCCGCAGACGGCTTCGACGAAGGCCGAACGCATGATCGAGCGCGACAAGGTGGCCTGCATCATCGGCGAGATCTCCTCGGCTTCGGGCCTCGCGATCAGCCAAGTCGCCGAGCGCACACGAACGCTGTTCATCAACACCGGCTGCAACTCCGACGAGCTGCGCGGCAAGGGCTGCAAGAAGTACATGTTCCACATCGAGAGCCAGAACTCGATGTACGTGA
>Ga0105248_10002715_pt1 | contig 19655 bp, 25 predicted proteins | sample KBSS34metaG_FD_81524 | JGI IMG/M metagenome (GOLD analysis project Ga0105248, IMG submission 81524) | Switchgrass rhizosphere microbial communities from Kellogg Biological Station, Michigan, USA - KBS S3-4 metaG | ecosystem: Host-associated > Plants > Roots > Rhizosphere > Soil | place...
CACCGCCGGATCGCGCTGTGATGCTCCTCTAGCTCCTCAGGGGCAATTTCGCACCGCCGGAGGATAGCCAGTACCTCCTCCTGGCTGTCATGGAGCAGCCAGGGACCAATGCGGGTCCTACCGTCAGGGCCTATGAAGTGAACGGCCCAATCACTTCTGGCCACATTTACTAGAACCCGGTGCATGTCGTCCAGCTTATCGCTGGCCCGACATCGGGTGAAGGTCCCTACTACCTGCGATAAAACCCATAGCCTTTGGTAGCCATGCCCCAGGATGTCACTTTCGGGGAATGATTATTGATTTCAAGGGTCTCCGTTCAGTTGCCATAGAACTCGTTTCAGATTCTGCCACCGAGAAGCCAAAACGGGCTCGTGGCCGTAAGGCCGCCGGGCTACCAGATCGACGTAGGGCGCCGTCCTTGGTCGGCCAGCAGATACGTAAACTCAAGGTCGTAGCCGAGGCTGGCAGGAATAAGCACGGCCATCAGATGTACTACTGCGTATGCTCTTGTGGCGGCAAGAGCGTGGTCACCCGACAGAAGCTGGTGTCCAGAGATCCCAGACAGTGGACAACCTCATGCGGCTGCGTCAAGACCACAAACTTTCTCGAGTTCCATGACAACCTCGCGAAGAAGATTCCAGTCTGGCGCAGGAATGAAATATTCAGACAGCGGCTCTACGGGAATGATGCCGATGCGATTGCTAAGCGCAGGAAGCTCCCGAAAGCCACGGTCGATGCTGTGGTCAGAAGAAAGGGCAAGGCCGTCATGGAGACCAGGTGGATGCCTGTGATCGAGCATGGAGTCAAGCAGAATCACGACTACTTCAGTATCGCGAGCAAGACGGGGCTGGACCCGTCTACGATCGGCTACATCGCAAAACGGATTCGCCAGCGATTGGCAGCGCAGTCCTCCACAGCTTCAGGGGAAGACAGTCACTCGCACGATCGTGTCGCCTAAGTCCCCACTAAACACAAGAACCAGGCCGGTTTGGCGATCTTCGGGGATTTTGAACGGACCCCATCCTCGGCCAAGCTTGTTACGCCAATGTGCTGATTACATGGGTCTTGTGAGATTAATTGAGAGATGATTCGGCGTTTTCCGTGAAGTCTCTATACTACGGGGCAGATCGGCACCAGGAGGTCGCGATGTCAGAGCTGGAGAGTTGGGTTACGGCGGAGGAAGTGCGTCGGCACATTGGAGGACGGTTCACCCGTGATCATATCCTGGTCATGGCGCGCCGTGGCCAGTTGCCCGCTCGCAATATGGGATGGGGTAAGCGACGTGCATGGGTCTTCAGACTCTCCGAGGTCGATCAGGCGATCAACCAGATGCAATCTGCGGAACAGAAGAAACGCGTGCCGTAGGCCCTCGGTTTTACCCGGGGTGGGCTCGAAACAATCCAGAGATGATGATCATGATGACTATCACCTGGTCTCTCTCGGGCCAAACAAGTTTTACCTCGCGCGTGTGGCCTTGGTGCATAAGTCCCAGTGAACCCCTCGGAAACAGCCTTTTCCCTAACTCCTATGCAGAAATCCATGCACAAACTTCTCTAGCGAACGTTTAGCAGCAACTGATTGCAGATCTTAGATTTACGTCCTCGTTAGAGGGTGGATTCGGGGCGCAAATCCGGCACTTTACTCGAGTCGACCTATACTAGAGCGCCGGCACCAGGTGTCTCGTTTCCCGGAAACACAACAAAGTCCTCGCGCGCCTGACGGGCCGCCGTTCATTGGTCTCCGATCCGAATTGCATGCAGGCACCGCGAATGCACCTGACTCGAAATCAGATGTAGTCGGGAGCCTCACAACCCCGACCCAAATGAGGACATATGAAAGCTTTCTGGCGCGCAAAACAGAGGGTGACCGTTAGCCGACAGGATCTTTACGATCAGGTGTGGGCGGAGCCCATGGTCAAGGTCGCGGAGAGATACTGGCTCTCCGATGTTGCCCTCAAGAAGAGATGCAGAACCCTCGATATTCCTACTCCACCTAGAGGTTATTGGGCCAAGGTGGCACAGGGGCAGAAACCGAGAATCAGCCCTTTGCCAACCCGCGATGTGGGTGCTCGCTTCACCGAGTTCCATGAAGTCCCGATCCCACCCAAACGCCTGGAGATTCCGAACGCTACGACAAACAGCGACTGGAAGAAGCCGCTTCATCCTGTCGTCCACAAAGCCCTCTTAGCCCTTCGGGATCGCGACAGTAACGACTTCCGACCAAACATCCATGTAGTGCCATATCGGCTCGATAGGGTTGGGAAGGTCCTTAGCGTCTTGTTATACGGAGCAGAGCGTCAGGGGTACCGAGCGGCTGTTGTCGATGGCAACTACGGTCGAAAGTTGGTACTCATCGTCAATGAGGAGCGCATCGATTTCTACCTCAACGAGGAACTGCGTTACCAGCCAAACCCGAACTACAAGCCAGGAGGAAAGGAGCCGAAGAATATCCCCTCTCAATGCCTCATGTTCAATCTGCATAATGGGGGGAAAGAATATGAGGGCCAAACGTATTGGGTGGACAAGAAGAATACGAGCCTCGAAGACCAACTAAACGAGATCATCGGAGAACTGAGCCACCTCAGCAAGTTCGTGAGATCCCAACGCTTGGCCGAGGAGAAGCGACAACTCGAGCGTGCGGAGCAAGAACGTCGGTCGAAAGCTGCGCAGGACCAGTTCGAGACACTGGTAAAGGATATTGACGGTTTTCGATTTGCCGAGAACGTCCGTTCTTACGTTATGCAATTGAAGCAGTTCTATGCTGGTCGAGATACGGACCACAGAGTCTCAGAATGGATCAATTGGGCGCAGTTGATCGCCGACCAGCGCGATCCACTCGTCGCAAGGAAGAACGATCCGCTTGCACGGTACTACCAGCTGCACGAGCAGCTTTGGCCCAGGCCGCAGGATTGAGCGATCACTGTATGGACGCCGCGACTGGCCTTACAGGTTAGTGCGAAGAGCCACGCGTCTCAGTTCCGCGGCGGGAATGAGTACCTTCTTGCCCAGCTTCGCGAACCTGAGCCTCTTGTTGGCAATCATGTAATCCAGGCTGCGCACGGATATGCCGAGCGCGTAGGCGGCCTCTTTCTTCGGGTAAAGAAGTCGCTCGATGGCTGGTGCATTGGTGGTGGTCATGTGTTCCTCCATGGCCCCGATTATGGAAGCGTAAACGAGTCGGAGGCTACCTATTTGCGAAGAAGTCGGTTATAGACCCGAAAGAGTTCGTGAGAATATAGCTCCGTCATGGACAGACGCTACTTCGCAATAGCTGCAATCTCATCAGCCGGGATGCTCTTGGGCTGCGACACCGCTCAGAAGCCATCGCCAACCGCCACTCTCACCAATAACGACGAGATACAGCAGGCTCTGGAAGCACTGGCTGCGGCGATCGATGGCCTCGAGGGCGACGTGGGGGACTTCGATACAGAGAACTGGCGGGATGTCGTTCCACGAGTGAGAAGCGCATCCAGAGACGTAAGTGGATGCTTCAGTAGACTTCGCACGGCGCTTGGGGTTTCAGGCGCCAGATAATTCAATGCAGAGCACACTCCAATTGCTGAGATCGGAGCTATCCGTGACACCCGATATGCATCGACACCTTCAAGACCTCATTGCCGCTTTTTACCGCAAGGAAATTTCTGAAGAAGGATGGGCACTGTTGCAGGTCCATATGGCGTACTGCGACGAATGTCACGACATCTTTAGATCGTCGGAAGGGGAGGGGCCCGAGTGGGCTTAGCCATGCAGCCTACAGTTGCGTAGCGACAAAGAATAATAGGATTTCTGCTGCAACCTGAGAAACGAGTACCGCCCAATATCCAATTGATTGATTTTTACGACGGGCCAGAGATAGTTCAACAAAAAGAGCGCCGCTCGGTCAGCGGACGCTCCTGCATTCTTTTGATAGTGTTACTTATTGTGAAGTTGAAATCCGAGACGGGCTAAGCCTGTGACCGCCGCAGCGACGGTTCCTACTGTCGCCAAGATCGGCAAAGTGAGCTCAGCCGCAGCGACGAACAGTCCCGCACTCACAGCTACTCCTAGCGTTGCAGCGATGTCGGCCGCGTTACGTTTCTCGTCTAACCTGGCATCCTGTTGTCTTTCGACGAAAGTCTTATATTCTGCCGGTTCAACATGTCTTTCCATCATCTGTTTCATAACTTACCCCGCAGCTTGAACAGCATAAATACTAAAAGCGATGCCGTACCGAGCCCGTTTGATACGATTCCTAACCAAACTCCCCGTCTGGTCCGGTTGGATGGCCCAGAGACCACATGTGCGATCGTAGGGTCGAGTTTCGTCCCTTCCCACCGCTGATGAATAACCATCGTGACGAGAAGAAGAGCGAAAGACAAAACCAGATATTCCGCATTGTTTTGGCTGATCGTTTCGGCGTTCGTCGAATGTTTCCCGACCATGTCAACCATATTTACCACTCCGTTGGCGATCGCCGCCAACGCAATGTCGAGTCCAAGATAGAAGTTCGACCATGCCAGATCCGCCCTTACCAGTGACTTGATCAATCCCATCAGAATCGTGAACGCTGTTGGGATAATCAGCGCCAGAAGAAGTGCTCTATCCATCGAGATAGGATATTGCCAGTCCGCCGAGCGCTAAGTCAATTGTCTTTCTGAGTTATACCGGCGTCATTGGAACCAATCCTCTCCTCGGCAACACTGCCTATTTGATGCTTTTGCACGAAAAACGTCACATGGCAGCTGGTAACTAATTGATCATCATGCACTTCCTCCCGATAGTAGCTAGGTGGCTTTGCTTTACCGTCAACGCTGAAGCAAAGCTCATACCTGAGGGGCTCCAGGCTAACACTCTAGATCGTCCTTCAAGCACGTCCCTGTGAGCCAGAAGTACCTCCCGCAGTGGTCAACGGCAGATAGTCACTTCCTTCAGAAATTAGTTGCATTTTCCTGCGGCCGCGATAGAGTTATCGCCTCCCCAAATAAGTCTCATGGAGTGTCTCGATGACACGTTTGCAGAGAAAGTCTTGCTTGCTCCTACTGACATGCCTTACTACAACCATCGCTTTTGCCGGAGGTCGGGGAAGCTCCAGGAGCTCGTCTCGTTCGCCGTCGAGTTCGCGTCCATACTACGGAGGCGGAAAGCATACAGAGTCACACGGCGGCTCATACGGCTACTCGAGTTCAGGATCCAGTCATCGAGGTGGCCATTACACAAGTCCCGCTGGTTCTCACCAGTACGGCAGGCATAAGTGAAGGCCTTGACGGGTCGAGCGATTAACGACATACACATGGACAGCCAGAGTCGTGTTCTTTGCAACCATGAGACACGCCACCACGATGGCCGAATAAGCTATTGCACGAAAGCAATGGACCATGACGGTTTGCATCTCCCGGGTCGAGACGTTTCCTGCGCAACAGACGGATGCGGGCATGGCCCCGGACGACACCGTAACAACAAAGGAAAATGCTCGTTCACCGGATGCAAATGTCGCACATACAATCCCATTGATCCTGAGTTATAACCATATCTCATGGGCTTTCAGGCGAACGTGTTGAACGTGATGATAGCGTCTCCGGGAGACGTCGCAGCGGAGCGGATGGCAGTAACAGATGAGTTGTATAAGTGGAACAGTGCTAACAATCCGTTGCGACGCTTGATGCTTCAACCGGTCAAATGGGAAACGCATAGCCGCCCCGAGATGGGGCAATCTCCTCAAGAGATAATCAACAGAGACCTGTTGGATGAAGCCGATATAGTGATAGGAATATTCGGCACGCGTATTGGTACGGCAACCAAGGAGTTCATCAGCGGCAGCGTAGAGGAGATAAAGAGGCAAGTCGCGGCAGGAAAGCTCGCGATGCTCTATTTTTCCCGGGTTCCCGTAGATCCTAATTCAATCGACCTTAATCAGCTGATGGCTCTGAATGCATTCAAAGAAGAGTGCAGGACCGGTGGCCTATACGCTGAGTTTGATAGTGTTGACAATCTTCGGTCGCTCTTCGGCCATCACCTAACGCTCGAATTGAATAAGCCGAAATACGTTTGGCTGCAAAAGCCTGCTGAGGGACGCAGCGCTCCCACAAACGCTCTGAGCGACAAGGGACGAGATCTGCTAATAGCGGCGGCTTCCGATCCTAACGGCCAAGTGCTTGCCGTTTCTACTCTTTCGGGATTTGCAGTTCAAGCCAATGGCATTAGTTTCGTGAAAGACGACAGCAGTCGGGCAGTCGCCGCCTGGAAGAAGGTACTGAGGGACCTAATTGAAAGTGGTTATCTCGAAGATCATGGCGGCGAAGTCTACTCGATGACGGAGGATGGATATGTCAGAGCAGAAGAAGAGATGGCCAAACTCCCGTTGAGTTTGAAGCTGTCAATCGAAGGTACACCTGATAAGCAGTATTTGCACGTGGAAGCCAATAAGCTTATCGAGCCCTTGAGCCTTGATCTTCTTACTTCAACAGAAGCAAAGATAACTTCAATAGATTTGAATAGCACTCCTCAAAAAGCTCTCGAAATCAAGTTAGAGCCTGCCAAGATGGGAGAGCTTTTCTCTTCAACCAGGCACGATCGTGATCCTTCAAACGCATCAGGCCCAGCGATGTTTCGCCTATCGTTTAAGATTGCCAGCGTTGTAAGTGATGCTGTCCTTCCAGTTGTCGTCGATGCGATGTTTCAAGGCAATACTCAGTGGATTAGGGCCCGCGGCTCAAAGACGTTCACGTTTGCCTAACGCCACACCACTCGAGATTTGGTCTGGCTCCTTGGACTTCAGATGCTGAAATCGATATTTGGGATCGATTGATGATGATGAACCGTTGGTTTCGACTTGGCGCGGTGGCTTCGGTCATATGGGCAATCGCCGCCGCGGTACATGTTCACTCTAAAAACTTAGAGCAAGCAAAACACGCCGCTGATCTTGCTTACAACGTCTGTGTTTATGGCCAGGAAGTGCGCCACAACAATGACAGGTCGAGCTGCATGGCAGAGCGTGACAAATCGATGGCCATTTGGATGGAGAGCGACACGAAAGAAGCCATCTTTGTCGCGCTAGCTCCAGTACCGATCGCATGGCTGACTGTCTTCATTAGTGCATACGTAATTCGTGCGCAGATCGCAGGATTTCGGGCAGTTTTGCCATGGAAGTCACTTTCATCGCGAAAGAAGGGCTACGTGGTTCTCTGCGCTACTTACTGTCTGCTATTGGCCGGATTAGCTACTCTGTGGGTTGGCAACCTCTACGTCGAATCAAAGGTCCCAGTCGGCATGAGCACGTTTCTTGATGTCAATCAGTACGGAGACAATGTATACGTGTCGGGGACCTGGACACGCACTGATCTAACGGACGATTCAATTTCTTACCCGTTGCAGACGTCAAAGATTGAATGCCACAGGGACACGAATCGATGTACCGAGGCTGTTGCATCCGTCAGCGGCTCAACGCTTATGTCCGACCTTGTCAGCTACGACATCAGAAGCTGGTCGCGAGACTCGATCGTTATGGAGAGAGATTACGAATGTTCTACCGAGCTCTTCACGATAGACCTTAACACCAAATCGGTCAGCGGTGCAGGTCACCGAACAAACCAAGAAACCACAGGGTGCAGGACAGGCATTAGCGATAAGTCAACGTGGACCTATCAGCTCGTCAAGGGATTTGACGTCTATTGGGCACTTCGGAGCAAGGCTCGACCACTCCCGGTTCGCATGATTGATGCCCTATTTGGGAACTGACGAACAGGCTTGCGGCGAGACGATTCGGCGAGAATAAGGGCGCCACGAGCAATTACAGAGAATAGCGCTTTAACCAACGTGCTTTGGCGCATTGTTCGAGCTACTCGCTCACCGTATCGTGAATAGAGCGCAACAATCTTGGATCCGAGGTAGGTAGGCTCGACCTTGGTAGCAAGCCAGTTCCGCACAGTCTGCGTGCGTGGATCATCCCATCCGCCGAAGGCTTCAGCGGCAATCCAGCAGTACTTCCTGATCGCTGTCGAGGCAGCACCACCATTGCTTCCGTTCAAGGCACTAATCACGCCCAATGTGTTCTGTAGCCAGCCACTCTGACCAGCCTGGAGCTGGGTCTGGAGTGCTTGATCAGAAAGCCCCAAAGAGTTCTGACCTGCCCCGACATTTGTGCCGTACATATTCTGTAGACCTTCGATACCTTGCTGCCGCTGCTGCTCTTTGAGCAGCGCGTCAGTGTTCTCGACTCCCAGAGCAGCATCCGACAACGTGTGCATCGCATCTTGGCCGGCAGATGCAATAGCAGGGTCGTAGGCACCCGCGTTGTTCGTTGCTGCTGCGCGCTGAAGCGCCCCACCCACAATCCCTGCCTCAGCGCCACCAGCAGTCTGCATCGCTGCCGTCGTCATATTGTTTTTCGTCTGCTGCCCGAGCCCCGTAGGACTCGTCACCATCTTGTTCAATGTCGGCGTCAGGATATTGGAGTTACCCTGTGCCTGGCTGCTATAGCTCGACGAAAGTCCCTGAGCTGTCTTGGCGTTTTGTCCTGCTGCTGCTTGAGTGTCCCGTGCCATTCAGTGATTCCCTTCTGCGTACCGTGTCCATCCGAATCGATGGAAAGTCTGTTTTGGATCGAAGCTGACCGTTACTGATTGGCAGTCATAGCCTTCACGTAGGCCTTTGAGTTCGTTCGCCACTTCCACGACAATGAGGTTCTGCAACAATCCATCCTCTGCCGCGGCATGCAGGTCTTTGTACAGCTTCACAACCGCGTAGTTCTTTTCTGCCGTCTCGAGCAAAGAGATCACCGAGCCGTCAACAGTCTCGGTCCAGTAGAGTGTTCCCATCATTAGCGGGCCCTCCGCTTGCGTGGCGCGGTCTCTGGTTGGGGAAGACGTGATCCGATGGCGGCGCCAGCATTGAAAAATAGTGGGTTCGGTTTGCTGGGCGACATGAGGAACTCAGTCACGCGCGGGCTCGTCATAGCTCGCGCAATCGGATATTGCAGGAGTGGCGCGCCACCCGTTGGGATCAAAGCAGCTGCCTCACCAAGCTTCTGGCCCAGCTTTCCAGATCCACTGGGGTTGAAGTCTTTGGCAAGCAAGTTCGATGTGTTCGCGATGCGCTCAAGCTGCACATTCTGGTCCGGGCTGAACAACTCTGCGCGATAGTCAGCCGGGATGGTCCGCAGCCTGCTCGCGAAACGTGGGAAGTTGGGTGAGCCGTCAGCACTCTCTCTTAGAGCGCCTTCGACGGTTCCTCTACGCATAGCTCCAAGAGCTTCACCTGAGCCTTCAGGCGATAAGCGGCGGGATAGAGACACCGCATTCTCTGGCGTCTTCGGTCCGATGCCACCATAGAGTGTCGAGGGGTTCTCAGTCCTCACTGCGTGATAGAGAGGAGACGAGGGATCATCGTACGTCTGCTTCATCTCTTTCCACTGCGAATTAGACTGCCGGAAGAGATTCTGCTGCTCTGGTGTCAGTCCACTCGATGCATTTGTCATCGCGTCGTCCAGCGCAGAGGTCATCACTTGCAACGGAGCCAAGGCCTGGCTCTTTACCAGATCGGGATTCGAGACTGTCAGGTCATGGGTGGCCGAGCGGAGACGCTGAAGGTCTGACCATGTATCCGGCTTTGGCTGAGGCAGCTTCTGTGGCACGGCGAACTCACTTCCCGGAGCGTCAAGGAAACCGAGCGACGGAACTCGAGGGGTAGAGCCAACACGGGAAAGGTCGTTCAGGATGCGAATCGTCTGGTTGGGCGCGAGAGATGGGTAGCGGGATGCCAATGGCTCAATGGTATCGAGCAGCCTCGTTGCACTCTCACCGACATGCGGCGCTCCGGGTATTCGTTGGCCCTGCGTCTCACTGCTCAGGCGTTCGAACCCGCTCTCCGCACCAGTTCGCAGTCCAGAGTGATTGCTCCTCAGAGCGTCCTGGATGATTCGACCACCGGACTCTCGATCGCCTGCGTACATGGAATCCAGCAATCCCGAGGTTGAGTCCTGAAGAGCGCCGATGTTCCGACCCTTCAGCGTCTCGTAACGCGGACCTCCGAAGAGGCTGTTCTCATTGACGTGCTTGATGGCCTTTAGCATCGGGCTATTGGTCGCATCCGCTGCATCGAGATTCACTCCTAAAGCCTTTGCATCTTGATAACGGCGCAAGGGTGATACGTTCGTGCCAGGAATCTTCTCATTGATGTTTCCGCGGATGAATCCCTTGCCGATCGCAGGTAAGCGTCCACCGAGCTCGAAGGCCCCTGACGTTGCCGCAGATGTCAGCGCATCGCCGAGCGCGTTAGCAGCTCCGGTCTTGAAGTCGGGAGCATCCCGGAAGTCGGTGACAAGGTCCGTTCCATAGGAACTCTCATCAGAGGGATCCCAGGCGCGCATACCTTTGACAGTGTCAATCGGATGAACGAACGGACGGACCAGACCTTCTGCATTCCCTTGTAAACGATCTCTTAGGAGACTTCCGAACGTAGGCGCAGGTTCCCTCAGCGTGACGGCAGGATGCGCCGATACTCCAGGCAACGACATACCTGCGGGCAGGCCGGCCGGTCGCGGTGTATCGGAGATGGAATCGACGTCGGCCATCGTGTACCTACCTTTCGGCGGTACCTGCTGCGCTGGCGCGAGGTCTGCTGAGGTATACCGTCCAGTTGGCATTATTCAAAGCTCCCATCTGGATGGACGGCCTTAACTGTGATCGTTGTTCCATCCTTTAGCTTTACCTTTTGTCCGACTTGAATCTGAGGCGCAATCGCACCACGAGCCTGACCTGGCGCCTGGGAATTGCTGAAGAACGTCTGCACTGACTTACGCGCTGCCTCTAGTCCCGCTCTGGTTGCAGCAGGCGAGTTTCGGAAGCCATTGGTCAGTGACCGGGCAGCTGCCTCGACACCTTGAGCGGAGCGCATTCCATGTGCGCCTTGAGCAACCATTCCCAGCTGGTGCTCAATTGCCATAAGTTGGGCCACATCCTGATCATCGGTCCCGGTGAGGTTCCTGAATTGCGTCCAGCGTCCAGCAACCGGACCAAAGAGTTCTGGCCGACGGCCAAGGATCTCCTCAAGTGCGTCGATATTCTCGTTCAGGTTCTGCGCGAGATCAGCTCGCTTCTGTTCGTCTGAGCTAATCTTGGGTCCACCAGGAGACTTCGAAGCATTGCCGGGAATCGTCATACCTGGAGTGACTTCAACGGCCCGTTGACCTCCTTGTCCATCGTCCATGAAAACCATCTGGCGCGGAGGGCGCTCATTTGCGGCGTGTACATCGATCTTCGGCTGCGTTTGAGTGTCGCGTATGACCTTGAGGATGCGATTCGCAGTATCGGTATCACCGAGCTTCAGAGACTCGTTGTATTGCTCGGCAAGCGTCTTGATCTTCCCCTCGCCCGTCAGCTTTAAGTAATCTTCAGCAGTTCCTTTTGGGTTCTGCGACTGCCAAAGCTCAAACGCATTAGTAGGTTGCTTTCGTTGAGCGGAAGCTAGAACGTGCCTCACTCCTTCAGGCAGACCTTCGTCATCAGGACCGTAGTATCTGCCCTCGCCATCTTGAAAGCCGATGGCCGACCCGTTCTTGTCATAGAGCAGCTGGCCTGGCGATGGTTTGGGATGAGTCAGTTGCCATGCCCTTGCTTGCTCCTGACTCGCGAGAGCACGCCTCTGCTCGAGATCGGCATCCCCTTGAAGATTCGCAAGAGCATCACTCTCCTGCCCCTGCGCCCTTCCGAGGAGTACCTGATGGTGCAGTGACGTGCCAGGGGTCTGTGCTGCAATACCGGGAGCCAACGCCGATCCCGCCACGTCACCAATTCGGGCAAGTGTACGAAGAATGGGGCTCTTGATCTGCGAAATGCCATCTCCCGAGGTCTGCAAACGTCCGACTTCAGAACGAGCGCGATCAAGCTGAATGCGCCCTACTGACCGATCTGCTCCGAGAGGTTGCGAAGGAGCGATCTGAGTGGGCTGAGGCAGACGATCCATGTGCTGACTATTTTCAGAAGTGCCGATGAGTTTTGGCAGCGCGGAGAGTCGCGGAATACGGATGGCATTTGGCTGTGGCGTGTCCGACGAGGCAATCGGTACAACAGGGTCCATGTCATCAACACTGGGTGCGGAAGCAATGATTGGCCGATAAAGCGGATCACGCGATCTGAGTGCCATAGTTATCCTCTACCTGCCCGCGTTACGACGAACTGAATGGGTCCGCCACCCTCAGCACCCATTGCGACGGACTGCTTGACTTTGCCTTCCACACGATCCAGAACCTCCTTCGCGGCCTGTATGTCGCCCTTCAGTCCCTGGGTAACAAGCTTGAACGCCAGCAGCTGTCCAAAGGTGGCGTCGGTTCCATAGACCTCGACGAACACAGGAGGGAGCTTCTGCTTCATCGTGTCGGGAATGGGCTGGTCCAACTGGTCGATCAGGTAGTCAGTCACAGGTTGTTTCTTCGGGCGCCCACCGGGATTGCCAGACTGACCAGGCTTGAATTGGTACGCAGCAATGTTCGCTGCCCCGCTGTTATTCCCGCTGTTCTCAGGAGCGTCGTTCAAGCTGCCTCCATCTCACGAGTGCAATTGCTCAGCGGTGTGGCAGCGACCCTGCGAATCTCTCCGACCCAGAACAAACGCCGACCTCTGGAGATTCCTGAACGGCTGAGCTTTCCGGCTGCAACCAGCCGACGAAGAGTGCTACGCGAGATCCGTAGCGCGTTGCATGCCTCGTTCTCGGTCAGGATCTCAACGGGGATTCTCGGTCCAAGATCGTTGTCACTCATTCCAGCCTCCAGCGGTACTCATCATCGATTCCTTCGCAACTCAATCGAGTTATGACACGGTTTGGCCTGAATTAAAAGCGGATTCTGCGTCCTGCACATTTGCGTGTGAAACTTTCTTCGGTCGAAGGATTTGCCACACTGGTTTGCCCAATATTGCCGCTTGTTTCATCAACAACTCGAGCTTCACCTTCTCCGGATTTCGCTCCGTGTTGCTCACAGTATTGCGATGGACGCCAGCCTTTTCCGCAAGCAATGCCTGGGTCATGTGGTGCTTCTTTCGAAGGGCTCGAAACCTCTGTCCAGGGTTCCAGTCTTGAGCGCTCATGCCGCAGCACTCCGTTTCACGACGAGTTCGATCCGCGAAGTGCTCTGGTCCTCGGACTGGAAGTAGCGAATGGTCCGGGGCACGGCTGAGCCTGTCGATTTGGTCTTCAGGTAAAGCGTCTTGACCGCTTCGTCATCCTGGCTCTGTTCCAGCCGCACGATGTAGTCCGCCCAGCCTTCGATCGATGTAGAGCCCTTCACCCCTCCGGCTTTGTTGGTGTGGTGGATGACGCAGACCTGTGCACCAGAACGGGCTGCAAGCTCATCGAAGCGCTGCATCACCCGCGTCATGTCGTCGGAGTTGTTCTCCTGCTGATCGTGCAAACGGTTCAGGACGTCGATGACGCAGAACTCGATTCCCATCATCTTCAGCCAGTCAGCCATCTCGCCGATGTCTTCAGCGCGGTCGATCTTGAAGCGGTCAGACTGCTCGATGGTGTTCACCAGGATGTTCTGATCGATCTCGCGCTCATGGAGTCCATGACCCTCAGCCAACTGCCTCAGCCGCCGGTAGACCATACGCGGACCATCCTCTCGGCTGATGACGGCACACTTGATCGCACGGTGGTAGGGTCGGGCGCCAAGGAAGCTCAGGCGATTCGACAGGCAGAGCACCAGCTCGAGGAACATCAGCGACTTGCCCGTCTTGGGCGGGGCGACAACAAGTCCCCGCGTACCTCGCTCGATCAGACCCTGCACCAACCAGTCACCGCTGGCGCTATCGGCTGACCCGACAAGTTCGGAAGGTTTGACCAGGAGTGTCCGCGGCTCCAGTGTTTCGGCAATGGTGGGCTGCTTCCGCTCCGGTGCAAGCCACTCAACTCGGTTGGGCAGGAGCTTGAGCAAATCCTCGACGCTGTGACCGGCAAGGAAGTCGGAGATGTCCTCTCCCTCACCCACTGGCAATTCAAGGGTGAACGTCTTCAACGCATGCGCGGAGATGTCGGTGCAGGCATCACGATCGTGGAGCTTTCCCGGTCCGTCGTTATCGCCGAGCTTGATTACCACCTTCCCGGTGAAGAACCTGCCAAAGCCGTACTCCCGTTTCCACGCTGCTGCACCTCCAGGGTTGGTGGTGACGGCGACCCGATCAAGCGTCATGTTGCCCATTGGGAAACTTCCCCGCTGCTTGATGTACACCGAGAGCGCTCGGGATAGGTCATTGGCATTCTTCTCGCCTTCTACGACGAACACTAACGATGAAGCAATGACGTCAGGAAGGCGGTACAGAACGCGCCGCACCCCTTTCGTGGACCAGACACGGCCATCGGTGCAGCCAAGGGCGCATTCAGCTTCTGGGTTCTCACGGCATAGGCAGGGACGGTCAGCCGGTGTCAGCTTCTTGCCCTGACGATCAACGAAACGCCACACGGTGAAGATCTCGTCACCCAGTTCGTCGGTGTAGCGGTAGAAGTCTCGCGCGTATCGCCGATCCCAGCCCTTCTTCGCCTTGTCCAGAGGCTCCGCGTAGGTTCGCTGCACGAAGGGCGTGCCAAGAACCTTCTCAAGGCTTGCTACCGTCTCATCGTTCATTGGTGCACGGCCGAGTTCCGCTGTCAGGAGATTTAGCTCGAGCATGAAAGCCGAAGGCCCTTTGGCGCCACAGGAGAAGCAACACCAGTTGCCCTCGGCGAAGTCCACCCAGAACTGCGTGGGATTCGATCCGTCATGTATCGGGCAACGGGAGCGATGCTCCAGGCCCTTCGAGTGACGCAGCTTGAACGGATCCAGCCGGACCCGGTAGTACTGCTCGTTTTGCTCTGTCGTGAACTTAGCCATTGCCGGCAACTCCGAAATCCTGGTTCCACTGCGCGGATGATTCTTCTGGGCTCAAGGCGTAGAACTCTGACTTCGCCTTGGGCTCGTAGTCCAGGTAGTTGCTGTCACGCAGCCAGCGCCTCATACTGCGCACGAACTGCAACTCGCGATCCTCCATGAGGACGGCGAAAGCCTCGGCGGCTCGTGCGATGAAGTCCGCAGCGCCGTCGGCCGACATGGGAGGTTTGTTCTTCTCGCCCTTCTGCAAGCGTCGAACTGCTTTTTGCCATTCGGACTCAGAAGCTGACTTCTCTTCGTGCTTCGGGTACTTCTCGTACGCAGTCAGGAATCCAGGCTCATAGTCCTTCCCTGAGTCCTGCGATCGCTTCGGCTTCCCATGAGGTTTGGCGTTGATCGACACAAGCTGCGGACGCTTTTCATCGTTCCCCGCAAGCGCAGCTTCGGGGTGAGGTTCCGAAGGAACCGATATGTCGTTGTCTTTACCTCCGGAGGAGGTATTAGAAGCAGAAACAGAAGCAGAAACAGAAACAGAAACAGAAGGCATACCCCCGGCATCGTCATCCTTATGCCCCGGCAATGCCCCGGCATCATTCTGGCTTTGCTTCGGCTTTTCCGATTTGTTCCATCGGTTGTTGGCTTTCTGGCGTTGGCTATCGGAGAAGGTAGCCTGCTTTTCGGCCTCTTTTACCAGCCGTGGATTCGCTCTCCAGCCGGCCTCAACGACAGGAAACTTCGACAGGAGAAGATCTCGGCTCTGAGACCACTGGTCGCGATTCATACGGGCCCAGCGGCGCAGTTTCTCGTCATCGTCCGGCAGGTAGCCATGGCGATCAGACTGCCAAGCCATACACAACAGGAACATGTACGCGCCCACTTCGTGCAGGTCCATGGCCTGAACGTCGGGCGATCCCATGAAGTCGGACGGGTAGAACCGGAAGGCAGGAGACTTCATCGAACGGCCTCCTGCGACTGGAAGATATCGACCTCATCAAACCGGGGAGTGCGAGGCATGTCTGGGAAAGTATCTTCGGCGCCAGCTTTGCAGCATTGCTCACGCAGATCAGTAAGGAAGCGTGCGGCATCCTCGGACGTTGCGTTGCCAGGCTGGGCCACGTTGCAGATCGTCTCAAGCTTGTACAGAATCTCGGCGAGACGATCGATTCGTTCTTGTGTCAGCATCCACGGGAAGGCAGGGGAGGTCATACTTGCTGGCCCTCCTGTGCGCTGACAACCTGCCAAGGCATGGAGAACAACCCATCGCCCTTCATCTCGCTGGCGCAGCGCTCAGCCGCAGCCTTCGAGCTGAACTTCACAGCGCGATCGACACTGGCGACACGGGAAGCCCGCTTGTAGCCAAGGTAGAGTGCACCACAACGCAGAACGAACCCCTGCCCGGTGGTCATCATGCTGCCCTCGATTCAGCAGCAAGACACTCCAGGCAGCTCGCGATGTGAGCATGACGCTGCTTCAGCAGAAGCCTCGCAGCTTCTGCATAGGCCAATGCAGACGTAATGGATTGTGCAGCTCCAATGTTCCAACGGCACATTGTTTCGATTGCCAGTAGATCAGCGGTTACCTTGCAGTAAGGTCGTAGTAATCTATCCATACTCCGCTCCAACATTCTTGCCATTAACCACGCTATGCAGGCGTGGTTTTCGGTTTTTGATCTCACGCTGCCTTGTTAGCCGACGCTGCGGACAGGCGGTTCTCTATCCAAGCTGTTATGTCCGATTCAAGCCATGCCACCGCTCTTTTCCCGATATGGATTGGCTTTGGAAAGTCTCCCTGGGACATCAGTAGATAAAGCGTGCTGCGTCCGAACGGCACCCTCTCCCGGACCTCTGACAAACGAATGAGTCTTGAACGCTCGGCTGTCATTTTTAGGCGACCTCTTTGACATAAGGCGCGGCCTGGGACGTTGATCGGATAAGGAAGGCTTCCACCTCTGATCTCTCAATCAGGGTCCGTCCTCCTGCTTTCACTTTCCTGAGCTTTGCGGTCTTGATCCAGTTCCGAACCGTGTCAGCTGATACCTGCAACATGGTTGCGACTTGAATCACAGTCATGAACTCGGGCATTGAATCCTCCATTTACCGAAATTTCCTAGCTTTATCGGTGTCTTGGGGTTACTGTAAGAGATAGAGCGTGGCTGTAAAAGCCCACGTTTACCCCCACGAGTTAAATTTTTCAGAGGACTGCAAAATGACCGAGCACGGCACAATCCCGAACCTGCCCGCATGGATTTCCTATCCCGAGCAAGTAGAGTACGAATGCTCCGTGGTGATAACGCCCGAAGGGGATGTCGCTCTAAAACAGAGCCGCGTCGGAACATTTACTCCTTCAGCTCTCGGCAAAGGACCAAGCTTCATCGACCCGATGCAGTTGAGGGACGACTTTGCTGATATCGACTCCGTGGACTCAGCTCAACGGTTCCTATCATCATGTGGACCCTGGTTGCTTTCTGGGACCACCCACCAGGTACTGAGATGGGACGATCTCAAACGCTGGCAAAAGCACTTCGAGAACCGCCGCTTACTAAAGCACAGCACTCCGCCAGATCAGCGTGTTGGATTGTTGAAACCTAAAGCCAAGGTTGACGTGCTCGAGGGCTCGGTTCAGTCTGTCAAGCAGAACGGTTCGATCGTTGCGGCACTAACGATCAGTTGCAGGTGTGCGGTTGAAGCGATCTCCGCGATCATCGAACTCGATCGCCTGAAAGGCATCCGCTATCGAAAGTGCAGGAGAAAAACATGCCCCAACCCAGGCCAAATATTCGAACTCGGCTATAGAGATGATCGAGAGTTTTGTGATGAGAAATGCCAGCGGGCCGAAGGAGAGCGCCTCAGGAGGGAACGGAAGGCTCAGGCCTAGGACCTCGCGAGCACCAAGTTTCATCGTCGCTCGGTGATCTTCGTTTCCACCCAAGCATCCACTTCGGATTCTATCCACGCTACAGACCTAGCACCGAGACTTACTGGCGTAGGAAATTCGCCGCGAGACATTAACTCATAGATCATGCTTCGGCTCAGAGGCACCCTCTGCCTCACCTCCGGTAAACGAATCAACTTCTGCGCCACAGGTCCCTGAATAATCGTTGCCATAAATGTCCTTTCGAATGCGGAGTCGTCCGCTAATCCCGATATCAGCATGTGATCGGGTGGCTACCAAAGCTAGGCGAGGAATTGAGCGGGGCCGACGGGATTGCAGCCCCGCTCTCCTGTTTGCTATCGCTTGTTTCTCGGTTCGCGGCCTTCAATGCAGACGGCCTCGTAGCCTTCAGGGCTCTTGTATCGAGTCCAGGCCACCTTATGGCTGGTAGCAACCCCCAGGACCTCGATCTTGCACCTCGATGCCCCGTCCGGTTCCTCGATGAAGCTCTCAAATCCTTTGGCCATAGGACTCAGCACAGCTCGGCCTGTAGCAGGATCGATGGCAAATCGACGAATCACCAGAATGCTTTGGCCTTCCCGCGCGGAGACTCGATACGAGCTTGAGAGCTGCGTGACGAATGCGAGCACAACGGCTCCGTTCTGTGGTTCCACATCTGCGCGGAAGATGATCGGTTCACCCATGGGGAACTCAGGAGCCATGGCTTCGGTCGTGGGAGTGCTGGCCATATATTCGCCTTCCTCGTTCACGCCTTCGACATCGACTCCCAAGGTAGCCTCGTTTGGAGCTTCAACGGCTTGCCAGTCAGGCAGCGCCGGCTGAATGATGCTGCTACGTATCGTTATCCCTTGTTCGGCGGCCCGTTCGAGTCCCGCATGCAGCACGTCTTCGAGGAACTCTTTGGAGAGCATGGAGCGTATCCACTCGATCGAACTCTTACGATTGTTCCGATCGATGACACAGGATCCGTAGCCCAACGAATGAATCGACACCGTCTTGATCTCTTCATCGGGTGTGTACGTTGCTAGATCTGCACAGACGAAGTGTCTTCTTCCAAAAGTGCTCTCGTCTTTGAAAAACGCTGGGAGGAGTGCCACCGGTAGCTGGCGAATCGGTGTCGATTCTTCATTACTTGGTTCTTCTGTCAAGGCGTACAGGATGCGCAGGGCCTCTTCGCGGTGAACCTGGTCTTGCAGGATCTGCTTCAGGTCTACGTCGAACTTCCGGGGATGGAGGTTCTTTTTGACGGCGGCAGTGTTTTTCTTGGTTGAAACGCGCGAGGGCTTATTAAACTTAGTAACAGCCATGATGAGTCCTCCTTACGGACTTTTACTGGTTAGCCCCGGTTTGAGTGCGCTAACACTCAGGCGGGGCGTCTATGTTGTGCAGGGTGATAAGCCCCGCAGGATGTTGCTAAGCTCGTTTGAAATTCCCTTCGATCACATTTGACTCCGTGACAATCGAATCCACATGGTCTGCCCACCACTGGAGCATGTGCTTCCTCTGCTCGGCATACTCCGCAATGATGTAGACCGCCCTGATGCCTTCCGGCTCATGGCTCAAGGCCTTCTCAACTACCGCAGCATCGAAACCGTGCTCACGCAGCCTCGTGGCGCCAGTACGGCGCAGGTCATGGATGGTGAGAGGGTCCATGTCGAACGTCAAACCCTCGAGAGCCTTATTGACGGCATTGTCAGCAAATGGACGCTTGATGCTGCTGCGACCTGGCAACACGTACTCCGAATTACCGGCAAGCTGCTTCAGCTCCTCCATCATCGTCACCACCTGGCGTGACATGTAAACGAGATGGGGTTTGCCGTTCTTGGCGTTCTCAATCGGGATCAACCACTCACCCGTCTCGAGGTTCACATCCTTCCACTTCGCCAGCATCAGCTCTGACTTACGGGAGAGTGTGAGAAGGATGATGTGCAGGG
>Ga0105248_10002718_pt1 | contig 19646 bp, 13 predicted proteins | sample KBSS34metaG_FD_81524 | JGI IMG/M metagenome (GOLD analysis project Ga0105248, IMG submission 81524) | Switchgrass rhizosphere microbial communities from Kellogg Biological Station, Michigan, USA - KBS S3-4 metaG | ecosystem: Host-associated > Plants > Roots > Rhizosphere > Soil | place...
GCAAACCTGAACACGGCCTTGCGCTTAAAAGCGCGTGACCGAGATGAGGACGTTCTTGGCGAATTCCATCAGGGCCCGCAGGCTCCGGCTTGCACGACAAGGCCGGATATAAGACTGCAGCCGGTACCTTGTGGGGATGTCACATGAGAATCAGCTTGGCGATCGGGCGGTGTCCATATAAGGTTGTGTGAAAAGGGGGCGGCCTCGGTGAAGGCCGCCCCAAACGCCTGTTGGTACTGAACCCCGAGCTTCGATCAGGGGAATTCTGCCCGGGCCTTTGCCACCAGATCGACCAGATCCGACCCGCCGCTGGCAGAGTTGCTACCTGGGGTTTGGCCGCTTTGCGTTGCCACAGCATAGGGAGAGCCGTCCCAATAGCCGAAGAACGGACCGCCGCTCTGGCCAGGCCAGACGTCAGCCGCGTGGGTCATGCTTTCGTGTGAATCCGGGCTCCAGAAGTCGCCGTCGAGCGCGATGTTGGTTTGATAGGTCGGCCGCTGGGCGCCGGTCAGGTCCGCGGGATATCCGGTATGGGTCCAGTAGGTGCCGCCGTCCCAGCTGTCGCTGTAACTCTTGGTGCCCAGCCAGCCTGTCGCCGACCCCACAGTGCTACCCAGCACCAGGGCGACGTAGTCGTACTTGGCTTCCGTGCTGTCGATGGTAGGGCCCTGAACCTTGTACTTGAAATAGACGCGGGCCGCCCAGGCGACGCCGTACGGCGCGCTGCCGTTGTAGTACATCGGCGTGAACTTGAGCCAACCCACGCTTCCGTCGGGCCGCCAATCGATGATGTGTGAGCAGGTCAGCAAGTGACGCGGGCCGACCATAACCCCACTGCCCGAACCCAATGCACTTTCCACCTTGCCGCTGCACCGCCACGGGTATGCAGTGCTGTAGAACACTTTTCGATCGTCGGGCCCGAAGATGGTCTGTACTCCCATCTCGCCGGCCAGCAGGCTGTTGCGATCGATAAACTTCGGGCGACGCATGCTGCGCGGCTCGAGCCGGGGAACGTATTCAACGTCGACATGCGGCGGAATGTAGGCATCGGTGCCGGCCGCCCCGACCTTCTGCACTTCGGCCTCCTTCAGAGTTGGCACGGCCACCGCCACCGGGCCCTTCGGATACATGCGTCCGTCGAACTCCTCCATCGCCGGCGGCGCCTGATCGAGGAGCTGAGCGGTGAGATCAGACTGGATTTTCGAGGTCGCTTTCTTGGGCTTCAAGCGTGCGACGTCCGTGCAAGGCATCGGTGCCGGAAGGTCGTCGGTCAAACGGTTCGTGTCAGTCATGGTCCTGCTCCCACAAACAAAGTGGACCCTTGAGCCCGCTCTGGTTTTTGTGCCTACTCTGTTTACCCTTTTCGGCTGCCGGGCAATGCTGGGTTTGCGTGACTTGGGAATATCCCGCGGCGCGGCAAAACAAGCAGTTGCTCGACCATAGGGATGGCTGGAGGCTGGCGCATCCTTCGAGTTGTCGATGCGTTCTGACCTTTGCGAGCGTGCAAGCGCTTGATGTCTGCGGCGAGAGCTCGCCGACGCGCCTGCGCCGACACCTGTGCCTCGCCGCGTTTGCAGCCTCCCCAAGGTGACGGATGGCAATCGACGTTTGGATAGTTAGATTGCAGCTCTCAGCAACAACCATGGGAGGCCGATATGGCCAAGCGATCCTCTCCCCGCACCGAAAGCGCCAAGCAGCCGGCAATGGGCGGCAGCACTGTTGGCAGTGACGTCGAATCCCTGCTACTGGCCGCTCAAGAGCGTGGCGGCGAAAGCCTCGAGACGGGACGGTACCTGATGACATTCAAGGAGGGCGCTCTCGACGATGGCACCAAGAGTTTGAAGAATCGCGGGATGCGCACTGCCGATGCGCGCGACTTCAAGGATCAAGCGGTCGAGATGTCGGCGCTCGGCGGTGCTGATGCAGTCGTCTTCCCTGAAGTCGGCGTTGCGCTGATTAGTGGGCCTGCCGTGGCCGAGCGCTCCTTGCACACTGCGGAGGCTACCGCCGACGACAACAGTGTTCACATCGTCGAGCCCGAGTACTTCGTCTTCAGCGACGGTGTGCCCGGCGACTACCTGCGCGGCTTCCTCAGCGCTGCCGAGGCGATTGCACGCGACCTCGGGAACGTGGTCACTGACCAGCAAGCCGAGGAAGACGTGGCCGTCCTCGGCGCCACGTGGGGCCTCAACGCCTGCAAGGTCCCGCCGAGCCTGCGCAACGGCCTCGGCATTAAGGTCGCGGTGCTCGACACCGGCTTCAGCTTCGGTCACCCGGACTTTGCCGGTCGAGTGATCGTTTCGCAGAGCTTCGTCGGCCAGCCGGTTCAAGACCTCCACAGCCATGGCACGCACTGCATCGGCACGTCGTGCGGGCCGCAGGCACCGGCGGGCAGCACGCCGCGCTACGGTATCGCGTTCCGTGCGACGATCTTCGCCGGCAAGGTCCTGGCCAATAGCGGTAGCAGCGTGGGTGGCAGCGTGATCGCTGGCATGAACTGGGCCATCGCTAACAAGTGCCATGTGATCTCGATGTCGCTGGGCTCACAGTCGCCGGTGCAAGCGGCGTTCACGAACGCTGGCCAGGCAGCATTGAACAACGGACTGCTGATCGTCGCCGCTGCGGGCAACGCGGCAGCGCAGACGGGCGCACCCGCGAACTCGCCGACCATCTTCTCGGTGGCTTCGTTGGACCAGAACCTGACGCCGTCGAGCTTCTCTAACTTCGGCAAGGTCGAGATTGCTGCTCCGGGGCGCGACGTCTTTTCCAGCGTGCCAATGCCGCAGCGCTATGGCATCAAGAGCGGTACCAGCATGGCCACGCCGCATGTCGCCGGCTGTGCCGCGCTGTGGGCGCAGACCAGCGCGACCCTGCGCGGCCAAGCGCTGTGGAATAAGCTCTCGGCAACCGCCAAGCCACTGCCTTTCCCGGCGGCGCGCGTCGGCCGCGGCCTCGTGCAGGCGCCAGCCTGACGGACATTTTTGTTCTCCCACCCGAAGAAGAGGGGCAGCCCAGCGTGCGTAAACTCTGCTCATGCCCTCGACCAAGGTCGATCTGACCGTCACGCTGAAGCCTGGTAGCGACGCTGCCGCTATTGCCAAGCGGCTCGCAGCTGCTGGACTGGAGGTGACGGATGTGTTCGAAGCCGTCAGTGTCGTGCACGGCCGTGCACCGAAATCGGCGCAGGCCCGGCTGGCGAAGGTCGCTGGTGTAACCGACGTGACCCCGACCTTGCCCTTTGACGTCGGTCCGGGCCACCAGGACCCCAGCTGAGCCACAACGCCGGCCGTCTACGTCGGTGATCGTTTAGGGCTGTGCGGAAGGGTTCCGGCCGGGGCCTTGCCAAGAGTCGTTAGGGTCTCGGGCCAACCATGGTGGCGCGTCATCGTAGCGGGACGTCGCTGATAGTTGGATGCAGCGGAAAGTCGAGAAGTCGGCAACGCAATGCGCACTGGGGATAGACCGTTTGAGTCCAGGCGAACGAGCGTCCGCTCTCGCGCGACTGAATCAGGCAGACCGAGCGGCCGCTCAGCGTCGATCACACCGGTCGGCTGGCTCCTTCCGAGGATCAAAGGCAGTCGAGTCGCTGCATCCGGCGGCCGTGACATACGCGTTCGGTGCGCTCACCGGGACTGGTGTCGGCGGGTGCTACTGATCATCCCGCTTGGGTTGGGCGGGGCTCGACCAATTAGACGGGCACACCCATGCCTGCCGGACGTGAATCGGGATCATTCCGAGCTGCCGTCTGACCTCGTCCAAGCGGCATTAGCAAGATCTTTGGTCCTATCAGCAGGATCTCCGATCCACAACATGAACTGACCCACGCGCACTCGCATTTCTGTACGCTCGCAGGGTTTGTTGACACCGCTCGCATCCTCAGTTGAACTCAACCGCTGCCCACGGCGTCGAACTCACGCACCGACCCGTCGCTGCCGTTCGTCTGAGAGAGATGAACGTCAGATGTGCGGCCGTGGCAGACGGCGATGGCCGCACCCTCTAAAGGGCCGGCTGTGCGACTTCATGATGCGCTTTCGGCGCAGAAACCCACATGCAGTCGTAGAGCGGACGACCTGGTGCCATGTCAGGGACGATGCTTACCCAGTCTGAACGCGAGAACTCGCCCTCGCTCGCCTGCAAAGCCGCCCGGCGAGCGGCTCGCAATTGCAAGACCAGAGCTCGCGTCACGAGGACGAGCCAAGTGGACAAGGGTAGCAACACCACAGCGCCCGCTAGCAACGCAACAGCCATCAGAAGGATTGCTTCAAATCGCAGATTCTGGGAGACGCCTTCAATGGGGGCGCCAGCGGTCACGAAGTGCCCATGCAACAGCGCGATTGCAAACAGCACGACCCACGCAAAGACCAGGGCGACCAACACATGTCGGAGAGCAACGCCTAAAGCCGGATGTGTCCAAGCCCGGCGGTACAGCCTGCACGCCGACTTGAAATCTTGAGTGATCTCATGCAAGAACTCGGCGACCGGCGCGTAGCCCTGCTGCGACAACTTGTCATGGTCGAAAACGGGGTGGCGCTTGTCGGCCGTGTTGGGCAACGTGCCGTTGGCCTCCATCAAGAACAGAATCGGCTTGTGCGCGAACGTCGCCGCCGAAACCTCCGCCTCGACGAAGGAAGTGCCGCTGCCCGGGAGGCAGATCATCGCCTGTGCAGACCGCAGCAGGCGATTAACCGTCGTAACGACGCTTTGGTGCTCCGCCTCGGGCATATAAGGTACTCGTAGCACGTGAAAGCGACTCTTCTTCAAGACCGATTCGACGCCTCTCGCATGCACCTCGCGCGCATTCTGAAAGGAAATGAACACAGCCCGACGTCGTGCGACGATTGCACGCCAAACGAGAGGGATGTGCCCTACTACGGCCAACGCAATCGCGATCGCGACGAGCGCGAACAACAGCAGCCAGTAAGTGCTGAAGGCTTGCCAGAGCAACAAAAGCCAGCGCGTGAGCGCCTCCTGCGCAAGTGGGCCACGAGCCAGCAATGGGACCAGGCGTTCAATAAGATCCTTCCCTATGCGGCCGGGATGCTCAAGAAGACCCGCAGCAGCTTCTCCCAACACCACCATCAGCGGCAGGACCTTCGCCACGCCCTTTCGCAGGAGCACCATGCTCTCTTCTAAGAGCATCGGCAGCAGCTTTGACAGAAGTTCCCCCATGACAGGTTCGTAGAGTTTCAGGGGCAGGCAGTATGGTGGGGTCAGCAGTCGGATCGAAAATTCCCCCACGCTATCTTGCACTCGAAGGGGAGCCGCGAAGGGGGTACCAGGTGCGCCGACTAGCGCCAACTCCGCATCTCGATGCGTAGTTGGCCCCGCACCCCCGGCCGCGAACTCTCAGGCGAGCTGATGGGGATCTCGAATTTCAGCGCGCCGCCTTCGAGCCGTGTCTTAGCGACCGTGTTCACGGTGTTTGGCGTCTCGGTCTGGAATCCATATTCGATGCGCCAACCGGCGACCCCATTCGGGTCGACTGTCGCCTCGACGACGATCAACTTGCGAACCAGATAGCCACCCTCGAAATGCTTCTTCAGCCAGAGCACGCCATCGATCTCGTAATCGGGCACGAGGACGGCCACATCGAACGCGAAGGCAACGCTGCGATGCCGGTTCTGGCTTTTTGTCGGGTCCAAAAACAACGAGAACAGATGGGGACTGTTCAGCGTGCTCGCTGCTCGCTTGCCGTCTTGGCCGACGGGAAAGAGCTCGTCATAGGTGCGCTGGATCGCGGAGTTCTCGCGCACCACGCGACGGTGCAGTTGCCACTGGCTCGCGCGCAAAGCGGCGACGATCTCGAAACGGTACGATGCGCGAACGGATTTGCCGGCATCGAAGTCGCCCTGCACCTCGTCGGGCAAGGTGACATCGAAAACATCAAGGAAGCCGTCGGCCCGCACCGAGCCGAACAGGAACCGAGTCAGGTTCTGAAAGCCTTCCTCGGAATTGACGATGCCGTACTGCCCGGAATGGCTACGGTGTGCGTACGCGCGTGGTGACTCGACTCGCTGGCCATCGACGACGCCGAACGTCGTGGCGTTGTCCATCCTCACTAAGCCGTCGCTGTTCTCGCCCACGGCCCACGATGAGAGACCCTTGGCGACCAGGTAGTCCGCCGGGTTCGTGCCCACCAGGTTGAAGATTCGCTCCGGGGGAAAGTCGCCGAGCGTCGAGACCTCGGTCGTCGTGCTGGGAAGCCCGAGGTAAGCCGCCATTCGCTCGCGGTTGAAGTTCGTGGCCTCGCCGAGCGCGCTCCATCCCGGTACGTTGCGCACCACGCGCAGGTCGATGCCGTTGTGCGGCGTGGCGAAGGTGAAGACCTTGTCGACCGCATCGCGCGCCTGCTGGGTGCCGAGCTCCTTGTTCTGCAGGAATGCCCGGCAGACCAGCCCACCCATGGAGTGGGCGACCAGGTAGACCCGGAAGTCCGCTTCCTCGACGCCGTTGTCAAAAGGCTTGTCGTCGGGACGGATCGGATGCTTGCCGTTCTTGCGGCAGACGAGCGTCCGCAGTCGCAGGATCAGCTCACCGAGCCCGCGCGCGAACTGCTCGATCGGATGTGCCTTGCCGTCGCCGAAATCGACCGATGCGTCATCGTAGTAGCGCAGGATCGCGATCGACTGGTAGGGCAGCGTGATGTCGGATCGCAGCGGACGGGTCGCATCCTCGGGATGCGGCGCGGTCAGGTCCTCCCCGTTGACGTAGACATCGTCGTAGCGGGCGTCCGTGAGCTCGGGGATGCCGCCGTTCACCTTCCAGACCGGCTCATCCTTCAATCGCACCAGTGGGGATTCGAAGTAGTACCGGCGCATCTTGCCGTCCCACACCTGGCGTGACTTGGTGCTGCCGATGTTGAATCCCATGTACGGGTCGCCGACGGTGTCGTCGATCTCGCCCTGAGTTCCGGCGAACCCGCGCACATAGATGATCGGGTGATAAGGAGCGTGCACGTTGGCCATGCGAGTTTCTCCGATAGTCGGCGGCAGGCGTCTCGGCCCACCCTCTGCGCATTCTGCTGCGAACGCGATCTGGGCGGCCGCTTGTTCTCAGGGTCGCTTCATCTGTCTGGAGGAGGCTCTTTAGAGAGACGCGGCCGCCCTGGCACGAAGGAACGAAAGGCCGGTTGACGGCAGGCAATCTCAAAGATCGATGATCGCTTTGGCGGGAGTCCCCGTTCGCGCCAGGAGAAAACTGACGCTAACCCGTAACCCGCATGAAGGCCGGCCAGTGCCACCGATACTAGTTGCCGAAGCCTTGTTTCGAGCGGAAGCGAATTCACGACGCCGGACGGATGCGAGAGGTGCGGATGCGCGGCCCGTGTCCACGCCGCTGTCGCATCGTTGCGGCGCACAATGGTCCCGGATTCACTGAGTTGCGATTCATCTTTGGCCGTCCCATCATTTCACCTCGGCGCCTTGCGTTCTGGCAATCTCCGCGTATTCCCGCAGGCTGTCGATCAGCTGGAAGTTAGCCCCAGGGAGGACAAGTCGTGAGTCACCGAGTGTTCTTGAGTTATCGGCGCAGCGATGTAGCAGACCAGGCGATAGCTCTCAAAATCGTTCTGGAACAGAAGCTGCCTGAGATTGCCGTGTTTGTGGACACTGAATCCATCAATCCAGCGGAGCGCTGGCCGGACAGGCTCGCTAACGCCCTCGAACATTCCTCGATCGTCGTTGCGCTGATTGGTCCTCGCTGGCGCTTCAGCTCCGACGGAACCGATCGATTTAAGAATCCGCAGGACTGGGTGCTTCAGGAGGTGACTTACGGACTGGTGCACAAGACCGCAGCCGTTATCCCAGTGTTCGTCGACACGACGCCGAACGATGCCTATCGCGATTTGCCTGTTGGTCTGTCCAACCTTCCTTCGATCAACGGACTGGAACTCGCGCGTGGCCACCGTTGGATGCAGGGCGCCGATCGGCTAGCGATCCTCATCGCCGAGATGACGAGCACAAGGAGGATTGGAGGGACGATCGAGTTTCCGACACCAGATGAGCTGAAGAAGCGCACCCCGCGGCTGACTGAAGTGGAATTCAACGATCACAAGCTGAAGATCGTGGATCTTGAGGGATGGGTATTTGCAAACGTTCCGGTCAGTACGGGCAGCGGCGAAATCGAGGGAACCGAGCTCTGTCGGAGCTTCGTGTTCGAGGATTTCAAACGAGCGTTCGCGTTCATGGCGCGAGTGTCGGAGTTGGCTGAGAGCCGGCCCCATCATCCTGTCTGGACGAATTCCTGGAACCGGGTTGACGTCCGATTGCGGACCTTCGACGCCGGTCATGCGGTAACTTGGTACGACATCGAGATGGCATGCGCCATGCACAAGATCGCGGGTGAGGTAGCCGAGGACACAAGACTAGGATGGCCTTTCCGTGCTCGTCGCTGACGCCGCAAGTTCGCTCTGAGCTCGGTCGGACAAAGCCCGCACTCAAGCTCCGGCTTGAGCCAGATTCGAAATAGCCGCAACGTGCTTTACGAGATCCCGATGCGTGGGGCCCGCATAGCATTGTCAAGTGAGCAGCCGCTGATGCCGAGAGCAGTCGTCCATGCCTTCGCCCGAGGTCTCAAGCCGTGCCCGTGCCTCAGGGGCCTGGAAACAGAGTGGTCGTATATCGCTTGGGCGTCCGAGATCAGTCTGAAGCGGACCACGCGAAAACGAATCGAATGACGCTCCTGTGGCAGCGTGCACCACCGCTCCAGGAAGCCGCCGCGGTCAACGCTGCGCCAGGGCCTGCAGCAGCTCCGTCGCGGGGGCCGATTCGAGCCAAGTCGGCACACCTTCGGGCAACGTCAGCCAATGCTGCTTCCGCTTCACCCAGATGTGAGCTACGACATTGAGCTCGTTGCTGCGATCCAGCGTGCCGGCACGCACGACCGCCACGTTCGGCCGGGCACTGTTCGAGTTGTAGATGCGGGTATGGCAGACGCCGCACATCCGCTGCGTCGAGCTTCTGCCGGTCGGGGTCGTGAACTCGTAGACGACGACCGGTCCTGTCACCGTCAGCGCCGCCTCGGGCAGGAAGGTCTGCTGGCTGAACGCGCTACCGCTCCAGGTCTGGCAGTCCAGGCAATGGCAGGCGTAGGTGGACGGAAGCGCATCCAGCGCCAACTCGTAGCGCACCGCGCCGCATCGGCATCCGCCGTCAATCTCCGCCATGCCAGCCTCCTTCGATGTGAAATGGCCCACTATGCTCGAAGTTGAGCACCGTGAACGGCTTAAGCGATGAGGTGTCGCCGAGAGATGCCAGGTGAGGAAAGCCCGTTCAGCTTTGTCGAGGCGGGGTGCGAGTCGACGTGGCGAGTCCCGACGGGGCAGCGAGAGATCGGAGCGTCCGACGCGGCGCGCCGCAGCGCCCAATTCCGCCAGGGCGCCGGCGTAGCTCAGGGTCATCCCGGTGCCGTGACCGTTATGCAACGCGACGCTCAGCAGGCGGCCCGGCGGCCCAGCGTCGAGCCGGTCCTTGCCGCGTCAAGTCCGCGGCGAAAACGTCCGCTTCGACGGATCGGCAAAGAACCAGCGTAGTGAGGCCCAGATCGCGCCTTCGGGTCGCGGCGACGACTCGGCGCTGGCTCGGAGGCGGGCGAGCCGCTCGGCCGCGTCGTGAACGGGGGTCAGCGTTCCGGATTCCGAGACCCGCACGCCTGCAACGGATTCGCCCCATTCGACGAGCGTGCCGGCCTCCGCAGGTGAACCCGATGGCATGTCCCAAACCAATATCGAGTTCCCGACGGTCAAGAGACGGGTGCCGTCTTCGGAAAGTTTCAGGTGGATCACTGCCTCGGCCTGGCCCAATGGTTCGGCCAGCGGAAGTCCGGATGCCGTGTCCCAGACCCTTGCACCGCTCGAGAAGTCCGTAGTCACCGCGCGTTTTCCGTCGCCGCTGAACGCCGCGCTGCCGATCAAGGACACACCGCGCAACGGCAACGAACGCGATGTTCGTGTCGACAGAGCCCACGTCCGAAGGACGCCGCGCCGCGATGCTGTCATGACCTCGTCGCTGCCCGAGACAAAGCTCGCTGCGACGACCGGATCCGGATGCTGGAGCGGTGGCCCCACCGGTGTGCCATCCGCGGAGTTCCAGATCCGGGCGGTGCCGTCGCGTGATGTGGTCACAAGACGATCGCCGTTGGCACTGAAGCGACTGGTTCGGATCACGTCGTCGTGGCTGAGTTCGCTGCCGATCAACTGGCCAGTAGTCGCATCGACGAGGTCGGCAAAGCGCCCATGCGAAAAGACGACGCGGTTCGCTGCGGCCGAATAGTCGAGCCCGAAGGTGGGCATGCCGCCTTCCATGGTTTGCCCCTGCCTTCGAGCCTGCACTGCGAAGATCTTTCGGCCGGTGGTGGTGTCCAGCATCGTCACCGAATCGCGGTTGACGAAGCGTCCGGAATCGCTCGAGCCCAGGACCGCGAGGCGGTTGCCGTCAGCACTGATCGCGCCATGAACGCCTTGCGGGTCGAGCGAGAAGACGCGGGTAACACCAGTGCTCATGGAGACTACTTTCGCAGCCTGCCTTGTAATGGACACCGCGTACTGACCATCCGGGCTCAGGTTGCCTCCCTGCACGTCCCGATCGGGACCGTCGCCGTTTACCTTCAGCGGCAGGCGCAGGCCCGTTCGGCGATTCCACATCCGGATCGCGCCGCCTGAGCTTGCCGTCACGACCCACCAGCCGTCAGCGCTTGTCGCGGCAGTCGACAACGTCGCCTCATGAACGAATGCCGCTCTTGGCGGAGACGATCCGACCTTCTTTGGATCCCATATTCGGCCGGTGCCGTCGCTCGAAATGGTCAGCATGTAGCCGTCATCGAGAAACCGGGCGCCGACCACGTAGTCGTTATGAACCAGCGGAGGTGATGCCGCTTTGGACGTCGCGACGTGCCATATGCGCGCGGACGATGGCGCACCGTAATGAGCGATCAGCACGCGCTCGCCATGCTCATCCAGGCACGCGTATGGAAAATCTCCTTCGGTGGAGAGGGGCTTGCCTACCCTGGCGCCGCTGGCGACATCGAACACGTGGGCATGGGTCATGTTGAAGTCCGAGCCCAGCGAAACGATTCGCTTGCCATCCCGGCTGAATGCGACCGAACCCATCGTCCCCGCTTCGGTAAAAGACGTTCGGACCGTACCCGTACTCAACTCCCATACCCGCACTCCGGCATCCGAGGCCGCCGCGACGTACTTGCCATCGGGGCTCACTGCGAGGCCGTTAATCGATTTACCCCAGGTCAATGCTTCAGGCAGGATGGCACGCGCTTCGGTCGTCGACCACACGCGGACCTTCCCACGACTGTCGCCAGTGACGGCGCGCGAGCCATCCGCGGTCAGGCCGACCGCCTTGACCGACACATCGTGCGTTAGTGTGGCGGGCTGGGATTTTTGCGACGACGTTTCGTAGAAGCTGGCGTGATTGCCCTCCCCAACGAGAAGCGCTCGACCGTCGTCCGATATCGCAACCGGAGCGTATTCCTGCTTGACGTCGACCGCGAACTTCGGCCACGGCTGCCACAGCAGCAGATCGAGGGCCAGCGTGCTCGCCGCAGCGTTGTTGGGATTCAGTTGCACGGCGCGTGTCGCGTAGGCCAGCGATTCCGAAGGTTTGTCGCTGTCTCGGCGGGTCACCGCCTCGCGAAAGTACGCTTCCGCGAGCGCCAGTTCCGCCGCGTGTCGCGCATCGCGCTCGGCAGACAAGAGGACACCCAGCGCCGCCAGCAATGCGATCAGTACGATGGCCACCGACGCGAGGAAGATGTTCCGCAGCCGCTGGGCGCGGTGGAACTCGCCCCAGATCGATTCCTTGTCGGTACCGAGAATCTTCGCGGCTACCGTCGCGATTGCCGATAGGTACTCCGCGTTTGTCGCCCGCTCCGACTCGGACAGCTCCCGGAACGATCGTAGATCGACTACGACCGGTTCGACCTTCGCTTTCGCAAACAGCACATCGACCTGGGACGGCAGCGCCCGTTCGGGACCGGCAAGCATTTCTGGGGTCGCCTTTGGATCAGTCCATCGCAGCAAACCGGCGGATTGAACAATGCAAAGAGAACTGATGCCCCTTGCCTGTACGGCAGCCTCCACTTCTCGCGGAACCCATTCGGACCGCGCCGCATCCGGCGATGCCAGGAGAACGAGGTTGCGGGAGTGCCGCACGGCCCGCCGTATGCCTGGCCACAGGTCGGGTTCGGCCGCAAGGTTCGTCTCATCGCGAAAGGTCCGGATACCGTGAGTCTGGTACCACTTGCGCCCGAACGTCCGCAGCGTGCGCTCGAGCGATCTCGCGAGATCGCGCTCGCCCTTGTGGCTGTACGAGATGAACGCATCGTACGACCGGCCGGTGTCGTCATCGGACGATGCGTCTGCCCGACTGTCGGTTGCCCGGGTCTCTGACAACGCGGACGCACGCTGCGGTCCGTCGTCCGCCGATGACAGGGGCTGAATCATTGAACAGCGAGCATGACCGAAACCTCCGACATGACCGTTGCGCCAGCGCGACGCACAGGCCGAGGCTCGCGGTTCTGAGGCCGACCATGGCGGCTCAAACGCGTTCGTTTCCCACCTGCACGAGGACGCGACGAACATCCGCCGGCCCGCAGGCGAGCTGGGGAGCGCAGGAGCTTAAACGTGGTTTGCCCGGAAGTTACTTCACGCGGGCAGTCGATGGCAGTACCCATAGCTGCTATCGACCAAGGGGACCGCCGGGGTCCGTAATTCGACGGACGCTGGCGCCAGGACTGATGCCAAGAATCCGCCTCATTGCCGCATACCAGCAATTGGGCATACGGGAGCCGGGTGCAGCGCTACAGTAAGTCGCAGCGCATCGCCGGTCACAAGTCTCGTGTTTCTGCGTGTGGAACGCGAGGGTGCCGACGGCGCAGGCGGACTCGGCACGTGGTGAAGCGGTGAGCGCGGCCGGTGGGAACGCGTGCATTGCGGCGCCCCAGGCCTAGCATGCCCTTCCTCAGCTTCATGGTGACGCTCCAATGAAAACTTGCTTTGTCATCCAAGGGTTCGGCAAGAAGACTGACTTCACGGATGGTCGCGTGCTTGACCTCGACGCGTCCTACGCGGTCATCAAGGAAGCGGTCGAGGCGTGCGGTGTCCAATGCATTCGTGCAGACGAGATCAAGCACTCGGGCACCATTGACCTGCCGATGTACGAGCAGCTTCTCGGCGCGGACTTGGTGATCGCCGACTTGTCGACCTACAACCTCAACGCGGCATTCGAGCTCGGCGTGCGCTACGGGCTGCGGCCGCACGCGACCATCGTCGTTGCGGAAGAGGGCTTCAAACCCGTGTTCGATGTCACGCACATCGTGATTCGGCGCTACAGGCACCTCGGCGAGGACATTGGCCGCAAGGAGGCGGAGCGCTTTCAAAAGGAGCTGAAGGAGGCCATCGCGCCCATTCTGGAAGCGGCTACAACAGACAGCCCGGTCTACACCTTTCTTAGCGAGCTCGAGCCGCCCCGACGGGCCGTACAGCAGGCAGTGGCGCAGGTCGAGGCGGCCGCCGAACGTGCTGCAGCTGATCTGAAGACAGCACAGCGACGCGATGCCGCAGAACCTCCGGCCGTCGCCGATTCGACATCCCGGAGAGAGCTGCTGGTCGAGGCCCAGGAGTGCCTTCGCCTCAATGACTTTGCTGGGGCAAAGGCGTTGCTGACCGAATTGCGTCGCCGGCAGCCGAACGAGCGTCATGTTGTTCACCAGCTCGCGCTCGCTACCTATAAGGGCAAGCAGCCGGATGCCATCACCGCATTGCTCGAGGCGCAACGGCTGCTGTCCACGCTCTCGCCGCAGACGAGCAACGATCCCGAGACTCTCGGGCTATGGGGGGCAGTGCACAAGCGGCTGTGGGACGAAAAGGGCGATCCAAGCGCACTGGACACGAGCATCGAGGCGTACCTTCGCGGCTTCGAGCTTAAGCAGGACTATTACAACGGCGTCAACTACGCGACGCTGCTCGAGGTGCGTGCGCTAAGAAGCGCACAAGAGGGTCGAAGCGAGGACGCCATTGCGGACCGTGTCGTCGCGCGCCGGGCGCGAGAGCAAGTCCTTCGGTATCTCGCGCCGACTCTGGAAGATCCCGAAGCGCTGATGGAATGCGACAAGAGCCGTGCATATTGGCTGCTCGCCTCTGCCTGGGAGGCGCACGCCGGGCTTGGGCAGGCTGATGCCGCCGCTCGGCTCGAGGCGCAAGCACGTGCAGTTGAGCCGGACGGCTGGATGCTGCAGACCACTCAGGAGCAAATCGAGCGCATTCGCTCCACACAGGAGAGCCTGAAGGCAGCGCTTGGCCGCCCGCCCCCTGACGCAACCGCATAGTCGCTGTGGGCTCTCGACGGCCCGAAATGGAACGGCACGTCGTCGACGTTTGGCCGGGTAGGTCGGACCATCAAAGCTGTCCGTGAATGCTCCTGATGGCGCGACATGGAGTCACCGGCACCGCGCTCGCCGTGCTCAGAGCTCGACCTTGCTGATGTTGTCGGCCAGGAAAGGCTGAACCCAATCAGCCACCGCTGGTGGATGCTTCCAGCCGGGAAGTGGCCATGCTCAACTGCGTGTCGCCAGTCTTTGGACGCCAGCCCTCGTTAATGCAACAACCATGTGGGAATTGCTATCCGAAGACAACCCACCGGCAGCCGTGCCGGCCCGGCGACAGGAGAGGATCCGCCTTCGAGGTCGCGGACCACAAGCACGAGCGGCGACAGCAGCTTCACGAGCTGCGCTCACCAGTCTGGGCCTGGCTTCGATCTCGGCGATGCGGACCTGGCCGATGGCCGAGCCGCTTCCCCAGCTAAGCCTCGGTATGGCCGCGGTGCTTGAGCAACGATATTGGTCAAAGCCGATCCTCTCAATATGTCGCTCAAGAGCGATTTTCGCCAAACACCGCCTTTGAGCGATCGTGAGAGGTAGCCGCCACCACCCGTGGCGAGTGTCCCGTTCCATTGGCGGTGCAGTTTGCGCCCGTCGGATCTAACCTTGCGTGATGTCTGTATCGGGCGGCGCACGGGGTCATGTCCGATATCACCATCTACTACAACCCGTACTGCGTGGTCTCGCGCAACGCGCTGACGCTGATCCGCCACGCGGGCATCGAGCCCACGGTCATCGACTACCTGAGGACCCGGCCCTCGCGCGAGAAGCTGCTCGAGCTTCTGGAAGCGATGCAGGCGCCCGTTCGTGCGCTGGTGAGGGTGCACTCTCCCTACGGGGCCGATCTGGGTCTCTACGATCCGGCCTGGACGGATGACGCGCTGCTCGACCTCGTGCTCGAGCGCCCGGCGTTGCTGAATCGTCCGATAGTCGTGACACCGCTCGGCACGAAGATCTGCCGGCCGTCGGAGACCTTGCTGGAGCTGCTGCCGGTGCCGCGGTTGCCGCCGTTCGTCAAAGAGGATGGAAGCGTCGTCGTCGATCGCGGCACGCGTCGCTGGTAGATGAGGGCGGCAGCGAAGGAGCTCACCGGGCTCGGACGTTCGACCCTCTGCAGACTGATTCTTGAGGGTGCGTTCCCCCGCCGGTGAAGCTGGCCAAGCGTGCCTCGGCTTGGCGGCAAGAGGAGGTGTAATGGTGGGTCAATGCGCGCCCGCGGCGCATCGGCAAGGGCTCGGGACGCTGAGCAACCGAGGGCGCGAGGGATCCTTCTCAACTCAGGTCGAACCGAATCGGGGCGGGCCCTCCGCGTGACAGGCTGAGCTTGGAGCTTCTGGGTCCGGAGCCACCGCCCGGGCCGAAGTCGCAGGCAGCATCGTCGGGCGTCGACGTCGGCCGCGACGCCAAGATCACGGTCCGCGTCGCGCCTCATATCGCCCGGAAGATCGCGGCCCAGGCTGGAGCAGCCGGGCTGTCGCAGGGCGTCTACCTGAGCACGCTCATCGCAGGTGCGCCGGTGATCCTGACCGGCGCGGACCACCGGCGTGCCGTAGCAGCACTGACCGCCTCGAACGACGAGATCGCGCGAGTTGCAGCGAACATCAATGGTCTGGTTCGCGAGTTGCGGCGCGCAACGGTGTCTTCAGCCGGAGAGGTGGAAGCGACCTTGGAGGCGCTGTCGTCCGAGGTTCGTGCGCATCTCCGGTATGCATCGCTGATTGCCGACCTGGCTCCGGTCGCAACCGTGAGCCGTGCGGGCGCGGCGGAGAAAGCGGGCTGGGAAGAGGCCGTCCGGTGACAGGCCCGAGCGTCGACGGCGTCCTGGTCGAGTGGGGCGAGCGTCTGTTCTATCCGTCCAGCCGGATCGTCGCTTCGCGCCAGGCGCGCCTGCGATCGGGCGTGGGCGCGCGCGCAGCGGTCATCCGCGACCGCATCCGGGCGACCGTCGTCAGGCGCGCCCCGCAGGTCATGGTCAAGGTCACGGGAGGAGGGCGAGGCATGGCTGCCATCGCCGCGCACTTCCGCTACATCGCCAGGGGCGGCAGGCTCCCCTTCGAGGACGACCGCGGCGTCGTCAGCGAAGGCAAGGAGGGGCTTCGCGAACTGGTCTGGCAGTGGCAGTACGGTGGCTCTTACATCGCCGAGTCGAGCCCGGCCTCCACGCGCAATCGCGAGGGATCGGTGGAAGCATGGACCCACATTGCGCGTGGGCTTGCCGCCTCCGACGATCCTGCCGATCGTGCCCTGGCGCAAGGCGTCGAACAGTACGTCCGCTCGATGCCGTTCGTGCGCACGCGCGAAGTGACGCTCGATAAGGCGCAAGCGCGCCCGGAGGTTACCCTCGATCGCGGGCCCTCAGTGGAAGCGGCAGACGTTTCGATACATCCGATACAGATGTAACGCGATTTCCCCGCGGGTCGTCCCGCCGCTCGGACTAAGGTCCGCTCCCTCGACAACTTTCACACGGTCCGATGCCTTTTTCTCGCTCTCTTCTTGTGTCTTTCCTGCGCGCTGCCGCACGCGCGCCTCTTTGTTTTGCAATCGCTGCAGGCGCAGCATTGACGGCCTGCGGCGGCGCAGGTAGCAACGACACTGCCTCCGCCGTCGAAGCTCAGGCCCTCAAGGGCGCGCACGCTCTCGATTCCGATGCCGCCGACGCATGGACGACGATCGCGAACGAGGGCGAGCGCTTCACCGTGGCCGGAACTCAGATCGTCCGCTACGGCAGCGGCGACACCTGGATCACATTGCAGGTCGATGCCGGTGGCGATTGCAGCAACGCTGCGTTCGGCGCCGACCCGCTCTACGGCGTCTACAAGCAATGCCAAGTGCAATCGACCGCCGTCGTCGGCTGGACGCCGATCGCCACCGAGTGGTCGAGCTTTACGGTGAATGGCACGCAGACGATTCGCTACGGCAGCGGCTCGAGCTGGATCACGAAGACGGTCTCGGGCGGTGGCGAATGCACCAATGCATTTTTCGGCGTCGATCCTCTGTATGGCGTGGTCAAGCAATGCGACGTGGCTTCGGCCGGCGATGCGGCGCCACCGACGCCGGCGCCCGCGCCAGCGCCGACGGCCGGAATGTGCACGCCTTCGGTCGCCGCGGCCGATACCTCGGGCGCTGCTGCGACGGTCGGCGACGGCAGCCCCGCCAGCTGCACCGAAGCGGCCCTAAACGCCGCCGTGCAGTCGAGCAGCGTCGTGAAATTCAACTGCGGCGCCGCTCCGGCGACGATCGCGGTCTCGAACACAATCAATGTGCCGACGGGGCGCGACACGGTCATCGACGGCGAGAACCGGATCACCCTCGACGGCGGCGGCAGCGCTCGCATCCTCAGTCTGGTGCAGCCGACCTATCGCAGCAACACGCGCGGGCTCACCCTGCAGCACATCACCCTGCGCAACGCCAGGGCGTCTGGCGGACGATACGTTGCGCCGGACCCGGCCAACCCGAGCTGTGCCTACGGCTACGCGGACGGAATGGGAGCGGCGATCATGGTCCTTGACGCGCGGCTCCATGTCATCGACGTGCGCTTCCAGAACAATGCCGCAGCCACTCCGGGCCCCGACATTGGCGGCGGCGCGGTCTTCGCCGCCGGTTCGCTCGATGTGACGATCGTCGGCTCGCAGTTCGTCGCCAATTCCGGGGCGAATGCCGGCGCCGTCGGCATGCTGCAGAGCAACCTGCGAGTCTTCAACAGCGACTTCACCAACAACGTCGCCAACGGTGTCGGTCAGAACTACGCTTCTGCTGCCGTCGCCAATTGCCCGGGCGTGGGCCATGCCGGGCAGGGTGGCGCCGGTGGCAACGGCGGCGCGATTGCCATCGACGGCGAAGACGACACCGACGTGATCGTCTGCGGCTCGACCTTCGTCGGCAACCGCGCCAACGAGCTGGCGGGAGCGTTGTTCCGCACATCGAATTTCGCGCCGCGCCGAACTTCCATCGACCGCAGCAACTTCCGCGGCAACTCCTCCGCACGGCAAGGCGGTGCGCTTTTCATCATGAACTCTGCACCCCTTGAGATCGTGGCCTCGACGTTCAGCGGGAACTCGGCTCCGGGGTTCGGCGCGGCGCAGCTGCAGAACAGCCGCTTCGACATCGTCAACAGCACGTTCTCGGGCAACGTCGCGACGTCGGGCGTCGGCGGGGCGTTGTTCACCGGCGGCAGCTGGGGGGAGAGCCGGATTCTGAACAGCACGTTCGCCGACAACAGAGCGAATGGCGGCCCCGGCCTCTTCAGTGCAGCGATATTCGGCGACAGCTATTTCGCGATCAACAACACCGTGTTCAGCAACAACACGAGCGACGATCCCTGGAATCCGATGCAATGCACATTTGCTCCGGCCAGCGGTTCAGGGGACATGCAGTGGCCGAGCGCGCATGTGGTGGGTGATCGGCCCGACACACCCTGCGTCTACGGCATTTCCTTCGCCGACCCGATGCTGGGGCCGCTGGCGAACAACGGAGGACCCACGCCGACCCATCTGCCGGCAGTCGGCAGCCCATTGCGCGGTGCTGGCCGCGACTGCCCGGCCACCGACCAGCGCGGGAACCCGCGCGACGCGGCACGCTGCACGGCCGGCGCCGTGGAGTAGGTGAGCGGGCCAGCGTCGCGTTGAGCTGGGAGTCCCGCGGCGAGTCGGCTGCGACGAGCTGCGGGACGCCGGCCATTTCACAGATCTTTACCGCCCGGGCACTCTGGCCTCACGCCCGGCCGCCACCATCATTGCACTCCCCGATGACCGGGTGAAGGAGCAGTGATGAGCAAGCAGGTCGCAATCGCATCGGCATCGACATCAGCCGCGCGGCGCCTCCAGATGATGATGTTCGGCACGGTGCTGGCGCTCCTCGCGGCATTCAGCCTGTCGGCGTGGGCGCAGCCGGCACCGGCGGCATCGTCGAATGAACGAGGTCCCGGCATGGCCTGGCCCCGAGGCGGCGAGCACGGCCCGGGAATGCAGGGCATGCACGAGCGCATGGAAGGCATGCACCACGGCATGGGCGGGATGCACGGCGGCATGGGCGGCGGATCGATGATGTTCGGCGGCTCGCCCGAGCGCATGGGCCGGATGATCGACCACATGCTCGATGGGCTCAACGCGAGCGACGCGCAGCGGGCGCAGATCAAGCAGATCGCCGCTGCCGCTGCGACCGACCTGAAGGCGCAGGCCGCCTCGGGCAAGGCGCTGCGCCAGCGCGCGATGCAGGCCTTCACCGCGCCGAACGTCGACGCCGCCGCCGTCGAGCAGGTGCGC
>Ga0105248_10002719_pt1 | contig 19642 bp, 17 predicted proteins | sample KBSS34metaG_FD_81524 | JGI IMG/M metagenome (GOLD analysis project Ga0105248, IMG submission 81524) | Switchgrass rhizosphere microbial communities from Kellogg Biological Station, Michigan, USA - KBS S3-4 metaG | ecosystem: Host-associated > Plants > Roots > Rhizosphere > Soil | place...
CGCAAGCTAACGCAGCGGCGGTTCGTCGAAACTCCGAAGCTTGCGGCTGTGGAGGCCTTCGCCCTCGCGCTGCAGAAGGTTCAACGCTTCGATACCGATGCGAAGATGCTGGCTGATGGCGCGCTCGTAAAAGGCGTTCGCCTGACCCGGTAGCTTGAGTTCTCCGTGAAGCGGCTTGTCAGACACGCAGAGCAGCGTCCCGTAAGGCACTCGGAAGCGATAGCCCTGAGCGGCCACGGTAGCGGATTCCATGTCGATCGCCACGGCGCGGCTCTGGTTGAAACGCAATGAGGAGGCGGCGTAACGCAGCTCCCAGTTGCGATCGTCCGTGGTGACGACCGTGCCGGTCCGCAGGCGTCGCTTCACGCTGTCCTCATCCTCGCCGGTGATCGTGGTCGTGGCATTGAAGAGGGCGTTTTGCACCTCTGCGATCGCCGGAAGCGGAACTTCAGGCGGAAGCATCTCATCGAGGACGTGGTCGTCTCGGAGGTAGGCGTGCGCGAGGACGTAGTCGCCGATTGTCTGGCTCGGGCGAAGGCCGCCGCAATGGCCGATCATCAGCCACACTTCGGGACGAAGCACGGCAATATGATCGCACACGGTCTTAGCGTTGGAAGGACCAACGCCAATGTTGACGAGCGTGATGCCGGTCCGGTCTTCCGCCATCAGGTGGTAAGCAGGCATCTGGTGACGGCGCCATTGTCCTGCAGCGATCTGCGCCTCGGCGTCGCTCAACTCGCCGGGTTCATAAAGCCCGCCTGGGACCGAAAGTGCGGTAAACCGCGAATCCTTCCGCCTTAGCGTGTCGATGGCAACGCCGACGAACTCGTCCACGTAGCGGACATAATTGGTGAAAAGCACGAACTGCTGGAAATGCTCGGGCGGCGTACCGGTGTAGTGACGCAAGCGCGCCAGGCTGAAGTCAGTGCGCGGCCCGTCGAACAGGGCAAGCGGCCGTGGCGCATCCGGAGTCTGCATCCAAACGCCGTCGGCAATCTCGTCGCCGAGATGGGTGAGCTCGTTCGACGGAAAGTAGCGCGACAGTTCAGCGGTGCCGATGTCGCCGACGTGGATACCGCTGTTCTCGATCACATAGGCGTAAGGAATCTCGCTTGCCGAGGGTCCCACGGAGATCGCCACGTCATAATCGCGGGCCAGGTGCTCGAGCTGGTCGACCAGATAGTCGCGAAACAGCTCGGGCCGGGCGATGCTCGTTGCGTAGCTGCCCGGCTGGTTGAGGCGCGCGAATGCCCGCGCCGGCGCGGCGGCAGGAGCCTTTCCGCCATAGTCGATCCGCAGCTCGGGGTAAGCGAACGCGCCCTTCTCGCGAGTGCGTGCGTCTGGCGGCGTACGATCCTCAACGTAGTTTGCGAGTGCCCGCCTGAGGTTCGCAACCGATTCGTCGTAGATCGCCGCAAGCTGGTCGACGACAGCGTGGGCGTTGAACTGAGGTTTCATGGCCTGCACTAAGCGGGAGAGACGCTGAGAGGCAAGTATGCTGGCGTCGTTGGACTCGCGTGAGGTTCCACGGCGAGCGGGAAGGATGGTGCCCAGGAGAGGACTCGAACCTCCACGCCCTTGCGAGCGCCAGCACCTGAAGCTGGTGCGTCTACCAATTCCGCCACCTGGGCACGGTGCTGTCTTGTTGGCAGGCGGCGGCGCTTAAGGGCCGCCGCCCCGCCTTGTCAATCTAGGAAGCGACAGGCTAGGGCGCCAGCCCATGATCGACCGGTCGGAAGAGCTAGTAACAGTCTTCGGCGGCGGCGGATTCATCGGCCGCTACGTCTGCGAATTCCTGCTGAAGAGCGGCGTCCGGGTGCGGGTTGCCCAGCGCAATCCGAAGCAGGCCTATATCATTCAACCGCTTGCGCAGGTGGGGCAGTTCGGTTTCGAGCGTGCCGACGTCAGCGATGGCGATAGCGTGCGACGCGCGATCCAGGGCTCCAGCGCCGTCGTAAATCTGCCCGGCGTGTTCGGCGGCAAGATGCGTAGCGTCCACGTCGACGGCGCTCGTAATGTCGCTGAGGCCGCCCGTGAGGTTGGAGCCGAAGCGTTAGTTCACATTTCGGCGATCGGCGTCAGCACCGAATCAGAATCCGGCTACAGTCGTACCAAAGCCGAGGGCGAATCGGCCGTCCGGACTGTCTTCCCAGGCGCGACTATTATCCGTCCCTCGCTCGTGTTCGGGCCGGAAGACGATCTCACGAACCGCTTCGCAGCGATGGCGCGCCTCCCGTTCCTTCCGGTCATCGCCCCGAACAGCAAGTTTCAGCCGGTCTATGTCCGCGACCTCGGGAAGGCTATTGCAATGGCGGCGACGGATCCCAAGCGCTTCGCTGGCGAGTCCTATGAAATCGGTGGGCCGCAGGTGATGAGCATGCTCGAGCTTCATCGGGCGATCCTCGAACTCACCGGGCAAAATCCCGAGGTGGCGCCCCTGCCGGACCTGTTCGGTAGCCTGCTGTCGAAAGTCGGCTGGCTTCCCGGCGCCCCGCTTACCCGCGACCAGTGGCTGATGCTCCAGCGTGGGAGCGTGCCGTCGAGCGGTCGGCCCGGCCTCGACGCGTTCGGCATCAAGCCGACACCGCTCGCCGCCGTCGGCTACGAATGGCTCGGCCGGTTCCATCGCGGCGGCAAGTTCGCCGGCCGGCGGATTAACTTGACTGCGACCAGCTGAGCCTCGACTCCTTGCCGATGCCAATCCTGCTGATCGCCATCATCCTCGGCATCGTCGAGGGCGTCACCGAGTTCCTCCCCGTCTCCTCGACAGGCCACCTAATCCTCGCGACGGAGCTACTTGGGTTCGACGCGGAAAAATGGGCCGCCTTCAATGTCATAATCCAGCTCGGCGCGATCCTGGCGATCGTCGTCCTATATTGGCGGACGTTCTGGGCAGTGCTCGAAGGCTTGCTCAAACGGAACCCGGTCTCGTGGCGGTTCGTGCGCAACATCCTGATCGGTTTCCTGCCGTCGGCCGTCCTGGGCTTCCTTCTGATCAACAAGATCGAGGCAATGCTTGGAAGCCCCTATGTCGTGGCGATCGCCTTCATCGTTGGCGGCATCGCCATTCTCGTCATCGAGAAGATGGTGACGCGCACGGACATCGTCGGTGTCGCCGAAATGCCGCTGAAGACTGTGATCGGCGTTGGCATCATTCAGTGCCTTGCGATGATCCCGGGCGTCAGTCGTTCGGGCGCAACCATCATGGGCGGACTGTCCCTTGGTGTGGAGCGGCGCACCGCCGCCGAATTCAGCTTCTTCCTTGCAATTCCAACGATGCTCGGAGCGACGACGCTGGAGTTGGTCAAGCACCGGGACACGCTGATGGCTGGTGCGAGCGGCGTCGGTTTCGGCACGGTTGCCGTCGGCTTCATCGTCAGCTTCATCGTTGCGATCATCGTCGTGCGAGCCTTTGTGCATTACATCTCGCGGCACGGCTTCGCTCCGTTCGCTTGGTACCGCATTGTTGCCGGCCTGGTCGCCCTCGCCTGGCTCTCGATGCGCTGATTGATGGTTCGCTTACCCCTTCAGGGCTAGATCGCCGAAAGGGAGGATTGAGATGCGTGGGTGGCCAGCTGTTTGCTTCATCGCGGCGATTGTTTCTCAGCCAACCGCCGCGGCTTCGCCCCCGCCAACATCCAGGGCGGCCGGAGCAACGGCGCTCGACCCGCAGCGGCTCGCCCTTGCCCGTGAGATCGCAAGCGCTTTCTGGCCGGACGGCACAATGCAAAGGATGATGTCGCAGATGAGCGGCGTGCAGTCCGGCATGATGAAGGGGGTATTCGACAAGACCCCCAAAGACTTCGGAATCAACGATGCGAAAGAACCCGACAAGACGCTGGGCCAGCTGATTCGCGAGGAAGATCCCTATTTCGAGGAAAGGATGGCCATCTCCAATCGCGTGATGATGGAAGAGATCGGCAAGCTCATGGGCGATTTCGAACCCCAGATGCGCGAAGCGCTCGCGAAACTCTACGCTAGGCGATTTACGCTTGCGGAGCTCAGCGACATGGCGACCTTTTTCCGTACCTCGTCAGGCAAGAGTTTCGGTGCACAGCTGATCCCGATGATGGCCGACCCTGACTATGTCAGTGCAATGACCGAGGTGATGCCCCGGCTGATGAAGGCGATGCCCGGCATCGCCGAGAAGGTGAAGAAGGCAACAGCACATTTGCCCCCTCCGCCCAAGCACGACGACAAGGCCAAGACGACGGATGTGCCTACAGCGTGAGTTTATCTTGGCGAGAGCCGGTGCTAAGCTGATTTTTCAGAGACTTAGAGGTGACCGCCATGCGTAAGAGCCTGATCCTCCTGCCGCTCGTTCTGGTCGCGACTCCTGCCCTTGCGAAAGCCCCGCCGCAGCTTCCGCCGGAGCTCACGGATCCCGCCACAACACAGAGGCTCGGCAATGCCATGCAGGCACTGTCCAATGCTTTCCTCAATCTCAGAGTCGGTGAGGTGCAAGCAGCGATGGAGGGGCGCGAGGCTACCTCGCAGGAGAGAAACTTGACCGTCCGCGACGTGGCCCGCCGGAACGACCCGGACTTCGATCGCCATTTACAGCAGCATATGGCCGAGGTTGGCCCGATGATGCAGCAGGGCATGCGGGCGATGAACCAAACGCTTCCGATCGTCATGAATGACCTCGCCCATGCTCAGAAGACGCTCGAGCGCGCGATCGCGAATTTACCCGACCCGACCTATCCCAAGCGCTAGACGCGTCGCTCGTCTCCGCTAAAGCTGCCCGCGATGTGGCAGCTCTTCCAGTTCCCGCTATGCCCCTTTTCGCGCAAGGTGAGGCTCGTCCTTGCCGAGAAGGGTGTCGGCCATGAGTTGGTGCGTGAGAATCCATGGGAGAAGCGCGACGAGTTCATCGACCTGAACCCTGCCGGGGAGACGCCGGTAATGGTCGAGCCGGACCAGGGCGTCACCCTCATCGGCTCACAACCCATCGTCGAATATTTCGACGAGACGGTCGATAGAATGCCGATGATCCACGGCAATGCCGCACTCCGCGCCGAGATCCGGCGGATGACAGAGTGGTTCGACGTCAAGCTTTACCGGGAAGCGGTCGAGCCGTTGATGAACGAGCGGATGAGGAAGCGCCTAGTCAACCGCGAGAGCCCGGATACTCGCATTCTTCGTGAAGCGATGCGGACTGCCTCGGAGCATCTCGACTATGTCGACTACCTTCTTGACCACCGCCGCTGGCTTGCCGGTCCGGGCTTGAGCCTCGCCGACTTCACGGCCGCGGCTCACCTCAGCGTTATCGACTATCTCGGCGCTCTCGACTGGCGCGGACACAAGCAGACCAAGGATTGGTATGCGGTGATGAAGTCGCGGCCGTGCTTCCGTCCGCTGCTCGCCGAGCGGATGGAAGTGATCGTGCCGCCCGGTCATTACGACAAGGTCGATTTCTAGAGCTGCGGGTCCGACTTGCTCCTGAGGTACAGCAACAGCTGCACGCGCTGCGCATGCCCGAAAACGATATCCTGACGGCGTCGATCGAAACCTCGCAGATACTCGTCCACAATAAGAGGAACCGGCATCTGCAACTCGCCGAGCAACTCATTCGACAGGCGAGCGACGACTTCCCAGTCGACGGGCCCGTCACCCTCTTCTTCCGCAAGGATTCTGCCGAGCCGAACCTTCAGCTCGCCGGTATCCATGTCGGGATGGTGACAGTAACGGCCGTGGGCGCGCTAAACTATGTTAGTCCACGTGCCGTTTTTGTTTCAGGCAGCGATTAGCGCCCCGCGATAAACCTGGTCTTCCAGAGTCCGCCCGGCGCCAAGTGCCACGCAGCTCATCGGGTCGTCCGCGACCTTCACCGGCAGGCCGGTTGAATCCTGGAGGACGGTTGCGAACTCTCGGAGAAGCGACCCGCCGCCAGTCATCGTGATGCCCTGGTCGATAACGTCGGCAGCAATTTCGGGCTGGGTATGCTCGAGCGCGGTGCGCACTACCTCCACTATCTGGTTCACGGGTTCGCTGAGGGCATCGGCGACCTGCGCCTGATTGAGCTCAATCTCGCCGGGCATGCCGCGCCCGACGTCGCGACCGCGCACCAAGGTTGTAAGGCCCTTGCCGTCGCCTGGCTTCACCGCCGAGCCGATTTCGAACTTCACCCGTTCGGCCGTGCCTTCGCCGATCAGCAGGTTAAAGTTGCGACGGACATAGGAGACAATCGCCTCATCCATCTTGTCGCCGCCGACGCGAGCCGAGCGACACAGAGCCAGCCCCTGCAGCGAGATGACGCCGACCTCGGTCGTTCCGCCGCCGATATCGACGACCATCGAGCCGATCGGTTCCGCCACCGGCAGTCCGGCACCGATTGCCGCGGCCATCGGTTCCTCGATCAGGGAAACGCGGTCGGCACCAGCGTTTGTCACCGCGTCTCTGATCGCGCGGCGCTCGACGTTGGTGGCGCCCGATGGGATGCAGATCACGACTTCAGGGCCGCGCGAGAAGCGGCTGGGACCGCCGTGCGCTTTGCGGATGAAATGCTTGATCATCTCCTCCGCGACTTCGATGTCGGCAATGACGCCGGCACGGAGAGGCCGCACGGTTCGGATGTTGTCGGGCGTTTTGCCCATCATCAGCTTCGCGTCATCGCCGACTGCACGGACCTTGCGAGCGCCATTGACGATTTCCATCGCGACCACGGAAGGCTCGCTTGTGACGATCCCTTGGCCCCGGACGTAAACGACCGTGTTGGCCGTGCCGAGATCGATCGCGATGTCGCGCGACGAGAAGTTGAAAAGTGAACGCACTCTTTTGGCCCCCCGGCCGTAAGAATCAGGATTTCAAAGGCTTAGGCAGAACGCGCCGCGGGGCCATATGGTTAATGACGATTAAGCGCCGGGCGTGAGTTTAACGCGGCGAGCCGAGCCCAGAACCCAGGGGATTGAGGCGGCTTGCGCGATGGTCAAGCGTGGATCGCGGACACGAGATAGTTCAGCCGCGGGTCGTCGCTGAGGTGCAGGCCCCGCGTCGGCGACCAGGCAATGCCTTCAACGTCGAGACACTTGAGAGCAGCATCGCTCAGCAACACCCCCATCCGCTCGGGGCTAATAAACTTTTCGAAGTCGTGAGTGCCCTTCGGTATGCGTCCCAAACCCTCGCCGATTGTGATCGTCAGCAGCTTGGACCAACGCGTTGCATTCGGCGTCGAAAGGATCAGGAGCCCTTCAGGGGCGAGCCGCTTTGCAAGCGCCGCGACGAAGGCGGCGGGGTCGGCGACATGCTCGATTACCTCCATGCAGGTGACGAGGTCGAACTGGCCTTCGAGCTCGGCCAGCTCGCCTGCGCGATAATGGATCTCAATGCCCGTCGCTCGAGCGTGCTTCTGCGCCGCCGCAATTAACTCCGCAGAGGCATCCAGTCCGGTCACCGCGGCGCCAAGGCGGGCTAGGGGCTCCGCGAGCAGTCCGGCCCCGCAGCCGACGTCGAGCGCGGATTTGCCCTCGAGAGGGCGACGCGAACATTCGTCGCATTGCCAATGCTGGTCGATCTGGTCGCGGATGTACTTGAGGCGAATTGGATTGAGCTTGTGCAGCATCGCTTCCGATCCGTTCGGGTCCCACCAATCGCCCGCATGGCTGGCGAATTGCTTGACCTCATCGGCGACGATGCTCGTTCTCGTCATTCGGCCTCCATGCCTTCTTCACTTGCAAAGGGAAAGCGAGCTGTGCGTTGGGGCTGACGCGATGGATCATTTTCAACTCAGGAATGGCGAACTCTATTGTGAGGAGGTGCCGCTAGGCGAGATTGCCGCGAGCGTCGGCACGCCCGTCTATGTCTATTCGACCGCCACAATGTGCCGCCACGTTGAAGCGCTTCAGTCCGCGCTTGAGCCGCTCGACAACCCATTGATCGCCTATGCGGTGAAGGCCAATCCGAACTCGGCGGTGATAGCAACGCTGGCCAGGGCGGGGCTCGGCGCAGACGTCGTGTCGGGCGGCGAGTATCGCCGCGCCCGCGCTGCCGGCGTTGACGCCGACGACATCGTCTTTTCCGGTGTCGGCAAAACCGAGGATGAGATGCGTCTCGCGCTCGAAGGAGGTCTCTTCCAGTTCAATCTCGAATCCCTTTCGGAAGCCGAGATGCTCTCTGCGGTAGCAACCGCAATGGGCCGCACCGCGCCCGTCGGTTTTCGCGTGAACCCCGACGTTGCAGCGGGCGGCCATGCCAAGATCACCACCGGAGCCGCCGAGAACAAGTTCGGCATCGCTATCGGCGATGCGGCGGAAGCCTATGCCCGGATCACGTCGTTGCCGGGCCTCAAGTCGCAGGGTGTCGCAGTCCATATCGGCAGCCAGCTCACCAACCTTTCACCTCTGGAACGTGCCTTCACACGCGTTGGCGAGCTGATCGCCGACTTGCGTGCTGCAGGACATCAAATTGACGTGGCCGATCTCGGTGGCGGCCTTGGGGTGCCCTATGACCCCGACCAGCCACATCCTCCAAGCCCAGCTGCTTATGGCGCCATGGTCGCGCGCATCACGAGGGGATGGGACGTGCGGCTGGTGTTCGAACCTGGGCGCCTGATCGTGGGTAACGCCGGTGTCCTCCTGTCCCGGGTCATCCGAGTGAAGCCTGGCGCAACGGATCCGTTCGTCATTGTCGACGCGGCGATGAACGATCTGATGCGCCCGGCGCTTTATGATGCCTGGCACCTGATCGAAGCCGCAAAACCAAGGGGCGGCCGCCGGGTCGCGAATGTCGTCGGCCCGGTTTGCGAAACCGGAGACACGTTCGCGACAGGGCGCAATATGGACGTTGTCGAAGCGGGCGACCTCGTCGTCTTCCGCACCGCGGGCGCCTATGCGGCTGCCATGTCGAGCACCTACAACTCGCGACCGCTTACCCCCGAGGTGCTGGTTGACGGTGGCCGCTGGGCCGTCGTCCGTCCGCGCATTGACGTCGACAGCCTGATTGCTGCCGACCGGGTGCCGGAGTGGCTCGGCGGTTGCGCAACCGACTCCAGCAGCTAAAGCCCGCGCATGGCGCGGATCGTCATGAAATTCGGCGGGACTTCGATGGCAGGCATCGAGCGCATCCGCCATGTCGCGAGCCTCGTGAAGCGGGAGGCCGATCGCGGCAACGACGTCGCCGTCGTCGTTTCGGCAATGGCCGGCGAGACCGACCGTCTCGTCCAGCTCTGCAAGGAAGCGGCGCCACTCTACGATCCGCGGGAATATGACGTGGTGGTTGCCAGCGGCGAGCAGGTCACCTCCGGCCTCCTCGCAATCACATTGAGCGGCATGGGCGCCAATGCACGCTCTTACATGGGATGGCAGCTGCCGATCCGGGCCTCCGGCCACAGCTCGGCCCTGATCGATCATATCGATGGGGACATCCTTGAAGAGGTCTTCGCAAGGGGCGGAATCGCCGTAATCCCCGGTTTCCAGGGCGTCACGGGGCAGGGTGACATTGCGACGCTTGGCCGCGGCGGCTCCGACACATCCGCCGTCGCGCTCGCCGTCGCGATCAAGGCGGACCGCTGCGACATCTACACGGATGTCGAGGGCGTCTTTACCACCGATCCGCGCATCGTTCCCAAGGCGAAGAAGCTCGGCGCTATAACCTACGAGGAAATGCTCGAGCTTGCTTCTGTGGGAGCGAAGGTCCTCCAGACTCGTTCGGTCGGCCTCGCAATGCGCTACAACATGGCTCTGCAGGTTCTTTCGTCCTTCGAGGACAAGCCTGGGACGCTGATCGTCTCCGACGACAAAATCGAGGAGCTCAACATGGAAAAGCAGCTCGTCACGGGTATTGCCCACGACAAGAACGAGGCTCGGGTGATGCTGACGGGCCTACCCGACAAGCCAGGCACCGTCGCGGCAATCTTCGCGCCACTGGCGAAGGCGAACATCAACGTCGATATGATCGTCCAGAGTGGCGCAGGCACAGGCGGGCCGAGCGACCTCACATTCACGGTTCCCACTGCTGCGCTGGCTCACGCTGTCGCTGAACTTGAAAAATCAAAGGATGCGATCGGCTTCGAGAATTTGATGACGGACACCAATGTCGTGAAGGTCAGCGCCGTCGGCATTGGCATGCGCTCCAACGCGGGCATCGCGGCCCAGATGTTCGAGACCCTCGCCGAGCGAGGCATCAACATCCTCGCAATCTCGACTTCGGAGATCAAAGTGTCCGTTCTGCTTCCGGAAGAATATACCGAGCTCGCCGTCCGAGTGCTCCACAGCGCCTTCGGCCTCGACGCGAAGGAAGCGGCATGAGCGGAGAGGGTCTCATCGCCGAACCGCGCGCCGTCCACGCGAGCGTCGGGCACGCGCGCCTCAAGGAGCTGATGCATCGCGGTATCGAGTTCCTCGGCTGCGAAGTTGCGATCATGGGCGGTGCGATGAGCTGGGTAAGCGAGTGCAACCTGGTCTCGGCCATCTCCAACGCCGGAGGCTTTGGAGTGATCGCCTGCGGCGCAATGGGCCCGGAGCTGCTCGATACCGAGATCGCTGAAACCAAGGCCCGGACAGGGCGGCCGTTCGGCGTCAATCTCATTACCATGCATCCGCAGCTAAGCGATCTGATCGACACGTGCGCAAAGCACCAGGTCGGCCACGTCGTTCTTGCGGGCGGCCTTCCGCCCGGCGGCGCGATCGAGCGGATCAAGGCCAGCGGCGCGAGGCTCGTCTGCTTTGCTCCAGCGCTTGCCCTTGCTAAGAAGCTGATGCGTTCCGGCGCGGACGCGCTGGTAATCGAGGGCATGGAAGCCGGTGGTCATATCGGCCCGGTCTCCACCTCTGTGCTGGCACAGGAGATCCTGCCCAACATCAGCAAGGACATCCCGGTGTTCGTCGCCGGCGGCATCGGTCGCGGCGAGGCAATCGCAGCCTATCTCGAAATGGGCGCAGTGGGGGTCCAGCTCGGAACGCGCTTCGTCTGCGCGCACGAGAGCATCGCTCACGCCAACTTCAAAAGGGCATTTATCCGCGCCTCGGCACGCGACGCGATCCCATCCGTCCAGATCGACCCGCGACTGCCGGTGATCCCCGTTCGCGCCTTGAAGAACCAGGAGATGGTCAACTTCGCTGCCAAGCAACGGGAAGTCGCCCAGCAGCTTGACGAAGGCGCAATCGAAATGGCCGAGGCACAGCTTCAGATCGAGCACTACTGGGCGGGCGCCCTTCGTCGTGCAGTCATTGACGGCGATGTCGAGTCCGGTTCCGTCATGGCCGGCCAGTCGGTCGGCATGGTCAATCGTGAAGAACCGGTCGCAGCGATCATTCAGGAACTGGTCGACGAAGCCGCGGCCGCACTGGAAAGCAGGGGCTGAACCATCGCACGCTGATGGCGAAGCGCCGCGCCATCTGATAGCCGATGGATATGGAGCTCTCCGCCGCCACCTCAGCTCGCGAGATCCTGACGGGTCTGCATGACGTGATGGGCGCCCGTGGCAGCGCCCAGGCGAAGCTCGACAAGGTCGTTGACCTCATCGCCGAAAAGATGCGCAGCGAGGTCTGCTCGATCTACTTGCTGCGCGACAATAAGCTTGAGCTGTTCGCCACGCACGGCCTGCGCAAGGAAGCGGTGCACGTGACGCGACTCCGCATGGGCGAGGGCCTTGTCGGTACCATTGCCGCGGAAGGTCGCGTCCTCAATCTTGCAGAGGCCGCTGAGCATCCCGCCTTCCTGTACAAGCCGGAGACTGGCGAAGAGCATTTTCACAGCTTCGCCGGCGTTCCGATCGTCCGTCTCGAAAGCCCGATCGGCGTTCTTGCCGTGCAGCATGCCGAGCCGCGCCGCTACGAGGACGTCGAAATCGAGGCCCTGCAGACCGTCGCGATGGTGCTGTCGGAGATGATTGCCGCTGCCCGGTTGGTGGACGGCGCGCGGCGAAGCCGGCTCCGCAGCGCCGGCCCGTTACGCTTGCCCGGCCTCAAGCTGGTCGCGGGAATGGCCAAAGGCGTCGCCGTCTTCCACGAACCGCGCATCGTCGTTGAGCATACGGTCGCCGATGATACCGAGGCCGAGCGCGAGCGCGTTTACGCCGCGTTCCGAAAGATGCGCGAGCAGATCGACAACATGGCCAAGGAGGTCGAATTCGGCACGGCTGGCGAGCATCAGGAGATCCTCGAGACCTACCGGATGTTCGCTTACGACGAAGGCTGGTCGCGCCGGATCAACTCGGCGATCGACAGCGGTCTTACCGCCGAAGCGGCGATCGAGCGTGTGCAGCAGCGCACCCGCGCTCGAATGCGAGAAATCGACGACCCCCTGCTCCAGGAGCGGATGCACGATCTCGAGGATCTCTCAAACCGACTGCTCCGAATTGTCTCGGGTCGCATGGGCACCGCCGCGCAAACGGGACTTACCCACGACGCCGTGCTGATCGCACGCAATCTGGGACCCGCCGAGCTGCTCGAATATGACCGCCGCCGGCTCAAGGCCGTTCTCCTCGAGGAGGGCTCCCTCACCTCGCACATGACCATCGTCGCGAGGGCAATTGGAGTGCCAGTGATCGGGCGTCTTCACGACATCCGCCACAGTGTCGAAGAAGGAGAGACGATCCTCGTCGACGGCGACAACGGCAGCGTGATCATCCGGCCGACCCGTCAGCTCCTCTCGGGCTTCGAACATCGGATGACGCTCAGCCAGAAGCGTCGGGCCGAATTCGCGGCGGTGAAGAATCTACCGGCGAAAACGGTCGACGGCGTCACCTGCAGCGTCATGGTCAACGCTGGTCTTGCAGAAGATGCAGCCGCCCTGCCGATGACCGGCGCGGACGGGATCGGGCTCTTTCGGACCGAGTTCCAGTTCCTCGTGTCGGCAACGCTCCCGGGCCGGGACCGGCAACTCCGGCTCTACACCAAAGTGCTGGAGGCGGTTGGCGAGCGGCCGGTCGTGTTCCGAACCGTCGACATCGGCGGCGACAAGGTTTTGCCTTACCTCACCGACGAAGCCGAGGAGCATGCCGAGAACCCGTCGATGGGCTGGCGAGCAATTCGTCTGTCGCTGGATCGGACCACGCTGATGAAGGCACAGGCACGGGCGCTCGTCGAGGCATCCGCCGGCAAGGTGCTGCGGGTGATGTTCCCGATGATTTCGGAGCCGTGGGAATATGAGGAAGCGCGAGCGCTTTTCGAGGAACAGGTCGAGTGGGCGCGCAAGGGTCACCGCAAGTTACCTAAGAGGATCGAGTTCGGCGCGATGCTCGAAGTGCCAAGCCTTGCGGAAATGCTCGACCAGCTGTTGCCCCGAGTGGACTTCCTCTCGATCGGAACCAATGACTTAACGCAATTCCTGTTCGCGGCCGACCGCTCCGACCCACGCCTCGCCCAGCGCTACGATTGGCTGAGCCCTGCCATCCTGCGCTTCCTGAAGCGCGTCCTCGACCAGGCCCACGCAGCAAACGTGCCCGTTCGCGTCTGCGGCGAAATGGCGGGCCGGCCACTGGAAGCGTTGGCACTGATCGGCATTGGCGTTGAGAATTTTTCCATCACTCCTGCCGGCGTCGGGCCAATCAAGGCGATGATCCGCTCCCTTGATGCCGGCGCAATCCGGGCCAGGATGGACCAGTTGCTGGCCAAGCCTCCCAAGGACATGCGCAAGGCGCTCACCGAATGGGGGCGACGACATAACGTCGTCACAGGCTAGCTTGCAGTTGACACTGCCGTCCCAGCCCTCAAACAGGGCCCATGGCCAAGCGCGATGCCGAACCCGAGCCGCTGGACGAAGAACCGATCGAGACGGAACTCCCGCCGGTCGGTGAGCGGCTGAGGGCCGCGCGCGAGGCGAAGAAGCTTTCACTTGAAGATGTCGCGGCACAGACGCGAATACCGCAGCGCCATCTTGCTAGCATCGAAACAGCCGACTGGGACAGTCTGCCGGCGCCGACCTACACGATCGGTTTTGCCAAGAGCTATGCCTCTGCGGTCGACCTCGACCGCACAGAGATCGGTAACCAGCTGCGCGAAGAAATGGGCGGGCAACGCTTCGCGAGCACGTCGGCGGACGTGTTCGAACCCGCCGACCCGCGCCGTACGATGCCGAGAGGGCTCGTAATTGGTGCAATCGCCGCCGTCGTCGTTCTGATCGCCTTGATGAGCTGGCTGAACAACCGGTCGCTCGAGCAGCAGCCGGAGGAACCGTCGGCAAACGAACCCGCGCAAGCCCCGGCCGTACCTTCCGCGCCCCCGCCAGCGCCCGCTGCGGCTGCACCTGCGACCGTGGGTCCAGTCGTCCTGACCGCGACCGACGCTGTGTGGCTACAGGTCAGCGAAAAGGGAGGCGCGACGCTGTTTTCCGGAGTGCTCCAGCCCGGACAGACCTATTCGGTCCCCCAAGACGCCAAGGCACCAGTCCTGAAAACCGGTAAACCGGAAGCTTTGAAGGTAACGGTCGGCACCACCGTTGCCTCGCCGGTCGGCCCTGCAGCGACGACGGTGTCGAATGTCAGCCTGCTCGCTGCCGACCTCATAAAGGCTCCCGGGGCGCAGGCGCCCACTACGGCCTCGCCTGCTCAGGCCCCAACGGCAGCGGCGACCAACTCGGCTGACTAGGGGATTCATCGGCGCGCAAGCCGCGCTCGTGCACAATTGACCTCGAAACGGAAGCGTGGGGGAAGTTACGTGAAATCTCGCCTGATCACTGCCCTTGCGGCCAGCGCCGCTCTGGCGCTCGTTCCTCAAATCGCGTCTGCTCAGCGCCAGGCACCACCATCGCCCGAGCAGCGCATCGATCGGCTGGAGCGTCAGTTGCAGCAGATGCAGCGGCAGGTTTTTCCAAAGGGGCGGCCGGCCGATACCGCCGGCTTTGCTGACGACCCGGCCGCGACCCAGTCTTCAGTCGTCTCGCTCGACCAGCGTCTCGACGCGCTCGAGAAGCAAATGGCCGACCTCGTTCGCGCGTCGGAAGAAAACGGCAATCGCCTGCGAACGATCGAAGGCGGGATCTCCCAGCTGAAGAATGAGCAGGACCAGCGCATCTCAGCGCTCGAGCAGCGGATCAGCGAAGCCGCTGCGGCTCCGGAGCCTGCGGCGGAAGCCCCGCCGCCAGCGACCGCGGCGCCTGCCAAGCCAAAGCCGACGACAACGAAGCCGACCCCGAAGCCGGTTTCGCCAAAAGGCGCCGCCGCTCCGGCGACAGGAGGCCCTGAAGTCGCCAGCTCCGCACCTCCAATCGACGAGGGCGAGGATGCCTACACTCAGGGCTTCCGTTTGTGGGAAGCGGGACAGTTCGAGCAGGCGATCACGCAACTCAAAGCGTTCACCTCGGCCTATCCGAAGCATCGCCGCGTCAGCTATGCGAACAATCTTATCGGCCGTGCCCAGCTCGATAAGGGCGACGCTCGCGGGGCCGCCAACACGCTTCTCGCCAACTACCGGACAAATCCGGGCGGCGAACGCGCGCCAGACAGCCTCTACTATCTCGGTCAGGCCCTGATGAAATTGGGCCAGCCGGGCCAGGCGTGTAAAGCCTATGCCGAATTGGATGCCGTGTATGGCGCCAAGATCCGTCCGGACCTCAAGAAGCTCGAGACGGACGGCAAGGCGCAGGCGCAGTGCAGCTGACGCCGGGCGACAGCCTAAGCTCTCAGCAGTCGATATTGGAGTGCGAAGGCAGCTTCTCGTATGAACCCCTGGAACAGTTTCAGGGTGACGCATGGACCCGGGCCTTCTCGATCGCTTTCGTAACGATCTCGACGATCTGATCGAGCCCGGAGAGCGCATTGGCATTGCGGTCTCCGGCGGTCCGGACAGCCTTGCGCTCCTGCTCTTGGGCATGGCTTTGCGGCCAGGCGAGATTGAAGCCGCCACCGTTGATCACGGTCTCCGCGAGGAAAGTCGCGACGAAGCGTGCATGGTCGCGTCCATCTGCGAAAGGCTCGGCGTTCCTCACAGCGTTCTGACCGTGCGATGGGGCGAGAAGCCGGCGACGGCGATTCAGGAACGCGCCCGCCGTGAGCGGTACAGGCTGCTGGGCTACTGGGCAGAAGAGAGGGGCCTTAGCGCCCTTGCGACGGGGCACCATGCTGATGACCAGGCCGAAACCTTTCTCATGCGTCTAAACCGCGGGGCCGGCGTTCGGGGGCTCGCGGGCATGCGTCGACGCTCCTTTGCGCCGGGCACGGATGTCAGGCTGGTGCGGCCGCTTCTCAGCTGGCGCCGTTCGGAGCTGGAGAAGGTTTGCGCGGACGCCGGCGTTGCGCCGCTTGCCGACCCCAGCAACGAGGACAGCCGATTCGAGCGCGTGCGCATACGTCGCGCGATGAACGGCGCCGAGTGGCTTGACCCCGCCGCGATCGCGCGTTCGGCCTCCCACCTGGCCGATGCCGAGGGCGCACTCGAATGGGCCACTCGGCTCACGTGGAAGCAGGCGGTGCGTGAGAGAAGCGGAACTATCGGGTTTCTCGCGACGGAGGTTCCTGCCGAAATCACCCGCCGCATCGTCGCGCGCGCCGTGCGAAGGCTCGCGACAGAAGGCGACGACGACCTTCGCGGTCCCGAGCTCGATCGTCTTGTTGCTGTCCTGTCCGAAGGCGGCTCTGCCACGATCCGCGGCGTGCGTTGCGCGGGGGGCGACCTGTGGCATTTCTCGCCGGCACCCTCCCGCCGCCGATAAGCTCGTCGGCACGGTTCGAAGCGGGCGGGATTAGAGGCGGCGCCATTCGCTCGCGCGATAACGGTTGCCGACAATCAATCTCGATGTTCCGTACCGCAGATGATTACCGTCTGGCGGGGTCGCACCCATCGGCGCGCGGTCATTTGCCGTTCTTGTGGCCTGCCGCTGTCGATCCGCCAGACCGCTTCACCGCACCTTGCGGAGGAACGCCGTCAGTTTCGCGAAATAGGTCGGCTGGTCGTCGTACATCGCCATGTGCCCGCCGTTGGTGGCGGCAAGCTCCCCATGCGGTAGCTGCCTGGCCATCATCGCCATGTAGTTCGGATCCATGGTGTCGTACTTGCCGGAGATGACCAAAGTCGGCAGCTCGATGCGCTTCAGGTCATTGAAGCGATCCCAGTTCACCAGCCGACCGCTTGCCCCCATCTCGCTCGGGCCCTGCATTGTCACGTAGAATCTGCGGTTCATGTTCTCGGACGCGCGCAGCACCGGCTCGGGCCATTGCGCTGCCGGTCGCCGAAGGATGTGCAACTGGTACCAGTTGGGAACGAGCAGTCCCATGTACTGCGGCTGCTCGGTCTTCCCGCTTCGTTCCATAGCGAGGATCTGCTTCAACGCCGACTGGTTCATCTGCGGCTCCAGAACCTTCGTCGCGTAGGCGTTATAGGCCGGGATCGAAGCCATCATGTTGGATATGACCAGGCACTTCATCTGGTCCTGGTGCGCGAGCGTATATTCGATCGCCAGCAGGCCGCCCCAGCTATGCCCGAGGAGACAGAAGTTGCTCTTGTCGCCGCCGACCGCCCTGCGGACCTGGTCGACCTCGTCGACATAGCGCGAGAGCGTCCACAAATCGGGATCATCGGGCCTGTCGCTCTCGCCCGTCTCGAGCTGGTCGTAGTGATAATATTCTACACCCTCCGGTGGGAGGAAGCTGTCCATCACCTCCAGATAGGCATGGGACAGTCCTGGCCCGCCGGTGAGCAGTAATAGCTTGAGCCTCGGGTTGTTGCCGGTGCGTTTGATCCAGACCTGGTGCGGCCCCTTTGGCGTGGAAATGGTGATTTTGCGCGCGCCGCCGCTCCACGCATCGGCATGCGTCTTGTTATCGAAATAGGACGCAGGAGGCGCATGTCCCTGCGTCTCCCCGGAGGGCTGCGGGTATCGCGAGCAGGCGGAAGCTGAAGCCATGAGGACAGCAACGAGAAGAGGACGGCCCAAGGATTTTCTCCAGAAACTGCGGATGGATCGCATATGGCGGGACCGCTTTCCACCCAGCCGCGCCCAACCTCATAATCTGCCTTCACGAGCGGATTTCGGCTCTCTAGGTTCGCCCGCCGACTAGGAGGGATTCTGTACATGCGTGGATTGCGTTGGATGCTGGTCGCCGTGGCATTTGCGGCTGTTCCGAACATTGTCGTCGCCCAAGCCCCGGCAGCGGAGCCGGTCGCACCGGCAAATGCGGAAGATTCGCGCCTCACCGCATTCCTCGACGCGGAGTTCGCGCAGGACCTGAAGCTCCGCCCGCAGCTTGCTACGCGTCTCGGCATCAAGGAAGGCGAGGACCGGCTCGACGACATTAGCGACGCCGGCCAGCTCCAGCGCCTGGAAGCGCGCCGCGCGAGCGTAGCCCGGATGAAGGCGCAGTTCGACCGCTCCAAACTCTCGCCCGCCGGCCAGACCAACTACGACATTTGGGAGACGGAGCTGCAGCGCGCCGAGCTCCAGTACAAGTACCGCCGCTACGCGCCGCCCTTCTACTCATTTCTTTACTCCGTGCACTCGCAGCTCCCGGATTTCATGATCAACACGCACACGGTCAGCGACACCGGTGATATGCGCGCCTACAATGCGCGGCTGAAGGCGATCCCGGCCGTGCTCGACATGGCGATTGCGCAGAGCAAGCTGTCCGATGCCACCGGCATCCACGCGCCGAAGTTCGAGATTGAGCGAGTCATCAGCGGTAGCCGGACGCTGATTACCGGCGCACCGTTCGACGGCGGCAAAGACTCTCCGCTCTGGGCGGACGCGAAGGCGAAGATCGCCAAGCTCCAGTCCTCCGGCAAGGTCAGCGGGAATGAGGCCAAGACGCTCCTCGAAAATGCGCGCACGTCGATTCTCGGCGTCAGGCCCGCTTACAGCCGAGTCATCGCATGGGCGCAAAGCGAATTGCCGACTGCGCCAAGCGGCCGTGTCGGCGCCATCTCGCTTCCGGGCGGTGCGGAATATTATGCCGCCGCGCTCAAGCTCAACACGACGCTCGACCTCACCGCCGACCAGATCCACGATATCGGTATTAGCGAAGTAAAGCGGATCGAGGGCGAGCAGGACGCACTTGCGAGGCAGGCCGGCTTCAAGGACCGCGACGCATTCTATGCCGACCGTGAAAGGCGCTTTCCGCCCAAGCCATGGACCGACGTGCTTCGGGCGGATTACCTCAAGCAAGCCAACGATGCAGTCGCTCACAACCGCACCCTGCTTCCACAGCGCTTCTATAACTTGCCCCAATATCGCGCCGAGGTAGTTCGCGAGCCGTCATTCAGCGAAGTTGCAGGAGGCGCCGCCCACGCCTCTGGGCCGAGCCCCGATGGCACGCGCCCCGGCCGCGTATACGTCCACCTCCTCGGCAAGACCGAGGATCCCGCTGCGACCTACGACCTGATGTGCCATGAAGGTATTCCGGGTCACGTCATGGCTGGTGACATCCAGGTACGTCAGACCGGCACGCCCAAGTTCCGCAAGGCAGGCGGCTACGTCGCTTTCAACGAAGGCTGGGCACTCTATTCGGAGCTACTGTGCAAGGAGATGGGCGCCTATCCCGACGTCGCGGCCGATTTCATGCGCCTCGACGCTGAACTGTTCCGCGCCGCGCGCCTCGTTGTCGACACCGGCATTCATGCGAAGGGTTGGACAGAGGACCAGGCTGTCGATTACCTGATCAAGACGGGCCGACAGTCCCCCGACAGCGCGCGTTCGGAGATCCGCCGTTACATCACTCTCCCCGGCCAGGCGACCGGCTACAAGATCGGCATGCTGAAGATAATGGAACTGCGCC
>Ga0105248_10002720_pt1 | contig 19640 bp, 20 predicted proteins | sample KBSS34metaG_FD_81524 | JGI IMG/M metagenome (GOLD analysis project Ga0105248, IMG submission 81524) | Switchgrass rhizosphere microbial communities from Kellogg Biological Station, Michigan, USA - KBS S3-4 metaG | ecosystem: Host-associated > Plants > Roots > Rhizosphere > Soil | place...
ATCCGCTGCCGCTCGATCTGCGCGGCATGGGACCATCGCATGTGCTGTTCGATATCGTACCGAAGCCGGACGTCACCGCGCTGATGCAGGAGGCACGTTCGCGCGGCGTCGTGACGATCGGCGGCAAGCGCATGATCGAAGGGCAGGCGCGCGCAATTGCAAACTTTTTTGGGTATCAGGTGTGAGGGCTTCATGCCCTTCGTATCAACGGCTTTTTTACACAGGTGACAGCTATGAGCGTCGCATTGGAACGAGGCATGGCGATCCTCGAATTGCTATCGACGGACCGCAATGGCTGGCAATTGAGCCGTCTCTCGGATGAGCTGGATATACCCGTTAGCGCGACGCACCGGCTGCTCACGAGCCTGATTGAAATGGGCTACGTGCATCAGACGCGCGAAATGGGTCAGTACTGTCTGTCGCTCAAGGCGGTGTCGCTCGGCATTCGCTATGTATCGAAAAACGATCTGATCGATCTTGCCCGCCCGCTGATCGACGAGCTCGCGAGCGTGTCGGGCGAACTGTCGCGGCTCGGGCTCGTCGACGGTGAGAGACTGGTTTGGGTTTCGAAATCACTGGGTACACGCGTCGGTCTGCGCTATGACCCCGACAGTGGCATAGAAGCACCGATCTACTGCACGGCGTCAGGCATCGTATGGCTCGCCACGATGTCAGACGAGGAAGTGGCACAGCGCGTGAAGCGCGCAGGCTTCGCCCATGTCGACGAATACGGTGCGAACGCGCCGCGTACGTTCGAAGAAGTCCTGAAACATGTGCGTCGGGCGCGCACCCATGGATGGGCGATGGTGACCAATAGCTTCGAGGTCAACACCGCCGCGATGGCAGCGTTGATCTACGGCGAGAAGCAGGAGCCGTTGGGCGTTCTGACTATCGCTGGGCCTTCCTTCCGTCTGAGCACGAAGCGCATGCAGGAACTCGCGCCGATGCTGATGCGCGCTGCGGCGTCGTTGTCGGAGGTGAACTCGCGCGCGTTTGCGATGACGCCCGCGGGGATGCAAGGCCAGGTCACGTCGCCGTAAGAAGCGGCACGAATCATCGCTACAAAAGGAGACACGAGATGGGTGAAGAACAGGCGGCAGTCGGGCAAACCGAGCGCAACAGACTGCTCAAGCCAGGCTTGTACGGGCTGGACGATATCGAGGTCGGCGATTATTTCCTGACCTCCGGCGTGACGGTGACCGAAACACATGTCGTCAATTTTGCAGGCGTGTCGGGCGATCATTACGACATTCACGTCGACGATGTCGCGGCACAGGAAGTTGGGTTTCCCGGGCGCATTGCACATGGGCTGCTCGGACTGTCGCTTGCCGACGGCCTGAAAACGCGCTGCCCGGTGCTGCTGAAGGGGCTCGCCACGCTCGGCTGGAACTGGTCGTTTCGCGCGCCGCTGATGATCGGCGACCGCATTCACGTCGACATCGAGGTGGTCGCCAAGCGCCTCACAAAGAAGCGGCCGGACCGCGGCATCGTCACCATGCGTCTGAGCGTGCTGAACCAGCGCGGCGAAGTGGTGCAGGAAGGCGAGACGCAGATGATGATGCCCACTACCGTTGCCTGAACCCGCGATTATCCCGCCATCACGCGAGAGAGATTCATGCGCGACTTGTCGCAGCACCTGGAATATTTTGCGCTCAACACGGCCACCATCCGGCAGTGGCCGCTCGAGCGCGTCATCGATGCATGCGCACGGCGTGGAATTCGCGCCATCGCGCCCTGGCACGAAGATGTGGAAAAAGTCGGTCTGGCTCGCACAAAGCGTCTGCTGCGCGACGCCAATGTGGGCCTGGTCGGTTATTGCCGCGGCGGTCTGTTTCCGGTCTCGAGCGCGGCCGAGCGGGCGACGGTAAGCGAGCGCAACCGTCGGGTGCTCGATTACGCCCGTGAACTCGATGCCCCGTGTGTCGTGCTGGTCGTGGGTGGCCTGCCCGGCGCCTTGCAAGGAGCGCCCGCGAGCCGCGATCTGATCGACGCACGCGCGCAGGTGCGCGACGGGATCGCGAGCCTGCTCGACTACGCCAGAACGCTCGATATGCCGCTTGCGATCGAGCCTTTGCATCCGATGTATGCCGCAGATCGGGCATGCATCAATACGCTTGAACAGGCGCTCGATCTGTGCGATGAACTCGATCCCGAGGGCGACGGTGCGCTCGGCGTCGCGGTGGATTGCTATCACGTCTGGTGGGACCCGCGGCTCGATGAGCAGATTGCGCGCGCAGGGAAAAAGCGCCTGCTTGGGTTCCACGTCTGCGACTGGCTTGTACCGACGCGGGACATGCTCAACGACCGCGGCATGATGGGCGACGGCGTTATCGACATAGCGCGCATGCGCGGCGTAATTGAAGCAGCCGGCTTTTCGGGCTTCATCGAGGTGGAGATTTTTTCGAGCGCTGACTGGTGGCAGCGCGAAGGCGATGACGTGCTCGACACTTGTATCGCACGATACAAGACCGTTATCTAGGAACTACGGCTAACAGGCGGAAAAATGGGACTGCGTTGGGGCGTTCTTGGTGCGGCACGTATTGCAGACACGACGGTCATCCCGGCAATTCAGGCGAATTCCGGAAGTGAAGTGACCGCGATTGCAAGTCGCGACCCGGGAAGGGCGCACGAAATCGCTCACAGGCATGGCATAACACGCGTTGAACATACCTACGAAGACATCCTGAATAGTCCGGGTGTCGATGCAGTCTATATTCCGTTGGCGAATTCCGATCACTTTCGATGGACCCTGGCAGCGCTAGGTGCGCGAAAGCATGTCCTATGCGAAAAGCCGATAGCGATGGAAGCCGGCGAGGTAAAGCAACTGATCGCGATGCGCGACCGCACGGGGCTCGTCTGCGGGGAAGCGATGATGATTGGCCATCATCCACAGTGGACGCTCGTGACCGATGTACTGCAATCCGGGCGCATCGGGCAGTTGCTGCGCGTTGACGGATGCTTCACGTACTACCTCAGCGATCCTCAGTCGATAAGAAACCGTGCGGAACTGGGCGGCGGGGGAATGCGGGATATCGGCGTGTATCCGGTCGCCGCCACCAGGATTGCGACAGGGCTCGAGCCAAGCCGCATTCAGGCCACCGTTTCCACCGATGCGCGATCGGGCACGGATACGTATGCATCCGGCGTGGCATCCTTTGACGGATTCGACCTGCACTTCTTTTGCAGTACGTTAATGGCACGACGCCAGTCCATGGTTTTCCACGGGACGGATGGATGGATCGAGATGAGCGCGCCGTTTACATCGGCACGTTACCGGGAAGCGGAAGTCATTATCCGCTCCGGGAGCGACGCACACACAGACATTGAGCGTTTTGGAGAAACCACCATTCAGTATCAGCGAATGATTGCGGACTTCGAAACGGCAGTTTCCGACGGGGCCCCGCTTTCTTATCCTCTTGAGTCTTCGCTCAACAATCAGCGGATCATCGATAGCGCCCTGGCTGGGGGCGGCAGGCTTGACTGAATCGTGTCGTGACCGCTTTTCTCCGATGCCGAAGCCTCATGCGGCCGGTGTACCCGCAATAAATTCTCTAAACAACCGGTGCAGTTCAACGCTGCGTCGCTGAGTTGATAAACGGCAGCACAGGATCGATGGGCTCGATGACGAACCAGATCAAATAACTACGCTCTCGCTTATTGTGGCAGCCGACGGCTGCCACGTGGACACGTAGATCGCTAACCGACATAATCCGGTGCATCGAGCCCATAACGAGGGGCTTGCTCAATTCTGAGGGCTCCGTTATGCCGCCCCCGATCGGTCGCGAAGCGCCGCGTCAAATGTCTGTCTATATTTCGATCGCGCGTCTTGCCGCGGTCACCGTGGCAATAGGCGTCGGTGCGGGGCTGGCCGGTATGGCGCTCGTGCTGCTGCTGCATGCAGTTCAGCACCTCGCATACGGTTACAGCCTTGACGCCCTGATCGACACTCAAAGTTTCCTGCAAGGCGTGAGCGCGTCTCCATCGTGGCGGCGTGTCGCCGCGATGGCGCTGTGCGGTCTGGTGGCGGGGTTGGGCTGGTGGGCGCTGCGGCGCTATGGGCAGCCGCTTGTCAGCATCGAGAAGGCGCTGGCGTCCGACACACGGATGCCGGCGCGCACTACGATCGTGCATGTGCTGCTGCAGATCGTCACGGTGGCATTGGGTTCGCCGCTCGGGCGCGAAGTTGCGCCGCGCGAAGCCGGCGCGCTGGTCGGCGGAAGGCTTGCCCGTCTCGCCAGGCTTTCGCCGCGCGAGACCCGCCTGATGATCGCGTGTGGCGCCGGAGCGGGCCTCGCCGCCGTATACAACGTACCGTTGGGCGGCGCGGTGTTTGTGCTCGAAGTGCTGCTCGGATCATTCAATTTGTCGGCAGCGGCGCTTGCGCTGACAGCGTCGGTTCTCGGGGCCGTCGTCGCGCGTCTCGGGCTGGGCAACCACGCGACCTACGCGGTTCCGGTTTTCGCCGTCAGCCGCGGCCTGCTGCTGTTCGCCGTCGTAGCAGGGCCGGTGATCGGCGTGTGCGCATACGGTTTCAAGCGGCTCACCGATAAGGCCAAGGCCGCCGCGCCGCACGAAGGCTGGCAACTGATAGCGCTCAGCGTACTCAACTTCACCGCGATTGGTTTGCTGGCGGTTCGCTTTCCGCAACTGCTCGGCAACGGCAAGAGTGCAGTGCAACTTGGCCTTGGCGATGACTTGACGGTGGGTCTTGCCGCGTCGCTACTCGTGCTGCGAGTCGTGATCACGACCAGCAGCCTGCGGGTCGGTGCGTACGGCGGGTTGCTGACACCGGGGCTCGCGGTGGGCGCGCTGCTCGGCGTGGTGCTCAGTGGTGCGGCGAGCCTCGTTGGTGCGACTGCTCCAAGCGGTGTTTTCGCGCTGATCGGCTCAGCCGCGTTTCTGGCCGCGTCGATGAACATGCCGTTGACGGCGATTGTGCTGATCGCGGAATTCACGCGTGTCGTGCACCCGATGCTTGTGCCAGTCGCGCTGGCGGTGGGCGGCGCGATGATCGCCAGCCGTGTTTGCGCGAAGTTCACGCGATAATCATTTTTGCGGGAGAACTAAAGCCGGTACGACAGCAACTGTCGGGACTGGCTAATTCATGGATATAACTTTGGTTTCGCATCGACTACCTGCATGTATAGGCCGTTAAATTTATAAAGCAGGCTATGCTGGCTAAGGAGCTTCAGCAATTTAATTTCCAATGCTTTTTACCTGCGCAATCATGACTCAGCCTATTGCGGCCGCATTGCCCCCGGTACTCGCTCGGCGTATTGCCAACTTCGATTTCGTTCAGGTTTGCGAGTTGGAGCTGTCGTGATGGCACACGTACTCTTGATGGCGTTGGCGCCCGTTTTTTTTGTCATGGCGCTGGGCTACGCGGCCGGACGTTGGCGCGCGCTCGACAATCACCATGTGAGTGGGCTTAACTCACTGGTGATGAATTTCGCGGTGCCGGCGTCCTTGTTCGCGGCGACTGCGTCAGCGCCCCGCAGTGAAATGCTCGCACAAGCGCCGCTGATCGGAATCCTTGCTGCGGACATGCTGATTGTCTACGTGCTCTGGTACCTGTGCCTGACGCGGTTTGCGCGGGCCTCCAAGGCGGAGGCTTCGCTACAGGCGCTGACGGTCGCTTTTCCGAATTTGGCGGGCGTCGGACTGCCGATTGTATCGGCGCTCCTCGGCCCATCGCACACGGTGCCCGTCGCGGTCGGGCTCGCGACCGGTTCGATTTTGCTGAGCCCGCTCACGCTGATCTTGCTCGAACTATCCAGTGGCAAGGAAAACCAGGAGGGCGGCGTCTCGACCGCGCGTATCGGGCTTGCGATATGGCACGCGTTGACGAAGCCGGTTGTTCTGGCACCCGTGTTGGGGATTTTGCTGTCGTTGTTCGGGCTGAATCTTGATTCAGTCGTTGTAGCGTCTCTCAATCTGATAGGGCAGGCGGCGGGCGGAGTGGCGTTGTTCCTGACGGGTTTGATCCTGTCGGCGCAACCGTTCCGGCCGGACTGGAAGGTCTTCGGTGCAACCTGGGCATCCGATGTGATAAGGCCGCTGTTGGCGGGCGCGCTCGTTTACCTGTTCCCTGTTCCGTTAGAAGTTGGTCGAGTGGCGATTCTGCTGGCAGCCGTGCCATCGGGCTTCTTCGGCATCCTCTTCGCCGAGAGCTATCAGATACGCTCTCCGGAGATCGGGTCGATGGTGATCGCCAGTACGCTGTTCAGCAGTTTGAGTTTGGCAATCACCATCGCAAAGTTCTTTCCCTAAGCGACGCACCCGAATTTCCGTCTTCATCTTAAGGAACCGCAATGCCACATACCTTCAAAGCCGCATGGATTAGCGTGACCTGTCTTGCACTCGCCGCGTGCGCCACACCGCAGGAAAAGGCGAATGAAAAAGACGATTTGCTGGCCGCTGCCGGATTCACCATCCTCCCGGCGAATACGCCGCAACGCCGCGCGGAACTGCAGACATTGCCGCCTAACAAGGTTGTCCAGCGCACGCACGGCGATCGCATCGTTTTCCTTTACGCTGATCCTTATGCCTGTGGGTGTCTGTACATCGGCGACCAGAAAGCATGGGATACGTACCGTCGCCAGCAGTTTCAGCAAAACCTCGCCCGTGAACAGGCGATGACAGCTCAATTGAATGAGGACGCTGCCTGGGATTGGGGCCCATGGGGCGCTTGGGGCCCGGGTTGGTGAGCATAGCCGCAACCGGCACGCTGCTGCGAGCAGCGCCCTCTAAGGGTTCTGCTCGCGGGTAGCGCTCATTGTCCCACCGAGCCCAACCACCGCCTGACGCCGTCGAGCGAGCGGAACTCCTCGAGGCTTCGTGCCGGAAACCGAGGGTAGGTTGCGGCTGCGATATCGCTGAGCGCGCGGCCAGGGCCCAGTTCGAGAAACGCGGTCGCGCCATCTTCCAGGCATGCCGCCATACACGCATCCCAGCGAACGGGTTCGGCGATCTGCCGGGCAAGCTTGCCGATGCCGGCCTTGGCGTCGATCATCGGTGCGCCGTCAATGCCTGAAAATAATCGCATGCGTGGAAAGCCTGCTTGCCGGATGGCGACCTTTCCAGCGAGTTCGCCAAACGCCACGGCTGCGCGCGCAAGCGATGGCGTATGCGACGCCACATTGACGGGCAATGCCGTCACCCTCGACGCTCCTGCGGCCCTCGCTGCGACCGCAATGGCGTCCAGCTTGTCGCGCTGTCCCCCGATCACATACGCGTTGCCCGGATTGAAGATGGCAATGGCGGCATCGCCATCTGCACATAAGCGTTCGATCACGGCACGGTCAAGGCCGCGAACGAACAGCATCGTCCCGTCACCCGTGCTGAACTGATTCATCAACTCGGCGCGTGACGCAATCAGGGTAAGGAGTTCGACCGGTTCGACCAGTCCGACGACACCCCACGCAGCGACCTCCCCGACGCTATAGCCCGCCACGCAGCACTCAGGTGGAAGGGCATCCTTGAGCGCCGCGGCAGCCGCCAGCGCCTGCAACGTGCAGAGAATCTGCGCGGTCCGATTGGCGCTTAGCATTGCAGCATCGGCCTGCCCGAGCCACACGTCGACGGGGGCGCCCAGCAGGATTGCAGCCTGCTCGAACAGGTGCGGCGCCGCTTCGCCGGTCAGGTGAAACATGCCGGAATGCTGCGCACCCTGGCCGGAGCACAAGATAGCGAGTTTCATCAGACATCCATAGCATCGTATCCGTCGACGAACAGGCTCATCGAGAGCAGATCGGCGGAACCGCCAGGGCTAATGTTTCGGGCGACGAAGCGGGTGTGAACTGCGTGCGCTTTGCGCTGCCACTCGTGCTGCGTGACGCTACCTGTGCCGAGAAAATCGCGCGCTTCCTGCTGCGCATAGCGCAGCCCCTCGATACCGCGGCGGTAGAGCACATTCGTGTCTTCGAGCCGTGCGATCAGCGCAAAGCAGGCATGCACGCGTGCTGTCTCAGGTTCGTCGGTCATGCCGCGGGTGGCGTGCCTCAAGGCCGGAAGGCCGACCCCGTAGACGCCGGGAAAACCGTGAGCCGCTTCGACGCGCGCCCCGCCCGCGCCATATCGCCTGGCTACCGCGGCACCGTGGCTGACGGACAGCCTCGCACCCGTGAGAATCTCAGATCCCCAGTTGCGCGCAACGATATGGCCTAACGTATCCTGCTCATCGGTCAGTTTCGCGGCGCGTGCGCCCGCCGCGGCGCACAGCAGCCCCAGCCCGAAGATCGCGCCGCGGTGCGTGTTGACGCCGCGAGTCGCAACCAGCATCGAGCGTTCTGCGCGAAGTCCGATGTGGCGAAGCTCCGGCATTCCGGCGTTCCGGGCCCCTGCGTCGGCCAGTTCCGCAAAAAACGGCTGCAGCGCGTTCGCGCTGGCGCGGAACATCGCTGCGTCCATGTCTGCATGACTGCCGCTATCGATGTGGCTGACGAGCCCCGGCTTTGGCCAGGTGTCGACCTCGGCAAGCAGGCAGGCTGTCGCGAACGCTGCGACATCCGCAGCGAACCGGCTCCCGATCTGCGGCGCCCACGCGACGCAGTCAGCAGGATGATTCATGTCGATGCTCCAGGAGTTCGTCGCGCGAGACGAGCGCGACGCCGCTTGCCGTCTTGAGCGCCAGCATGGTCGAACCTGCATGCAGCTCTCGCCAGTTCACACCGGCGCCGTCGCTGCGTATGAGTTCGCAGTCGAGCCGTACCGGAGCAGCCGACTCGATCTGCGCGAGGGCGCCTGGCAGCTCGTGCATCCGTCCGGCTTCCGGCCACGTCAGTAACACATCAAGGTCGGAGCGCGGACCAAGATAAGTCAGACCCGTCAGATATTGCCAGCCCAGGCTGCCGAATACTCTTGCCCGAATGCCGTAGCGTGCGGCCGTCTGATGCAACTGCTGCAAGCACGGATGCCATGTGTGAGGCGCCACGTTCAGCACGTCCAGCACATCCGGGAAATCTGCAGTGGCCGTAATATCGCAGTGTTCCAAGGCGACGGCGATTCTCTGTTTGCCAGCCATTGGCGGCAACGGCAACGCAAGCGGGACCGTGTCGCCGGACTCCATCGGATGACGCCGGCGCACCACGAAGGGCCAGCCCTGATCGGCCCAGCGTAATGCAAGCGGTTGAGCTGCGACATCCGGCCGTTTCGACAGATGGTCGCGCCATGCGCCAGGGTTCACGTACACAAGGGTGTGGCGCAGCAACATGGCGCTACAGCGCCTCAGTAGCAAGTTGATAGACGCGCGCACTGATATCCGCGGCCTTGAGGCGACCTCGACGCTGAAGCCCCAACTGGTCGCGTATATCGCCGTTGTGCGCGGCCTGCGCCGCGATCGCGCTTTCCAGTTGTCCGGCAAGCGGGATGGCCGGGTCCCAGATTTCATGCACCGCACCGGTTTGCGCGAGATTTTCCAGACCTGGCGCAAATACCGGGTTGGATTTCGCTTTCAACTCGAGGACTTCCATCGGCAACTTGGTGACGCGTGCAATCGACGGCAGGTCCATCACTTCGGGGTGCGCGCCGGGCAGGGCGGCGAGCGTGCGCGCAGCCAGCGCAGTGGCAAGAAACGCACCTGCCGCCGTGTTTCCGTACAACACCCCGACGGTCGGGTGACCGCACGAATCCGCGTAAATGAGGCATTTCGCCAGATGGGCGAGAAACTCGTTCAAGCCGAGCAACTCATCCCGTTTGCTCATACGCTGGCTGCTGCTGTCGACGAGAACCACAATCGGTTCGCGCTCCCTGCGGGCAACGACATCGAGTACATGGTGCGACAGCGTCACAGCATCGTCGACGCCGAGCGCAACACCGTTGGTGACGCCGATCACCTGGATCGATCCGCCGGTTGCACGGGTCGCACAACCATAAACAAGCCCGTTCGCCAGGTTCAGGCGATGCCCCTGCGGAAATAGCGATTGCAGAATTTCAGCTAGCGTCATCACGTGTCTCCCTGATTGGATCGCCGAGTGCCATGAAGCTGGAGTAATCCAGTTCGGGAAGCGCCGAAGGCGTCGCTACGCCCATCGAGCGCCAGATGTCGAGTGCATCCTCGCACTTGCCAAACCGTTCGATGCGACGCTCGAGGCGCGACTGCTCCGCCTGCAACACCTCTAGCCCGGTCGAAGAGTGAGTGCCGAGCAGATCGAGCGCTGCGGCACGAAAATGCTCGATCGAGTCGTCGACAAAGCGGTCTGCTCCGCCGCTCAGCCACCGGTGTTTTCCGCCCATCGTGCGCCAGATCAACGCCCTGTCGCGAGAATCGAACTCCTCGATACCGCGATTGGTTTCGATCACCTCGGGACCGGATACGCCGATGCGTCCCTGCTCCGATACGGCGAGCGCCGAGCAGCACGCAGCAATCAGGCCGCCGCCGCCAAAGCATCCGGCGCGTCCGCCGATCAGTCCGATCACCGGCACACCGGCGAGCCGCGCCTGATAAACCGCGCGCATGATTTCGGCGATGGCCAGTTCGCCGGCGTTCGCTTCCTGTAGCCGGACACCGCCTGTGTCGAACAGGATCAGAACCGGGATGGATCGGGTTTCACGCGAGGCTCGCAGCAGGCCGGTCAGCTTCGCGCCGTGCACCTCGCCGAACGCGCCGCCCATGAACCTGCCCTCCTGTGCCGCGACGAAAACCGGCTTGCCGTCGAGCTGTCCCCGGCCGACGATCATGCCGTCGTCGAATTGCTCGGGAAGATCGAACATGGCCAGATGAGGGCTGGTCTCGCGCTGCTCGGGGCCGAGAAACTCGTTGAAGCTGCCGGTATCGAGCAGTCCGTCGATGCGTTGTCGCGCACTCGATTCGTACCATGTCACCGCTGCACCGGCCGGCTGCGCGTGCCCGTCATTCTGTGAAATCGGATTCATCAGGCATCCTCCGCAATCGATGCGACGGCTTGAGCAAGTCGCAGTGAAACCATATCGGGGCGTGCGCCGCCGTCGTTGATCGACATCCTGAGCCCACCTGCGGACGTGCGCTCGATGAAGTCGCCGACCACCGCTTCCCATACATCTCCGAAGCCGCTAACGGCGGTATTGACGACAACCTCACAATCTTTGTCCGCCAGCACGCGCTCGACGAGCACCTCCAGATTGCCCGAGGCGACGACGCCGACGATCGCAAGCAGCCGCGTGCCGGTTGCGCGTTTGTCTACGGCGTAGTGGTATGTCATGTGTTCCATGGTCGATCTCCTACCAGTTCCGGAAGCGTGAGGGTGGCTGATACAGGCCGCCCGACCAGCGGGCCAGATCTCTGATGGAGCGCGCGGCGAGCATGCGACGGTCGGCGTCGAGCGCGGCAATTCCAAGGTCTTCCGGCCGCTGGATAATGCCGCGGCTGCGCAGTTCGGCGACCATCTTCCGGTCTTTCCTGCGACCTACGTCGGTATAGCCGGCGACTCCGCGAATCGCCTGCTCGCGTTCATCCTGGGTACGGCAGAGCAGCAGATTGGCAATGCCTTCCTCGGTGACGATGTGGGTCACGTCGTCGCCATAGATCATCACGGGGGCCAGCGGCAGTTTCAGCTTCTCCGCTAGCTGCAGCGCATCGAGTTTCTCGACGAACAAAGGCAGGTTCTTGTCGCCGAAGGTCTCTCCGATCTGTACGACAAGCTTGCGCCCGCGGCGCAGCATGGGTGAGCTATCCGTGTCTGCTTCGCTGCCGGCCTGGAGCCACGGGCCGCTCGGGTGCCGGCGGCCGCGGGCGTCGGAGCCCATGTTGGGCGCGCCGCCGAATCCGGCTACCCGGTTTGCCGTCACCGTCGATGAGTTTCCGTTCAGGTCGATCTGCAGGGTCGAACCAATGAACATGTCGCACGCATAGAGGCCGGCGGTTTGACAAAAGGCCCGGTTGGACCGTAATGAGCCGTCGGAGCCCGTGAAGAATATATCCGGACGTGCGCGGATGTAGTCATCCATGCCGACTTCGGAGCCAAAGCTGTGAATCTGCTTGACCCACCCTGACTCGATTGCCGGAATCAGCGTGGGATGCGGATTCAGCGCCCAATGCGTCGCGATCCGGTGCTTGAGGCCGAGGCGTTCGCCGAACGTCGGCAGCAGGAGTTCGATCGCCGCGGTGCTGAAGCCAATTCCATGATTGAGCCGCGTGATGCCATATCGCGCGTAAATGCCTTTGATCGCCAGCATCGCAGTCAGGATCTGCGATTCGGTAATGGCGGCAGGATCTCGCGTGAAAAGCGGCTCGACGTAAAAGGGTCGTTGCGCGTCGACCACGAAATCCACCTGATCGCCCGGTATGTCGATGCGTGGCAGGTGGTCGACGATGCTGTCCACCTGGGCCACGACAACGCCGTTCTTGAAAGCGGTGGCCTCGACGACGGTCGGCGTGTCTTCAGTGTTTGCCCCCGTATACAGATTGCCGTCGCGGTCCGCGGAAACCGCCACGATCAGCGCGACATTGGGAGTCAGGTCGATGAAATAGCGCGCAAAAAGCTCGAGATACGTATGAATCGCGCCTAGCGTAATTTTCCCGGCTGACAGCATTTGCGCTATTCGCTGAGCCTGGGGCCCGGAGTAAGCGAAGTCGAGATGGCTTGCGATGCCGCGGTCGAACACGTCCAGATGTTCCGGAAGCACCACGCCGGACTGCACCATATGCAAACCGTGCAGGACCTGGTTGTCTGCTGCTGCGAGTGCCTTGGCCAGCAGGTCGGCTTGTTTCTGGTTATCGCCTTCAAGACAAACGCGATCACCAGGCCGGATCACTGCCTGTAGCAGGCGGGTCGTGTCAGCGGCGGCGACGACCTTGCCGTGGGCATGCGCGGCAGCGGCTTCAATTCTCGAAGCCTTGTTAGAACGGTTGGCGTCCCAGTTTGACATAGTCGTTCCCAACGAAAGAGCATGTAGAAACAGGCATTTCGAATGGCGCACGCTTTCCAGAGGCCGCCACTCGCGTGACAAAACTATAGCGCCGATGCTCACACGGATGTCGGTAACTTATAGGATCGGAACTCATACGTCAGTGGGTGCTGTGTCATACGCGCGGATAGGTCTGCCGTGCTGCGCCAGGCCCGTCTCCACCGTACTACGCGTTCGTGCAGAGCGAGTCCGCGTACGACCTTATCTGACTCGTATAGCTACACGAAGGTATTGATGCCGCTGATCGACCATCGAGTCGCCGCGCTCTTTCGTATCTCTTTACGCTCGTTGTCCGTCTAATTAAATTTCATGCGATGCCGCACCACCGCGCGAAGCCACAGGTTGATTTGCGCGACTTTTCCGTAACCATTAATGCCAGAGAAAGGGGACCGCCATGAAGTTTTCGATCGCTGCAGCGTCGGTACTGGCTTTGAGCGCCAGCTTTTACGGGATTAGCGCGGCGCATGCCGCCGCTCCCTCAGACGAGGCCGGACAGGCCTCGAAATCGGTGAAAAACATCGTGCTGGTGCACGGCGCGTGGGTCGACGGGTCAGGTTGGAAGCCGGTCTACGAGATCCTGACGAGGGACGGCTATCACGTGACCCTGGTACAGGAGCCGCTGACCTCACTTGAAAACGATGTTGCGGCTACCCGCCGTGTGCTCGATCTGCAGGATGGCCCGACGATTCTGGTGGGACACAGCTACGGCGGCTCGATTATCACGGAAGCGGGCACGGATCCACACGTGGTCGGTCTCGTGTACGTTGCGGCGCATGCTCCGAACGTGGGAGAAGACGAGGGTGAGCTCGGTAAGGGTAAGCCCAGTTTTACGGCGCTACAGCCTGGCGCGATCAAGAAAACGCCGGACGGCTATACGTACCTGGATCGGGCCGACTTCCCGAAAGACTTCGCCGCCGATCTCCCGCCAGGGCAGGCGAGATTCGAGGCGCAGGCGCAGATGCTGACCGCCGCCAGCGTGTTCAACACGCCGCTAACGGCCGCCGCATGGACGACCAAGCCGAGCTGGGGCATCGTTGCCGGCGACGACAAGATCATCAATCCGGATCTGGAGCGCTGGTATTACGCGCGCGCGCATAGCCATACAACCGTGATTCCGGGCGCCAGCCACTCGGTGTACGAGTCACGGCCGAAGGAAGTAGCGGCTGTCATCGAAGATGCCGCAAAGCATGCCCTGCGGTAGCCATTGACGGGGGCACGCCGGGCAAAGGCTGCCCATTCGTCGGACCGGGCGCGCTGCATCGCGCCCGGCTTTTTTGTTCGATTTGCGTCGCGGGCAAGGCGTGGGTGAGCTGACAAGCACGATCGTGCCGGGCATCGGAAACGTTTTATCTGATCAAACCCGCGGCCGGTGTGCATCCGATTGCACGGACTCACCCACTGTGAGCTGTGCGCGCGCTTTCATGCGGTACAGCTAGCGCCGCGCACTGTCGCACCGTTCAGAACCCGCTCAACCTCGCCACGCGTAGGTATCGGCGCGACCGCTCCAAATCCAAGCGTGGAAAGCGCCGCAGCAACATTCGCATAACGCGCGGCAGAAAACGGATCGTCTGCTGCCAGAAGGCGCGCAACGAACGCTCCGCCAAAGCAGTCGCCTGCGCCGGTCGCGTCGACCGCGCTAACCTGATGGGCTGGCACCCACCGCCGCTCCTCGGGAGTCGCGACATAACACCCTTCGCGTCCGAGCTTGAGCGCGACGACGCGTGGCCCACGCTCGAGCAGGAAGTCGACGATAGCGTCGCGTGTGGAAAGCCCCGTCAGCGCAGTGACATCGTCCCAGCTCGGCAGGCAAATATCGGTCTGTCGAATGACTTCAAGCATGGTCGCGCGTGCGCGGGCCAGCGGCCAGAGGTTGAGCCGCAGATTCGTGTCGAACGAAATGCGCACGCCGTGTTCGCGTGCATGCGTTATCGCGCTGAATGCTGCATCGCAGGCCGCTGTTCCGATCGCCAGACTTACGCCGGACAGGTGCAATACCGATGCGGACGCGATTCTATCCAGAGGAAGGTCGACTGCAGCGTACCGGCTTGCGGCGGATCCGGCGCGCAGATAGTCGAACTGATGGCCGCCCGGTGTCTGCGACACGAAATAGACGCCGGTCGGCGCCGACGGGTCGATTCGAACCGCAGAAGTATCGACGTTTTCCTGCTGCCAGAGTGCGAGAAGCAGGCGCCCGAATCGGTCGCCACCCACTGCGGAGACAAAACCGCTCGTCGCTCCCTGACGGGCTGCGGCGATACAGAAATTCGACGTGTCGCCGCCGAATCCCTGCAGATAGTCTGTACTCCCCGAAGAACGCTCGCTGAATTCGATCATCGCTTCGCCAAACGCGAGGATATCGACCGGCTGTTTCTGTCCTGCATCCATCATGTGTCGAGCCATCCGTGAAGAACGATGACGTCCTGATCTTTCATGTTGCCGACGCTCCGTTGCCGGCCAATGGCAGATCGTGTGCGGCCAGTAGCTTGCGCAAGTGCGGCTGCGCCACCAGCAAGGACAGCGAGCCGGCCAGCTCGACGAGCGGCAGTATCCGGCGTTTGACCTTCTCGCGATGATTGGCGGCAATATCCGAAATGCGGTGAGCGAGGAAGGGATTCAGGAAGCGCTCCCGAACGCTGTCGATGTACGTAAGAGCCTCGTTTTGCAGACCCATTGTGCTGAAAACGGGCAACACCTCGTCGTGCCACACCGCCTCGAGCTCGCCGCGTACGCGAGGGTCGCTCATCGCCTCCAGCACGGTTTCTTCCGAAGAGCGCTGTTCGCCGATCCACTGGTCGGCAAGCCACGTATGACCGAGATTGAGAAAAAACAGCTTGAGCTGCGCGTAGCGGCGCAGATCGTCGGTCAACACGATCTGCTCGTGGGTACACGGGAGTTCCATACCCGCACGCCGCTCGATCGCCCACAGCGCATAGGGCTCCGCTACCGCGCCTACTGGATGGATGGGCTCGGACACGATACGGTCGACGAGCGAGTTGACCCACACGCAATCCTCCCGCAGGTAACGGAGGAAGGGCTCGGGCATCGACCATTGCTGCGCGATATCAAGCACGATATCGCGTAACGTATCGCCGTTTCGGTCGACGAGTTCGCACGGGTAGATCGACACGCCGTGCTGCGGGCGAGCGCGCCACCGAGCATTAAGCAACACCAGCAGTTTCGCGGGGTAGCTGCGCGGCACGAGCGCGTCGTTGGCGAGCAGGCTGGCCGAATCGCGGTCATCGAGCTGATAACCGGCATCGGCGGTGTTCGATACGATCACGCGTACCTCTTCGACCACCGCGCGGCGGATGGCGGCCCAGTCGGTATCGGCGACCCACGCATTGCGTACCGCGCCGCACTCGACCACCCGGTCCACTACGCCGCCATCTTCGCGACCTCGTATGTGTACGGGGTAACAATCTGCTTCGGCTAGCGCCGCGATCCGCGCGCGGCTCGACGGGCTTGCCGTAGTTTGCACGACGCTGATGCCCCCCATTGCGTTGCCGCGCTCAAGCGCCTCGGAGACAAAGAGTGCGACATGCGCGAGAAGGAACCGGCTGGTGCCGAACTGGAGTATCGGTGTGCTCATGGTGCAATCCTGATTCTCTGGCGGCCGACCTTAGCATTCGACCAATGCTTTCACGACCGTTTGTCCCGGCTCCAGTAGGCGAGGGAAGGCGTCCGGCACGTCGGCCAGCCGCATGCGGTGAGTGTTCAGTGCCTGGTCTGGAATCCGGCCGCTGCGCATCGCGTCGAGCACTGTTTCGAAATCGGCGGCGGTTGCGTTGCGGCTCGCCAGCAAGGTCGTCTCGCGCTTGTGGAATTCGGGATCCGAAAAGCTGACCTGGCCGGGCACGATCGAGATCAGCGTGTATTTTCCGCCATGCGCGACGAAGCCGAAGCCGCGGTTCATCGCGTCGACGTTGCCGGTCGCGTCGAATACGACATCGAAGAATTCGCCGTTGGTCAGCGACGAGAGTTGCGCGGTGTCGTCCGGACCGACCGGCACCACGGCGTCCACATCGAGTTGCGAACTGCAGAACGCGAGCCGGTCAGCGCGCGTATCGAGACACACGACGTTGCCGCCGCGCAGTTTCGCGAAGATCATCGCCGCCATGCCGATCGGACCTGCGCCGACGACCAGCACCCGTTGCCCGGCCTGCACGTCGGCACGCCGTACCGCATGAGCGCCGATCGCGAGGAATTCGAGCATGGCGGCCTGGTCTAGCGACACGCCTTCGGCCTTGTGCACGAACTGCGCCGGCACGCTCAGATACTCGGCCATGGCGCCGTCGCGGTGCACGCCGAGCACCTTGATGTTCACGCAGCAGTTGGTCTTGCCCTGGCGGCACGCGACGCATTTCCCGCAGGAAAGATAGGGCATCACATAAACGCCGTCGCCAACCGCGAGTGCTGAATCGCTATCCGCTTCGACCACGATGGCTGACAACTCGTGGCCCATGACGCGCGGATATTCGAGGTATGGCTGGTTGCCGGTGAAAATATGGAGATCGGTGCCGCAGATGCCGACACGGCTGACGCGCAACAATACTTCTCCAGCCTTGCGCACAGGTACGTCGGATTGCTGCGCGCGCAGCACGCCGGGGGATTCGCAAACTACGCTAAGCATGTTGATTTCCTTTTGAACGGTTCAATCAGTTCTGGCCTTCGGGGAGTGGTACCGGCTCGTCTATCAGTTGTTCGCGGCGCAGCGCGGCCCAGAAGTCCGGCGGTATCGGCTGCTCCAGCCACGCGATATTTTCCTGCAGCTGCGATACATCGCGCGCACCGGTGACGCACGACACGACCGCCGGATGCGCGAACGGAAATTGCAGCGCAGCGGCGGGCAGCGGCACCTCGAAGCGCCTGCATACCGCCGACAATCGATCAACCTTTTCGATGACTTCGGCAGGCGCATCCGAGTAATTGAATTTGCCGTTACCGGCCAGCACGCCGGAGTTGAATACGCCACCGACGACAATCGCCGTTTGCATGCGCGAGCACCTGTCGAGCAGCGGTCCCAGCGCAGTCTGTTCCAGCAGCGTGTAGCGGCCCGCAAGCAGGATCGCATCGAGCGCTACCTCATTCAACGCATCGACGGCAACTTCCCACTCGTTGACCCCAAGGCCGATCCCGCCTATCTCGCCGCTCGAACGCAGCGCGAGCAGCGCGCGAAAGCCACCGCCGCCGGTCAGTTGCGTCCAGTAGTGCGCGTGGCGCACGCCGTGCGTCATGCGGCCGATGTCGTGAACGTAAAGCACGTCGATTTGCGCGAGCCCGAGGCGTTGCTGACTGTCCTCATACGATCGCATGATGCCGTCGTAGGTGTAGTCGTATTCCGGACGGAACGGCAGCGGCTCGGCCCAGTTGTCGTCGCCTGGCTTGACGCCACGGTCGGCGCGCATCAGTCGGCCAACTTTCGTGCTCAGCGTGAATGCGCTGCGCTCGCGCGCGCTGAGCGCGTGCCCGACGCGCCGCTCGGAAAGCGTATAGCCGTAGTAAGGCGCCGTATCGAAGTAACGCAGCCCGGCCGACCACGCGGCATCGGCAAGCGCAGCGGCGTCGGTGGCGGCCATCGGCTCGTAGAGCCCGCCGAACTGCGAACAGCCAAGGCCGAGCGCAGTCATCGACAGGCCGCTGCGCGGCAGGGTGCGTGTATCGCTTGCCTTCATGAAGGTGCAGGGCGCCTTAAGGGTTGTCGTCAGTAGAGAACGTTCTTCGCTTCCTGCGAATCGAGGTTCTGTTTGTCGACCATCACGACGCCCGTGTCGACCTGCTTCTGCGCGGGCTTGTGCTCGATGACGCCGACTACCGTCTCGATGCCCTTGTGTCCCATCTGCCACGAGCCTTGCACGGCGATCGCCTGCACCGTGCCGTCGCGCACGAACCCTTGCAGATCCTCGTTGCCGTCAAAGCCGATCGCGACGATCTTGCCCGCCTTGCCGGTCTGCTTGAGCGCGCGGCCCACGCCGACGGCGGTCGGTTCGTTCGCGCCGAAGATGCCCTTCAGGTCGGGATTGGCGGACAGCACGTCAGTGGTCTGGTTCAAGGCCATGGCCATCTGCGACTGCGAATAGTACGGTCCGACGACTTGCAGCTTCGAGTGGTTGGCGATGTATTTGCGGAATCCGCCAACGCGGCTCACCTCCGACCCGGCGCCTGGCACGTATGACATGATCGCGATCTTGCCGGTCTGTCCGACGCGATCGATCAGGGCTTTCGCGCACAACTCGCCGGCCTTTTCGTTGTCGGTCGACAGGAACGACTGGTAGTACCCCTTGCCCGAATCCGCAATGGCCGAATCGATCAGCACGACCGGGATATGCGCGTTCCACGCCTGCTTGATTGCGGGAACCAGGGCGTCCGGATCGGACGGAGCGAGCACGATGCCCGCGACATGCCGGTTCACCGCGTTCACGACCATGTTGACCTCATCGGTGATATCCGATTCGGCAGCAGGGCCCTGAAACGTCATCGTGTAGCCCTTCTCTTTTTCGAGCGCTGCGTTTGCGCCTTTCTGCACGTTCTGCCAGTAGTTCGAATTGACCGTCTTGACGATCACGGCGATCTCGCCGCCCGCTGCGTAGGCGCCGCTGCTCAACGCCGCACAAAGTAACGCGGACACTGCCAGTAAGGGGAATTTGTTCATGTCTCGCTCCTGTCTGTGGTGGTTAGACTTCTTCTGACTGCACTAACGCTTGTGTTTACCGCTTGCGATTGCGAAGCTGATCGATCCAGACGGTGCCGAGAATCACCAC
>Ga0105248_10002722_pt1 | contig 19638 bp, 37 predicted proteins | sample KBSS34metaG_FD_81524 | JGI IMG/M metagenome (GOLD analysis project Ga0105248, IMG submission 81524) | Switchgrass rhizosphere microbial communities from Kellogg Biological Station, Michigan, USA - KBS S3-4 metaG | ecosystem: Host-associated > Plants > Roots > Rhizosphere > Soil | place...
AGGACATCGTCTTCCAGCGGTTCCGTGGTCCGTTGCTGGTGCAGATCGACAACAACTCGACGGACTTCAATGCGATTTCCGCATGGAATTTCTGTGCGGCGGATAGCCGAGACAACGAAGCGCTCAAGGAACTGCTGGCTCGCCGGAAGTCGAACCAGTTGGAGTCGCACAAGGGTCTGCGGACGGAGGTTGCGGCGTGGCTCCGCGCTAATGCGACCGACTATGATCTCTTCGAAGCGACTCGTTCCAGCGACCTGTATGACGAGGTGTATATTCGGAACTCTACGGAGGCCATTCACTTCAAGATGAAATGGCACAAAGAAGAGCCCGAAGAAGTGGAAGAAGATATCCCGTTCTAGACCCATTTTCGTTGACGAAACTCGAAAATGTGAGACATTAGGTCTAACGAAACGCGGAGGCACACACGCATGATCGGTCCCCAGATTGCTCGCCCCATCGGCCGCGCTGACATGGAGTTCTACGAGAGCGCCATCGTGCTCCGTATGGCTCTCCTGCTGTCTGGCCGGAACATCGAGCAGTGGGACACCCTCAGCCACCGCGCCAAGAACCGCTGGCTGAACAAGGCCGTTGATGCGTCTTGCGCTCTCTTCAGCGACGCCAACGTGGTGGCCCGTCTGCCCGCATTGGCGCGTAATCTCCAACAACGGGCGGCCTGATGCCCCGAGACGATCTCGACGACGAGGAACTGAACCTCAAGCGCGCCGAACTCGAATTCGCCGAGCTTCTCTGCGGCATCACGCCGGGCGAAGTGACCGGCCTGCTGGCCAAGGTCATGCGGAAGGAATTTCACGTCCACACGACGCGCACCGGCGGCAAGCAAGTGCGCAAGTGGAAGGGCAACCTTCTTGGCATCAACATCGAAGTCACCGAGGTGGACACCGGCTCGATGCCGATCATGGGGTTCGAGAACCGCATGTCGTCGGTGGATTACCACATCGAGAACGTCGAGTGGGAATTCCGGGTCAGTATCAGCGGTGACCGCAACTATATCCGCGTTGGCGTCCCGTGCGGCAAGGCGAAGCTCGGCGCCCACAAAGTGATGGTGTCTTTCCCGTGGTTTGAAGGCGACGAGGACACCTACCGCAGTGATCTGTCGTTGATCCGGCTCATGGGTCTGAACAACGAAGAGGAAGACGCCACGGAAGTGATGGTGTGAAACGAGACGCTAAGACGGTTCGGATCATCCTAACGCCGGACGACCATATCCATGCCATCACGCCAGTCATGAGTTCATGGCGTGGCGTCCGCTACAGCCTTCGACCGCACATCAGAGAGTGGATGAAGGCCAACCTCAAGCAAACCTTCCGCTATGATCGCGTGGACAATCGCTATGGTCACGTCATCGTTCACTTCGAGCTTCCCGAAGACGCCGTGATCTTCAAGATGTTCATCTCCTAAATACGGGATGCGCGCGCGAGAAATCTTCGAAGCCCCGGAACAGCTACGCCTTTCGCTAGAGCGCACCAGCGAGAAAGCTTGGCTGATCGTGGCGAAAATCGGTGACGAACTCGTCGGCACTCTGAGCATCGGTCCCTCTCGTTCGGGCTACGGCCTGCCGGGTAGCTATTCCGTCATGAACGTGGGCGTGAATCCGCAGCATCAGCGCAAGGGCATCGCGACGGCGATGTATGATTTCGCCTACAAGAAAGGCTTCGCCCCGCTCACCCCCGATCCCAAGCAGAGCCCCGACGGGCAGGCATTCTGGGCGAAGGCATACGGCAAGAAGCTGAAGCTCGGCCAACCGCGTCCGACCCACGAGTGGGGGAAGCTTCGCGATTTGCGAAAGCCGAAACACGGCCCTCCGGCATAGACAAATTCGTTGACGAATGTAAGATGCGGGCATGAAAACCTTCGTCTTCGATTTCGACTCCACGCTGGTGGATTTTGAGACGCTCGATCTGCTGGCGGAAGTTTCCGGGGCGGATGCAGCCGAAATTGCAGCCATCACCAACCGAGCCATGACCGGCGAGATCGACTTTGGCGAAGCGCTTCGTCAACGTATGGCTCTGCTGCGCGCGAACGGAGATCATGTCGAGAAGGTGTATCGTCAGGCTGTTGGGCGCCTTACGCCATCGGTCGCCCGAAACCGGGAGTTTTTCGCCGAGAACGACGTGTTTATCGTCTCCGGCGGCTTCAGGGAAATCATCGAACCGGTAGCCGACCATCTCGGTATCCCGCGCGCCAATGTGTTCGCCAACCATTTCGTTTGGGAGAATGGCGTCATCGTCGGCGCTGGCGGCCCACTGAGCTACGAGGGCGCGAAGCCAAAAGTGGTCGCGGCGCTGGGGCGAAAAGATGTCGTCATGGTGGGCGATGGATGGAGTGATTGGCAGGTTCGCGAGCAAGGCGCCGCTAATTTCTTCTATGCTTTCACGGAGATCGTGCGGCGCGAGGCAGTGGTGAAGGTTTGCGACGCAGAAGCTTCGAAAATAGAAACAATATGTGGTTAACGAAAAATTGACTCCCTTGTCGTGCACCATTATGGTGCAGAGATCGAACGGAAACGCTCGATTTTGAAACAAAGGAAGACAAAAAATCCTATGAAGTTTATCGCATCTCTCGCCGCCATTGCGGCCCTCGCGGTTGCCGGTTCGGCCGCCGCTGCTCCCTCGCTGAACGGCGTCTACGTCGAAGGCAACATCGGCAGCACCTTCCAAGCCAACCGCGACAACGGCACCGCGTTCGGTGTGGCTGTCGGCAAGCAGTTCGGCCCGCTGCGCGGCGAAGTCGAATATCTCGGCACCCGTGGCAACGACTCCAAGAAGCTGGGCGACACCGCGTCCAACCTGCTGAACGCCAACGTCTTCGTCGATTCGCCGAAGAAGGTCTTGGGCGTCACCCCGTTCGCGGGCGTGGGCGTCGGCTACGGCAACCTGTATCACGGCGGCGTGGTCGGCGGCGCTCAGAACGGCGCCGTGTTCAACGGCACCGTTGGCGTCACCTACGACGTGAACCCGAAGCTGGCCATCGTCACGGAATACCGTGGCTTCCTCGCCAACTCGGTGGATTTCAGGAAGGCCGCTGGCCAGACCGGCAACTATGCCGTCGGCACCGCGACCGTGGGCGTGCGCTACACCTTCTAAGGTTAACCCCTTGTGAAGTAGTTGAAGGGGCGGGGGAAAGTTTTCTCCCGCCCTTTTTCTTGACAAGATTTGGTTCCCCAGTATTTTACTCGTAAGCGAAATCGAAAAGGAGGGTGCCAGTGAAAATTCTCGAAATCCTACGCGTCCGGCGCCTTGTCGAAATTGCGCTCAGCACGCAATATCTCGGTTTCCTCACCGCCATGCTGTTCGGCTACGTCGAGGCGAGCCACGACCACATCTCCGGTGTGGGTCCGTGGTGGTGCTCCGGGCCGATCCGCGCGATCCTCGGCATCGCCGCTGCGATCCTCGTCATCATCAATATCCCGTCGTCGAAGTCCGCCGATGCCTGATCCCATTCTGTTCGGGATCATTTTGATCCCCGTCGTGATCTCGCTGTTCTGCAAGTTCGTCTTGCGGTTCGATATCTCGTGGTTGGAATGGCTGGCGGGTCTCCTGATCGGCATTGCCTGCCTCAGCCTGATTTGGGCGGTCGGTCGATATTCGGCTGCTGGGGACACCGAAATTCTCAACGGCACGGTGCAGTCGAAGAACGTCTGGCGTTTCTCCTGCCCCACCAACACCTCCAATCCGTGCACCAACGGCTACACCTGTCACTCGCACCAAGTCTGCTCGGGCACCGGCAAAGATCGTTCGTGCCACGAAGAGCACGATACCTGCTACGTCTATGACTGGGAGCAGAACTGGCAGGTCAAGACCAACGTGCCGACCCTGCCGGAAGTGGACATTCGTCGCGTGGACGATCAAGGCGCGGTTGAGCCGCAGCGTTGGTCCGCCGTTCGCGTCGGTGATCCGGCCTCCGCGCCCCACAGCTACAAGAACTGGGTGAAGGCTTCGGTCAACTCCCTTTTCAAGGAAGACAAGGGCAAGGACGAGACCTACAAGTCGCTGGTCCCGTCCTATCCGTCGCGGATCAACGACTACTACAACATCAATCGGATCGTGACGCCGAACTATCAACTCGCCAACAAGGCGGATTGGAACACGGAACTGTCGCGCATCCTCTCGACGCTCGGCCCGAGCCACCAGATGAACATGGTCGTGGTGGTCGCCAACAACGTCCCCCGCGACTATGCCTACGGCGTGCGTCGTAGCTGGCAGGGCTTCAAAAAGAACGACGCGATCCTCGTGATCGGCCTGCAAAATGGCAAGATCGAGTGGTCCGAAGTGATGTCGTGGTCGAAGAATTCGATCTTCAACATCGAACTGCGGAACATGGTGACCGACATGCGCGGCACCGATATCAACGCGGTCAACCCGGCGGACTTCTTCGCCAAGGTTCAGGCCATCTCGGCGAAGGACTTCGTCCGCCGCCCGATGAAAGAATTTGAGTATCTGAAAGGCGATATTCCGCCGCCCATGTGGCTGATCGTCGTCGCCACCATCCTCGCTGTTGTCCTTGGCGTTGGCAGCAGCATGGTCTTCAACAACGTCGATCTCGACGCCGCGATTTTCAATCGCCGTCGCTACTAAGAATTGGAGAAAAACTTGAGCGAATCCACCAGCAGCAACCGCAGCCTTCTGATCGGCCTTGGCGTCATCGGCGCCGTCGTGGTCATCATCGGCATCAGCCTGTTCAGCACCTACGCGTCGGCCGTGGCCTACGGCACACAGCAGGAGCAACGGCTCCAAGCGACGTGGGACAACAACCGCCAAATCCTCGGCACCTACACGACGAAGATCGCGGAGATGGCGCAGGTCCCCGGCATGGCCCGCAATGACCTTCAGAAGGTCATCGAGGCCGGTATGTCGTCGCGCTACGGCGCCGACGGCTCCAAGGCCACCATGCAGTGGATTCACGAGAACTATCCCGGCTCCGTGGACCCGACGCTCTACCGCAACATCCAGACCGCGATGGACGCGGGCCGCACCGACTTCTCGCAGAACCAGAAGGAACTTCTGGACGAGAAGCGCGAGTATCAGACCCACCTCGGCTACCTCGTGCAGGGCTTCTGGCTCCGCAGCGCGGGCTTCCCCAAGGTGGACCTGAACAAGTTCAACGTCGTCACCTCGACCGCCGCCGAGCAGTCCTTCAAGACCGGCGTGGACGACGGCGTCAAGCTGCCCGGCGCTCAGTAAAAGCACCGGCTCAATACTGTGAAGGGGCGGGACCAGTTCCCGCCCTTTTGCTATTTTGTTGACGGATACCAGATCGGGGGTAGACTCTAGGGAATAGTCCGTAACACAGGAGATTTCCCATGGGTTGCCGTTCCGATTACCTCGAAGCCAACGCGCAAGAAACCTACAGCCGCGACACCGCCAAGCTGGTCGTGTTCGCCGCCGCCAAGCTCGGCCAGCCGGTCGAAGCCTACATCACCAAGGCCGCCGCCGAATACTACGGTGATCCCAAGCGCCACGACGACATCACCGCCGCCCTGTGCGCCCTCTGCACGTCGATGACCCCTGCCCAGCAGGACGCGATCATCTACAACGGCCGCGACGAACAATCCCGCGCTCTGGCGACGTGGTGGGAACACCACCAGAAGGTCGATGCCGACCGCGAAGCCGCCGAAGCCGAAGAGGCGCAAGTCACCGCCATCGCTGATGAGATCGCCGAAACCCTCGCGGCCAAGTATGGCCCCGACTACATCGCCAAGATCGGCGCCAAGCTGGCCAAGACGCGGGCGTAAATGGCGCCTCGCAGACCTATTGCGAAGGCAGTAACCCGCGTTCACGTCGAAGCTCGACCAGCGAGCGCGGGTTACGTCGTCGTCCTCACCAACACCGAGAACCAGACCATCCGCCCCTTCACGTCGAACTCGCTCCGCGAGGCTCTGACGGAGGGTTCGGATTGGGCTGACTTTCACGGCGTTCCGCTCACCCCCTTCCGGGTGATGGGGAAGATCGTGGAGCCGGTCACCAAGGACACCTACAAGCAAACGACGCTCAAGACGTTCGCCCAAGTCCACAACGAATATCGCAACCCGAAGACCGGCGAACTGAACTGGAACAAGGTGATGCACTGGGAGTGGCAACGCTTCCGGGGCACCTACCGCGACAAGCAAGAAATGAAGATGTGGCTGATGCCGCACTTCATGGAAGGCCCGTCCGTTCCCGACTGGCTCTCGACCAACTGCAAGGGCTCGTGGATGCCTGCGAAGGGCGGCTATCTGTTCTCCGATGACCGCGACGCCGCGCTCTACAAGCTGTTCTTCGCGGGCAACCGCGCTCCCGATGACGAATAGGAGGGGTCATGTTCGAACTGCCCAACACTGATTCGATGGTCATCCACGGACTCGCGAAGGAACTCGAAGCGGGCTGGCGGTCTTCGACCCCGGTCGCATTGGCCGATGACATTGACGTGCGGCTCGCCGCCGCGCTGAACGTGCCCCCGGCGGCTTACGCCAACTCGCTCGAAGATGCGTTCGCACTGCGTGACATCGTCTTCCCCAACATGTCCTACCTGAACGTGGACTTCCGCGAATATTTCTACGCGGAACTGGGCGGCATGTCCTATATCTGCGACGTGAAGCACGAGTGCGGCGAAGGCTGCGGCCACGGCTCCACGCGCGCCCGTGCGCTGGTTGCCGCCCTGCTGATGCACGTCAGCTACGAGTTGGAAGAGGCTCGGCACCGGTGAGCCAGATCGTTGAAAAGGCGCTCCGTGGGTTGTCCATCGACGAGATGGTGCAACTCATCAACCGCTGCTGCACCGACGGTGTGCGGAGCCCGACCTACATCAACGACCGTGGCCAACTCGGCAACTTCGTGCTGTGGACCTACGAGACGCTCGGGATCACGGTGAAGTTCGAGTATTACGCCTACGGGATGCAACCGAGCTTCAAGCTGTTCGGGGCAGACTGGGCGATCACCTTCAAGGCCCGGCGCAATGTCTATGGCAACGAGGGCATGGAGTTCACCGAACTTCGCTTAGGGCCGCTCGAAGTGGGCACCCGGCGTATCCCGGCCGTGCCGGTGCTGCTGCATTGCCATGGCTTCCGGCGCCGTGGGACGCTGGACAAATATCGCCGCGACCTAACCCTGTTGCGGTTGACGCTCTGAATTAATTTTTCGGCCCACCAGATTTCTGCTACGGTAGACGCCATGAGCAAATATCGCCTGAACCTCGAAAGCGTCGCCCGCGTGGGATTCTTCCTGCTGTCGTTCGGCGCGCTGTTCACTCTCAGTTTCGTCTATCCGCCCCGCGAAGCAACGCCGCCGTGGTGGGTCCTCACGCCGCTCATGATCTCCATGTTGGCGAGTGTCCTCTATCTCTCGGCTGGCAACGCGGGCACGGCATGGATGCTTGGCCGCCTCAAGCGGTTCTTCCTCATCGAGAAGGAATGAGGTTCTTCCTCGACGATGAGCGGTTCCCGCCGGGCGACGACTGGGAACAATGGCACATCGAGCGCACGGCCGAATCCGCCATGTCATTCATGGAAGAGCACGGCTGCCCAAGCTTCATCTCGTTCGACCATGACCTTGGTGCAGGTCTGAACGGCTACGATCTCGCGCACTGGATGGTGGAGCGCGATTTGGATATGCGGGGCGCATTTATCCCGGCCGATTTCTCCTTCTATGTCCACAGCCAAAATTCAGTGGGTGTCGTGAACATCCGCTCTTTGCTCGACAATTACTTGAAACAGCGGTAAATAGGGTCTCCACCAACCCACGGAGGCACTATGAAACGCAAGGAACCGCGCAAGGCGCGGAACATGGTGGCCAAGGCTATGCGTGAATGCAAGCTCTTCGCCCCGAAAACCGTCCCGCCCAAAAAGGGCCGGGGCACCGTCTACAGCCGTAAAGGCCGGGAAGCTCAAGGGCCTTCCGGCCTTTATCGTTTCTGGTTGACCACTTTCTTAAATTCGGCGTATGCTGCATAGATGAACAAGATGTGGCTCGTCATCGGTGTCGTGGGTGTTGTGCTCAGTTTCGCTGGCGTGATCGCGAGTTGGTTTATGCCAATTCTGGCCATCTTCGCCGCTATTGGGTTTTTCCTGTGGTGGTTGGCTGGCGACAACATCGACAACACACCCCAGAGTGAATACGACGAAGAGCGCGGTAAAGACCGCCCAGTCCCCGATTAAGGCCAGAACGATGCCCGTCATGGAACTCCACGGCTCCGACCTGAAGCTTCTGGCGAGAGCCAGTAACGGCCCGGTCTATCGCGGCTTCTTCGGCTGGCCCTGCGTTGACTCGACCATCGGCGCGATGCGCATCCAACACATGGTCGAATACGGCTACCTCGAATTCGTCTACGACTGGGAGCGCGACAAGCCGGGTCTACGTCTCACCACGCTGGGCGCCAGCCGTCTCCAACAGGAAATCAACCGGCGCCTGACGGTGGTGGACTATTCGCGCTCGGATCAGAGCGGCAAGGGTTTGCCCGGCGAAAATATCGACATCCGCGTCTGAAAAATATTGCGCGGGAATCTCGTATACCATATATTCATATTTGTCGGGGCCGCCACGGTGCATCGTGGTTCCCGATATCGCCGGTCCTAGTATCGCTTGCGGACCTTAATGTAGAGTGATGCTTCGGTTGGTTGAGTGGAACCAACCCCTGTTATGAGGGATCAGGTTTAGACCCTCGCGCTTGGCAGTGGCGTGGTGGTGTTATGCCGCCGGAACTGGTCGGTCCCGCTCTGGGCCGCTTATAGGGGTAGCTCCCCTTTGATAGGCCCCGGTGTTGGCAGCACCGGGGCCGTGGCATTTCTGGTATACGACTTGTGTCCAAGCAACAGTTAAGCTAGGCTGCGAATTCCTCTCAGGAGTTCGCATCGTGAAAACTTTCTATACCTCGAACTACGAGCGCAACGGGACCAACCCCAGCGCCATCGCCATCAGCAACCCCGCCGATGTCCCCGCCGACTACACCGGCGCCCGCGACGACAGCCTGTCCCCCACGGACGAACTGCTCGTGGCCTACCATGACCGCAAGATCGGCCACGACGAATACGCCGCCAGCTACCTCGCCCTGCTCGGCGAACGCGGCTACACGCCGGAGTCGGTGGCCGAGAAGTTCGCCGACGGCACCATCTTCATCTGCTACGACTACGAAGACGGCAGCGCCAGCGGCGACGACGCGGACAACGGCGATCTGTCGATCTGCCACCGCGTGTTCCTGTCGCAATGGCTGGACGGCGTGGTTTCCATCTCGGAAATCTGATCCGTGGGCCGAGAGCGACGTAATCTGATCGTTGGACTCTTGGTGAGTGGGGTCGTGGGCGCGGTGCTCGGATGGGTGATCCCGATCATCCTCCATAACATCCACGCTTTCTGATAAGGCGCGCGGTGGCTTAGGCCGCCGCGTGCTCCATCAGGTCTTCCCGCAAGTTCTCCACGAAATCTTCCGCCATGCGCACCGCATGGTTGGCGTTCGCGCGCACGCCGTTGGCCCACACTTCGTGGAGCTTCGGGTCGGTGAACACCTGACCACCGTCACAGAGTTCGAGAAGCTCGTCGCGCCGCCGCCTGATGATGGCGACCGCCGTGGTGATGTCCTCGAACGTGAACTGGTTCGCACCGATCTTACCGAACAGCTTCGCTTCGAGGGCGTCGCGACTCAGATCGCGCGGCCGATTGTTCTTGGCTTCCTTCTTGGCGCCGTCGCGCGCCCCGCCCACCAAGTTCCACGCCTGCAACAGGTGGTTGACGTTTGCGAGATCGCAGTTGGACAGGGTGATGATCGTTTGGGTCTGCATGAGAATGTCTCCTTCATTCCCATTGTAGCCGCGATCTCAGAAACGATTACCTCGACTATGAAATGAGCCGGGCAGTGTGGCGGATGCATCACACATTAAAGGGCTTAATGCCGGATGCATCCCTCAAATCTCGACTTCGGGCTCCGGCATGGTGTCGTCGCTGTGGAACAGCCGGAACATGGCTCGATCCTGCTCATCGGCGAAATAGAACGAGCCGTATTTCTCACTGAAGGTGAACTGGTGCTTGCAGTTCGTCGCCGCCCAGTTCAGCATTTCGTGCATACGGTCGTAGTTGTAGGGCTTCTTCGCCGACCACTTGTCCGACGAGTGGCTATAGCTGACCGACGGGTAGAGCCCGAACGGCAGACTACCTCGGCGCTGCATGAGCTTCTCGATGGGCTCGGTGTGCCAGAAGCGGGCCATCAGGCCGCTGCCATCTCATCTTCGTAGTGGAAACGGAAATCCACGAAGTCGGTAAAGTGCTCGAACATGAAGTTGCATTTCACGGGCTTGTCGCCTCCGGTCGATGGCTCGACCATTGACCAAGCTCCGTGATGACGACGCTTCGCCCATTGTTCGACGATCCGATCTGCACGATGCGGGATCATGACGAAGGTGATGGTGTGGAACTCCACGCCGTCTTTGACAGCGGACGGCACCTGATCGTCGGGAATGTATCCCGAGAACGGACAGACCCAGTATTTCCGCTTGTAGTCGTTGAAGACCAGCGGAAGACCGTTTTGGAACCGCATGAAGCGAACCGACCGCAGGCGATTGCGGGTGATCCGCTTGAACTCCGTCATGTCCACCGGCCGCCCGGCCGCGATCATGCTCGCCATGATCTGGCGCTCAAGCGCGATTTCGTTGAAGCGGGAAAACATCGAGTCGCGCATCGTCGTATCGAAGCTCATCGCGCGAATGTTCTTCTTCACCGCCTGCTTCTCGCGGTAGTATTGCTCGATGAAATCGTGGCGCTGATATTCATACATCGCCGCCAGATCGCGGCCACGAGCGCGCTTGTTCTCACGCCACTCTATGATGCTCTCTTTAATGCCCATAGAGGCCCCTTTCGGCGCGCAGAGGCCCACGCAGCGTTTCCACCGCAAAGGCCGCCCACGGGCTTCTCTGAGCCGTCCAGAGGGCCATCAGGATTGAGACAGGCCGAAGACGAACGCGATCACGCACAGCAGGCCGAGCGTGGCCAACGCGATGTTGTTTTGAATGGTCCGGTTCATGCGTCACCGCCAACGGGCACGTTCTTGAGAAGGAATCCGAACCGTTGGGCGAATGCCTCGAACCGCGCCGGTTCCGTCTGGGTGTCGATGGTCAGGGCGTATTCCGTGAAGGCCATGTTGAGCAGACCCGCGCTGACAGCGGCAGGGAACGTCAGGTCGTCGATCTTGATACGGCGGGCAAGAAAAGCATCAATCTCTCGATGTTCTTCGGCGGACCCCGTGGGCTCGACCTGAAGAACCAAATCCATGAGTTCTCCCGCCTTGCGGTCGTATTGTTCTTTGAGCGCCTCAGCCCCAATCCATGTGGGGTTCATCCACTCTTCTTTTTGCGGCTGTTCCGGGCGCGCGTCAAATAGCTGGCGCATTTCGGAGCATATAGCCCTTGCGGTAGCAACGCGGTTGTCGATCATAGTGATACTCCTAGTTCGGTGTCATCGCCACAAGCCATTAGACTACCATCCTCTGAGTTTTCGTCAACGAAAACGCTAAATAGGTCTATGCGTGCTTTTGAAGTCATGTGCGAAGGGTTCCGTTACGTCGGCAACTGCACAGACAAATCCACGGCTCCCCATCTACAAGACATGATGGATGGCGCCCGCCAGATCACCTACCGCACCTTTGTCAAGGCGGTTGGGCTCGAAGCTCTGCGGAGTATTTTCGGCGACTATTCTTGGGGTCATCGTCGCGGCGACATTCGCATGAAGAACGATCCCTACGTCACCTATTATCGCAGCATGTATGACGGCAAGCAGTGCTACTACGTCCGCCACTCCGGTATCGAATACATCTTCCTCGACGAAGACGACACCGACAGCGATGACGCACCCGAAATCCCGGTCTCGGCCAACCGCTGGTCAATTATGGGCGACGGCGCTCTCTTGCAAGGGCACGTCGGCCGCTCGACCTTCTATGGCACGAAGACGCCCACGTCGCTGGACATCACCAGCACGGGTAGCCCCAGCGCAAAGGCTGCGGCCAAGCTCGCGACGATGATTAAGCAATCGAAGCTCGAAATGGTCACCTTCGCGGGCGACGAAGAGCCCGCCAAAGAGACGCTACGCTGGCTCAGCCAGTTCATCTGACGCTTCCATCTTCCGATAGATCAACGTCGCCATGAGCTTGTTCTCGAAGTCGGGAATGAACGTTTCCATCTGCACCATCGACTTCTGATGCAGGCAGATTTCGAGCGTCCGCTCCATCGCCCGCAGTTCGCGGTCGTTGTCGAGCACACGCCACTTGATTTCGAGATTGGGCGGGCTGTCCTCGTGGTTCCAGCGCCCGAAATATTCGTGCACCTTCCCCTCGACGTAGCCCCAACCCCAGACGCACTGCGTCGCACGCTCATAGACGTGATACATCCAAACGGTAGCCATGAAAAATTTCGATCCTCGAACTATTTGAGTTCGCACCTTAGCAATTCGTGTGCCAAGTTTAATCAGGGCGGCGGACCAATGTCACCTGACGTTTGCGCACACGGCGCGCGATGGTCTCTTGGAGGCTGACGCTCGGGCCAGCCTGAAGGTCGAAGTTCTTGCGGTCGAAGTGCTTCAGATAGGGACGGAACGGCTTGAAGCGATCCTTGAGGAAAATGTTGATCGGGATTTGACGGTTGCTGCCCCACCACCATTCGAGGCCATAGTTCAAAAATTGGCGACGAAGCTTCTCGTCGGGAATCGAATCCAGCACATACATCGAGAGAAGTTGGTTATCCGAGTTCTGAATGATCCCAAGATATGGAGTGTCAAGGAGCACCCCATAGCTCAAAAACGGGAACTTCTCTAGGATAAGGGCGATACGCTCGTCTTCCATAGACCATTTACGACTTGCTTTGTGGGGGTATTTATACTCGCAGAAAACTGCCCCGAAAGACCCCCGATAAATATTGGATGCGCTATCACGAGATCATCAAAGAAGACGCTGCCGTTGACGGCTTGATGAGCTATTGGGACCTCGTGGACCACTTCGGATTGAAGGATGCCGCCGACAAGTTGCATGACGCTTCCCTCCCGTGGATCAATCGCAACGCCCCTGCGGCGATCACCCGACTGGCCGCCAACAAAAAGATGCGCCTGCTCTGCAAGCTGAATTTGTTTTGCACTCTGGAAGGCCCGCGCAACTACAGCCAAGCATGGGCGACACCCGAAATGTTCGAACAGTCGTTGCACAAACCCGTGACCATGTGGCGCGGGGGCGGCGGGGTCTACGATCCCGATCACGCCTACTCTTTGCCGTGGACCAGCTTCACGGTGAAAGAAGGCCGCGCTCAGACCTTCTCGAAATACGACGGCACGCGTGCGACACGCACTTTCAGCCTGCCGCTCCGCGACCAATATTGGATCGTCAAGCTCGTGCTACCGCTCGACAGCATTCTGCTCTATCTGCCGCATGGCTCGGATGAGGAAGTGATCGTCAGCGTCGAAGACGCACGCAAGGCCGAAGTGGTGGTCCAGACAGAGAAGGGGATGCGCGATGCGGTATCGTGACCTCACCGAATCCAGCCGGTCGGCTCCGCTCTATCATTTCATGGACCACGTCAAGGCGATGAGCGTCTTCTTCGAGGACGCCATGCCAGCACGCTGGGAGCACAACATCCCGACCATCGGCAACGTGATGGGCAACAGCTTCACCCGCAATGGGCGCTTCGAGTTCCACGACCGGCCGATCCGTCTCGTAATGGACCAAGCCAAACTGGCACAGCGTCACAAAATCATGCCGCTCGATGGCGAAGCCGTCTTCCGTCATAAGTGGACCAATCGTTTGGCGCCGGGCATCAGAGATCGCACGCTCAACCCTCTCCCGAACCAGATGGCGGAAGAGTTCGTGGTCGGTGACATCAAGCCGCTCCACGCCTATCTCATTAGCGTCGAACTCAATGCCCCGAACCACTACATGACTGGCGCGGAGACCATCGAGCTTCACGAGGACACCGTGAAATATTGCGAGAAATGGGCGATCCCGCTGACCGTGAGCCCGGCCTACCTCGCGAAAATCGAAGAGATCAAGCAGCGTTGGAAGGAATACGAGGAAGAGGATTCCGAGATCGACGAGGCAGCCCCGACAGACAACATCCGTGGCACCGTGTTCTATCACGGCACGCCAAAGGCTGCCGCCGCTAAGGCGATCATGAAGCAAGGGCTCAAAGGAGCCGACATTCAGGGCAAGGGCAAGATGGCCCCGGTCGCCGGGCGCGTCTACATGACCAATCAGCTTCGCTACGCCATCACCTACGCCATGGGCGGCGACTACATGGGCCACAAGCTCAGCGACCATTTCGCGGAAAAACACGCGGCCGAACCTTACGGCTATCTGTTCGTGCTGGATGGTTCGTCGCTTGAAGATGTGCAGCCGGACGAGGATTCGGTTGGCGAGTTCTTCTACAAGCACGCCGAGCGCGTCGGTCGCGACTATCAGTTCAAGGGTTCCACCACCTCGCGCGAATATCAGATTTGGTCGTTCATCGGTCGGACGGTGACGCCGAAGCAGCGCGCTGAGATGTTGTTCGGCGACTACGCCAACTGGGCGCAGGGCGGCAAGCGTGCGCTGAAGACGATGCCGGACTGGATGAAGCACTGGCTGATCGAGCACGGCGAAGCGCATGTCGCAGCGACCGGAAACATCATGCCGAAGGAAGTTTGGCGGATCGACAAGCGCAAGGCGCCGAAGCTCGACAAGGATGGAACGAATTTCTTCGAAATCGCCAAGCGCCTGAAGTGACTTACGTGTGAGTCGTTTGGGCCTTTATGACTTACCTGTCAGGCAAATCGAGCTTCATACTCGGCGTAGGTCATCCGTTCCATCGGCCCCGGTTCGAGACCGCGAGCCGTCATATAGTCGTGCCACTGCTGAACGACAGTCGGCTGATCGGCGCCTTTGATTTCGTAGGAATAGTAGCCGACCAGTCCGTTGGGGCCGAACGTCGTGAAATCATGGACGCCGTAGCTTTCCATGTTTCCCAGAAAATCCAACCACTCATAATCTTCTGTGAATTGCCCGGTCGGATCGGGCGGCACGATGGTGCAGAGATAGACGATGCCGTTGTCCCCACCTTCCGCGACATTGTCGGTGTGGTGGAAGTTGAGGCCGAAATATGATGACATTGTCGTCGCCTATGCGAAGAAATAGTGTCGGTTCGTATCCTGATCGTAGATGATGTATACGCCATCGGCTTGGAGGAATTCAACCTCATGGCCGTCGATTTCCTGCTCGACGTGATCGTCAGGATTCACGTTCGCGTAGAACTCGTCCTCGCTGAGATGCTCGGCTTGCGCGTCTGCGTATTGGAAATCGTCTTCGGTCGCCCAAGGCAACTCGGACACGATGCAACGGCCGCCCGGATCAAATGCCGTAACGCAAGTCCCAACGCAACGATAGCCTTCTGCAATGATGACCATCTTCATGTCCCCACCCTCTTTTAGAGCATGGTCATGAGCTTGCGCCAGTTGTCCGTCAGGCGCAAGTCGAAGCACTGCTGGACGATGCGGAAGTTCACCTGACGCTTCAGCTTGCCGGTCGTGTAAAGCTCGCGCAGGTAATCCATGACTTCCTGCTTCTCTTCGTCGGACAGGCCGGGGGTCTTAATGTGACCCTTAATCTTGTCGATGTAGTCGAGCATGTCGGCCGACGAGAAGTTCATGTTGATCGAGAAGGCGCGCGTCAGAATCGCGCTGTCCCACTCGGACTCGTCCATGTTCGAGATGAAGATGATGCGGCCCTTGAAGTCGATCTTGTTCGGGAGGTGGCGTTCCAGATAGGCTTGCGTCTTCAGCAGCAGGTTGTAGCTGTAGCGATACTTGCCCGGCCCGGTGGCCTCGACTTCTTCGTCCTCATCGTCGTCGGGAATGTCGTCGAACTCGTCCTCGTTGCCGTTCTTGCCGGTCTTGATGACGTAGCGCTCAAAAGTTTCCAGATCGCCTTCTTCGGGCTTGCCGCGCAGGATGCGGGAAATCTTGTTCACGTAGGCGTCGCGGTCGGCGGGCTCCATGACTCCGGTGTTGATCGTGCCACGAACGTCGTAGGAGATTTCGCGCACCGGATCGGTGTCGAGCGCGCCCTTCAACATGTTGATGGCGTTCTTGTCGTCCACGACCGAGTCGCAGTCGTCGAACACCACCATGCCGTCGATCTGTTCGATCAGCGTGCGATAGAGGGCGACCGTGGTGATGCGGCCCTTCTTGATGATGTAGTTCACGCCCGGCTTCAGGCCGAGTTCGTTGATCGTCTTCATGACGGTGAACGACTTACCCGAGGACGGGGCGCCGGTGATGAGCAGCGACTTGATGAAGTTCGATTCGCCACCGGCGACCAGCTTCACCTTGTCGTGCAGCATGTCGTATTGCTCTTCCATGCTGTCGCCCTTGCCACCCGTGGTGGCCAATTCGCGGCTCAACATGCGCTCAAGCTGAGCGGAATAGTCTTCGAGGCCGGGGATGCGGAAGAACGCACCGTTAGCCTTGCGGCCCATCAGATAGACCTTGCCCTGACCGGACATGCGGCGGACGGTCTTGGCCTTGGCCAGCGCCAGTGCGTCTTGATAGGCGGGGTCGGCCACTTCAGGCTCTTGCTCGACGGGTGCGCCCATCGCTTGGCTGAGTTGGCTGTTGGTCGGGTCGGGCTCGCTCGCACTGTGACCGGACAGGTTCCAGTGGTGAGCATCGACTTTGTATTCGCTGCCCATGCGGATGTCGCCGGGGATTTGAACTTCGTTCTCTTGGGCCAGAGCCATCATCTGGGCCATGGTCAGCTTGGCTGCGCCTGCGTCTCCGAACTTCGACCGAGCCATTTGCATGAACTCTTGGGCGTTCGAGCGGCGTGCCATTTCGTCAATCTGCTCCACACTTTCAGCCACCGGGGCTTCTTTGCCGACCTTCGGGTTTTGAATCCACGCGACGACTTCATCCACCATGTCGGTGAAAGTGCCTGTGGTCGGAATGTCTAGTGCATAGTCGGGAGAACGGTTGATGTCAAACTTTTCCCAGATGTAAATCGTATCCACGCCGATAGCGCCTGTAGAACGTGACCACGCAATACCAATGGCCTTAGTAGAATTGCCGATGACGTAAACAATTGCGAGATGGTCATCACCAACTTCGTAAACGCGCTTGGCGCCGCCGACGCGTTGAAGTCCACCCAGCTTGCGTTGGAGGATATTGGCGACGCTGATCGGCAGACGAGAACTGTCACCTTGGAATTCGACTAGACGCATTTTGGCCCTTGACAGAAATGAAGACGGTGATATTTATGTCAGATTGGAGGGATACCAACGTGTCCACATTCGAGAACTGCTCTGCCGAAGAGATCGCCGTCTTTGCGAAGATCGTAGAAGGTGATCCTGTCGAGAAGCACGACCCAGAAATCGTCCAACGACTTCTGGATCGGAACCTGTTGTCCCACATAACAACGACAGACCTGACAGTTCCGGCCATCGTCTGGAACCAGTGGAAACACTATCGAGAGTCCGAGATCAGAGAAGGTCGCCCGCCGCAGTAAGAAACTCCGCGAGACGCGCTAAATAGGTGGTATGACCGCCACCCCCATCGTCTTTGCTATGCCTCAAGTTGTGACGTTGACTCTGGGTGGCGATACCGGAGCCACACTCATGAACTACCCGGTCAATCGGACTGACTTCAAACTCATCAAGGGCGTGACCAACGAGATCATGTTCTTCGTGAAGGACGTTGACCGCCACCCCGTCACCCTCCCGATGATGGCCAACAACGGCGTGACCGCCGTGCGGATCGTCATCACCGACGAGACCACCGACAAAGTTTTGCTCGGCTCCCAGACGGTCCCGGCCGATCTGAGCGACAAGAGCGTTCTCGTCCCGGCGCCCGGCATCGACGTGGCCAAGGGCGTGTGGATGCTGAAGCTCACCAACCTCGACATCGTTGACTGGCCGCCGGGAATGCTGCGCTACAGCATCCTGATGGATCGGGCGAACGATCAGGTCATGCTCTATTCCGACCGTGGCTACGGCCCCTATAGCCAGCTTGCGGTGCTCGACGGCCCGTTCCCGTTGCCGCGCGAGGCCACCACCATCACCCGTGGCGACATGCTGCCGCTGGATTTCAGCCTCTTCAGCGGCTCCTACGTCGGCGCCGCCCAACTTGCCAATCTCAGCGGCGTCCACAACGCCGTGTTCCACATGACTGGCTTCCGTGGCACGCTCACGCTGCAAGCCTCGTTGGAGAACAGCCCGTCGTCCAACGACTCGGACTGGTTCCCGGCACAAGTTGTCGGGTTGTCGAGCAACGCGGGCGTCATCGGCAACACCCTCGACACGCAGGGAACGGTTTCGTTCAACCTGCCGACCGATGGTCCGGTCAACATCACGGCTCGCGGGAACTACATGTGGATGCGCTTCATCGTCCACGAAGAGTTCGACGCGCAGAACACCTTCACCAGTCTGGATTTCCGAGCCGACTGATGCGCGAGTTCATGAAAATTGTTGAGAGCGTGATGACGATCAAGTCCGCCCAGAGTTCGGACGGTGAGATCAGCCGCAAGAAGTCCGAGCGCATCCTCGATCCGAAGGGTTATTTCAAGAAGGCGAAGGCTCCGTTCCTCGAAGAGGAAGAGCTAGACGAACGCGAACCCGCTCAGCGGACAATCGTGACGCGTTATGTGGTGGAGACTTTCAACAAGGCCACCGGCGCTGTCATCTCGACGCGCGATTGTGAGCAGGACGGCAACCTCGCGTGGGAAACCGCGAAGTCGTTCAAGCGCGGTGCGGGCAATGGCCCGACCGGCGTGCGAATCATCAACTATGTGACGACCAGCGTGACCGAAAAGAAAGTCCGAAACTTCTAGTTTTTGGCCATTTGGTCGCGTGCGGTGTAGACGCCTTCGGCATAGGTCGCGTCACCCCAAAATCGGGGTTTGGTAGCACCCATACCAATCAAAGCAGCTTTGACTATTTCGCGTGCGTCGTGACGTTCTTGCGCCGTGCCGTTTACCGCAACAGCAACGTGGTAATCTTTCATCCGTTAAGTATAGCGGGAATACTTGACGACTCCAAATTCAATGATAGTGTGTGCTCAACTTCCGCAAAGGAGATCGGCACATGAGCACCATCGTTTACGCAGACGTTTCCGGCAGCATGACCGGCGTCATGAAGGACAAGCTCATCGAGAAGCTCAACAGCTTCGCCGTCAATGGTCTCCTGAAGGCGTTCGATGACCGAGTGCATCCGGTTGGTCCCTACAACGCCACCAGCATTCAGCGTCTCCGCGCCGTGGGCGGTGGCGGCAGCGATCTGACCGGCGTCATCAAGGACTTCAAGGCGTCCGGCGCCAAGAAGGCCATCATCGTGACCGATGGCTACTTCCATCGTGACCCCGGCCTCGACATGACCGGCGTTCAGATCATCACGATCCCGGTCTAATCATGCTGACCAGTGCTTTTCATACCTTCATCGCCAATCGCGGCGCGCGTCTGATCGCAGTCAGCGTTGGTTGGATGGACCTAACCGAGGCTCTGTTGCAGCCGACCGGCAGCGAAGAGTTTCCCTTCCTGCGGGTTCCCGTGGCTTTTCCGATCACGGTGGATCATCTTGTTCGTTTGCTGGACACCCAACCGACCGGCGTCTTTCACGTTCTGAAGGGATCGAGCACCGTCGAACAACGGATCGAACTCGGGCAG
>Ga0105248_10002723_pt1 | contig 19630 bp, 18 predicted proteins | sample KBSS34metaG_FD_81524 | JGI IMG/M metagenome (GOLD analysis project Ga0105248, IMG submission 81524) | Switchgrass rhizosphere microbial communities from Kellogg Biological Station, Michigan, USA - KBS S3-4 metaG | ecosystem: Host-associated > Plants > Roots > Rhizosphere > Soil | place...
CCCTAGATCTGGCCGAAGTCGCAAAAATAAAATCCCTGCGTCAGGTGAATTTCTCCGACTCCGACCTTATGAGCCCGAATATTGATCAGTTAAGAACCCTGAGCAATCTGGAATATTTTCACGCAGACGGATGCCAAATCGACACATTAGCCATACCCGCCTTCCAAAAGCTGCAAGCCATGTCCCTGCGCAGGATACAGATTAAACCGATGGACGCGGAAACACTCAAGCGTTATCGCTTGAGTTTGCCCAAAGTACAAATCAACTAGCGGATTAGGCATCCCTTGACCATTAGAGCGGTGCTAAAAGCCCAACGCGCATATCCTCCGCATAACAATTTAATAGCCCGTATGCCCCAGTCCGGGCTATATAGCTGAGCCGCCGCCGGGATGATACACTCATAATAATTTTGTCACTTGAAAGGAACAGCATGGGATCAACACATCACAAAGTCCTGGTCATCCTTCTTGATACGCAAATCCCCAGTGCCGAAGCGGCGCTGATAAAGATAAAAGAGGATGCGACGCAAAAATGCCAACGCTTTTTCCTCGGACCGATTGATATTTCGGGCGGCCGACGCTGCTATTGTTTAGGGCCCACAGCGGCACCTCAATCTTCAAGTGAGGCCAAGGCCCTGGAGAAATTGCGGGTCAAAATCCTCAAGACTATGAAAGAGGATCAGGGCTGCATTGCCGCTATTCAAGTAGGCTTTGGTGGTGAACAAGGTGTGGCCGCCGTCGAGTACGCGCACTACCGCACTAAAGACGTGTTCAGCATGGAACAGGATCCCCTGCCCGGAGCCCTGGTCCCCTTTGATTTTCAAACTTTACTCTATTTCGTAAACGACGACGCCGACGATCTGGAAATGGTCGAGAAGATCAAGGAAGCTGCACCGCCGACGGTGCGTCATTTAGTCTCTCCGCTTGTCTCAGTGCACAATGGTCTGGCCTTCGGTTTTGTGGCTCCTGAAGGGGAATTGCAGGAAGACGGCCTGACCGACGAGGCCAACTATCTGCGCGAGATTTTAGTGGAAAATTTATTACGTGTTTACGAGGAAGCGAGTTTTCTGCTACTGGGCTTCAATCCGGAACTGGGCGTAGAAATTATTCTTGGAACAACCGATGATCAGTGTCAGGAAGGCTTTCACTTTACCGTCGATTCTCTCGCTGACGAAGATGCGCCGGTAAACGACAGGCAGCCATTTAAGCTTGATGAGGATGAACCGGACGATGCTTCAGAGTGGACCGAATATGACTTCAACGCCCGTCCGGTACTGGATCTAAAGGATGCGGTCGAATGCATTAGCATGGAACCGACAAGAGTATTGGCGGCCTGGCAAGACAGGCTGGATGAATTTCTTGATGAGTATATGAAGGCACCCCTGGCCGAACGCGGCTTGCAGCGTGTGGGCTTTTCTTTTTATCGAGCCAGTGGCGGTGTGCATCAATTTATCGACATCAAGTCCTACAAGTTTGTCTCCGAGCCGCATATTCAGTGCACTCTTCGCCTGCGCCTGGTATTTGACGAACTCTGGGAAGTGGACAAACCTCGCAAAAAATACAATAAAAGCGCGGACTATTCCAACTTCGACGCAGCGCTGCGTGATTTAGAGCTGGATGTCGATACATCGTGGAATGTGCTGCCCGTGCTCTGGACAGCCGGCCGGGAAGAATTTGCCAAAGCTCTGGCACAGGGTATAGACGCCGGCCTCAAGGCCTTCGAAGGTGTGAGCGATCCCCAATCTTTTTTGGCCACCCCCTGGGCTCGCTCCAACCTCAACACCGCCTGCACGATGCGCCTCAAATACATAACCGGTGACCTCGACGGCGCCCTGGATATGCTCAAGGCCATGCACAGCATCGAGCTTCGCTCCAAAGGTCTGGATTATCTGCTCAGTCAATACAAAATGCCCTTACTCGAGGCTCTGGCCGAAAAACCCGAAACCAGCAGACTGCAATAGACACTGCCTATCTGGCTGCCTACAAAACCCTACATATGGCCCCTGTAGGGGCGTGCAGGGCGTGTATACTGGCTAAATGCAGGAGCAACTCAGGACACTAGCCCTATCAAGAACCTTCATCCTGACTCCGAACGGTCTGAGTGAACCTCACGATCAGGACGGGGAACTTATCAGCACAGCTGCGCTGCCGGACATAATCGATTCAAAGTATAAAATCCTCTCGCAGATTGGCGAGGGCGGCATGGGCACGGTATATCGAGCCCACCATCTGCTTCTAGCTCGGGACGTCGCCCTCAAGACCTTGCGCGCCGGTAAGGTGCCGCCCGATGCCTTCGAGCGCTTCAACCGCGAGGTGCAATCGGTAGCCAAACTGGACAGTAGAAATGTCGTGCGCGTCTTTGATTTTGGCTTGACGCAGAGCAATCTGCCCTATTACACGATGGAGCTATTGGAAGGAGAATCGCTTGCCGACCGCCTCGAGCGCGACGGCCAACTGTCTATAGCAGAAGCCATAGCGGTCTTCACCGACGTGGCCAATGGTCTCTGTTCGGCCCACGCCAAGGGCATCGTCCACCGCGATTTGAAGCCTGCCAATATATTTCTGGAACTAAAAAACGGCAAAATTCAAACAGCAAAAGTCGTCGACTTTGGCATAGCCAAACTTTCGCAGGGTGTAGGTGGCCAGCAATTGACCCTGGGCGGAGCAGTATACGGCAGTCCGCTCTACATGAGCCCGGAACAGAGTCAGGGCGAAGGCACGGACAAACGCTCCGATGTCTATTCGTTCGGATGCTCGCTTTTTGAGGCCCTCACCGGCGAGCCACCCTATGTCGGCAACAATGCCTTCGAAACAATCTTGATGCACCAAACAGCCCGCATTCCAAAACTGGCAAAAAGAGACGCACGGCAGACATTCCCTGGCTGGTTGGAAACCCTCTCCGCTAGCTGCATGACAAAAGATCGCGATCTGCGCGTGCAGTCCTTTCAAGAAGTGCTGGATGTTTTTGAAACATACAAAGATGACCTCAGTCGGCCCGCCGCACACAACGCAATCAGTCCTTATAGAAGGACACAGCAGGCCGATAGTTATTACGATCCGGATACGGAAGAAGATGATCCCGGTGCGCGGGCCGAAGAAAATGACTTCCATCAAAGACAAACCGGGCAGCACGCCTCGACCCGCAGACGCCGGGAAGAGCAGGCGCAAACTACCGAATATCAACAGCTGACCCGAGAGTCGGACAAGCAACTGAAAATGCTGATTGCTATGGGCTTGCTTGTCGTAGGCGTAGGTCTGACCGCCGTCGTTTGTGTGATTTTCCCAGTCGGCAAAGTAAAGATGCCCGACCTACCCAATCCGGCCGCATCCGTGAGCAAATCCGAATCCAAGCCGGAGGTCAAAGTGGTGGCACCGATATCTGTGGCGCCGAACACTGCTCAGACAGGCCACGATAGCGTTATAAACGCGGCCGACGCCATCGCTGGATTGAACACACAGGCCCAGATTCCGGCACCTCCAGCCGAGCCTATCGAAGTGCCAACGTGGGCCAAGCGTTTCAAGCATCGCGCCGCCACAATTTCGGCTGAAAATTTTGACACCCTGGCCAATTCCGACCTGACAGACATTGATATTCAGCGCTGTGTCATCGACAACAACGCCATAGGCAAATTGAGCAAATTGAACTTACAGATTCTGCGCCTGGGATATGCCACGTTGAACGACAAAGGCGCATTGCAGTTGACGAACTGCAAACATTTATCCATGCTGGCGATTGAAGGCACTCATATAACCGATGCCGGTCTAATACCACTGACAGAGCTCAAATCGCTCAGCTGGCTGGACATACGCCGCACCGAAATTACCGACCGCAGCATGGAAGCTGTGGCCAAAATGCGTCAGCTAACCAACCTCAGCGTCAGTGGTACAAAAATCACTGAAAGCGGACTGCGCCTTGTTTGCAGCTCGTGCAAACATTTGCGCAAAGTAGAAGTAGCTGGTTGCGAAAATATTTCGTCAGACATCATTCACTATCTGCGTCTGGAATATCCGCACATAGATTTCGTCGACAAGGAAAAACCCGCCAGGGGATTCAACGACTTATAGAGTCAATGCCTAAAGGTATTTCTTGGTGACGCCCAGATCCAGAGCGAAGCGATAACCAATTAGCTTGTACAAGAGCTTGGCTGCCAGGAAGTTAGGCGCCGACATCCCTTTTATAGGAGAGAGTTCGGTCAGGTCAGCGCAGACTACATTTTTGCGCACGCACACTTGTTTGATCAAATCCATCAGTTGATACCAATCAATGCCGCCCGGCTCGGGAGTCCCCGTGGCAGGCATGATGCCGCAATCAAGAACATTGACATTGATCGAGAGATAGACGTTATCAGAGAGCGTGTTGATAATCTCGTTGTAGTCCCATTTGGCTTTATTGCGCGCCCAAAAAATATTGATCTGGGGCTCGTCTTCTTCCATCCAGGCTACTTCTTCCCAGCTGACATTACGCACGCCCACTTGAGTAATACGCGGATCGGGCAGGGCTTTGTACATTTGAAAGGCGGCACTGGCATGGCTGTAATCATTGCCTTCATAGGAAGCGCGCAGATCGCAGTGGGCATCCAATTGCAAAATCGAAAGATTGGGATATTTCCCGATGCAACCTTTGACACCGCCCAGGCTGATGGAGCGCTCACCACCCACAATAATGGGAAACTTATCGCCGTCGAGAAGCGGACGTACGACGTCGGTTACCTCTTTAAAGGGGTCTTCGCTTTCACTGGTAACTGCTTCCATTTTTACGGATGCTGTTGTGTGCACGCCGATTTTGAAGGGCTCGATCCACAGCTCATCGTCAAAGAGCTCGACCTGATGACTGGCCTCAAGAATGGCTTTAGGGCCATCTTTAGTACCCTTGCCATAGCTGGTTGTGGCCTCGTAAGGCACCGGAATAATGGCGACGCGAGAATTGTCACGTTCAGAATGGTCTGCCGATAACCCGAAATAGTTTTTTGATGCGATCGACGACATTGATTACTCAATCCCTTTGATGGGGGCAGACTAAATTTGCTGGCAAACGGCTATTATCCGCCTGCCAAGAATTAGCGGTACTTTGTGGTCGTTTTATAGCATTTATAAATAGCCTTTGCCACAGACCCATGCCTGACATCCGGTTGACAAGCCCAGCCCCCGTCAGCATCAAAGGGTAATAGAAGGACTCTGAAGGGCTCTTGGTCTGCTAGACTTTTGACCTATGAAAGCACCTATGTTTAAGGCAAAAAACACGGCGCCGGCACGGCCGCTGGCCTCGGCCCTAAAAGTGCCCCTGAAAATGGGCATGAAATTGGCCATGAGTCTCACAGCCTGCGCCACCCTGGTCGGACTATTGGGACTGGCCTCGCCCCAGCGAGCCATGGCTTTATTTTTCGGCTACGACCAGCAGGCCGAAGCCTATAAACACCAGGGCGATTATGCCTACGAATCGCAAAATTTCCCCAGCGCCGCCAACTATTACAATCAGGCGATTAATGTATTGCCGTATGACGCCTTCCAGGCCAAGTCCGGGCTGTACTACTCCCTGGCTCTGGCCGATGACGTCTCGGGCAGCTACGATCGCGCAACGTCCGACTGGCAACACGCCAAAGATTGCTACAGCCAGCTCCTACAGTCTGCTTCCAGCAATCCTCAAGCAGGCATCAACACCGCCTGGGCGCAGCAAGAGAGCGGCGAGCTGGGCAATCTGGTCACCTGGCGCAAAACCTGCGACCCCAACACCTCCGACTATATGGCCAACGTCAATGTCAGACGCTGGCCGGCCAATAAATTTCCCCTGCGCGTCTTTGTGGACGACTCCTCCGGGCGAGGCTTCGGCAGCGGCTCACGCGGCGCCATAGAAGCGGCCGCCTCACAATGGTGTTCGGCAGACCCCACGCGCCTGCGCATCACCGAAGTCTCCGACATCAGCCAGGCCGATATTATTTATCAACGCCCCCAGGCAGGCGAAGTGGCCCAGGGTTCGGGCGGCCGGACGACATTTGACGACTTCGTGGACGGTCGCGGCAGCCGCTGGATCAAGCACGCCTACGTTAAATTGACCTGCGCCACCGTCGACTACAACAATATGAACTCGGCCCAGAAAAACGAACTCTACAACCTGGCCCTGCACGAATCGGGTCACGCATTTGGTATCGACGGGCACTCTCCGTCGGGTCTCGACGTCATGTATTGGAAATCACCACTTTTGCGTCTGAGCAATCGCGACATGGCGACGATAGTCAGAATTTATCAGTGAAAGCAAGCTGCAAGAAATTACGCTAAAAAGACCAACCCAAACTCAATCCGAGGCGAAAACTATGGCAATTTCAGGAGCGTCAAAACGCACAGGCATAATCACACTGGCAGCCTTACTGGTGCAATCTCTCTCGGCCCTGCCCGCACTAGCCGCAGACATGAAAGGCGCGGTGGCGAAGTACAATGCCAAAGATTATCAGGGCGCACTCAATGAGTTTAAAGACGTCTTTGCCAAAGACCAGAAAAATTCAATGGCACGATACTACATGGCGCTCTGCAACCAGTGCCTGGCCCGCGTCGAAGAAGCCAAAAAAGACTACAAATGGGTGATTGATAACGGCGCTCCCAGCCTCAAAGCTAATGCCACAACCGGCCTCAATCAATTGGAAAAAGTAGGCGGTCGCACCGGCGGCAGCGCTGCAGCTGCACCGGCAGCTTCCACCACAAAAACAGCGGCAGCCGACGCCAGCAAACCCGGTCACGATCTAATAGAACGCAGTCCCACCGCTGCGAAGGACCCGAAAGACAAAACTGCGACCGCGACCGGCGGCAAACCCGGCACCACCACCGCCTCCGCTAAAGCGGATGACGGCGGAGCTGTCGCCCGTGTCGTCAATTTTTATTCCGAGGCCTCCCGCGGCTCGCAGTTGATGGAAACCGCCTGGGATGAAGTCAAAGCCAAATATCCCAAAATCACCTTCCAAAAAATTAGCACCGGCGATCCAATGTGCGATAAGTACAATGTCTCCGAATTTCCCACAGTCGTGATGCTGGACAAAAACGGTAAGGCGCTGGCAACTCAGGCAGGCCCACAGTCGACCGAACAAATGGAAACTGCAATCAATACTTGTAACCAGAAAAAGTAATGGCCTTTTTCGAACGCCGAATATGCCGGGCTGATCGTCATTGGCGTGCTTGTTTTAGTTGGCGTAGTTTTATCGCAGCTTTTATTCTCACACAGTGCCTCTCGGCCGCCGGGCAATGGCCCGCCCAAGCTGAGGATAGCGGCAGCAAAAGCAAAAAAATCTTCACCGGCGAAGGCATACTCAACAGCATAAATTCACTGGCTCTAAAGGAAAATTGGAAAAAACTTCCCATCGGCGAGCTCATGGGCAAGATTGCCCAACAACTAGTCGACACGCCCTATGTCGCCTCCACCCTTGATCGCGACGTCGACCATGAATATTGCACAGCCGATCTGACAGGCCTCGATTGCGTCACCTTTTTTGAGTCGACTCTCGACCTGGCACGCATGCTCAAAAAAGGCGGCTACTCGCCCGAGGACTTCATGCGCCAGCTGACCTACAGCCGCTACCGGGGCGGCGTTGTCGGCGACTACACATCGCGTTTGCACTACACGAGCGACTGGTTTGCCGACAACGAAAAAAAGAACGTTGTGAAAATATTGACCTTTCCCAAAAGCCAACCGTTCCCTCAAAAAGTTCATTTTATGTCCAGCAATCCGCAAAAATATGCGCAGCTAAACGCGCACCCGCAGCTGATCCCCAAAATGAAGAAGCAGGAGGAAGCAATCAACAAAAGACCGATCACTTATGTGCCAAGAAACGATCTAGCCGCCACCGAGAGTCTGCTCAAAACCGGTGACATTGTCGGCATCTGTACTGATATTGACGGCATAGACATCTCGCACACCGGGCTCGTCCTGCGCGATGAGCAAGGTGTGGCCCATTTTGTCGATGCATCGTCGCGGTCGGGCGTCATGAAAGTGGTGATCGAGCCCGGCCCGATAAGCGCAACTATTACGCGGTCACAAAAGACAACGGGAGCCATGTTCGCTCGGCCGCTAGAGCCTTAACATCAGACAAGAAGCGAGTCGGCGCTCGCCTGACTTTTTGACTGTAGACTAAGGTAATACAAGCCACGGGGATAAGTTTGGTCTATGTCGATAGAAAAACTGTGGTGAGATCGGAGAATGGATTACGCGAATGTTTTTGCAACGCTGATGTACCAAAACATTAGCCTTTTGGTCTCAGCTCACGCTAGCGAAGTCGCCTTGCGAAATGGAGTTCAAGACCAGATAATGGCGCGCCTACCTCATGCATTGCACCGCCTTTATTGAGCGATCCCAGGTCGATAGCGACAAGCCCGGTGCTGTTAATCAATTCAATAACCTTCTGTTTAGCTTCGGCGTCGTCGCCGGACGTGAAGATCACAGTTCGCGGCTTGTTAGGCGTAAAGTCCTGTATCCAGTCCATTGGCATGTTACTAACGGACTTAACGAGCCTCGCGCCAACTGCTTTTTCAGCAATGATTTCGCTGGAGGTACGCTCTTTCAGTGCAGATCGAGATCTGGTCACGCCGGCTAGACTGATGTCGGGTATAGCGTCAACATGTGCATTAGTTGCATCGACCAAAATGCGGCCGTGCCAATCAATACCGCTGAGTGCATCTGTTGCATTGACCCAACGTGTGGCAAGAATGACGACATCGCAATCGGCAGCCTCTTGTTTCGTTCCTGCACTCGCCCCTTCGCCGAGGTCAGCCACAAATTGCGACAGTGTTTCCGGACCTCGCGAATTACACACCACTAAAGTATGACCAGCGCCTAGAAGGTGACGGCCAAAAGTTCTGGTCACATTACCGGCGCCTACAAATCCTATTTTCATGAACAACTCTCCGCCTCAAATAAAGTCGCTGTGTAGCATCATTTAATTACAAGTTTGCCGTCTACTCAGAGGCTCTCGCCAGTGCTTGCGTGTCGATATACTCTCTGATTCTCGTCAGTTTGGCATTTCGAACAGTAATGTCGAAAACCCAATAGTCCTCGAACGTCTTATTCGTGGCTTTAACTTTCCCCTTCGCGAAGCCAATGACCATAACCCGGTCTCCTTGCGCAACATATTCGGGGGGAGTGGGGAATGAAGTTTCCAGTTCAGAAGACTTCTGAAGCAAATTTTTCAATCCTGCATGCCCGCGGTGCGTGCCTGCCAATGCCCAGTCCTGGCCCGGAATGATCCACTCAACATCTTCAGCAACCAACGACAGAAGCCCCTGCCCATCTCTGCGGCCCATTGCCGCAAAAAAGTCCTTCACAACTTGGATATTCTCTTGTGTGCTCATCGAAATCTCTCTTTCCGTTACGTCGGGTTAGTGTCCGATCCAATAGGGCGTTTTGTATGGTGTTAAAACAAAAGTTCAAGAAGCTACAGCGCAGGTCAGACCTGCGCCATGCCTCCGTCAACTGCGAGATCCACACCAGTGATATAGGAACTTTCATCGGAGGCTAGGAATGCGACCGCTGCCGCAATTTCCTCGGGCGTGCCTCTGCGACCCATGGGGATCTGCGTGACGAACTGTTCGGCAGCTTGCCTGGCCTGTTCAGCAGTAAGACCTGTCGTTGTCTCTAATGCTGGCGTATCGATTGCTCCGGGGCTCATACAATTCACACGGATCTTGCGGTCTTTTAGCTCCATAGCCCAGCCGCGAGCGAAGTTGCGCACAGCCGCCTTACTGGCGGCATAGGCCGTGAACCCTGGAAGTCCTTTCACATTCGAGACTGAAGAGGTCAATATAATCGAGCCGCTACTTTTGAAGAGGGGAAGGGCTTTCTGCACAGTAAAGAACATTCCCTTTACGTTCACATCGAAGGTCTGATCGAAATGTGCCTCTGTTGCCACTTCCAGCGGTGCGATTGTGCCCGCGCCCGCGTTCGCAAAGAGTATGTCGACGTGCCCATGTTTCTCTTTCACTACAGCATAAAGCCGGTCGAGATCTTCTAAACGCGACACATCGCCAGTGACTGTCGTCACATTTTTCTCGATGAAGGCTGCGGCGTCCTTGAGCTCTTTTTCTCGTCGTCCAGTGATTACGACATGGGCGCCTTCTTCAACAAATCGCTTGGCTGTAGCCAATCCAATTCCACTGCTACCGCCTGTGATAACCGCAATTTTTCCGGCCAATCTTTGTCCATGGTCATGTCTCATATGTTTTCTCCCTTATGTTTTTCGGTGTTTTTTTAGCAAGGCGCCGATTGCTGCGGCCAAAACACCCAAGCTGATGCTCTGACAGTACACATGCGCAACGCCTTTCACGGGTAAATCGCACCCGATTACATCGCATACGATTCAAACTAGCACAGTGAGCCCGGCAACGTCAACCCTTCCGATTTAATCGCATCCGAGCTATATTAGAGTTACCAATCACAAACTACGGGAGTTCCCAGTGACCCGCTCCACGAAAACCCAAGAGACTGCCCAGGGCAAAGATCCGAAACTCTCGAATTATCTGTGCTTCGCCGTCTATTCGGCCAATTTGGCCTTCGGCCGCGCATACAAGCCGATCCTGGACGCGGCCGGTCTGACCTACACTCAGTACATCGCAATGGTGGGGCTGCTGGATGCGGACGAGCAGACCGTCACTGAACTGGGTGAGAAGCTATTCCTGGAATCCAACACCTTAACGCCAATCCTCAAAAAGCTGGAGCAAACTGGCTATATAAGCCGCACCCGCGATCCCGCCGATGAGCGGAAGGTGAGGGTGAGCCTGACTGCGGCCGGGCGGCGGCTACTCAAGAACGATCTTGGCAAGACACTGGTCGAGGCCTGCGGCCTAGGTGACGAGTTCTTCGTCGTGCAGAAAAACGTCGTCAGGCTGCGCGACAATCTACTGCGCAACATCAAGGACAAGCAGGATGAGACTTGATGCCATCCTGCAGAGAAGGAGCTAGCCCCTATCTTCAGAAGCCCGCGCCAACGCTTGCGTGTCGATGTACTCTCTGATTCTAGTCAATTTGCCATTTCGAACAGTAATGTCGAAGACCCAATGGTCCTCGAACTTCTTATTCGTGGCTTTGACTTTCCCTTTCGCGAAGCCGATGACCATCACCCGGTCTCCCTGCGCTACGTATTCAGGGGGTGTTGGGTGTGAGATTTCCAGTTCGGAAACCTTCTGAAGCAAAGCCTCCAATCCTGAATGCCCACGATGCGTGCCGGCAAGGGGCCAGTCCTTTCCTGGAATGATCCACTCAATATCTTCGGCAACCAACGACAGCAGCAGCTGCTTATCGCCGCCCATTGCTGCAAAAAAATCTTTTACAGTCTGGATATTCTCTTCAATGCTCATCGAGTTTCTCCGTTTCACTTACTGCGGACGCGCCGATCTTTTTCGTCGGTTTCCAGCGCAGCGGGTCAGAGTTGGGCAAGGCCGCCATCGACAGCTACCTCGCTTGCGGTCATGAAGCTGCTGTCCTGCGACGCGAGGAAGGCAGCCACAGCTGCGATCTCTGCCGGGTCGGCCATGCGTTGGAGCGGAGTCATCGAGGCGTAGACCTTCTGGCCCTCCTCGCCGAGCGCATCCTTTGCGAGTTCGGTCGCAGTCGCGCCGGGCGACAATACGTTTACCCGGATGCCAGTGCCCTTCAGGTCCTCTGCCCATGTACGGGCGAGGTTGCGAACAGCCGCCTTACTCGCGCTGTAGGCTGTCATTCCTGGGGCACCCGTGGTACCAGCGCTCGATCCTGTCAAGATTATCGAGCCTCCCCTGTCCATCAGTGGCAGCGCCTTTTGAACAGTGAAGATTGTACCCTTCACATTGGTGTCGAAGGCTTCGTCAATGTGTTCGGCTGTGATCTTGCCGAGCGCAAGCTGGCTTCCCGCCCCAGCATTGGCGAAGACAATATCGAGAGTCCCGCGCTCGGACTTCACGGCCGCATAGAGAAGATCGAGGTCAGACTCATTCGAAACCGAACCCTTTACCGCACGCGCATTAGGCCCGAGGTCTGTAATAGCCGCATCAAGCGCTTCCTGGCGCCGTCCGAAAATAAAGACAAAAGCACCCTCCTCGATAAAGCGCTTTGCTGCGGCGAGTCCGATGCCGGTGGCGCCTCCAGTGATCACGGCGGTCTTACCTTTCAGTCTGGTCATGTCATGTTTCCTTCATTGTATTGAGTTGGACGGAAGCTATAGCTGCGGCAAGTATGCAATCATGATTACCTAAGGACAAGTATGCACTTTTAGGTAAGTACTAATGACGAAACCCTCTGAAATCTGTGACACCGGCTGTGGGCTTAATGCCACGCTCCGCATTATCTCTGGTAAGTGGAAGCCGCTGATCCTTTTTTTTCTGCGCAACGGCCCCAAACGCTACGGCGAGCTTAAGCGCTTGATGCCAGGCGTGAGCGACAAAGTGCTGATCCAACAATTGAAGGATCTAGAAGCCGATTGTGTGCTGGCGCGGACCGACTACAAAGAGGTGCCTCCTCGTGTGGATTACACTCTTACTTCGCTCGGTCGAAGCCTGGCCAAGGCGATTGTCCCGCTGTGTACATGGGGGACGGAAAATGCAGCCCAAATGGCACGCATCTTCGCTAAGCGCGACACTATGCTCTAATGCTGAGTCGGACGAATGGGCGTTGCTGAGAAAGGAGAGACTAATAAATCCGCGAAAACCGTGCCAAAAATGCCGGCGATTACATTTCTGCTCGAGTTTATTTGTGCCCAAACGAAGAGGGCGGCGCCCATTCATCATTGGCCATTCTGCTTTTGGTCATATCCGCGGCCGCCAGATCCTTTTTGCCCATAGCAGTGTAGGCCTCGGCACGAAGCTTATAACCAATGGGAGTGGAAACATCAGTGGTAATCAAATAGGTAAAATCAGACACCGCTTTTTGATATTGCTTCAACTGCATATAGCACCGCCCTCTAGCTTCGTAGTCGCTGCGCAGTTCTTCATAACGCACCTTGTTATCAAACCATTTTTTGAAATTAGCGATCAAAACAGAATAATCATCAGCCGATCTCTGATACAGACCCAAGCGCTTCGCAACGCGGGCCCGTAAGCGTCGACATTCAAAGTCCTCCATGATCTTCAAACTATGATCAGCGTCTTCCAAAGCCGACTTCAATTCACCCTTAGCAAAGTAAATTTCTGCCCGACCAAAATACAATAAGTTGTTTTCGGGCAGAATGCGCATGCCATCTGCAACAGTTTTAAATGCCTCGGGGAAACGCTTGAGACCACTGAGAATTTTGGCGGACAAATAATAGGCATAAGGATTTTCGGGTTCAACCCGCAGCAACTCACGCACATGGACGAGAGCCTTTTCATCCTCGCCAATATCCATCTGCTGATGCGCCAGGCTGATCAGAGCCTTGACGCGCTCCAACTTTGACGGCTTGGCCTCTGCAACCTGGCCAACCAGAGCCAGGGCAAGAATCACAAGAGAAGCGGTGATGGGGTTCCTCATGGCCAGATTATAGGCCAACTTACAAGCCAACTGGCCTGCTCAAATGCAAACTTCACTCAAGTAAACGACTGACGGCCACTGACCACCAGGGCCCTCTAGACTGACCGCAAACGGCGGACCAGTACCAGGCCGAAACATCGGTCCAACTCTTACCGCCATCGTCATATATGCGCTCGCGCACCTGCAAGCGCTCGCCCCCGCGAGAAGCCTCGATAGTCTCCCAACGCTGTCCCTGCTTGTCGGTGAAGAGGGGCAAATACTTGATCTGGTATCCAGCTGCCCGGTAGCAATCTGCCGCCGGGTGCAACTGCCTGGTGGCCCGGTCTATATGGCGATAAACGACGGTTCTGTTGCCGGCAGTGAAAATTGCAATGGCTCCAGGAAAACCCTCGGAAAATTCGGCCGCAGTCTGGGACAGAGGCACAGGGCGCAAAGGTTGTCCTTCAAAGGTTTGCGGCCAAAGGGTTTGTTCAACCGGTGATTGTTTGTGACCCGACGCGAAAGCGCCGAAATCCAAAACAATCGATGTCAACGCACATAGCGCACAGGCAGCCAGATAGGAATGTTTGATCGACTTTTTGAGCGGCGCTGATGCGGGCTCTAGCGCGGGCACTAGCGGGGGTTCCGGCTCTGCCTCGCACTCTAAGGATGTCTCTGCTGCTTGCTGGCTGCGGCCAATACGGGTGGCGACATACAAAAGGCCTATCGCCAACATAAAGAACACTGCGACACCGACACCTTCGTGCACGACCACATTGTAATTGGGTGGCAAAGCAATGGTCCCTGTCTCGAGATAAAAGAGTGACGTCACTCGCAGGACATTAGCCACCAGAGCTGCCACTACGGACAGTGTCATAAACAGCAGGCCATTTTTGATATTAAAGCCCCGCAGACTGGCCAAAGTAGCGGCAAGATAGAGTGCCGCCCAGAGCATACGAATGCCGCTGCATGGTGCGTCAATTTCTATAACCTGACCGGCCCAGGAAATGGAGGTCCCCTGGCAAACAGCGGCAAATCCATTGATATTGAGCAAGGGCACAGCAGCGGAAGTCACAGCAAGGCGCAAAGGATAACCAAGATAAAAATTGAGCGACGCCACAACCGGCAAGGACAAGAAGAGTAAGCACCAATCACCCATGGTCAAGCCCTGCCTGAGCTTTCCACCGGAGAGAAAGAGGCCGACCGCAAGCATGGCCAGAAGAGCCGAAAAAAGCTTAGCGGCAACAAAGAGAGAGACAAAGTAGAAGAGCAGGATAATGAACAATGGCCAGCTTACCGAACGTTGCTGGAGCCTTTCCTTATGAAGGAAAAGCATAACTGCAAGAGTAAGCAGTGCCACTATCCCCAGTGGCTCATCCGACTTATCCAAGAGCCGCTGTACATACCAGACCCAGACCGGCCAGAAGCCGACTAAGAGCGCATAAATCACGCTTTTTTAGCCCGCCTTTTCACTTGGTTGACAATCGTTGCACCACCCAAAATACCGAAGACAACCGCAAGAAGCATCCAGGTGTCGGCCTCCGGCACAGGCTTAGCATCAGGGGCATCGGCGGCTGCAGTGGGGTCGACAGATGCAGGTGCACCTTCCAACCTAAGATTCTTACCATCCGCAAATGGATATTTAGCAAAATAGCCTTTCTCTCCCGCCGTACCGCGGAGACCAGAAGCATTACTGAGAGTCTCCTTGTCTGCGGCGATGTCCTTATTGTTGGCATTGCCCAAATCGTACGCTTGCTTGGCCACAGGATACCTCAAGAAATAATTCTGCCTCGAGGTCCAGGCGCTGCCAGGAGAATCCTGCGATTTGGATTCAGCTACGGCGCCATTCGTCGCACCCTGCAATTGAGGCGCATTGGTGCCCTCAGCAGTTATGCCACCAGCTAGGGACTGCGCAGGCACCTCTTGTTTCTTCTCAGACGCAACAGAACTCGTATCGCCAAGACTGGAGAAAGCATCCATACCGCCGCCCAGACTATCAAAGGCATTCGGCCTGGACTCTGCAGGACCAGGTGCCGCTGAATAGTTTCTTGCAGTCCCAGCCGTGTTAACGCCGGAAAAGGGCTCTGGACTCGAAGAGACGATCTTGCCAATCTCATTGCTCTGACCATAGCGTGGATCTGCCGGCGCAGTTGCAATCTCAGCCTCCTTAGACTTAAATGCTGTTTCAATCGGTCGACCCATTAGCTCGTGATCTTCTCTCACTGCACTGCTGCTCGCCGCCGAGGAAAGAGCATTTAGCTGCGAGGCCACACTGTGACCGGCCGCAGACACTGAGCTGCGCAGTTTGCGCATGGCCATCATAGGGTCAAACTCTTCCAAATTGACAGTGGCCTTAGCCAGAACAGGCACTGGAATGGCCTGCGGCTCAGGCGCTACGACAATGGCACTGGACACGGGGCTAACAATTTGAAAAGTACTCGCCAACTGATTGGCCTCCAAGGTGCGGTTGGCATCTGGAAGCTCAGAGAATTCACTGATTTGATGATTGGCCCATATTTTAGCCAGGCTGTCGTCCACTTCCAGACCTTCGGGAGGGTTGGAGGCAGTAGAAGCTTTCGGATCCACAGGAGTCGGCGGCACAAATTTGTACTCGCCAGGCTCCGCCGACCCAGCAGATAACAGCGTGCCCGCGTCGGTAATCGCATTGCAAGAGCTAATCAATTGAGACAAGTCTTCAGCCACTGTACCGGAACGAGGTACGCGCACCAGACTGTCCGGCGTGAGATTGGACAATATCTCGTTTGGACCGGCCGCAAGTTGCATGTCGAAAAGCAACAGCTTTTTAGCCCCCTGAGCTCTATCCAGCATCTCCTCGACACTGCTGCCATGGGCAACCGTGGCAGGCTGGGCCGCGTGGATCCAGACTACGGCTACTCCACTTCTTCCGTTTTCGGTTGCTTGCCTGAGCGCATCGTCAAGGGCGACGAAATCATCCTGCCCGCCTTCAGTTTTCAGGTTTTTCAGGGTATCTATTGCAGCATTTGTCTCAGGCGATCCACCGGCAGTCAAAGAAGCGGTTAGGAGCTGCAAGTTGTCACCGACTACCTGTATATGAGCTTTTTTGGTGGAGGGGAGTGCTTTTAAGCCATCAGCTATCTGTGGCATGAACTGTTGCATAGAGGCCGATCCGTCGACGACAAAAATCAAATTTTCTATGCCGTCATAGTGGGCTTTTTCAACTACTCGCTCTATTTTTCCGTTGCCCAACTGACTGCCGGCCTTGCACCATATCCGGTGACACGCCTGATCGCGCTGCACATCCACAACTGTCTTAAAACCGGCTAGTTGACCGGCATCGATTTGTCCGCTGAGCTGATAATCTCCCGGCGCGCCGACGGTCGTCAGGCCAGGAGCCGTAATTGGTTTTGATGAATGCAGGGTAAGAGCATTCGGAGCACTGACCTCAAAATTACGTTCCAAAAAAGCAGGCAAAACCAGGGCTCCGGTGCCTTTCGCCGTTACGTTGAGCGGCGCGGCGATCTTCAACTTAACCTTCATTGTCTCGCCGGGCTTGACCGGGAAACACTGCACCAGTATCTGGTCCTTGCCGCAAGTGCTGACCAGGAGCGGATCTTTCTTCTCCACAACGGCCTGCCGATAACGCGCACGTGCTGTGCTGCGCACCATAATGGTGGCATCGCGCTCGACGTTATTGACTGTGAGAGTAGCTTTGGTGACAACGGCATCGGGAGGCAGCAAAATCTTTGCCCGAGCTTCGCGGTCAAACTTGGAATCGTTGATGAAATCAAAGGACCAATCAAGATTGGCTAGAGCGGCATCGGCATTGACCTTGCCTTCAAACTTAGACTGGCCCACAGACAATCCACGGGCAACACCACTTACGGCCTCACCGGCAATGTCGGTATCCATGTCAAACTCGTCCTCGACCCCGGCGTTCAAACCATCGGGATCGGCCACGGCGCCCGCATGTTGAATAGTGGCGCGGGCAGATTTGGGAATGGGCACCGAGTTGAATGGTCTACCGGTGACCTGATAATAGATTCGCCTTGTTTGCTCGATACTGAGCGGGTGAGAGCTTTCATAGAGCGAACCCAGAATGTCGGTAGCTCGTCCGGAACGTTCATAACAAGCGCGCTGCAAGACTTCGGCACTGCCAAATCTGCGCAGCCATTTCACACCGTCGGCGGCGATTACAGGATTGGCATCGGCAGCGCGGCTGAGATTTATTCTGGTCAGTGTGGAGGGCAACTCAACTGCTACGACCATCACCAAAATAATCATGTGACCTATATGTTCTACCTGGTGCGCGTTGAAGTAGGTCAGCTTTTTAGAGGCCAGGTGACAGACGGTTCTTCCTGAAATCAAATTGCATGGTACAGACAAGAGCGGAGCCAGGCCCAACAAGCCAAAACCGAGAGCCAGAGTGAAAAAGCAAGAGATGGGAGTGAGCGGGAGAAACATCAGAGAATAAAGGCAAGCCACACCCATGGCCATGCCGCTCGCTAGTGACATGAAAGCGTAGTGGCTGGACATGTCGCGCCTGGTGCCCAACCAGACCAAGAAATTGCTGAATGGGATCAGGCCAAAGAGGACCACATGGGCCGGACTGGGGAAGGGATCGAAGAAGTGCCGGGCACAAAAGTGCAAATTGGTCTCGAATAGCATGGCCACGGTCGGCAAAATGACGCCAAAGAAGAGGAAAATCGGGCCGCGCTTCTTCACGCCGCCGTGTTCGGCCGGGTCAAAGTGCTTGGGCCCGTATTTGGGCAGCTGAATCGGCGCCTTCGGTGGAACCTTAGGCGGGGCCTTCAGCGGCGTGCTTTGCTTGGGCATAAACTCTCCCTGGCTCATCTAGAACACGCGGATGCCTGGTAATCTCTTACCAGCCTAGCCTATCGATATAAACCTGAAACCGGGGAATATACTGAAAAACTTGACGGCAAAGTCAGAAATGTTAAGTGGAGTGGAAAATGCTGGAAATTATCGGCGGCTTAATCGTTCTGAGCATCATGGTCCTACTGTCAGGCATCAAAGTGGTGAAAGACAATAGCCGGCTGGTCGTCTACCGCTTCGGCAAGGTGGTGGCCACTAAAGGGGCGGGTGTGCACCTGATCCTGCCGATTTTGGAAAGCGCCGAGTCTATAGACACCCGCATGATGATGCTGGACACGCCCCTGGTCGCAGCCAAGACTTTAGACGACCGTCATGTAAGCATTTCGGCGGTTTGCATGTTTCAGGTAGGCGACGCCAAAAAGGCCGTAACCAAAATCGCCAACGTCGCCGAAGCCACTGGCATCCAGGCACAGACGGTCCTGCGTTCAGTCGTCTGCCAGAACGACCTGCGCACGCTGGAAACAGAACAGAAGAACGTCAACAAAAGGCTGCGTATGGCCCTGGAAAAACAAACCAGGGAGTGGGGTATCAACATTAAGTCGATGGAAATCAAAGACTTGAAGGTCGAAGCCGCCGTCGATCCGGCGCAAAGCATCGTCGCCGTGACGGCGGAGCAGGGCGAGCCGTGAAGGTCGGCTGTCGGCTCAACGCACCGTCATACCTGAGGTCAAACGATAGCCCACGCGCGAAACGGTTTGAATCACAGAAAAGTCCTCCTCGGCGCCGTCATCAAGCTTTTTGCGCAGACGCTTGATAGATGTGCGCACGGCGTCGGAGCTGACTTCAGTATCCACACTCCAAACGCGGCGTAAGATATCCTGAGAGCTTATAACCTCGTTGGGATGCCGCATAAGAAACTCCAGGACGGCAAAGTCTTTGGGCAAAAGATGCTTGGGCTGTGCGTCTTTCCATATCATGTGCATAGTGGGATCCATCTCCAGCTGCCCGACTTTGAGTGTAGCCCGATAGTCGTTGCCGGCACGCCGTGAGAGAGCCCTCAGCCGCGCAGAGAGCTCGCGTAAGCTGAAAGGCTTGGTCAGGTAATCATCAGCGCCGGAATCGAGCCCACGCATCTTATCGTCGACCAGACCTTTGCCGGTCAGGAGAAGTATCGGCGTACTGCCGCCACCGGCGCGGTATTGCCTACAGATGTCCACGCCCTGCAAGCCAGGCAAATGCCAATCAAGAATGGCAAGGTCAAAGGGTTCATTTATCAAACGCTCATAGCCATCAAAACCATGGTGCACAATTTCGACCTGATTGTTTTGGCTAGTCAGCCAATCGCCAATCACCACCGTCAGGTCCTTATCGTCTTCGACTAACAGTA
>Ga0105248_10002727_pt1 | contig 19623 bp, 17 predicted proteins | sample KBSS34metaG_FD_81524 | JGI IMG/M metagenome (GOLD analysis project Ga0105248, IMG submission 81524) | Switchgrass rhizosphere microbial communities from Kellogg Biological Station, Michigan, USA - KBS S3-4 metaG | ecosystem: Host-associated > Plants > Roots > Rhizosphere > Soil | place...
AGACGGCGGCGGTGGCCAACGTCAACGACGCGCCGACCGGGTCGGTGACCATCAGCGGCACGCCCACGCAAGGCGAAGTGCTGACGGCGTCGAACAGCCTGGCGGACGCCGACGGGCTGGGAACGGTCGGCTACCAGTGGCACCGTGGCGGCCAGGCGATCGCGGGAGCGACGGGCGGCAGCTACACGCTGACCGAAGGCGACGTCGGCGCGAAGATCACCGTGACGGCGAGCTTCACGGATGGACACGGGGCCGCCGAGAGCGTCGGCAGCGCTGAGACGGCGGCGGTGGCCAACGTCAACGACGCGCCGACCGGGTCGGTGACCATCAGCGGCACGCCCACGCAAGGCGAAGTGCTGACGGCGTCGAACAGCCTGGCCGACGCCGACGGGCTGGGGACGATCGGATACCAGTGGCAGCGCGGGGGCCAGGCGATCGCGGGAGCGACGGGCGGCGCCTACACGCTGACCGAGGCCGACGTCGGCGCGAAGATCACCGTCGTGGCGAGCTATGCCGACGGCCACGGAACCGCAGAGCAGGTGTCGAGCTCCGAGACCACCGCAGTGGCCAACGTCAATGACGCGCCGACGGGTTCGGTGACGATCAGCGGCGCGGCCGAACAAGGCCAGCAGTTGACGGCGAGCAACAGTCTGGCGGACGCCGATGGCCTAGGGTCGATCGGCTACCAGTGGCGGCGCGACGGCCAGGCGATCGCCGGGGCGACGGACGGCGCCTATACGCTCGGCGAGGCGGACGTCGGCGCGAAGATCAGCGTCGTGGCCAGCTACACGGACGGCCACGGGACCGCGGAGAGCGTCAGCAGCGGCGAGACCGCGGCGGTGGCGGACACCACGCCCCCGACGGCGGCGGTGGCGATCGGGGCGATCAGCACCGATAGCGGGGCCTCGTCCAGCGACTTCGTCACCAACGACACGTCGCTGACGGTCAGCGGGACGCATGGCCTGCTCGGCTCTGGCGAAAAGATCCAGGTGAGCGCCAACGGCGGGGCGAGCTGGGTGGATGTGACCGCGAGCACGGCGACGACCTGGAGCTACACCGACCCGGCGACCCATAATGCCAGCTTCAGCTACCAGGTGCGGGTGGTCGACCTGGCCGGCCACGTCGGCAATACCGCCAGCCACGCGGTGACCATCGACACCAGCGCGCCGACGGCGGCGGTGGCGATCGGCGCCATCAGCACCGACAGCGGCAGGTCGTCGATCGACTTCGTGACCAACGACACCTCGCTGACGGTCGGCGGGACGCATGGGACGCTGGCGAGCGGCGAGAAGATCCAGGTCAGCGCCAATGGCGGCGCCAGCTGGGCGGACGTCACGTCGAACACTGCGACAGCCTGGAGCTATGTCGACCCGACGACCCACAGCTCGAGTTTCAGCTACCAGGTGCGGGTGGTCGATCTCGCCGGCAACGTCGGCGCCACCGCCAACCGCGCGGTGACGATCGACACCAGCGCGCCGACGGCGGCGGTGGCGATCGGGGCGATCAGCACCGACAGCGGCGCCTCGCCCAGCGACTTCGTCACCAACGACACCCGGTTGGTGGTCAGCGGGACGCACGGGACGCTGGCGTCGAGCGAGCGGATCGAGGTGAGCGCCGATGGCGGCGTCACCTGGGCGGACGTGACCACCAGCACTGCGACGGCCTGGAGCTACAACGATCCGGCGACCCATGCCGCCAGCTTCAGCTACCAGGTGCGGGTGGTCGATCTGGCCGGCAACCTCGGCAATACCGCCAGCCAGGCGGTGACGATCGACACCAGCGCGCCGACGGCGGCGGTGGCGATCGGGGCGATCAGCACCGACAGCGGCGTCTCGTCGAGCGACTTCCTCACCAACGACACCTCGCTGACGGTCAGCGGGACGCATGGGGCCCTGGCCACCGGCGAGAAGATCCAGGTGAGCGTCAACGGCGGGGCGAACTGGGCGGATGTGACCGCGAGCACGGCGACGACCTGGAGCTACACCGACCCGGCGGCCCACGCCGCCAGCTTCACCTATCAGGTGCGGGTGGTCGATCTGGCCGGGAACGTCGGCGCCACCGCCAGCCACGCGGTGACCATCGACACCAGCGCGGCGACGGTCGCCTTGACCGACATCACCTCGAGCGGAAGCGCGGTGGTGCTCAGCGGCACGACCACCGAGGCCGGCGCGGTCCAGATCCTCGACGGCGGCGCGGTCGTCGGCAGCGCCTCGGCCAGCGGCAGCGGCGCCTGGAGCGTCAGCCTGAGCTCGCTCTCCAGCGGCTCGCATGCGTTGACGGTGAACATCACCGATGCGGCCGGCAACATCGGCTCGACGTCGGTCGAGGCGGTGATGGGCACGAGCGGCGCCAACGCGCTGTCGAGCGGCGGCGGGATGGACGTGCTGGTTGGGCTCGGCGGCGCCGACACCCTGACGGGCGGCGGCGGCAAGGATCTGCTGATCGGCGGCGCCGGCGCGGACCGGATGGCCGGCGGCAATGGCGCCGACATCTTCCGCTTCGACAACCTGAGCGAGGCGACCGGCGACCACATCACCGACTATGGCCTGGGCAACGACGTGGTCCAGCTCGGCTACGCCGGGTTCAACCTGGCGAACCAGGCCGGGGCCGGCGCGGCGAAGATGGTCAGCGTTTCCGGCGTCGGCGACATCCAGGGGGCCGACGTGGTCCGCTGGACCGGCTCGGCGACGGCGATGAACTCCGCGGCGGAGGTGAACAGCCTGCTCGCCGCCCAGGGCCATACCTTCAGCGGCGGGGTGCTGGTGCTGGCCTACGACGCCGCAGGACATGCGGCGCTCTACTACGACAGCAACGCGGCGGGCGGTGCGGCCGGCACGGTCACCCAGCTGGTCAGCTTCGACAACCTGACGACCACCAGTGGCTTCGGGTCAGGCGACTTCCTGTTCGTCTGATCGTAGCCGGCCCGGCCGGGTCGCTGCGGCGTCCCGGCGGGGCGGCAGGCTCCCGCGAGAAACCGTGACCGTTAGCGGCGCCGTAACTTGAGCTCTGGCAGGGTGCGGCCATGTCTAAGGCCCGCCGCACGTTCGCTCCGCTCAGGGTCGCAGGCCTGGCCAAGCTCTATGCCGGCGGACGCGGCGTCCACGACATCAGCTTCACGGTCGCCGCCGGCAGCGTCACCGGGTTCATCGGCGTCAACGGCGCCGGCAAGAGCACGACCCTCAAATGCATCATGGGCCTGGCGGCGCCAGACGCCGGCGCCATCGAGATGTTCGGCGCCCCGGCCGGCTTTGCGGCGCGGCGGGACGTCGGCTTCCTGCCTGAGGAACGCGGCTTGGCGGCGCGCGAGCGGGCGCGCGACGCCGTCGCCTTCCACGCCCGCTTGAAGGGGTTGGGCCGCACGGCGGCCTATGCCCGCGCCGACCAGCTGCTGGAGCGTATCGGCCTGGATACCCGGCGCCGCGCGCGAGTGAACGAGCTGTCCAAGGGCAACGCCCAGCGCGTGCAGATTCTCTGCGCCATCGCCCACGACCCCAAGCTGCTGATCCTCGACGAGCCGTTCTCAGGCCTTGACCCGCTGGCGCAGGCCGAGGTGCAGTCGCTGTTCGACGAGCACAGGGCCAAGGGCGGCGCCATCCTGTTCTCCACCCACGCGATGAGCGCCGCCGAGCGGCTGTGCGATCACGTGGTGATCCTGTCGGAGGGCCGCACCATCTTCGAAGGCGCGGTGGCCGAGGCGACCGCGCACGCGCCGCACGGCGTCTATGTCACCTGCAGCGACGACGCCGGCCTGCTGGAGGTCGCCGCCCGGCTCGGCGCCGTCGCCCAGCCGTTCCCGGGCAAGATGGGAGAGGCGCTGCGCTGGCGCGTCATGCTGCCGGCCGACGTGACCTATCCGGCGCTGATGCTGGCGATGGCCGAGCGCCAGCTCGCCGTTCAGGGCTTCGAGCCGATCCAGGCGGACCTGGAGGGCGCCTTCTGGTCGCTGGCCTCGCGGCGGGCGGCCGCCTGATGCGCCGCATCGCCCTGATCGCGCGGCGCGAGGTGGTCGCCTACGCCAGCGTCCCGAGCTTCTGGGCCGCGCTGCTGATGGGGCCGTTGCTGATGGCGCTGGCCGCCCTGGGCGCCGGCCAGCTGGGCGCGGTGCCGGCGAGGCCGTCCGTCACGCCGCTGGCCGTGGTCGCCGCCGACCCGGCGCTCGCCAACGCGGCGATCCAGGCGCTGAACGCCGCCGCCGGTCTGGAACACCGCGCCCTTGCGGTCCGTCGGACCGCCGAGCCTGGGGACGCCAAGACGACGCTGAGGCTCGCCGCCACGCCGGCCGGCGGGGTCGAGCTGCAGGTTGAAGGCGAGCGGCTGTCCGATCTCACGCTCGCGCTGCTGCTGCGCGACCTGGCCACAGCGCACGCCGATTTGACCCGTGTCACCATCGCCCAACCCCCGCCTCCGCCGGCCGCCGCCGACGACGACGCCGGCCGGTTCACCCGCTTCTCGACGACCCTGCTGCTGTGGCTGGTGCTGGTCGGCTCCCTGGGCATGCTGCTGCAGGCGATCGTCCGCGAGCGGTCCAATCGCACCCTGGAGAGCCTGCTGGCCGCCGTCCGGCCGAGCGAGATCGTGCTGGGCAAGCTGGCCGGGATTGGAGCGCTCTCCACCCTGGTGATCGCCGTTTGGCTGGCGGGCGGGGCGCTGGTCGCCGCAAGCCCGCTGGGGCGGGCGACGCCGGGCGCGGACCTGCTGCTGCGGGGCTTTGGCGATCCCGCTGGCCTGGTCGTCGCCGGCGGGCTGTTCGTCCTGGCCTTCGCCATGTACGGCTCGGCGATGATCGCGCTCGGCGCGCTGGCCCGCGACGTGCCGGCGGCGCAGAACCTGTCGCGACCGGTGTTCGGTGTGCTGCTGGCGGCCTTCTTCATCGCCGTGGGCCAGCTGGTCGGCATGGGCGGCGGCGGCCTGCCGACGCTGGCGATGTTCCCGCCGTTCGCCCCCTTCGTGCTGATCCTGGCCCGGCCGGGCAGCATCGGGGCGCTCAATGCGACCGTCGCCGTCGCCGGGATGGCGGCCTCGACGCTGGCCTGCATGTGGCTGGCGGCGCTGGCGCTGAAGGGCGAGGCGCCGCGGCTGTTCGCCCGGCGCGCCGCCCTCCAGGCCGCTACAGCTGGTGCGGCGCCCCGTGGAACTGGGTCAGGTAGGCGGTGACCAACGCGCCAGCGGCGATCGCCACGCCGTAGGGAATGCCCCGCAGCTTGCCCTCGGCGCGGCCGCGCGCCGTCATCCCGCGCAACACCTCCTTCGGCCGGATGAAGAGCACGACGAGGGCGTAGAGCCCGCCGGCCAGCACCGTGGCGACGAACAGCAGCAGCAGATTGCCGAGCCCGGCGAACAGCGCCGCCGCCGCGAACAGCTTGGAATCCCCGGCGCCCAGCCAGCCCGCCAGGTAGAGCGCGCCGCTGCCCGCGAGCGCGACGCCGAACGCCGCCAGGCTCGAGGTCCAGGTCGTCAGCGTCAGTCCCAGGCAGGCGTAGACGATGAACAGCAGGATCAGGCTGACGACGGCCCAGTTCGGAATCCGCCGTTGGAAGAAGTCGAAGACGGCCGCGGTGACCAGCACCAGCGAGTAGAGGCCGATCGGCGCCAACGCCAGGAGCTCAGCGCGCATGGGGAGCGGCCTCCCGGTTGGCGTCCGCCTGGGTCTTCAGGCTGCGGACCAGCTGCAGGTTGGTGGCCGCGCGGGCGTAGTACTCGCCCTTGGCGGCCATCGCACGATCGAACAGCCCCTCGGCGGCCGGATAGTCGCCCCGCACCATGGCCGCGAAACCGGCGTTGTTGAGCGACGCCGCTTCGCCCTCCCGAGGCGCGCCGGCGACAGCGCTCTGGTATTCGCCGCGCATGGCCATCGCCATCCGCAGGTTGGTGCGGGCCGCGGCCAGATCGGGCTTGGTCCCAAGCGCTTCGACGAAGTCGCGGATGGCCTCGTCCTGCCGCCCCTGCAACATCCGGGAGAAGCCGCGATTGTTCAGCACGATGGCGGCGCGGTTCGACTCGCTGACGGCGCGCTCGTAAGCGGCGTCGGCCTCCGGCCAGCGCCGGCGCGCGTCATACTCGCTGCCGAGCGCATTCCAGGCGCGCCAGGCCGAAGGCTTTTCGGCGACCGCCTTCTGCAGCACCGCCAGCGCCTCCTCCGATCGCCCCAGCAGCGCCAGCGCCAGGCCCTGGCCCTCCAGAGCGTCGCCCTTGAGCGCAGGGTTGTTCTCGACCCTTTTGAAATTGGCCAGGGCGTCGGCGTAGCGTCCGCGGGCGAGGCTGAGCTGGCCGGCGAAGATCGCCAGGCCAGGGTCCTTGTCGCCGGACACCACGGCCTGGTCGAGCAGCCGACCGGCGTCGAGCAGGCGCTGTTCGGCCAGGGCCCGCTGTATCAGCGGCGCATAGCTGGCCGTGCCCGCCGGGGTCGCCGCCGGCGCCGCGGCGTGGTTGCGCCCGAACAGGCCGGCGTGGGCGGGGCTCGCCCCGAAGGCCAGGAGCGCCAGCGCGCAGGCCAGCGCGCCGTTGCCGTAGAGTGAAGTCTTCATCGTTCCCCCCAAGGTAAAGATGTCAGCCCAGGCGAGCCGGGCCGCCGGCCGTCGAGCCGGCCGTGTGAAGCTGGTGCTTGCCGTTCAGCGGAACGGTCACGCGCGAACACCCGGTCCCGCAGTGCTGCAGATTCACCAGCATTCGCAGGCCGTTGGCGAAGGTGTGCGCGATCCGCGCGTTGACCGCCGCCAGCGTCCAGCCGCGCCAGGCCGGCTGGGTGTGCAGGTGGGCGGCGTCGGGCTTGCTGCTGCGGACGTCGGCGACCACCGCGCGCCCGACGCTCGGGCTGCGGGCCAGCGGAAGGCTGGCCGGCTTGGACGGCCTCGCAATCGGCGACGCCGGCGGGGCGACGGCGATCTTCACCGCCGCCGACGGCCGCTTCGGCGCAGGCGGCTTGGCCGCGGCCGGCTGGGCCGCCGCGGCGACCGCGGTTCGAACGACGTAGGCCGCCGCCGGCGCGGCTTTGGGAGCCGGGGCGAGGACCGGGGTGGCGACGTCCGCCACGCGCAGCACTGTCGCCGGCTTGGCCGGCCCGGCTGTCGCCTGCAACTGCGCCGGGATGAGCCGGTGCTCGGTCGGGGCGGCCGCGTGCGCCGCCCGGACCGGCGTCGCGCGGGGAAGCACGACGGGCGGGAGCAGGTTCGACGCGGCCTGCGAAGGCGCCGGCGCTTCGACCGCCGCGGGTTGCTCCGGCGGCGGCGCGCGGAGCAGGACCGGGCCTGCCACCGCCAGCGCGACCACCGGCGGCTCGGCCGCGGCGATGGTGATGGGCGAAGAGGCGACGACCGGGACGGCGAGACTGAGCGCCTGGGCTGGCGTCGCCATGGCGAGCGGCGCGTCTCGGGCGTCCGCCAGGGCCGGGCGTTCGCGCGCATCGGCCAGCGGGGCCGGAGAGGGCGCGGGCGCCCGATCGCCGGGGGTGGCGGAGGCTTCTGTGGCCGCCAGGGCGACCGGCGCGCTCCTGCCTTGCAGGATCTGCGAGTAGACTAGGTTCTGCGCGACGATCCGCGAGGCGGGGTCCAGGGCCTGAGCGCGGGAATAGTAGCGCTGGCTGAGGTCGAAGCGGCCGAGCTTGTCGTAAATGACGCCGAAGGCGTTGAGGATCCGGGCGTCGTCGCCGCTGCGCGCGCGGGCCGCCTGCAGCAGGTCGAGGGCGCGGGCGTAGTCGCCCCGGTTGATCGCGGCGGCGGCGTCGGCGTAGCGGGCGTCGCTCAGCGACATCGCCGGGGCGGCGGTTTGCGAGGGCCGAAGGTCGAAGCTCGCCTGCGGCTTGTCGCGGCTGGCGCCCGCACACCCCTGCAGGCTCATCGCCAGCGCCGAGGCCATCAGGGCGTATCGTTGCGAGTTGGCGTTCATCAGAGTCTCAGCCTCCGTGCAGGGCTGGCAGGAGATTGCGAATGACGTCGATGATCGCCGGCAGCATCAGGGCGGTGACGATCACGGGCAGGATGCAGGCGACGAGGGGAATTGTGAGCAGCACCGGAATGCGCATCGCCTTCTCCTCGGCCGAGAGGATGCGGTGCTCGCGCATTTCGTTGGCGTAGGTCCGCAGCGTCTGGCCGATGCTGGTGCCCAGCGTGTCGGTCTGGATCAGCAGGGCCGCGAACGACTTCACGGATTCCACATCGGTGCGTTCGCCGAGCGCGCGCAGGGCGTCGGCGCGTCCGCGGCCGGCCGCGAGCTCGAGGGAGACCTGGTCGAACTCTTCGGCGATCCTCAGGTGGGACTCGCCGACTTCCTGGCCGACGCGCACCAGGGCGGCCTCAAGGCCAAGGCCGGCCTCGATGCACACCACCATCAGGTCGAGCGCGTCAGGAAACTGCTGCTCGAGCTGGACCTTGCGGCCGTTGATGCGGCGGTCCAGAGCCCCGCGGGGCGCGATCAGCCCCAGGGCGCAGAGCACCAGCGCGCCGCCGATCAGGGACAGCCCTGTGTACGGGGTCGCTGATACCTGCTGCAGCAGCAGGAAGCCGAGCGGCAGACCGATCGCCAGCCCGAAGCGAAGCACGACGTAGAAGATCGGGGCCGCGGGATTGCGGATACCGGCCATCGCCAGGTCGCGAACCAGCTTGGCCCGATCCTTGGCGTCGGCGAGCGAGGTCGACCGCTGCACCCAGAGCAGGAACGGGTTGGTGATTTTCGCCCGCCGCACCAGATCGGACGACCGCTGCTGGAGCTGGGTGGTCGCCAGCTGGGCGCTCAGTCGGCGCCGCACGTCCAGCTGAGCGGCGAACTGCCCGATCATGGTGATCGACACCGCCACGACAATGCCGAAGATCAAGATCTGGACGGCGATCTGGAGGAGGCTGCTGAGATTAGGCATGGCGCGCTCAATATTTGAAATTGATGATGCGCTGGATGATCAACCAGCCGGTCACGTAGAGTCCTCCGACGGCGATGACGATCGTCCAGAAGAGCGGGTCGCCGAACTTGTCGACGTAGTAGCTCGGCTGGGTCAGCATGAGGAAAGACACGAGAAAGATCGGCAGGGCGCTGAGCACGACTGCCGATGCACGTCCCTCGCTGGCCAGCGACTTCACCTTCTTCGCCAGGGTGCGCCGCGAGCGGATCACCGCGGAGAGGCCATCGAGGATTTCGGCGAGATTGCCGCCGGTCTCGGCCTGGACCCCGACGCTCACCGCAAAGAAGTGGGCGTCGGAGGAGCCGGTGCGCCGGGCGAAGTTCAGCAGCGCTTCCTTAAGGTCGGAGCCGTAGGTGTACTCGTCGACGATCAGCCCGAACTCCGAGCCGATCGGGTCGCCCAGTTCCTGGGCGGCGAGCTGCACGGCGGCGATGACCGGGTGGCCGGCGCGGATGGCGCGCACCACCACGTCCAGCGCCAGGGGCAGCTGCTCCTCCAGCTTTTTCAGCCGGGCGGTGCGCAGGCGGTTCACCCAGACGTAGGCTCCGCCGCACGACAGCACCGCCGCGCCGATCAGGCTTATCGCCGCGTTCAGAACGAGGCCGCCGCTGCCGTGCGTCTTCATGAAGATCAGGCTGACGAAGCCCAGGCCGCCAGTCGCCGCGGCGACAAAGGCGAGCAGCCGCATCGGGGTGATGTTGAGACCGGCCTGCCGGCAGAAGGTCCAAAGGCGATCGTGGAGGCCGACCAGCCGTGCGTTCGCGCCGGGGGCGGCGGGCGGGCGCTTCACCAGCGCCGAATAGACCGCCTCCGGTTTCATGCCGGCGTGCAGCATGGTCAGGCGTCGGTTCACCTGGCGGGTGCGGTCGCGCGCGGAAATGAACAGTCCCGCGCCGGTCTGCACGACGATCACGACCGCCACGAAGGCCAGGACGTAGATCAGGGGAAAGAGGGCGTTTTGCACGGTCAGAAGCCTCGACGCGGGGACGGTGCGAAGATGACGCCGGGCAGTTCGATGCCGCGCGCCACGAGCATGTCCATGAAGCGCGGACGCATCCCGGTGGTCTCGAACTCGCCGATGACCGCGCCGTCCTTGTCGATGCCGCGGCGGCGGAACCGGAAGATCTCCTGCATGGAGATGGTCTCCTCCTCCATGCCGACGATCTCGGAGATCGAGACGATGCGCCGGCGGCCGTCCTCCATCCGCTCGACCTGGACGATGACGTTGACGGCGGAGGCGATCTGCTGGCGGATCGACCGCGGGGAAAGCTCGAGCCCCGCCATGCCGATCATCTGCTCGATCCGCGACAGGGCGTCCCGCGGGGTGTTGGCGTGCACGGTGGTCATCGACCCGTCGTGACCGGTGTTCATCGCCTGCAGCATGTCGAAGGCCTCGCCGGCGCGGACTTCGCCGACGATGATCCGGTCGGGGCGCATCCGCAGGGCGTTGCGGACAAGCTCGCGCTGGGTGATCTCGCCGCGGTCCTCAAGGTTCGCCGGGCGGGTCTCGAGCCGGCCGACGTGCGGCTGCTGGAGCTGCAATTCCGCCGAGTCCTCGATCGTGATGATCCGCTCGGAGGCGTCGATGAACGCCGACAGGGCGTTCAGCAGGGTGGTCTTGCCCGAGCCGGTGCCGCCGGAGATCAGCACGTTGCGCTGGGATCTGACGATCGCCTGCAGCACCAGCGCCATGTCGGCGTGGACGCTGCCGAGCTCGACCAGGCGCGCCATGTGGATCGGCACGGCGGAAAACTTCCGGATCGAAACCAGCGGTCCGTCGACGGCCAGCGGCGGGATGATGGCGTTGACGCGGCTGCCGTCCGGCAGGCGGGCGTCCACCATCGGCTGGGACTCGTCCACCCGCCGGCCGACCGCCGAGACGATCTTGTTGATGATCCGCACCAGGTGGCGGGTGTCGTGGAAATGGATGTCGGTCAGCTCGAGACGACCGCGCCGCTCGACATAGACCGTGGCGTGGGTGTTGATCAGGATGTCGTTGACGCTGTCGTCGGCGAGCAACGGCTCAAGCGGCCCAAATCCCAGCAGCTCGTCCAGCACGTCCTCGATCAGCTGATCGGTCTGCGGAGCGGTCAGCAGGCGCTTTTCTTCGGCCAGCAACTGCGCCACCGGTCCGCGAATGTCCAGGCGCAGACTGTCCCGCGACGCCCGCTCGAGAACGTTGAGGTTGAGCATGTCGATGAGGCGCTGGTGGATGCGCACGCGCAGCCCCATGTCGTCCTCGACCAGCGGGGCGCCGCCGCCATGGGGGCGGGCGTCGAAAGAAGACGGTTCGTTCCAGAGCATGGTCATCAGCGGCGCCGCCCCTTGGCGGCCTCCATGGTTGATTGCGGGACGAGGAGTTGGGCCAGCTCGCCGATCGCCTTCTCGATCTTCGAGCCGCGGCGCAGGGCCGAGAGCTCGACGCCCTGGTTGATCGCGGCGAACATCAGCTTGCGGTCTTCCGGCACGATGACGTCGAAGCCGCGCCCGAGCGCCTGCTCGGCGGCCTTCACCGAAAGCGTCGCGGTCCGTTCGGGCGCCAGGGCGTTGCAGACCAGGGACACGCGCCGGTCGTCGAGGCCCTGGGTCCGCAGGGTGGACAGCTGCCGATCCAGCATATGCAGGTGGGGCACGCTCAGATGGGCGACGATGACGATGCGATCGGCCAGTTGCAGGACGCGGTTGGTCCATGCCGTCCACACCGACGGCAGGTCGACGAGCACCAGCTGGTAGCTGCTCTTCAGCGCGTTCAGCAGCGCCTCGGTGGAACCGGGGGTGAAGGCCTCCAACGGGGTGACCTGTCGCGGCGCCGCCAGCAGATTGAGGCCGGAGCGGTGCTTGCCGAGCAGGCCGGCGAAGTCGATCTCGGCGACGCGCGGGCCGGCGTTGATGCAGTCGGCGACGGTGGCGCTGTTCGGCAGGTCGAGGTAGAGCGAGCCGGCGCCGAACTGCAGGTCGAGATCGGCCAGGCAGACGGAGGCGCCGGCGCGGGCCGCCATGGTCCCGGCCTGGACGCAGAGCGCGGTCGCGCCGACCCCGCCGCCGGCCTTCAGCATGGCGACGATCTGGCCGCCCTGCCGAGGCGCCATCGCCGCCGCGGCCGGTCCGAGCAGCTTGTCGAGGGTGACCGCCAGGGCGGTCTCCGTGACCGGCGTGGCCAGCACGTCGGCGGCCCCCTCGTGCAGCAGCAGCCGCGTCGTGGTGATGTCGGCGTGATGCAGCATCACGACGACCCGCGGCTTGGCGGGCATGGTCCGCAGGCGGCGGGCGGCGGCGTCGATCTCCACCGCCGAGGCGCCGTCGACCGTCGCGATGAGGACGTCGTAGTCGCCGGGCGTCCGGTCCGGCCAGGCCGCGCCGACACAGTCGAAGCGGAGATGCGGGAAGAGGGCCGCCAGCCCGGCGAAGGGCAGTTGGTCGCCGGGACCGACGAAGGCGACACGGGTCGCCTCCTCGGCCTTCGCGGCGCGGGAGAAGCGGGCCATGGGTGGCATTTGGGTCATACCTCGAACTCCCACCGTTTCACTCATTGCCCCGAGGCTTCGGAGCCGACTCCCAGCGAAATCGAGGAGGTCGTGGTGGCCCGCGGCGGGATCACCTTGCCGGTGACGTACCGCTGCTGGGCCAGCCCGACCCGGGCGCCGGTCGCGCCTGGCGCCGGCAGGCCTTTGTAGGTGGCGTCAGGATCGGCGACCTGGGCGGCGAGGTCCTGGCGCACCGCCTGGCCGAAGTCGTCGTGCAGGTGGAGACGGCTTTGGGTGCAGGCGCCCAGGCTCAGGCCGACGCCGAGGATCAGGGGGAGCAGGACCGCTCCCGTGACGTTGTGAGACATGTCTGTGGTCCTCAATAAAGCACGTGGCCGTGGGGGCCTTCGACGCCGCCGTCGCGTGGGTCCACCGCCATCAGGGCGCGGTCTTCAGGCCGCAGCATCGAGGCTGAGCCGCCGGCGTGGGATCCCAGCAGGAAGAGCTCGAAGTCCGAGGGCGGGACGAAGTGATCGCCCGGGAAGGCCGCCGCGCCGCGCCGCGGCGTCGCCAGGTGCGGGGTGACGACCATGACGAGCTCGGTCTCGCCGCGTTGGAAGCTGGTGGAGCGGAAGAGCGCGCCGAGGACCGGCAGGTCGCCCAGGAACGGCATCTGGCGAATGCTGTTCGTGTAGTCCTGGCTCATCAGGCCGGCGATGGTGAAGGACTCGCCGTCGCGCAGCTCGACCGTCGTGTGGGCGCGGCGCACCCGCAGTCCGGGGATGCGGATGCTGCCGGTGGTGATCGAGTTGGCGGGGTCGATCGCCGAAACCTCGGGATTGACGATCAGGTTGATCAGCCCGTCGCTGAGCAGGGTCGGGGTGAAGGAAAGCGCCACGCCGAACTGCTTGAAGGCGACGGTGATGGTCGGGATGCCGTCCGACCCGGTGTTGCTGGACTGGGCCACCGGGATCGGGAATTCGCCGCCGGCCAGGAAGGTCGCGGTGTCGCCGGACATGGCGACCAGCGTCGGCTCGGCGAGGGTGCGGACCACGCCCTTGGTCTCGAGCGCGTCCAGCAGCAGGGTGACGTCGCCGCCCCCGCCGCTGAAATGGCCGGCGATCGAGCCGAAGGTGTCGAGCGCCGAGTTCACCACCGTGTCGCCGGTGTGGACGGAGAAGTTGCCGTCGCTGCTGGTGACGTCGGTGTTCAGCCGCAGGGCCTTGGCGGTGCTGCGCTGCATCTCGACGAAACGCACGGTCAGCATGATCTGCTGGGTGCCCTCGACGGTCATCATGTTGACGACCTTCTTGGGCGCGTAGGTCTCGGCGAGCGTCAGCATCTGGTTCAGGGCGGCCGGGCTGCTGGCCGTGCCGGAGAGAACGATGGAGTCGCCGGCCGCCGCGCGAACCTGCACGCCGCCTTCGCTGGGGAGGATCTCGTGCAGCCGGTGCTTCAGGTTATCCAGGTCGCCGGTCACCACCACATTGACCGCGGCGAGCGGGCGCTTGCCCGGGCCGTAGATGGTCAGCGCCGTCGAGCCGGGAACCTTGCCCACCACATAGACCGAGTGCGAGGTCAGCGGCAGGATGTCGGCGACCTTGGGATCGGCGATCATCAGGTCGACGTAGCGCTCCGGAAGCTGGATGACGCGCGACTTGCCCGCCGCGACGGCGACCTCCGTGATGGCGCCTTCCGACACCAGCTCGGCGGTCTGGGCCAGGCTGGCGGATGGCGCGGCGGCTGCGCCGCCCAGGGCCAGGATCAAGGCGATCCCCAGGCTGGTGAAGTCTTTCCGCGTTCCAGTCGCGGCTCTGGTTGGTGTCTTAGGCATCAGGCTCTCGCCCCCCATTTGCCGCTGCGGTCGCAGCCAGCGTGCCAATTACGGAATTCTGTAGCCGGAGGTTTCGACGCCGCGGACGACGTGGACTTCCTGGCCGCTCGGCGCGGGCGGCGCCCGGCGGATGACCGCGTGGGCCACGACGGGCCGGGCGCCGAAGACGCCCAGATCCGCCACCGTGGTCGCCCGCTTCGACAGCGGGGTTTCGTCGGCGACGTGGCGCAGCGACAGCGAGACTTGACCGACGGCCTGCGCCAGCGAGATCGCCTGCGCCTGGTCCGGGGTCACCTCGACGGTGACGGAGCGCGCCACCTGCGGCTTGTCGGCGGCGTCGTCCGAGGTCTGGTCGACGCCCAGCACCCGCACCCGCTCGGCGAGGACCTGGGTCACCTGGCCTACGCCCGCGGCGCGGGTCAGCAGGATGTCGACCCGGTCGCCCGGCAGGACGAAACCGGCCACGCCAGCCACGTCGTTCGAGCGCAGGCTGACCGCCCGCATGCCCTCGGTGAGGCTGGCGGACAGGATCTGCCGCCCGCCGGGACCGGAAATCTTTTCCGCCAGCACGGGCTCATTGGCCGAGATCATGCGGATCGCCACGCGCTTGTCGGCGGGCGCGCCGGTCAGGTCGGCGACGGTGCGGAAAGCGCCTTCCGGCACCGCATCGGCGGGATAGTTCGCCAGCTTCAGCTGCACCGCCTCGACGGTCTTGCCGCGCTCGATCGGCGAGGCGGCGACGACGACCGGCACAGTCGCTTTGGCGGTCGGCTGGCTCGCGCTCGCCGAGGCCAAATAACTGCGAACTAGTAATACGGCGATCAGGCCTAAAAAGACTGCAACCGCCAGAGTTGCGACATTGCGAATAGGCATTGTGTGCATGTCCGTAAGACAAAGGCGGTGCGCCCTCGGATACGAAAATGCGGGGGGGATCGGCGGCCGGCTGTAGCATTTGATGGGTCGACGGTCCGGAAAGGCTCAGCTTGCGAGGCGGCCGCCCCTGCGGGCGCGAACGCTCAGCCCGCAGAGCGTCAACCTGCCGCATCGGAGGCCGGCGAAGCGGATGCGGCAGCGCGTTCGGCTGTCGAACGAATGGGATTTGTGGGCGGCGCGCGCCGTCTGGAAGACGACGTCGGTGCGGCCTCAGCTCGCGCCTGGCGGCTGGGTCAGAAGGCGCCGGGGATCAGCCTGAAGCGGACATGATCGGCGTAGGCGCGGTATTCCGGATCGGCGGACAGCCAGGCCTCTTCGCGCAGCAGGCGGGCGATCTGGATCGCCCAGGCGAAGGCGTAGGCGGCCAGGTTCTGCAGGGTGGGATTGAGCAGCAGGAATCCGGCCTGGGCGATGAAGTAGCCCAGGTACATCGGGTGCCGGACGAAGACGTAGGCGCCCCGGCGCTTGACGCCCCGGTTGGCGGGGGCGAGGCCGAAGCTGCGGTTCAGGCTGAGCTTGGCGGCGATGGCCACGGCGGTGCCGATGACCAGCAGCGCCACGCCGGCGCTCTGCGACAACGGCTCGGTTCCGGGCCGCACGAGCCACGGCGCCATGGTGCCGGCGAAGGCCAGGGCCCAGTCGAGCGGCTTCTGGCTGACGGCGTCGGTGGACCGGCGGGTCAGGATGAAGGCGATGGTCAGCACCTCGCTGACCAGGATCAGCAGGTTCTGCCAGTGATGAGAATGCAGGGTGGCGGCGCAGAAGGTGGCGAACATCATGACTGCGGCGAAGCGCTCGCAGAGATCCAGGATCTTCAGCATCGAGTTTCCGCCTGGCATGATTTCCCCCTTCTGCCCGCCGTTCTCTGCCCGGCCCGAAGCCGCCCAGCAGAACACCCCCAGCACGGGGCCGGGGGTGCGGCGCGTTCGCAATGTGTCGACTAGGAGTTGTTGTTGATGGTGGTCGCGGCGTTGTTCATGGCGCCGGAGATGGCATCTCTCAAACCGACGGCGGCGGTGGTGATGCCGACGCCGACGATGGCCAGGATGAGGGCGTATTCCGCGGCCGAAGCTCCGGACTCGTCCTTCAAAAACGAAGCAATTTTGGTCATGGAGGAGTTCCAATCAGAAGTTGGACTAAGACCAGGCGAGCTGCGCGGTCTTAGGAGTTGTTGTTGATGGTGGTCGCGGCGTTGTTCATGGCGCCGGAGATGGCGCCTTTCAGACCGGTGGCTGCGGTGGTGATGCCGACGCCGACGATGGCCAGGATCAGGGCGTATTCCGCGGCCGAAGCCCCGGATTCGTCCTTCCAGAAGCGCAAGAGTTTCCTCACGATTATTACCCCAAAAAGTTGCAAGTGACAGTTGATACCTGAATCCGCGATCTGGATGCGGGTGTAGTATTTGTGTGGGCCAATGCCTTCCCTAGAAATAGCAAATGACGTGGGAGGTGGATTATTATGGGGTGGGCCACGGCGGCGGCGGATTGTCTTGTTGTGCATAGAATCGCGACGCGCCCTGAGTAGATGCGCCGCCACTTGGCGCATTACTGAGGGCGATGTTGCGTCTTTTGACGGCTCTCCGCTGGGGCGCGGTTCGTCAGGCTTCGGGCGGTGTCCGCCCGCCAGGGCCAGGCGCCTTAGCGCGCGTCGGGCGCCGCTGTCGGAGCGCGGCGCTGGGCCTTCGAAGACGCCGGCCGGCGCGATCTGGCGATGCCCGCTCGCTCATGCCTGCACGCCTCCGGCGGTGAACAGCATCGCCCGCCGCGCCAGGAAGGTCAGCACGAAGCTGGCGCCGGTCGCGGCGATCTTGCCAAGCAGGTAGCCGACGCCGAGCAGGTCGACGGCGGCCTTGAGGACCAGCTGGTTGGCGGCCAGGCCGACGAGGCCGATGGCGAAGAAGCTGGCGAACTCGGCCCAGCCGCTGGCGAGCCGGCGCTGGCGGAACACCAGGGTGACGCTGATGACGTAGTGCAGCAGGCAGCCTGTGCTGTAGCTGATCGCCGCCGAGCTCAGGTAGTGCAGGCCGGCGCGCTCGGTCAGCCACCACAGCAGGCCGAAGTCGACGCCAAGGGCGACCACGCTGGCGGCCAGGTAGCGCCAGAACTCGCCGGACACGCCAGCCAGGCGCGCGCGGCGGCGCGCTGGCGCGGACGCCGCGGCTGGCGGCAGGGCGAGGGTTTCGCTCGCCGACACGGCTATTCCGCCGCCATCCGCAGCGGCACGAGGCGCTCGCTCTTCAGCGCCTCGACCGCGCTGGAGACGCCGGCCTCGGCGTATTCGGCATCCTCGTTGACCTGCCAGATGTCGTAGCGTCGCGCGCCGGCGAGAATGTTCTCCACCGTCAGCATGGCGGTCATCATCGCGTGGTCCTGGTTGTTGTACTTGTGCATGCCGTTGCGGCCGACCAGGTGCAGGGTGGGGAAACAGGCTTCGAGGTCGCTGCGCACCGCGGCCACGTGGGCCTGATAGCTGTCGTCGTAGATCGGATAGGCCTTGGCCTGGCGCACGACGCAGGCGTCGATCACGTCCTTCGGCTTCACCAGGCCGATGTGGCCGATCTCCTGCTTGGCCAGCGCGATCAGCTCCTCGTCCGGCGCGGCCCAGAGCCCGTCGCCCTCGAAGCAGAAGTATTCCAGGCCCAGGCAGGCGTGGTCCGGATGCGGCACCATCTCCGGCGACCAGGAGCGGAAGTTCTGGATGCGCCCGACCTTCACCGCCGGATCATGAATATAGATCCAGTTGTCGGGGAAGTTCTCCGCCTTGGCCGCCACCAGGGCGACGGTCAGGAAGTCGCGGTAGCGCAGCGACTGGGCCGCCGGCAGGCTGGCGGGCGCCGGCGACAGCGCCTTGGTCAGCTCGGTGATCGGCGCCGACGAGATCAGGTGGCGGGCGGTGAAGACGCGCGTCTGGCCCTGGGCGTCGCGCGAGGTGACCCGCCAGGTCCTGGTCGCCGCATCCCAGGCGGCGCTGGCCAGTTCCTGGCCCAGCAGGATCTGGCCGCCCTGGGCGCGGGTCTTGGCCGCCGCGGCGTCCCACATCATGCCGGGGCCCTTGCGCGGATAGTCGAAGGTGTTGATCAGCGTCTTGACCACCTCGCCGCCGCCGCGCTTGAGCCCTAGCGAGCGGGTCAGGGCGTCGAAGACCGCGGTCGCCAGGTTCAGGCCCTTGATGCGCTGGGCCGCCCAGTCGGCGGAGATCTCGTCGCAGGACATGCCCCAGACCTTCTCGGTGTAGGTCTTGAAGAAGATCGAGAACAGCCGCTCGCCGAACTGGTTGCGGACCCATTCGTGGAAGGTGCGGGGCTTGCGCGTCGGCAGCGCCCGCGCCTTCAGATAGGAGAGCACGCAGGCCGCCGAGTTGATCGGGCCGAGCTTGATCAAGGCCTCGAAGGCGCGCAGCGGATAGGCGAAGAACTTGCCGTTGTAGTAGATCCGCGACAGCCGGGGCCGGGCGACAAAGTCGTCGGGCAGGATCTCGCGCCAGAGATCGACCACCTCCTTCGACTTCGAGAAGAAGCGGTGGCCGCCGATGTCGAACAGATAGTCCTTGTAGCTCACCGTCCGGCTGATGCCGCCGACATAGGCGGGGTCGCGCTCGAGCACGGTGACCTGGCGACCGGCCTTGGTCAGCAGGTAGGAGGCCGTCAGCCCGGCGGGCCCGGCGCCGATGATCAGGATGTCGGTGTCCGTCGGCGGGCGGCGCTCGTCGGCGACGACCAGATTGTCCTGCTGAAGATGACGCATTCCGCTGCCCCGCGGCCCATGCCAATCCCGCATCAAAAGTTAGAGCGGGCGGGGCCTTCAGCGTCTCTAGACTGCGCAATGCATTCGTAACTTATCCAATGATGTACGGGGGTCGTCATAAGTAGCTGCGAAGCGGTTGTCCGCAATCAAACCAGGTCCGTACGCTCCAAGGAGCCTGCGGCGTCATATCCGGTGCTTTGGATCACCCTCGCCGTCTGGGCCGTGCTGGTCCTTGTGCTCGGCGCGCCGGCCTTCGCCGGTGCGCTCGCCGACCGGCTGGGCGACACCGACGACGCCCTGCGGCTCGCGCTGGTGCGCGACCTGATCGAGGGGCGCGCCGGCTGGTACGATCAGCACTTCGCGCGGCTGCAGCCGCCGTTCGGCATGGACCTGCACTGGTCGCGGCTGGTCGACGGCGGCATCGTCGGGGTGGAGCTCTTCTTCCGGCTGTTCCTGGCGCCCGCCCAGGCCGAGTACGCCGCGCGCGTCGCCTGGCCGCTGCTCTGGCTCGGCCCCGCCCTGGCCGCCGCCGTGTCGATCGCCCGCAGCCTGCGCGGCGAGGCGGCGGCGTTCGCCTGCGCCGCGCTGCTGGGGGTTACCCAGCTGGTCTTCTGGCAGTGGTCGCCCGGGCGCATCGATCACCACGACCTGCAGATCACCGCCGCGCTCTGCGCGCTGGCCGGCGCCGTCTCGGGCAGCCGTCGCGGCGCCTGGCTGGCCGGCGTCGTCACCGCGTGCGGCCTGGCCGTCGGCATCGAGGGG
>Ga0105248_10002730_pt1 | contig 19613 bp, 20 predicted proteins | sample KBSS34metaG_FD_81524 | JGI IMG/M metagenome (GOLD analysis project Ga0105248, IMG submission 81524) | Switchgrass rhizosphere microbial communities from Kellogg Biological Station, Michigan, USA - KBS S3-4 metaG | ecosystem: Host-associated > Plants > Roots > Rhizosphere > Soil | place...
CGGTACACGCCGTGCTCGTCGGCCGCGAACCAGAGCTTCGAGACGAACCCCGGGAAGCCGGCGAACAGGATGGTGTTGAGCTCGCTCTCGAGGCGGAACAGCGCGTGCAGGAACGGGCCTCGGACGCCGCGCAGCCGGAAGCGGACCACCAGCGTGCAGGGCGCAACCGGATCGTGGTCGGCGGTCGTCTCTCGGTAGACCATCGACGTCGTGCCGTCGCTCCACCGGACCCGCCGACCCAGATTGTCAGCCGGCTGATGGAGCCGCCGGTGTACAAGGAGGTCGATGGTGCGTCCGGCGCAGCGGGCGAGCGCGCCCATCCCAGCGGAGAGCCCGGTGTGTTCCTCGACCGCGGATGCAACGTTCGTTCTCGTCATCGACCCTCACCTCCGAGGCCAGTGTCGTTGCTTCGCGCGCCCCCGGACGTGGTCGAACGACCCTCCGCCGACGGGACCTTCCTCGGTTCCTCAATCTTGGGCGCGCCGGCTGAGCGGCAGCCCGAACCAGAACCAGCCGAGCGCCGCGCCGATCCCGATGCCCGCGATCAGGGCCATGGCGGTTCCGAAGACGAACTCGCTGATCAACCCGACGGACAGCGATATCGAGATGGCGACCAGCACCAGCCCGCCGACGAGCAGGCGGTTGCCGAGGTTCACCATCTTCTCTTTGTCGCCTTGTCGGAACCGCAGCCGGTGGAACGACGAGGGCGCGATCAACAGCGCCGCCGCGAGCGCCGAGGTGATGAACGCGGCGAAGTAGATCCACCGCTCGACCGAGTTCAAGCTCGCGAACCCTTGACTGAACGGCACGATGAGCATGAAGGCGAACAGCACCTGCACGCCCGGCAGGGCGACCCGGAGCTCGTTCAGTAGCTCGATCAGCTCTCGGTCCAGGCGTTTCTGTTCGTCTTCGCTCCGCGTTTCAGGCATGGCAGATCCCCCCAGCAGTCGGAGCAATGGTGATGCCCGCTCGGGGCACTGCACAAACGTCTAGGCGGGCTTCTGCCAGACCGACACGTGTCGGGTGCTGTCGGCCGTGAACGGTTCGCGCCGCCAGCCGCTCCAGCGATCGCGCAGCGTCATCCCAGCGAGCTGCGCCATCAGGTCGAACTCCGCGGGCCACGCGTAGCGGAACGGCATCGACGTCCGTCGGTACCTCCCGCCGTCGTTGTCGATGTGGTGCGAGATCAAACCCTGGTTGAGCACGTCGTACTCGTCGACGCCCCAATAGTCGTCGCTCGCGTGGAACACCTGGTGTGTGGTGCCTGGCGGCAGGGTCCGCAATCCCGGCACGCCGACCTCGATCAGGAAGCGTCCGCCGGGGGACAGGTGCGCCGCCGCGTTGCGGAAGCACGCGACCTGTGCCTCCTGTGTCGTGAGGTTACTGATCGTGTTGTAGACGAGGTAGACGAGCGAGAACGGGCCTTCGACCGTCGTGGTGGACATGTCGCCGACCGTGACGGGGATGGCCTCGCCGCCCGGCTTGGCGCGCAGGTGTCCGAGCATGGCACGCGACAGCTCGATCCCCGCGATGTCGACGCCGCGTGCAGCCAGTGGGAGCCCGATCCTGCCGGTGCCGATCGCGAACTCGAGCGCCCGGCCGCCGTTCGCGAGGTCGGCGAGCAGGTCCGCGATCGCGTCGATCTCAGCGCGCTCGAACTGCTCGGCCTCGGTGTCGTCGTAGCGAGCCGCGACCGCCTCATCGAAGTAGCCGTCGTCGTCCATGTCTCGGAACCCACCGCGACACCCCGAGGCTTAGCGGACGAAGGCCGTCCAGCCGTCGTCACCGACCCCGTAGACGATCCCGCCCGCCTCGAGCATCCCGCCGGGAACCCCGACGCTGCCGTCCTGGTTCGTGATGCCTCGCGCGATCGTCGCGACCGGCGGGCAGACCTTGCAAGAGCCGGATGGTGAACACCTCGTGGCGGGCCTTGCGGTTCCGAACGGGGCGGCGGTAGGTTCGCGGGCGAGGGGCTCCACGGTGCCGTCGCGGGAAGGGGAGGGACCATGGGGGACAACGTTGAGACCGTTCTGCGGCTAGAGAACGCGTGGATGGTGCACGACTACGACACCGTCCGGCAGATCCTGTCGCCTGATTTCGCGGATCGGAACCACGGCGTCGGCGCGGAGATGATGCCGAAGGGCGGCGTCGAGGGCATCATCGAGGGCCATGAGGTGGGTCGCGCCTCGTATTCCGATCGCAAGCAGGAGATCCTCGACTGCTTCGGTGAAGGCGATCGCGTCGTGGTCCGTTCGCGGATGACCGGCACGAACGACGGCGGACTCCCGTGGTTCGGCATCCCGGCCAACGGCAACACGATCGATATCGAATACATCACGATCTATCGGTTGGAGGACGACCGGGTCGTCGAGTCCTGGGCGCAGATGGAGATCGCCAAGATGATGCAGCAGCTGGGTGTGGGAGGTCAGTGATGGGTCCATCCCGTGAAGAGATGCAGCGCGGAACCGAGGAGTTCTACGGCGCCATGAACAACCACGACGTCAAGGACGTCGTTTCGCGGATGGCCGACGACGTGGTCGATCACCAACTCCCTCCGGAGATGCCAAACGGCAAGGAGGGCACGGCGCGGTTCTTCACGATGATGTTCGACTCCGCTCCCGACATGCGGTTCGACATCCTCGACACGATCATCTCGGACAACAAGGCCGCGATCCGCAGCAGGGTGACCGGCACGCAGACCGGCACGTTCCTCCAGATGCCGGCGACCGGCAAGCCGTTCGACGTCGAGGGCATCGACATCGTCGAGGTGAACGACGAGCTCAAGGTCACCCAGCACTGGGGCATCTTCGACTTCGCGAAGATGATGCAGCAGGTCGGGCTCGCGCAGCCGCCGTCGTAGCGATCGCCTCGCGTTCGCGATCCGTGCGAGCATGGTGGCCATGGCGACCCACGTGCAGGTAGTGATCGATTGCGCAGACCCGGAGCGCCTCGCGCGGTTCTGGGCGCTCGCGCTGGGCTATCAGGAACAGCCGCCGCCGGGCGGGTTCGACTCGTGGGAGGACGCGCTGCGGGCGTGGGACGTTCCCGAGGATCAGTGGAACTCGCGGAGCGCCGTGGTTGATCCCGATGGGGCCGGCCCACGGCTGTTCTTCCAGCAGGTGCCCGAGGACAAGGTCGTGAAGAACCGCGTGCACCTGGACATCAACGCGGCGGAAGGGGTCACCGATCCCGCCGAGCGGCACCGGGTGATCGACGCCGAGGTGACGCGGCTCACCGAGGCCGGGGCGTCCGTCGTGCACGAGATGGAGGAGCGCGGTGAGTTCTGGGTCGTGATGCAGGACCCGGAGGGCAACGAGTTCTGCGTGCAGTGATCCGCTAGCCCGTATCGTCGGTGCGATGCCGCCGACCGCCCCCATCGTGCCCAGGTGGGAATGGCGAACGTTCGGCGCGGGCGTCGACGACATCGAGGCGTCATTGCCGGGCCTGTTCGACGGCGACGCACGGGAGTCGACGGAGCGTTACTTCCTCGGCCCGGGCGGCGGCAACGTCAAGGTCCGCGACGATCTGATGGATGTGAAGGTCCTGTCCGAGGTGGATGCGGATGGCCTCGAGCGATGGGTGCCCGTGCTGAAGGGCCCGTTCCCGCTGGCCACGGCTGACATCCGTGTCGTCGTCGAAGCGCTCGGTCTTCCGATGCCGCCGCTCGAACGCGAGTCCTACACGTTGGACGAGATGCGGGCGCTGTTGGGAGGCTCGGTGCGCGAGCTCGAGGTCGGCAAGCGGCGCGTTCGCGGATCGATCGGCAGCTGCATGGGCGAGATCGCCGCGGTGACGGCCGCCGGCGAGACGACCCGAACGTTCGCGATCGAATCGGAAGACGCACGCGCGGTGGTGGCTGCGCTCGGCGACCTGAAGTTCGCAGAGGCGACGAACGTGAGCTATCCGCGAGCGCTCGTCGAGCTGCTCGACCGGCTCCGACCGCGCTACGCCGTGATCGACGTCGGGACGAACTCCGTCAAGTTCCGTGTGGCGGAGCGGGAGGACGGCGGGTGGCGCCCGGTGGTCGACCGTGCCGAGGTGACGCGCCTCGGGGAGGGCCTGCATGAGGGCGGCGAGATCTCCTCGGCAGCCGCCGCGCGCACGGCCGACGCGATCGCCGTGATGGCCGCGGAAGCGCGTCGCGACGGCGCGAAGGAGATCGCGGCCGTCGGGACCGCCGGACTGCGGGCGGCGACGAACAGCGACGCGGTTCTCGCCACGATCGAGGAACGATCCGGCGTCACCGTCGAGGTCGTCTCTGGCGACGAGGAAGGGAGGCTTGCCTACCTCGCCGTTCGTTCGGGACCGCTCACCGCGGCCGGCTCGGTCGTCGTGTTCGACACCGGAGGCGGCAGCTCGCAGTTCACGTTCGGCGATGGCGACCGGGTCGTGGAGCGGTTCAGCGTGCAGGTCGGAGCGGTTCGCTACACGGAGACATTCCGGCTGGACGGTGCCGTCTCGGCGGGTGTCGTCGCCGACGCGCGTGCGGCGATCGCCCGCGATCTTGCGCAGCTCGCCGGTCGTCGTCGCCCGGACGCCCTCGTCGGGCTCGGCGGCTCCGTCACGAACATGACGGCGGTCATGCTCGAGCTGGACCCCTACGATCCCGACCGCGTGCGGAGCGCCACGCTCACTGCCGATGAGGTCGACCGACAGATCGAGCGCTACCGATCGACGGACGCCGACGGCCGGCGCCAGATCACGGGATTGCAACCGCAGCGCGCCGAGGTGATCCTCGCCGGGGCGTGCATCGTCCGCACGGTGATGCATCTGCTCGGCCTGTCCGCGCTCACGGTCAGCGACCGCGGCATCCGTCACGGTGTGTTCCTCGATCGCTTCGGCGGGTGACTACCGGTAGACGCCGTTGTGCCCGAGGCTGAAACGCCCCGGCTCCGGGAAGTAGGTCAGGCCGTGCGGGTCCGGGCCGACCTCGATGTGGTGGATCACCTTCCCCGTCTTCGTCGAGATCACCGACACCGTCGTCCCGAAGCGGTTGGTCACCCACAGCTCCGAGCCGTCGGGGGAGACCTGCGCCATGTCCGGCGACCCCCCGACGTTCCACGTGGCGTCCACCTTCAGCGTCGAAAGGTCGATCCTCGAGATCTCGCCCGCGAGCCGGTCGGTGACGTACATGTGCGTCGTGTCGCGACTGAGCGCCATCCCATGGGCGCCCTGTGCCGTGGGGATGAACCCCGTCTGCTTCATGGTCGCGGGATCGATGATCGAGACGCCGCCGAGTCCCTGGTTCGCAACGAGGAAGCGCTTGCCGTTCGGGGTGAGCTTCACGTCGATCGGCATGCCGCCGACGTTCAGGACACGCAGGACCTGCATCTTCTTCCAGTCGACCTTGATGACGTTGCCGTCGTACTCGCAGCTGATCAGGAGGTAGCTCGTGCCCGGCGGACCGAAGTCCGCGTGGTCGGAGCCGCGGCACGGCATCGTCACCGCCTTGATCGGCTTCCACGTGTGCGGGTCCATGAAGACGAGCGTGTCGTCGTACTCGGCGACGTCGATCGCGCGCGCGCCGTCCGGCGTGAAGTACAGGTTGTACGGCCGCTCGATGCCGTGGATCATCCGGACGAGCTTCCCGGTGCGCGGGTCGATCTTCGCGAGCGCGTTCGCTCCGTCGACATCGGCGTAGAGCCAGCGCAAGTCATAGCTCGGGGTGACGTGTTCCGGATATGTATGGAACCCGAACGACATCCGGCGGACCACCGTGTAGGTCGACGGATCGATCACCTCGACGGTGCCGGGGTCGCCGTTCGGCACGTAGACGTACTCGGGGTCGTTCCGAACCTGCGGCGCGAGCGTCTTCGACGTGATCGCCCGGTAGATGTTGGTAGGCCCGGTCAGCTTGTTGGTGGCGCCGGAAGTGGAAGCCGGCGTGGGTGCCATCGGCATCGTCATGGCGGGGGAGGCCGTGACCGAGGGCGACGCCGGCGCCGATGCGGCCACTGCACGATCGTCGTGCCGCCACGCCACCACGGCAAAGGCGATCACGACGATGCCCACGGCGGCGAGCGCCGCACGTGCTCGCGATCGCTCCACAGGCTGATCTCCTCAGGGAAGAAGGGTTCTCACCGTACCCCTGCGACGGGGCATACCCATAGGGCGCAGAGCTACGTCTCACGGATCTCTTACCCGACGAGGGGACCGCGCGTCTCGAAGTTGCGAACTCCCTCGGTTCTCAGCCCTGGAGCGGGGTGGGATCGGGGGACGGCGCCGCCGCAACGACGGGTTCCGGCGTGATGCGCTTGGAGGCCACGTACGCCACGACCACGGCGACGATGACGAGCGGGACCAGCGCCACGCCGTCGGACTGCATGAACAACGCGGTGATCAGGACCGAGGTCAACGGCAGGCCCAGCATCACGACGGTCATCGCCCCGATGCCCATGGCGGCGCCGGCGACCAAGGGCAGCCCCGGGAAGTGGGACAGGGCGATGCCACCCGCGGCCCCGATGAACATGCCCGGGAACGTCGGGCCGCCGCGGAAGGCGCTCAGTGATGCTGCGTAGGCCACGCCCTTGCAGAGCATGAGCAACACGAGCGCTCCCACGGTCCACGTGGCGGCGTTGTCGATGAGGGAGGGCAGGGCGGATTGTCCGGAGAAGAGCACGTCACTTGCGCCCTTGTCCGTCCCGAGGACGAACGCGACGGCCACGACACCGACCACCACGCCGGCGACGGGGGTCATCAGGATCCTGCGGTTCGCGACGATGGGCTGCGCGAGGAGGGCGAGCCGCCGGATCGCCGTCCCCACGACGGCGGCGGCCAGGCCGATCCCGACCGCCCACAGGAACTCGGCTCCCGTCGGCGTCGAGAACGCCGGAAGGTCAGGCACCGCGAGCGAGAACGTGCCGAACCCGGTGAGGCTGTCCAGCCCCACGAAGATGAGCGCGCCGATGCCGGCGGCGAGGAGGCCCGGCACGAGCACCACCCCCGTCATCGCGGCCCCAACCCCGGCAACCTCCATCAGCAGGAACGCGCCTGCGAGCGGCGACCCCAGCAGCGTGCTGATCGCGGCGAAGCTGCCGGCCCCGGCGATCAGCATCACCGCCTGGGCAGGCGCGTCGCGCTTGAGGTAATGCAGGGCCAGGACGCCGAGCCCGCTGCCGATCGCGATCAGCGGCGCCTCGGGACCCAGGACGACGCCGAGGCTGAGCGTCACGAACGACGCGATGATGATGCCCGGGAGGTCGATCGGGCGCACGGGTCCGGACGCCTTGAACCCTTCGGCGGGTTCGTGCCCAGCGGTCCCGGGGAGGTACGTGATGGTGAGCCCGACCACGAGCCCGCTGATCGCGAGGATCGGGATCGGCCACCAGGTCGGCGCCGCGTCGAACCCAAGATCCGTCGGCAAGGTCGTGAAGACGTACTCCTGCGCGTCCCCGACCCATTTGAGGAAGAAGTACGCGACGAGGGCCGCGAGGAGGCCGACCACCGCGCCGAACACCAGGATCATGAGGTAGCCGCGGCTCCGCAGGATCGTGTCGGGATCGGGTGGTGCACCCTGCTGCGGGGCGGCGCTCGTCACGGCGTCACGATCCGGGACTTCTCTGGATGAGTCGGCCGTCGGCTCGCACGGTCGGGCTGCGTCGATGCATCGGTTGGTGCGGCGTCCGCCATCCAGGCCCCCTCCCCGGGATCACCCGGGCGCACGCGACATCGTTGCGGGCCAGCCGGGTTCTCGCAACCCGGCCCGTCAGCCGATGGTGCGTCCGTAGATGTCCGTGGTGAGGTTCCGGTCCCGGCCCGCGAGGTTCGAGGCGTCGGACTCGAACACGACGAGATGCCCGCCGGTGGTGATCGTCGCGTTGCCGCTGTAGCCGTTCGCCTCGGCGCCGGCGCTCGACACGCTCGCCCGAAACGTCTTCCCGGTCCGTTCGTCGTGCACGAAGATGTCCGTCACGCCGTTCTCGTCGTCGGGCACGATGTTCCACGCGTCGGACTGGAACACGACGTATCGGCCGTCGCCCGAGATCGTGACGCGCCCGAGGCCGCCGTTGGTCTGCGCGCCCTTCGACGTCACGCTGACGCGCTCGGTGACGCCGGTCGTCATGTCGCGCAGGAACACGTCGTACGTGCCGTTCGTGTCGTGGCGCACGAGGTTCGCGCCGTCGGAGATGAACGCGACCTTCGAGCCGTCGGCGCTGATCGCGGGGTTCGCCCCACAGCCGAAGCCGACCTTGCCGGAGTACGCGCGGCTGACGAGCGACATCGTGTCGGTCTTCAGGTCGAGCTCGTACACGTTGCTCTCGTCCAGGCACTCGATGTCCTTGGCGATCCCACAGCCCCACGAGCCGAAGGCGAGGTACCGGCCGTTGGCGGATAGGACCGGCAGGAAGCTGTCCGAGGCGCCGCCCCCGGTGAGCATCGGGTCGCCGAGCGTGATGTGGCCGGTCGCGAGGTGCGACACGAAGATGTCGCAGCACAGGCCGGTCGCGTCGACGTGCTGTGGCACGAGGTTGTGGGCGAGCGAGCTGAACGCCACGACCTTCCCGTCGGCGGAGATCGACGGCTCGATGCTGTCGCGGTTCGCACCGACGCCGCTCGGCTGCTGGCTCACGCGGACCGTCCGGCCGGTCGACATCGTGTGCACGAAGACGTCGATGTGCCCCTCGGTGTCGTTCGACACCAGGTTCGTCGCGTCGGAGCGGAACGCGATCACGTTGCCGTCCGCGGAGATCGAGGGCGTGAAGCTCGAGCCGTTGGCCTGCGTGCCGTCCGAGGCGACGCTCACGAGCCGAGTGGTCCCGGTCTGCAGGTCGCGGACGAAGATGTCGGAGTTGTCGTTCGCGTCGTTCGGCACGAGGTTGTCGGCCCACGACGAGAACGCCACGTAGCGGCCGTCGGCCGAGGCCGACGGCCAGTTGCTGTTCGACGACGTGTCGCCGCCTCCGGCGGCGACACTCACCCGCAGCGTGGTTCCCTGGGACGCCCACGCGGCGGGCGCCGCGATCGCGGCGACGACGCCGATCGCGAGCACGACGACAAGGCGCGCGATCCGACCCCCCGGTACCCCTCCCGGCATACTGCCTTCCTACCACCACTTGTGGTTATCGGAGAAGGGGGTCCATGGTCCCGGTTGCAGAACGTTCATCTTCGACGATCGCGTTCGCGAGTCGGCGCGCGCCGTCGGCGCGGTCCCCGCGGGTCGGGCGGCCCTCGGCGCGCCGGCGGAGTCCCCGGAGCATGCTGCCCGCCATCACGAAGTCGCTGGGCACGACGAGCCCTTCCATGAGGGGCCGGGCGAACCAGGGTCCATAGGTCGCCCGCACGGCAACACGCAGGCGCGTGCGGCCATCGCCCTCGGGGGTCAGCGAGAAGGCCCATGTCCAGTCGATCCACATCCGTCCGCGCAGCGGCTCCGGGACGTGCGACGTCGACCGCAGGACCAGCGTGTTCGGCGGGTCGATCCCGGCGACCACGTAGAACGCCGTCCCGGGCTCGCCATCGGGAACGGTGTCGCCGACCCCGAGCGTCTGGAGTCCCTCGATCACGGCGTCGGCGCTCGGGTTCTCGATGTGCCAGACGTAGCGATCGACCCAGGGGTACGTGTACCAACCCGCCCGGTGGTAGCCCATCTGGACCAGCCACGGCCAGACGGCTGCCGGCGGCGCGTCGATCGTGATCGCGTGCATCGTGCGCGTCTTCGGCGATGCGATGAGGTCGTCGCCGGGCATCGGCGACACGAGCTCCTCGAGCGTGGCACCCCAGCGGTGTCCGGCTCGATGCAGTGCGGCATAGCCGGCGACGAGGCCGCCGGCGGCGATCCATCCCTTCATGGGGATCACCTCCTCGCTTCCAACTCGAGCATCGCCGGGCAGGAGCGGCCCGCCCCTGGACGAGGGTCCCGCTCGATTCGGGTCCGATGGCCCCGCCCGGGCGGCCCGATCCGCGGTGAGATGGAACCGGAGGCGACGACGATGCGCACCCGACGACCCGCAACCGTGTGGCTCGAGGTCGCGTTGCTGGCGTTCCTCGCGATCGGCGGGTTCGTGGGCGGCGTGGCGTTCGTGACCGACCCGACCGGGGCGTCGTTAGGCGCGCAGCTCGCCTGGTTGGACAGGACACCGGTGTCCGACTTCTTGCTGCCGGGGCTGTTCCTACTCCTCGTGTACGCGATCGGGAGCGTGATCCTGATCGGCGGCCTCATCTGGCGTCCCGCGCCAGGTGTCCTCGGGCGGATCGATGCCGCGCTCCGTCATCACTGGGCGTGGGTCGGCACGATCGCGATAGGAGCGACGCTCGTCGCCTGGATCCTGTACGAGTTCACGATCTTCTCGGAGCGGATGGTGTTGCAGCCGGTCCTGCTCGGCGTCGGCGCGGCGATGGTCGCGATCTGCGCCATGCCGTCGATCCGGAGGTATTACGCCATCCCGTCCGGACACGGAGGTGACCGACGATGACGACGACAATGGTTCGGCCGACGACGCCGCTGCGCGTCGGCACGACATCGCGCACGGCCACCGTGTTGACGGCCGTCGTGGTCGCCGCGGCGACGATCTCGTCGATCGGCGGGCTCGCCGTGCACGGCCTCTACACCGACGACACCGCATGGGCGACCGCGGCGCTCCGAGGCGGCGACCTTGTGACGCTGGCGCTCGTCGTCCCAGGGCTGATCGCCGCCACGCTGTTTGCCCGTCGGGGATCGGTGCGAGCGCGCCTGATCTGGGGCGGCTTGCTCGGCTACGGCGTCTACAACTTCGCGTTCTACGTGTTCGGCGCCTCGTTCAACGATCTGTTCCTCGCGCACGTCGTCGCCTTCTCGGCGTCGATCTTCGCGCTGATCATGTGGGCGACGGAGCTCGATGCGGGAGCCATCGCGAGACGCTTCGCTCCGCGCGTTCCCCGGCGCACGGTGAGCGCCCTCCTGATCGCCGTCGCCGTCGTGTTCGCCACCCTGTGGACGACCTTCTCACTGACCTACGCCATCACCGGGCACCTGACCCTCGGCGCGGCGACCCTTGCAGGGATGCACGTGGTCTTCGCGCTCGACCTTTCGCTGATGGCTCCGAGCATGGCGGTCGGCGGCGTCTTGCTCTGGCGGCGGAAGGCCTGGGGCCCCGTGCTGGCGACCGCACTCTGCGTCTTCGGCGCGGCCTATCAGATCAACCTGGCCGCCGCCGGCGTGTTCCAGACCAACGCGGGCGTCGTCGGCGCGAAGATGGTCGATCCGATGGGACTCGGCGTGCTCATCGCCTTCGTGGTGGCCGGCCTCGCGATGCTGCGGCGGGTCCGCTGAATGCCTTCGAACCGGTTGCCCGGCAACTCTGACCGAACGGCCGACTCCCCGGAACGCTTCGTCTGTGGTTGCATAGAAGGAGCGGGACCGTTCGGGTCGCGCTCGAGGCGCCCGAGGTCGGTCCCAAGCGACGCCGGGCCGCCCCGCTTGGCAACACGATGAAGGCGTGATCACGTTGGAAGGTCCGGGGACGCACGATGCGTGAGCTCGATCTGCCCGGCAAGCTGTTCATCGTCGAGGGCATCGACGGCTCGGGGAAGAGCACCCAGCTCGACCTGCTGCACAAGTGGCTCGTCAGCCAGGGCTACCTGGTGGTCGCCACCGAGTGGAATTCGGCCTCGATCGTCAAGCAGACCACCCGCCGGGGCAAGAAGCGGCGGCTGCTCACGCCGATGTCGTTCAGCCTGATCCACTCAGCGGACTTCGCGAGCCGCACCTACCAGCAGATCCTCCCGGCGCTCCGCGGCGGCGCGGTGGTGCTGGCCGACCGCTACGTCTACACCGCGTTCGCGCGTGACGCTGTGCGCGGGGTCAACCGCGAGTGGCTCCGCGAGCTGTATTCGTTCGCCGTGCAGCCTTCGCTCGCGTTCTACTTCGACGTGCCGCTGGCCGAGGCGATCACGAGGATCCGCGGCGGCCGCGCGCAGCTCAAGTACTACGAGGCCGGGCTCGACCTGGGGCTTGCCTCGGATCCGGAAGTGTCGTTCGCGCGGTTCCAGGGCCTGATCCGAGAGGAGTACGAACTGCTCGTCGAGGAGTTCGGGCTGATCCGGATGGACGCGACGCAGACCCTGATCCGCCAGCAGCGGTTGATGCGCGAGATCGTCCGGCCGCACCTGACCGACATCGTCAGGCTCTCGACGGCCGACGTTCGCGAGGCGCTCGCTTCCGAGGAGCTGCTCGGCCGCTACCTCGAGCCGGCATCTCAGGTGACGCTATGACCGAGATGAACTTCTTCGGGCACCGTCCGCCGGGCATCGAGACCGACGCGTTGCCCGGGCGCCTCATCGTGATCGAGGCGACCGACGCTGCCGGGCGCTCGACGCACGTCGGTCTCCTCAAGGAATGGCTCGAGGACGAGGGGTACGCCGTGATGGACACCGGTCTTCGCCGTTCCGACCTCGCCGGCCCCGGCATCCAGCAAGCGAAGGAAGGCCACATCCTCGATCCGATCACGTTGAACCTGTTCTACGCGACCGACCTGTGGGACCGCCTCGAGCGGCGGATCCTCCCGGGTCTGCGTGCCGGGATGGTCGTGATCGCCGACCGATACGTGTTCTCGCTGCTCGCGCGTGCCGCGGTCCGCGGCGTCTCGCAGAAGTGGCTCGAGGACGTCTACGGGTTCGCGCTGATCCCGGACCGGGTCATCTACCTCGACGTCGACGTCGAGCACCTCGTGCCGCGGGTGCTGGCGACCTCGGGCTTCGACTACTGGGAATCGGGCCAGGACTTCCTTCGCGGGCACGACATGTTCCAGAACTTCGTGACCTACCAGCGGCTCCTGCTCGCCGAGTTCCGACGGCTCGCCGACCGCTACGGGTTCGCCGTCGTCGACGCGCGCGGTGCGGCGGCCGACATCTTCCGTGAGGTGAAGGAAGAGGTCGCACAGGTCGTCCGAGGCATGCCGCTCGACAACCCGGTGACCGAGGTCTCCCTGGAGCCGGACCTCGGGATCGGCGCCTTCGGGTCAGACGTGCTCGGCAACGACGACGCCGACGGTCAAGCCAGTGAGCGCAGCGCCCTCGGCGGCAGCAGCCAGCGCAGGTAGGCGCGTCCGGGCGCGACCGCGCCCTCGAAGGTGAGCGCCAGCACGGCGCCCTTCTTCAGCTCGACGGGCAGGTCGATCGTGCCGAGCACCGCGAGCGATGCGAGCTCCGAGAGGTTCGGCTCGTGCCCGACAACGGCGATCGTCTCGGTCCCGCGCGCGGCCTCGATCGCCGCGAGCGACTCCTCGGCGGTCCGTTCCGAGCGGAGCTCGTCGGCCCGGACGGCAGGCGGCCAGCCCGCCTCCTTGGTGAGGATCTCGGCGGTGTGCCACGCCCGGGAGAACGGACTCGCGAGCAGGATGTCGACGTCGGGCACCAGCGTCGCCAGCCCGCGCGCCTCGCGCTCGAACCGCTCGATCCCCTTGGCCGAGAGTGGCCGGTCGGCGTCATCGGGCCACCGCGCGTGGTCACGGTCCTCCGCGATCGCGTGGCGCACCAGGTACAGGTCCATCGCTGCGTCAGCATAGGGTGTGCCCCTCGGTCGCGCCGCGTCGGAAGGAACGCGGAGCCGAGGTCGTTGGGAGCGGCAAGGAGGGGTACCCGAGCCGAAGGCCGTACGCATGCGCCTGACGGAGTTCTTCGGCAGGCGCGGTGGACGATCGGGAGCGCACGGCGTGAAACGAGCCGGAGTAGCGTGTGGACAGGGAGGGCTGATGCTGGAGATCCGCCGCGACGCAGACATCCACCGGGAGCAAGGAGGGTGGTTCGACGCGCGCTGGCACTTCTCGTTCGACCGGTACCGCGACGACGCGCAGATGGGCGTCGGCCCGCTCCGGGTCTTCAACGACGACCGCTTGGTCGCCGGCGCGGACTGGCCGATGCACCCGCACGCCGACGTCGAGGGGCTGACCTACGTCGTCGAGGGCACGTTCGAGCACGCGGACTCGCTCGGCAACGGCGGGCAGCTGCAGCCCGGCGGGGTGCAGCGGATGACCCTCGGTTCGGGCGCCCTCCATTCCGAACGCAACGGGTCGGACACCGAGCCGATGCGGTTCCTGCAGTTCTGGATCCTGCCCGACGAGGCGAGCCTCGAGCCGAGCCTCGAGCAACGCCAGTTCACGAAGGAAGATCGCAACGGCCGGCTGTTGCGGGTGATCGGCGGCGACCCGCCGGCGCTCTCGGTGCATCAGGACGCGGCGGCCTACGTCGCGTCGCTCGTGCCGGGCGACGAGGTGCTGCACGACGTGGATGAGGACCGCGCCGCGTACCTCTATCTGATCGCCGGTGGCCTGCGGATCAGCGACGGCGAGGAGCTCGCGACCGGCGACGCGGTGAAGGTGTTCGGACCGGAGGCGCTTGCGTTGCATGCCACCGCCGACAGCGAGCTGATCTTGGTCGAAGTGCCCGCGGCCTACACACCTGTCGGCGTGTGGGCCGGGCGAGGATAGATGGACGAGGGAGGGAGCACATGGCGCACCGTCTGACGTTCCGGCCCGCGCTCACGCTCAAGGGCCGGAAGTTCTTCGGCCCGTTGCGCGGTTGGGCCGGCAAGCCGTTCCACCCACCGTTGACCGACATCCCGATCGCGGCCTACATGTTCGCGGCGGCGTTCGACGTGATCTCCGCGATCTGGAAGAACGAGAGCTGGTCCCAGGCGATGTTCCACGCGGCAGGCTGGGTCATGATCGGCGGCGCGGTGGTCTCGCTCGCGGCGGCGCTCACCGGGTATTGGGACTGGCTGAAGTCGAGCCCGAAGGGCACCCAGGTACGTCGCACGATCAACGCGCACGCGTGGACGATGCTCACCGTGACCGCGCTCGTGCTGATCGACATCGTGATCCGGATCGGCACGTGGGACGACCTGAGCACCCCGGTGGGGCTCGCGGTCCTGTCGGTCGTGATCGCCGGGTTGACGGCGATCGGCGCGACGATCGGCGGCTCGCTCGTCTTCGACTACGGGTTCAACGTGCGCACGGCGGGCGACCACCCGGTGTATCACCCGTCGGACGTCGACCTGCTCCCGGGGCAGAAGCCGCCGCCGGCGGCTTAGCCGGCGTCGTCGACGATCGCGACCGTCGCGACGTACGCGACGTGCGTGGCGATGCTCGTCGCGAGCACATCCGGCGGCCACTCCCAGGGCGGGGGTGTGTCGCCGAGCGCCGGGAACAACGAGAACGTCGCGCTCATCAGCGTGGCGCCGAACACCACGCTGGCCCAGGGTTCGGGCAGCCGCTTGCGCAAGATGCCGTGCCATAGTCCGAACGCGGACCCGTAGCCCCAGAGCAACGCCTGGCGGAGCTCTGCCTCCGTCGCTTCGTCGACCGGCCCCATCCCGAGGACCTTCGCGACGATCTGCCCAGGGATGAGGCTGTCGTCGTAGTCGAGCGGGCGGTCGACCTGGGGTCGGAGCTCGTGCCCGACGCGGTAGGCGAGGACCATCGCGGCAGTGCCTGCGAACCCGGCGAGCACGCTGCGCACCGGCCAGGGGAGCGATCCTCGTCTGCTCATCTCTCTCTTGCCTCCGTCGAGCGTCGCGTCGGCGCGCGGGTCCCATCATGCCATCGACCCGGCGAGTGAGGTCCACCGGCCGGGGCGCGGGTCCGGCAGACTGACGTCGAGCCATGGATCGATCGACCACCTCGACGGAGCCGCCTGCGAGCGGCACTCCTGAGCCGCACGGCCGTCCTGGTCTCCGCCCACTCCGCGACCTCGACGTGCACGTCTTCTCCTCGGCGAGCGACGCGCCGCGCGCCCGCCGACCGACCGACGTCGTGTTGGTCGTGCTCGCGCTGGTGACGATCGGCGGGATGACGCTTGTGGCGCCCGGGCCGGGGCACCTGGACGCCGCAGCGCAGGAGTTCATACAGGCCCTTCCCGGTCTGCTCGGGTGGTTCTGGGAGACCGCGTACGACGTGCTCTTCGTCTGGGCGATCGTGCTGATCGCGATCCCGATCGCGGCGCGCAAACGCACGAGGATGCTCGTCGGCGAGCTGCTCGCCCTGGGCATCACGTTCATCGTGGGCTCGGCGGTGGCAGGGCTCGCCGGGGTCTCCGGGTCTGAGAGCGTCCGGGCGATCGCGTCGTCGGCGCCCCCGGCCCGCTATCCCGCGATGCGGATCGCGATCGCGGCCGCCGTCGTGGTCGCCGCGTCGCCGCACGTCTCGCGACCGCTGCGCCGGATCGGCCGCACCGTGCTGGTCCTCGGCACGGTGGCGAGCGTCGCGATGGGGGTGGCGCTGCCCTCCGGCGTGATCGCCGGGTTCGCCGTCGGCATCGGCGTGGCGGCGCTGGTCCACCTGGCGCTCGGGTCGCCCGGCGGACGACTCTCGCTCGACCAGGTGCGGGTCGCGCTCGCGGATCTCGGCGTGACGGCGATCGACCTGCGGTACGCGCCGCTCAGCCCGAGCGGGGTCGCGGTCGTCCTGGGCCGGGTCGACGACGGGCGCTCGATCCGCGTGAAGGTGTACGGCCGCGACGCCTGGGACGGCCAGCTGATCACGTCGCTGTGGTCGTCGGTGTGGAACCGCGGAGAGACGCCGCGCGTCGGCGGCCGGTTGCAGCTCGTGGAGCATGAAGCCTTCGTCACGCTCCTCGCCGAACGCTCGGGGATCGCGGTCCAGCCGGTGGTGACGGCCGGTCTCGCCGCGGGACGCGATGCGATCCTCGTGCTCGAGACGGACGACGCGCGTCCGCTGTCGGCGCTCGGTCCGGGCGACGTCGACGACGAGACGCTCGCGCGGATCTGGCGGCTCGACGTCGCCTTGTTCCGCTCGCGGATCGCGCACGGGCAGCTCGATGCCGACGCGGTCGTCCTCCGGGCCGACGGCACGCCCGCGGTCGGCGACCTGGGAGGAGCAGCCGTGTCGGCGCCCACGACCGCGCTGCAGGCGGACCGGGCCCAGCTGCTCGTCGCGACCGCGCTGACGGTCGGATCCGATCGCGCGGTCCGGGCGGCGCACGATGCGCTGGGCGGTGACGCCGTGGCGGCCGTTCTGCCGTATCTGCAACCCGCGGCCCTGAGCCGGTCGACCCGCCGCGCGCTGTCGGACGCGGACTGGAAGCTCGACGACCTCCGCGGCGCGGCCGCCGAGACCGCCCGCGTCGAGGTGCCCAAGCTCGAGCAGCTCCGCCGCGTCACGCTCGGTTCGATCCTGATGGTCGTCGTGATCGGCCTCGTCGCGTGGGCCGTGATCTCGGCGATCGCGGACGTCGGCATCGACAACCTGATCCAAGAGTTCCAGGCGGCCGATCTCGCATGGCTCGTGGCGGCGATCGTCATGGTGCCGCTGGTGGGCGTTCCGCAAGCGTTCGGCACGATCGGGTCGTGCATCCGCCCGATCCGATTCGGTCCCGTGCTCGCCCTGCAGTGGGCCATCGCCTTCATCGCGCTCGCGGTCCCGAGCTCGGCGGCGCGGATCGCCCTGGAGATCCGGTTCTTCGGCCGGCTCGGGATGTCCTCGGCGAGCGCCGTCGCGGTGGGTGCGATCGACAGCGTCTCGGGGTTCCTCGTGGAGGTCACGCTGATCGTGCTGATCCTGCTCAGCGGTCTGTCGAGCCTGCACCTGCAACGCGCCGACGGCCAGACGTTCACGTTCACCGGCAAGTGGCTGGTGATCGGCGGCGTCGCGCTCGCCGTGCTGGTCACGATCGTGATCGCGATCCCGAAGCTCCGCGGGATCGTGGCCGGCAAGGCCGCCGAGGTGAAACAGGACATCGGCGACAGCCTGGGGGTGTTCCGATCGCCGGCCAAGGTCGTGATGATCTTCGGAGGGAACCTCGGCGCGGTCCTCCTGTACGCCGTGGTGCTCGGCCTCTGCGTCGCCGCGTTCGGCCACCATCTGAGCTTCGCGGATCTCATCCTCAGCTACACGGTCGTCACGATCTTCGCGGGCTTCATGCCGGTCCCCGGGGGCATGGGCGTGGCGGAGGCGGGCTACACGGCCGTCCTGGTCGGGCTCGGGATGCCGCACACGGCCGCGCTGTCGACCGCGATGGCGTTCCGCTTGGCCACCTACTACCTCCCCCCGATCTGGGGCGGGTTCGCGATGGGCTGGCTCCGGCGCCACGAGTACATCTAGCCGCCCGGAGACGCCTGCATCGGAACCGCTCGAACGGGCTAGGGTCTCTCGTGAGCAACGACGCGAGGGGGGACCGTGGTCCATAGGAAGGTGTTGAAGGGCGACGCGGAGGCAGGTGCGGTCGCACCGGCGTACACGCATCGCCTCGATCTGGAGCCGATCCCGAAGTTCAAGATGCCGCTCGTCGGCGCGCGACCCGAGGTCGCCTACCGGCTGATCCACGACGAGCTCCTCCTCGACGGCAGTTCCCGGCTCAACCTCGCGACGTTCGTCACCACGTGGATGGAGCCCGAGGCGGACCGGCTGATGGCCGAGGCGTTCGACAAGAACATGATCGACAAGGACGAGTACCCGCAGACCGCCGAGATCGAGCGTCGCTGCGTGAACATGGTCGCGCATCTGTTCCACGCGCCCGACGATCCCGACGCCGACTCGATCGGAGCCTCGACGATCGGCTCGAGCGAGGCCGTGATGCTCGCGGGGCTCGCGATGAAGTGGACGTGGCGGGCGAAGCGCGAAGCGCAGAACATGGACACCGCCAAGCCGAACCTGATCCTCGGATCCAACGTCCAGGTCGTCTGGGAGAAGTTCTGCCGGTACTGGGACGTCGAGCCCCGCTACATCCCGGTGCACAAGGGCCGGTACGTGATCGAACCCGACGAGGTCATCGAGCGCATCGACGAGAACACGATCGGCGTGGTCGCGATCCTCGGCACGACCTATACCGGCGAGTTCGAACCGATCGAGGACATCCACGATGCGATCGTCGCGAACAACGCGGAGACCGGATACGAGGTGCCGCTGCACATCGACGCTGCGAGCGGCGGGTTCGTCGCGCCGTTCCTGCATCCGCATCTCAAGTGGGATTTCCGACTGCCGAACGTCGTGTCGATCAACGTGTCCGGACACAAGTACGGACTCGTGTACCCCGGCGTCGGGTTCGTGGTCTGGCGGTCGGCGGCGTTCCTGCCGGAAGACCTGGTCTTCCACGTGAACTACCTGGGCGGCGACATGCCCACGTTCACGCTGAACTTCTCGCGACCGGGCAACCAGATCGTGGGCCAGTACTACAACTTCCTGCGGCTGGGGCATGCGGGCTACGCCCTCGTGATGCACGCCCTCCGCGACCTCGCGGTCCACACGTCGAGCCGGATCGCCGAGCTGGGGCCGTTCGAGCTGCTGAGTGACGGCTCCGCCACCCCGGTGTTCGCATTCGCGGTGAAGGAGGGCACGCCGTTCACCGTGTTCGACGTCTCGGATCGCCTCCGAGCGAAGGGGTGGCAGGTGCCTGCGTACACCATGCCGGCCGACGCGACCGATGTCGCGGTGCTGCGCGTCGTCGTCCGCGAGGGCTTCAGCTTCGACCTGGCCGACGACCTCCTCGCCGACCTCGGGGACTCGGTCGCGTACCTGCAGGAGCATCCCGCCGGGCTGGGTCCAGCGGCGGCGGGCTTCAGCCACACGTGAGATAGGCTCGCAACGACAGGAGGGGGGAAGTCGATGTCAGAGCGTCAGGGCAGTGCCTGGGCGGCAGGCTGGATCTCGTTCGCAGGCTTCATGATGATCCTGCTCGGGGCGTTC
>Ga0105248_10002731_pt1 | contig 19609 bp, 15 predicted proteins | sample KBSS34metaG_FD_81524 | JGI IMG/M metagenome (GOLD analysis project Ga0105248, IMG submission 81524) | Switchgrass rhizosphere microbial communities from Kellogg Biological Station, Michigan, USA - KBS S3-4 metaG | ecosystem: Host-associated > Plants > Roots > Rhizosphere > Soil | place...
GAGCGCGAGAGATCGCCAGCGAAGCGACGGCAGCACACCCACCCGGGCCGACGGGAAGCCGCAGGGGGCGGGGTCGAAGCGTCGATAGGCCTGCATCTCGCGTCAGCTGTTCGCCGCTGGCGCGAGCTCGACGCGGCGCTGCTCGCGCACGGACTCGAACAGATCGGCCAGTGCGTGCGCGCGTGCGCTGCGCGACAGCGCCTGGATCGAGGGCGGCGTCGCGTGCCGCGGACCGGCCTCGCGCGGCTGCGCAAGAAAGGCTTCGAGCGCCGATTGCACGGCCTGCGAATCCTCCAGCGGCGCCACGTGCTTCACGCCGGCCGCAAGCATCACCTTCGCGGTGTCGCCCGCCGGGTCGGCCAGGCCGAGGATCGGACGGCCGGCGCGCAGATATTCATAGAGCTTGACCGGCACCTGCGCATTGCAGTTGGCGCCCTGCATGACCAAGAGGCCGTCGGCCCTGAGCATCTCCTGCAGTGCGTCCTGGTAGGGAATCGGCGGAAGGATTTCGATCAGGTCTTCGATCTGCAATTTCGAGGCGAGGCCTTGAAGCAGCTCGACGTGCACCGGCGCCCGAAAGCGCATGCGCAGGAGGCCCGCACCGATGCGTCCGGCCCGCTTCATGCGGCCCAGCGCCTGGAAGAGCGCACTCGGATCGCGCTCGCTCGGATAGACGATGCCGCTGTGCAGCAGCGTCAGGACGCCCGCGTTGAGCGCGGCGGGATCGAGGCCGCGCTGCGCCGCCGCAAACGATTCCTCGTCGTATCCGTTCTCGATCAGCGCAAAGCGCTCCGGCGCCAGCGAGGGGTAGCGCTCCCGGTACAGCGCCTGCGTGCTCGGTGCGACGCAGACGATGCGCGCGGCGTGGCGCATCACGTCACGCTCCACGTGCTCGAATGAACGGAAGGTCTTCGGATCGCTCGGGTAGCCGTCCTGCACCATGGGATCGCGAAAGTCGGCCACCCACGGAATGCCGGTGAGTCGATGCAGCCGCGCGGCAATGAGGTGCGCGGTGGCAATCGGATAGGTCGACCAGATCACATCGGGCCGCCAGCGCCGGATCAGCCGCAACCCCGCGGGGACGGCGCCGAGCGCCCAGCTGCGCCAGCGGTCCGGGCGCGCGAGAAACCCCGGATAGCGGCCGCGAATGGACAGATGCCGCGCGGCGTCCAGCACGAAGGCGCGCTCCACCGGCGTCTGGGGCGGAATCGAGGCCATCAGGTCGTCGGAAGTCGTGGCATAGGCGCGCGCATGGGCGCTCAGCACCACCGGCTGCCAGCCGTGCGCCGGAAGGTGCTGAACGAAACGCAGGGTGCGCTGGATTCCGCTGGAGCCAGCCAGCGGGGGGAAGTGAAAGGCCACCATGAGCACCCGCTTCGATGAATCGATGCCGTGCGAGTCGTCCGGGTTTCGCATGAATCGTGGATGCCGCGGAATGCCGTGCCTTCATTCGCGCAGGATTAGCGCGCGTCGATTCTGCAGCCGCCGTCAAGGCGCGCACCCCGCTCATTTGAATGGGACGCAACGGCCACGAGGCACTTCGACACGCGCAGGGCGCGAAGTAATATCGAATCGCATATCGAATGGGAAGAACGCCTCCCGGGAGGAAGAACAATGAATTCGACCGACGCCGCCCGGCAGCTTCGCCGGGCCGCTTGCGTTATGGCCGGCGTCTTTGGACTTTGCCTGCCGGCGCTCGCTCAGGACATTCCCGGATATCCCGCGAGCATCGATGCCTACGACCACCGGGAAGTGGCGCTGCTGCCGCCCTATTGCATGTACACGCAGATGTTCCGCGCGCGCGTGCCCGGGGGCAGCGACCCCGCGCAGGTCGAGCGCTGGCGTGCCGTGATGGGCCCCACGTTCGAATCCATGCACCACTATTGCTGGGGCCTCATGAAGACGAACCGCGCGCTGCTGCTCGCGCGCGGGCAATCTCGGGCGTTCTATCTGACCGATGCGATCGGCGAATTCGACTATGTCCTGCAGCGCGCCCCCGACGACTTCGTCCTGCTGCCCGAAATCCTCACCAAGAAGGGGTCGAACCTTGTGCTTCTGGGACGAGGGGCGACCGCGGTGCTGCTGTTCAAGCGCGCGGTGGAACTGCGCCCGGACTATTGGCCCGCCTATGCCGACCTGAGTGACTATTACCGCCAGGCGAACGAGATCGCACTGGCACGCGAGACTTTGCAGGAGGGGCTCTCGCGCTCGCCCGACGCGTCCGGGCTGAAGCGCCGCCTCGCCGAGCTGGACGGCGCCGCGAAGAAAGGCCGCACGTCCAGCGCCGCTGCGCCCGAGCAGCGGTCGTCGCAGCAGCGCTGAGCGTGAAGACCGTGGCCCGCTTGCGGCGCTGGCTGCTCGCCGGCCTGCTCGTCGCGTCGCTCGCCGCCAATGCGCTGCTGGCGCATTGGCTGCTCGACGTGTTCAAGACGCTGCAGTTCGTGCGCGTCTTCCCGCTGGGCTATTCCATGCGCGAGTCTTTCGGCGAGAGCGTCGCACCGCGTCCGTCCATCGCGTTCTGGGGTGACTCGCGTGCGGCCGCCTGGGCCGAGTCAGACGCCATGCGCGCGCGCTCGGCGCTCAACTTCGCGCACGGTGGCCAGACCTCGTCGCAACTGGTGCTCCAGCTGCGAACCACGCCGGCGCGCCACACCGACTTTGCGGTGGTACAGATCGGCATCAACGATCTTCACCCGCTGGGCGCGCTGCCCGCGCAAAGGGAAGAGATCCTTGCGCGACTGCGCGAGAACATCGCGGCCATCTGCGAGCTGCTGCGCGAGCGCAGCGACACGGTCGTCTTCACGACCATCGTCCCGCCCGGCCCGACTCCGCTGATGCGCCGCGTCCTCTGGGATCCCGAGACGGCTCGCTACGTGCGCGAGGTCAACGCTCTCATCCGTCGCAGCGCGGACGCAAGGCGCGTCGTGGTGCTGGATGCGGCAGCCCTGCTGGGCGAGGAGGACGGGCATCTGCCCGTGCGCTTCACGGACCCCGATTTCTTCCTGCACTTCAATTCGACAGCCTATGCGCTGCTCGATGATCGACTTCAGCAGTTGCTGGCCCTTCCAGATAAGTGAAGTGGCGTTTCAGCGCGAGCACGCGCTTTTCGAACAGGTGCCAGCTGAGCCACGCGAGTGCCCACGAGAGCACGAATGCCGTCGCCGCACTTGCGAGAAACACGGCCTCCTCTCCCAGGATCGGCTTCCACTCGCGCAGCAGCCGGGCCACGAGCGGATAGCTCATGCTCGTCACGGGCACGTGAACCATGTACAGCGCATAGCTGTATTTGCCGCACCGGCGCAGGAAGCCGTTCGAGAAGACACGGTTGAGGAGCGCGCGCGGCCGAGCGCGGGCATGCATCACCGCCACCAGCAGCGAACCGCACAGGATCGCGATGCCGGTGTAGCCGTAGGTGGCCATGTTCCGGCTCCAGAAGAACAGGTCGCCATCCAGGATGCGAATCGCCACCAGCACGACGGCAGCAAGGACGCCCGCCGCCGGCGCGTACCGCACCAGTCGCGGCGCCTCGGGCGAGCGCAGGGCAATGGCCACGAAGGCACCGACCGCAAGGCCATCGAGATGCGTGAAGGTCATCGTGTAGAGCGCACCGCTGCCGACACCCGAATGGATGAGCACCCAGCGCGATGCGAGCGAGACGAACAGCAGGATCGCGCTGAGCCGAAGGACGCGTGCGGGCGCGAGCCAGTACACGACGAGCGGCCACAACAGATAGAACTGCTCCTCCACCGCAAGCGACCAGAAGTACCCGCCCGAGGTGCGCGAGAAGCCGCCCTCGAGCGCAAACAGCCAGTTGGCGCCATAGAGCCAGAACCAGGCCTGCTCCTCGCGCATGCTCTGAAGCTCCGGGGGCGTCGTGCTCATCGCCATCGGCACGAGCACCACCAGCAAGAGCAGGCTCAGGTAGTAGAGCGGCCAGATCCTCAGAAAGCGGCGCGCAAGAAAGTTTCTGAAGTAATGCCGCTGTTCGCGCGTCTCGACCAGGATGCCGGTGATGAGAAAGCCCGAGAGCACGAAGAACAGGTCCACGCCCATCCACCCACCCTGGGCCCACTGCAGCAAGAACCCCGATGAATGGCCATGAAAGCCGGGGTGCGGCAGGCAGAAGTGATAGACCATCACCAGCAGGATCGCCACGCCCCGAAGCCCGTCGAGCTGCAGGAGATGGCCGCTCGTGATGGAAGCGGGCGCGACTTCGGGCGACTTCGCGTCCATGGCGTGTACGAGGGCGCGAAAGCCCTAGAAGGTGTGATCGAGGCCGGCGTAGACGAGCGTCTCGTGCCCCGGAATCACGACGTTGGACGTGAGCTTGTTGTAGCGCACGCCGGCCCGGGCGAAGGTGCGTGGGGCGAGCCGCGTATTCAATTGCAGGCGGGTTTCACGCTGCGTGGATTCGTCCGCGACGAAGGCTCCGCCCAACAGGGCCTTGATGTGCATGTCCGTGTAGGCGAGCGTCAGGTACGTCAGGCGTGTGAGGCTGTGGCTGAACGCGACGCTGCCGGCGCGCTGCTCGTTGTTGGTCAGCGCGCTGTTCGCCACGAGCGGGTTGTCGCCGACGAGGTCGTTCGACTTGGTCTAGTAGAAGCCGACCACCACTGAATTGCGCACCCCGCTCCAGATGAGATTCACCGACTGGCCGTCCACGAGGCTGAGCCCTTGCGAGTGAATGATGATCGGGCTCTGGGTTCGCGCGGGCAGGCCCCGGCTTTGAAGGAAGTTGTTGACCAGGGCCGCGCGGGCGGCCGGATTCGGTTCGAGCGTCGCGAAGACCTGGTTCAGCAGCGCGGCCACGTTGTCGGTCGCAGGAAGCTCGAACAGGGCCTGCTGCACCGACTGGGTCGTCTTCGACGTGCGCAGGTTGATCGCGAATTGCCGCATTCGATGCGTGATCTGAAGCTCCCAGGCCGGTCCGAAGAATCGCTTCTCGCGATAGCCGCCGATGTAGGTCCGCTCGGTCGGCCGCCAGACGAACTGGCCGCCATAGATGGAGTGCCACGAGTCGTCGTTGCCGAACACGCCGGGGAACTGGTTGCGCTCCACGCCGCCGCGCAGGCCCGCGCTGATCTCCGGATTGAATGCGTAGTCCACGATGACGCGGCCGGTATCGATGATCGAGGGGACCAGCGTGGCGTCGTCGTAGGTGGATCGCTCGCGCTGGGCCTCCACGCGAACGCCCACGGGCGTGGGATCGCGCTCGTACCAGGCCCTGTAGAACCCGTAGAAGCCGTTGCGCGAGGACTGGGCCTCGCTGTCGCTCTCGCGGGTCTTCGTGAGATCGGCGCCGATGTGATAGCGCGAATGGTCCGACACAGGCTGCTCGATGAAGGGACTCACGCGAGCGATCGTCACCGTCGTGACGTTTGCGGTGGTGCCCGCCACGAGCGGCGTGTAGGGGTCCACGCTCGTCTGCAGCGCACGCAGCGCGGCATCGACATAGAGGGTGCGCTCGACGGCCTCGAGCCGCGCCAGCAGGTCTGCCTCAGGCAGGACGCGGTTCTGCTGGGTCCCCTCCAGGAATCCGTAGGCGGTGAACGAGGCTGTGCCGTCGAGGCGAAAGCGCGAGCCCTGCTCGTGAATGAACATGCGCGGCGTGACCTCGAGGATGAGGTCGTTCTGCGGAACGCCGGTGCCAAGCGTCGAGTTGTCGGTCGCGGTCAGCGTGGTGCCCAGTCCGAACGTGATGACCGGCACTCGCGCCGCCGCATCCGTCGTCTGGTCGGCGACGGCCTGACTCTGATAGCGCGAGGACTGTCGCGTCAGCGGCAGGGTCCCCTGCGGCAAGGTCTGCGGGGGAGCCTGCTGCGGCTGGGTCGTGGGCGCCACCGGCGGCTGGATCGCCGGCTGCGCAGGCTGGTCCGGCTGCTGCGGATCCTGCGGCGTGAGCGGCGGTGGCTGCTGCTGTTGCTGCATCTGCTGCTGAAGTTGCAGCTGCTGCTGTTGCAGGAGCGTCGGCGACTGCGGGAAGCCGATGTTCTGCGCCTGCACCGGCGCGACCAGCAGCGCGAGCACGCAGCCGCCGAGGAATGCCGCCTGCGAAGGTCCTGCCTGTCCCTCCTGGTGCTCAGGGGGCGCCGTCATCGAGGCACGGCCTTCAGCCCCCATACGCCGGGTAGTCCCCGTAATAGAAGCTGCCCGCGCCGAGGTCCGCTGCCTTGTTCAGCAGCGGCAGGACGACCGGGCAGTCCTCGACGATTGAGAGCGCGCGCTCGACCACACGCTGGGGCGTCCTTTCCGCCTCGACGACGAACACCACCTGTCCCACCGCCGATGCAAGGACATGCGCCTCGCTGGAAGCAAGCAGCGGCGGCGCGTCGAAGATGATGATGCGATCGCTGTAGCGATGCGCCATCTCGTCGAGCATCGCACCGGTCGCGTTGCTTGCCAGATGCTCGGTCGCACGGGCATTGCGCGCACCGGCCGGCAGCAGGGTGAGGCTGTCGATGTCGGTGCGCAGCAGCACGTCGGACATCGGGATCGTCGGGTCGTCCAGGATGTCGAGCCAGCCTTTCGCGGGGTCCACTCCCAGCCGCGAGAGCACCGACGGACGCGAGACGTCCGCATCGACGAGCAGGACCGTCTTGTCCATCTCCAGCGCCAGGCTCATCGCGAGATTGACGGAGACGAAGGTCTTGCCCTCGCTCGGCACCGAGCTGGTGACCATGATGAGGTTCGCTCGCTTCGAGCCCGCGGCGGCGAGCTTCTCCGCGCTGCGAAGAAGCTGCCGCTTGATGGAGCGGAACTCATCGGCGATGCGGGTGCGCGGCGCATCCGGATTCACATAGCCCATCGCCGCGAGACGATCGCGGTCGATGTGGATCGACTTCGATCGCAGCACGGGCGCGGCGTGGTCCGCCTGCGCGGCGGCCCGGGCGGGCTCGATCGGTTCGCGCGACTGCGCCAGTTGCCGCGCCATGCGCGCGGGCAGCGATTCGATCTCCGCGGCAAGCACGCCCGCGTCCGGCGCCCGGGGCGTCGGCACGGCAATGCCGCTGCTGCGAAGTTGTTCCAGGCGGCGTGCCGCGGCTTCAATGATGCTCACGTTTGCACCTCATCCTTGAGCCGCGCGGATCGTCATCCAGGCGATCCAGGAGCCATACATCAGGAGCAAGGGTCCCACCAGGGCGACGAACACAGCGAAGTCGCGGCGGTGGGCCCAGCTTGTCGAAGTCGTGTGCACCGCGCCCACGCTTCCGAGTACGGCGCGCTGGGACAGCGTGCGCAGGTGGACCACCGAGGAGACCGTCGGGAAGATGCGCGCGACGGCGAAGCTCGCCGCGATGCCGGCGAGCAGCGCCGCCACGAGCGCTGCGGGCACCAGGGCCAGCCGATTCGGGAACACCGGCTTGGGCGAGGTGCGCGGCGGATCGATCACCTGGAAGTGCGCACGGCGAGTCGCATCGACTTCCTCCGACAGGGACGCCTGCTCGCGCCGGGCGACCATCTGCTCGTAAGTCTTCTTGACCACGTCGTAGTCGCGATTGAGCTGCGCCAGCTCCGCCTCCACCTGCGGAATGCGGATGGCCGAGGAGCGCAGCTCGCGAAGGCGGGCCTGCATGTCCCCCGCGCGCACGCGCAGCGAGGCGACATTCGCCTCGGCCTCGGCCAGCGCGAGCCGCACCTGCTGGTACACGGGATTGGTCGTCTTGGTCGGCGTCGGCGACTCGAGCTGGCGTCGCGTGGCCGCCTCGACCTCGTGCTTGCGCTGCTCTTCCAGCTGCGCAATGAGCCGATTGGTCGAAACGACGTCGGGATGGACCTCGGTGTAGCGCCGCAGCAGGTCGTCGTGCTGCCGGCGCAGGGCGTCCAGGCGGGCGTCGTATTCCGACACGCGCGGCGCGACGGTCGGCTCGTTGGGAAGCAGCGACATGCTCTCGCCGTCGAGCTCGTGCCGAAGCGCCTCGCGCGCCTGCTCGGCCGCGCGCAGCTCGACCATCAGCTTGTCCAGGTCCTGCGTCGTCGTGGCGATGCGCGCGAAGTAGTCGCGCCCGCCGGCGTCGGCGACGCCGAGGTTGCGCATCTTGAAGTCCTTGAGGCGGTTCTCGGCCTCGATGAGGCGCGCCTCGTAGCTGCGGATCTGCTCGTCGATGAAGTCGCGCGCAAGCTCGGCGTCGCGCCGCTTCGAGCCGCTGTCGGCTTCGAGGAAGAGCGAGACGAGCTGCTCCACGAGTGCCTTCGCGCGCTGCGGATCGGTGTCGCGGTAGCTGAAGATGAAGACGTTGTCGCGCCCGCTCGCGGTGACCTTGATGTCCTGCATCAGACCCTCGATGAGGCGGTCGCGCGTGGAGCCGCTCGCGCTCTGGTATTCGGGAAACAGCCGGGTGAGCAGAAGGTCCGCGTTGGGTCGCGTGATGAGCGTCTTGGCCAGCAGGCCGACGGTCTGCTCCATGTCGAGATCGACCGTGAGGTCGCGCATGAGCGGCCGCAGGACCGTCTTCGCATCGACATAGACGCGCGCGTTCGCGTCGTAGCGGTCCGGCAGCCGCGCCACCGCCACGGCGGCGATCAGGCCCACCCCCCACGCCACGGTGATGCCGATCCAGCGCCTGCGCCACGCCACGCGCGCAAGCGACTTCAAGTCGAGCAGGAGTTCACTCACGGCGCATCACCTCCCCACGCCCATCAGAACCAGCTTTGCGGAACGATCAGCACGTCCCCGGGGTGCATCGGCACGTTGGCCGAGATGTCGCCTCGCTTGATGAGGTCCTTGATTCGGACCGTGTACTGCTTTCCGCCTTCGGACTTGCGAACGAGCACCGAGCGATTGCCGTCGGCGAAGTCGGTCAATCCGCCGGCCTGGATCATCACGTCCAGCAGCGTCAGGTCCTTGCGATAGGGAATGGCCTGAGGACGGGCCGCCTCGCCCACGATGCGCACCTGCTCGCTCGTCGCGCCCTGGAATCCGGTGACGATCACCGTGACGACCGGGTCGCGAATCACCTTGGCGAGCTGCGCCTCGATGTCGCGCGCCAGGTCGCTGGGTGTCTTGCCGATCGCCGGCAGGTCCTTGACCAGGGGCGTGGAGATGGATCCGTCCGGGCGAACCTGGATGGCGCCCGAGAGATCGGGATTGCGCCAGACGATGATGTTGACCGTGTCCATCGGACCGATCAGGTACTGATAGTCGTTTTTCGCGCTGTTGCCCGGCGCGAGCGGGTAGTTCGGAGATCCGCAGGCGCCAAGCGTCACCAGGGCGGCGAACGCCACCCACGCGCCCAGCTTCGAAATGAAGTCAGTGCCTCGACCGAGTCCCATCGTCCCTCCTCCCGATCCGCGATGTCTGGTACGGCGCTGCGAGACGCCTTGTGCACCTGTGCTTGCAGTCGCGGGGCCTGCAGCTGCCGAATGCGGTGCCGCAGAATAAGCGTGAACTCCAGTGGTGCAACAACCCGAAACAGGGGGGCTGGCGGCATTGACGGGTGGGCTGCTTTACCCCCTAGTTTGAAGTCGAGTCGATTAAGTGACTTAGGACGCGTGGCCCCTTGGACCTTTCATTCGCCTTTGCCGCTGCGCAGCATTCACCCCCCTAGTTTGAAGTGCGCGGCGCCTAAGCCATTGCGGGCCTGGGACTTTCGAATCGGATTGCGCGTTGCAGCATTCCATCCCCCTAACTTGAAGTAAGCGCAGCGCGCCTCAAAGTCGATTCGCCGCGTAGGCTTTAAGGTTTCTGAAGTCCTCACTCATCCCGGACTCGGGGGGTGCAGCTTGACTCCATTCGGTGCGAACCGAGGACACAATCGGTTGCATAAAAGGCGAGTCCGCTGGGAGGACGGGGATGAGTGAACTCTTTCAGCACCATGGGGCACGGTGGACGCTCTTCGCATTGCTTGCGGACGCGCTGCTTTGCTTCTTTGCGGCGCCGTTCGTCGTCAGTGCGATCTGGGATGGCGTCGTCGCCAGCCGCGTGCTTCATGCGTCGCCCGCCACGCTCTACACCGCGGCCACTTACGCCGTCGCAATGCCGATGCTGTGCTCGGCCCTCGGCCTGTATCGCCGCAATTCCGTTCCCGTCTCGGGCTCGACGGTGGCAGTGCGCGCCGCACTCGCCCTGGCAGTCGGAGGCCTGGTCACCTACGGCACGCTCGCGCCATTGAGCATCGGCGTCTCTGATCTCGGACTGGTGGCGACCACCCTCGCCTATACGGTCATCGGCCTCATCTTCGTTCGGCTCATGCTCCTTGCAGCCCAGCACGCATTCGGTCCGCGTCGCGTGCTCATCGTCGGGCTGGGCGATGAGGCGCAAAGCCTTGCCACCGACCTGGAGCTCAACAACTGCGAGGTGGTGGGCTTCTATCCCACCGAGGCCGACGCCCCCTCGTATGCCGGAGCTCACCGCGTCTTCTCGCGCACGATCTCCCTGGAACAGACCGTGGTGAGGCACAAGGTCGACGAGATCGTCGTGGCCGCGCGCGAGCAGCGCGGCGGCTCGGTGCCGATGGAGGACCTGCTCGCCTGCCGCATCCGCGGCGTGCGCGTCATGGACCTCGCCGCCGCCTACGAGCGCACCCGCACCGAGGTGCCCACCAACAGCCTGAAGGCGAGCTGGCTCGTCTATGGCGACGGCTTCGTTCAGGGCCGCGCGCGTCGCCTGGCCAAGCGCACTTTCGACGTCGTCTCCTCGCTCATCCTGCTCATCCTGGCGCTGCCGATCATGGCGATCACCGCCCTCGCCATCAGGCTGGAGAGCCCGGGCCCGATCGTGTACAGGCAAGAGCGCGTGGGTCTGCGCGGCAGGCCCTTCATGTGCCTGAAGTTCCGCAGCATGCGCGTCGATGCCGAAGCCGACGGCGTGCCCCGCTGGGCCGCGCGCAACGACAGCCGCGTGACGCGCGTGGGCGCGTTCATTCGCAAGTCGCGCATCGACGAGCTGCCGCAACTCGTCTCGGTGCTACGCGGCGAGATGAGCATGGTCGGCCCGCGCCCCGAGCGCCCCGCATTCGTCGCGCAATTGCGCAAGGACATTCCTTTCTACGACCTTCGCCACAGCGTCAAGCCCGGCGTGACGGGATGGGCGCAGATTCGCTATCGCTACGGCGCCTCGACCGAAGACGCACGCCGCAAGCACCAGTTCGACCTCTACTACGTCAAGAACAACTCGCTGTTCCTCGATCTGCTCGTGCTGGTGGAAACGGTGACGGTCGTGCTGTTTCGCGAAGGAGCGCACTGAGCTGCGAGCGGGCTGCGTTCATTCGCGCGGCGCGCCCTCCAGCACTTCGGCGCGCTGCACCGGAAACGGCGCAGTCCCGGGAAATCGATTGATGAACCACACGCGCATGCGCGCAGCCCAGCGCCAGCGATACGACTCGAAGCGAACCGTCTCGTGCGGCTCGCCTGCATCGGGGCCGCTCCATTCACCACTGAACAGCGTCGTGATCTTGATGACGGTCATGCGCAGCACTTGTCGCTGCACCACTGTGGCTGCGGCGCTCGTATAGGGGGTGGGCGAAGGCACACGTTGCTTCCAGAATTTGTCAGCGTTCGCGAGCCCCTGTGTCGCATCGGGATTCGATGCCGATTTCAGTGACAAACAAACCATCGGGCGCATCGAGGGAGAGCTTCATGAAGGTAGGTGTCGTCGGTCTCGGCTATGTGGGCCTGCCCCTGGCCGTGGAATTCGGAAAGCAGTACCCGACGATCGGGTTCGACCTGTCCGAGGAAAAGGTCGCGGCCTATCGACGTCATGTCGACCCCACCGGTGAAGTGCCTTCCGATGAATTGCGCCGGGCCTCGCAGCTCTTCGCGACCACCGACGCGAGCGAGCTGCAGCAGGCCGACTTCATCGTCGTGGCCGTGCCCACTCCGGTGGACGAGGCGCACGTTCCCGACTTCAGCCCGCTGGCGGGCGCGAGCACGACCGTGGGGCGCAACCTCAAGCGCGGCGCGACCGTCGTCTTCGAGTCCACCGTGTATCCGGGTGCCACGGAAGAGGTCTGCATTCCCATCCTGGAGAAGCATTCGGGCCTGAAGTGGAAGCGCGACTTCTTCGTCGGCTATTCGCCCGAACGCATCAACCCCGGCGACAAGGAACATACGCTCGTCTCGATCGTGAAGATCGTCTCGGGCGATGCGCCGCAAACGCTCGATCTCGTGGCGAGCATGTACGCAAGCATCGTGAAGGCCGGCGTCTACAAGGCGTCGAGCATCAAGGTGGCCGAGGCGGCCAAGGTGATCGAGAACACGCAGCGCGATCTCAACATCGCCATGGTCAACGAGCTCTCGCTCATCTTCCATCGCATCGGCATCGACACGATCGAGGTGCTGGAGGCGGCCGGCACCAAATGGAACTTCCTGCCTTTCCGCCCGGGCCTGGTGGGCGGGCATTGCATTGGCGTGGACCCCTACTACCTCACGCACAAGGCGGAGATGCTCGGGCACCACCCGCAGGTCATCCTCGCGGGCCGACGCATCAACGACGGCATGGGCAAGTACATCGCCGAGCAGACCATCAAGTCCATGATTCAGGCCGGGCAGCCGGTCAAGGGCGGCGACGCCATCGTGCTCGGCCTGACCTTCAAGGAAAATTGCCCGGACCTGCGCAACTCCAAGGTCATCGACGTGATCCGCGAACTGCAGAGCTACGGACTTCGGGTGCATGTGCACGATCCCGTGGCGCAGCCGGCAGAGGCGCGCCACGAATACGGCGTCGACCTGCTCGAATGGAGCGACCTGCCTCGCTCGGGGGCGGTCGTGGCGGCAGTGGCGCATGAGGCTCTGCTCGCGCGTCCGATGGACGAGGTCATTGCCAAGCTCCACCCGGGCGGTGTTTATGCGGACGTGAAGTGCCGCGCCGACGCAGGCATGCTGCGTCGCCACGGCATCAACGTATGGCGTCTGTGAATCATCTCGAAGAAGCGCGCTCGCGCATTGCAGGCTCGCAGCGCAGTTGGCTCGTCACCGGCAGCGCCGGCTTCATTGGATCGCATCTGCTGGAGACCCTGCTCCTTGCAGGCCAGCGGGTGACGAGCCTGGACAACTTCGCCACCGGCCGGCGGGCCAACCTGGACGACGTGCGCCGCAAGGTCGCAGAGGCGGCCTGGGCGCGCCACCGCTTCATCGAAGGCGACATCGCAGACCCGCAGACTTGCGCCTTGGCCTGTGAGGGCGTGGACATCGTGCTGCACCAGGCGGCGCTCGGGTCGGTGCCGCGCTCGATCAACGATCCGCTGGCCACGCACCGGGCCAACGCCACCGGCTTTCTCAACATGCTCGTGGCCGCGCGCGACGCCGGCGTGCAGCGCTTCGTCTATGCCGCGTCGAGCTCGGTCTACGGCGATTCGCCGCGGCTGCCGAAAGTGGAGGGCGAAATCGGCCGCCCGCTTTCGCCTTACGCGGTGACGAAGTACGTCAATGAGCTTTACGCCGACGTGTTCGGCCGCTGCTATTCGATGCCCTGCATCGGCCTGCGCTACTTCAATGTGTTCGGGCCTCGGCAGGATCCCGAGGGCGCGTACGCGGCGGTGATCCCGCGCTGGATCAACCAGGTGCTCAAGGGCGAGGCCTGCGTGATCAATGGCGACGGCCTCACCTCGCGCGACTTCTGCTTCGTGGCCAACGCGGTGCAGGCGAACCTGCGCGCCGCGCTCGCCGACGACCCGCGCGCGCTGCACCAGGTGTTCAACGTCGCCGTGGGCAGGCGCACCACGCTGAATCAGCTTCACGATCTGATCGCCGCGGCGGCGCAAACCCTGCTGCCCGAGCTGCAGCCGCTGCCCGCGCAGCACCGCGATTTCCGCGCGGGCGACGTTCATCATTCACTCGCGGATGTCGGCAAGGCACGCGATTTGCTCGGATACGAGCCGACGCACGATGTGGCCGCGGGCCTTGCCGCCACGCTGCCCTGGTATCTGCATTCGCAGGCAGCATGCGCCCAGGTGAGCCTTCCGCAATGAGTCGCATCGGGACCGCATTCGCCATGTATGAATCGCATTTCGGCCTCACCGGCTCGCCCTTCAACCTGAGTCCGGACTCGGCCTTCTTCTTCCAGAGCCGCGGTCACGGCAACGCGCTGTCCTATCTCCAGTTCGGCATCTACCAGAGCGAAGGCTTCGTGGTGGTCACCGGCGAGATCGGCGCCGGCAAGACGACCCTCGTGCGCAAGGTGATGGCCGAACTGGATGCGGCCAACGTGGTGGCCGCGCAGATCGTGAGTACCCAGCTCGAGGCGACCGACCTGCTTCGAAGCGTGTGCGCCGCCTTCGGCATCCAGACGAGCGGGCTGTCCAAGGCCGAGCTCATCGCCTCGGTCGAGGCCTTCCTCACCGCGCTGGTGCTCGAAGGCAAGCGGGTCCTGCTCATCATCGATGAGGCGCAGAACCTCCATCGCGAGGCGATCGAGGAGTTGCGCATGCTGTCGAACTTCCAGCTGGGAAACCGCGCGCTGCTGCAAAGCTTCCTGGTCGGGCAGCCCGAGCTGCGCGCGCTGCTGACCTCGAAGTCGATGGAGCAGTTGCGCCAGCGCGTGATCGCCTCGTGCCACCTCGGCCCCATGGATGCGGCCGAGACGCAGCGCTACGTGCTGCACCGCCTGGAACACGTGGGCTGGGCGAACAACCCGCAGTTCGCGCCGGCGGCTTTCGATCACATCTACCGCTGGAGCGCGGGCATTCCGCGCCGGGTGAACGTGCTGTGCAACCGTCTGATGCTGGCCGCGTATCTCTCCCAGCGCTCGCACATCGACGAGGCGATGGTGGATGAAGTCGCGCGCGAATTCCAGGCGGAGACCGAGCTCGCGGGCACGCCGTCCGAGGACCGCTGATCTCAGGCGGCCTGCTCGCGGCGCGTGGCCACGAGGGCTGCGACGCGCTGCACGATGCGGCTTGCGGTCCAGCCGTCCCAGCGCAGGGGCAGGTCCCCTTCCCTGCCCCCGGTGAACAGGCAATCCCAGATCACGCGGTGGGCCCGGGCGTGATCGAAGCCGACATCCACGTTCGACCCTTGCGCGCACACGACGGGCCGCCCGCGCGCGAGGCCGAGCGTCAGGCAGGGCACGCCCAATGCCGTCGTCTCGTCCTGGACGTTGCGTGAATCGGTCAGCGCGCATGCGGCGTTGCGCAGCAGGGCGATGAATTCGAGGTAGCTGCCCAGATCGATGCAGGCGATGAAGCGCTCGTCGAGGTAGCGGTCCAGCCATTCGCGCTGCAGGCGCTGGCGCATGCGCGCGTGCAGCGGCCACACGAGGAAGAGATCGCGGCTGACGTCCCCGAGCATGGCCACGAGCCGCTCCAGCGTCTTCGTCTCGGCGAGGTGCGCCTGCAGCCCGAGCGTGACGACGCCATACCGCTGAATGCCGTTCAGGCACTGCGGGGCGCGCGCCGCGCCCGGCGCGCGATCGATCAGGGCCATGGCAAGCGCCATGGCATCCACGAGCAGGTTCCCCGCGAAATGGATCGACCTTCGTGACGCGCCCGCGCGCAGCAGCGTGCCCACGTCGCGCAGTTCCGCGATGAAGGACGCGTCGGCCGCGGGGCCCGCGCTTTCGTGCACCTGCGCGCCGGCATCGGCCACGCACGACACGAGTCCCAGCGATCGCGCGGCCGTCACGACCGCGGTCCGCCCGGCACTGGCGCCGAAGCTCACCACCGCGTCGGGTCGGTGCACTTCGAGCACCGCGCGGATGTCGGCCTGCGAAGCGCTCAGGCAGGCTTCGCGACAGGCCGCAATCGGCGGCTGCAGGCCGTGGAACAGGGCGGCGTTGATGTCATGGGGCGCTGGCCCCGCGAGGGTGACGAGTCGCGCCTCGATCTCGCGCTGCTGCGCGAACGCCCGCAGCAGCGGTGCGGCGCGCACGTGGTCGCCATGACCCGAGGCCATGACGAACACGAGGGGCGCGCGAGTCCTCGGTGCGCGCCTGGGTGCCGCCTTCCCGTTCTGCGGCACGGGTGCTTCCACGAGCGCCGACAGCGGTGTGTCGCTGGCACCGTCGATCTCCAGTCGCAGGCCGTGGGCCGTGTGCTCGACCATCGCCTCGTCGATGCAGTGCCGCCCCGTCACCCGGCAATCGACCAGCACGCGGTTGCACAGTCGATTGATCAATCGCGGATTGCCTTCGGTATGGGCAAAGACGGCCTCGAAAGCGCTGTCCTCGATATGCGGGTCGTCGAAGCAGCCGGCGCGCCGCATGCGGTGCTCGATGTAGGAGCGCACCTCCGCACGAGACAGGGGCTTGAGCCCGAAGCGCTGCAACGTGCCGTCCGTCGCCGCCTCGGGGCTCGCACCCAGGGCCTGCGAGAGGCTCGTGCCCAGTTCGGGCTGCCCCGCGAGGATGGCCTGGAACTTCCATTGCTGCTGGGTCGCCCGGTCGGCCCAGCCGATGAGACGCGCCAGCGCGGCAGGCGCCAGCCCCTGGGCCTCGTCGGCGATCAGGAGCGGCTTGCGTCCCGCGCGCGAGGACTCCTCCAGAAAGCGGTGCAGAGCCTCTTCCGGCGCGCTGCGCAACGTGGCGGGATCGCAGCGGGGAACGATGCCGAAGGCCACCAGCACCGCCTGAAGAAGCTCTTCGGCGTTGAAGCGCGAACTCACGATGTGCGCAATCGGCCCGGCGCCCTCGGGCCATTGAGACATCAGCGTGCGGATCAGGGTCGTCTTGCCCGTGCCCACCGCGCCGATGACGGCGGCCACGCCGTGATCCCGGCCGAGGAAGCTGTCGAGTTGCGCGCGCACTTCGCGGTGACTGCGACTTGCAAAGTGCATTTCGCTGTCGGGTGTCAGCAGAAATGGCAGACCGGCAAAGTCGAGCGTGCCCTGGTGCATGGTTCATTCTGGCATTGGGCCCCGTATGGCTGTCCATCCGCGCATGCACCCAAATGCATCGGGTCGGCTATGCGCATGAATGCCATTGCGCGTTTCACTAAGATGCCGGACGCTGATCGACTGATCCCGGAACCCGATTCAATGCAAGCCAAAGTCATCGCCATCGCAGTGGACACCGAACGCCGCGAGCGCGGCCGCCGCGCACCCAAGGGCCGCCAGGTCGACGAGGCCGCACTGCATGCGGTGCGCGACGCCATCGAGGGTCTGCCGATGCGGCGCGACTGGCTCATCGAGCACCTGCACGCGCTGCAGGATCGCCACGGCCAGATCACCACGGCGCACCTGCGCGCGCTCGCGCATGTGCATTCGATCTCGCAGGCGGAGGTCTACGAGGTGGCGAGCTTCTATCACCACTTCGACGTCGTTCGCGAGCGCGAGGACGGCAGCTTCGAGGCGCCGCCGCGGCTCACGGTGCGGGTGTGCGCCGGCTTGTCGTGCGAGATGGCCGGCGCGCACGAGCTTCTGCGGCGGCTGCCGCAATTGCTCGATGCGGACGTGCGGGTGCTGGAGGCGCCATGCGTGGGGCGCTGCGAGCGTGCGCCGGTCGCAGTCGTGCATCAGCGCCCGGTGGAGCGCGCGAGCGTGGAGTCGGTGGTGCAGTGCGTGCGCTCGGGGGCGCGGCACGGCGAGCGCCCGCAGGCCGTCGCGCTGGATCGCTATGTCGCCGAGGGCGGCTACGCACTGCTGCGCGAGTGCATGGCGGGCGCGCACAGTGCCGATGCGGTGATCGAGGCGCTGGAGCACGCCGGCCTTCGCGGGCTCGGCGGCGCGGGCTTCCCGGCCGGGCGCAAGTGGCGCTCGGTGCGCGCGATGTCGGCGCCGCGACTCATGGCCGTCAACATCGACGAGGGCGAACCCGGCACCTTCAAGGATCGTCATTACCTGGAGCGCGACCCGCACCGCTTCGTGGAAGGCATGCTCGTGGCGGCCTGGGCCGTCGGCGTGGAGGCGATCTACGTCTACCTGCGTGACGAATATCACGACTGTCGCGCCCTGCTCACCGAGGTCCTGCAGCAGGCGCGCGAGCACCTGGGCGCACCACTGCCGCACATCGAGCTCAGGCGTGGGGCCGGTGCCTACATCTGCGGCGAGGAGTCGGCGATGGTCGAGTCCATCGAGGGCAAGCGCGGCATGCCTCGGCTGCGCCCGCCCTATCTGGCGCAGGTGGGTCTCTTCGGGCGGCCCACGCTGGAGCACAACTTCGAGACGCTTTATTGGGTGCGCGACATCGTGCAGCGCGGCCCGGGCTGGTTCACATCGCACGGGAGGCACGGCCGCAAGGGCCTGCGCTCGTTCAGCGTGAGCGGGCGCGTGCGCGAGCCGGGCGTGAAGCTCGCGCCCGCGGGCATCACCCTGCGCGAGCTCGTGGACGAGCACTGCGGCGGCATGGCCGAGGGCCACACGCTCTATGCCTATCTGCCCGGCGGCGCCTCCGGCGGGATCCTTCCGGCCTCGCTGGCCGACGTGCCGCTGGACTTCGACACGCTCGCCGAGCACGGCTGCTTCATCGGCTCGGCGGCGGTGATCGTCCTGTCGCAGCACGACCGTGCAGTGGACGCGGCGCGCAACCTCATGCGCTTCTTCGAGAGCGAGTCCTGCGGGCAATGCACGCCCTGCCGCGTGGGCACGGAAAAGGCCCGCGGCCTCATGGAGCGCGAGGCCTGGGACGCGCCACTGCTGCGCGAGCTCTCGCAGGCCATGCGCGACGCCTCCATCTGCGGCCTCGGGCAGGCCGCGCCCAACCCGATCGAGTGCGTGCTGAGGTACTTCCCGCACGAGCTCGCAGCGCCTGGAGTCAAGGCATGAACGCGCGCATTCCGGTGGTCGAAGTCCCCATCACCCTCGACGGGCGCGAGATCCTCGCGCACGAGGGCGAGACGCTCTTCGAAGCGGCGCAGCGCCACGGCGTCGAGATTCCCCACCTGTGCCACAAGCCCGGCCTCGAGCCCGCGGGCAACTGCCGCGCGTGCGTGGTGGAGGTCGAGGGCGAACGGGTGCTTGCCGCCTCGTGCTGCCGCATGGCGAGCGCGGGCATGAAGGTGCATGCCGCAAGCGAACGCGCACGCGCCTCGCAGCGCATGGTGCTGGAGCTCCTGATGGCCGATGCCGGGGCGGCGGCCCGCGAGCACGCGCCCGACAACGAGCTCGCGCACTGGGCCGGCGAGCTCGGCGTGCAAGCCTCGCGCTTCGACATGCGCGAGCAGCCCGTGGCCGACGTCTCGCATCCGGCCATCGCGGTGCAGCTGGACGCCTGCATCCAGTGCACGCGCTGCCTGCGCGCCTGCCGCGACGAGCAGGTCAACGACGTGATCGGCCTGGCCCTGCGCGGCCCGCAGGCCCGCATCGTCTTCGACATGGACGACGCGATGGGCGCGTCCAGCTGCGTGGGCTGCGGCGAATGCGTGCAGGCCTGCCCCACGGGCGCCCTCACCTCGAAGTCGCACGTCGCGCCCGCGAAGGACAGCCGCAGCGTCGACTCGCTGTGCCCCTATTGCGGCGTGGGCTGCCAGACGACCTATCACGTGCAGGACGAGCGCATCGTCGAGGTCACCGGACGCGGGGGCCCGGCCAACGACAGCCGGCTGTGCGTGAAGGGCCGCTACGGCTACGACTACGCGCGCCATCCGCAGCGCCTCACCGTGCCGCTCATCCGCCGCGACGACGCTGCGCCCAAGCAAGGCGACTTCGAGCTCGACCCCGCGCGCTGGCATGAGGTCTTCCGCGAGGCGAGCTGGGACGAGGCGCTGGAGCGCGCGGCGCAGGGCTTCCTGCGCATCCGCAGCGA
>Ga0105248_10002732_pt1 | contig 19604 bp, 19 predicted proteins | sample KBSS34metaG_FD_81524 | JGI IMG/M metagenome (GOLD analysis project Ga0105248, IMG submission 81524) | Switchgrass rhizosphere microbial communities from Kellogg Biological Station, Michigan, USA - KBS S3-4 metaG | ecosystem: Host-associated > Plants > Roots > Rhizosphere > Soil | place...
CGACGACCTGCAGCGCAAGCTCGCGAAGCTGCGCGGCAGCGAAGGCGAGACGATGCGGCTCAAGGCGGCGACCGAGAAGGATCGCAGCGAGATCGACGCGCTCGAGCGCGAGGTCGCGCAGCTGCGCGAGGCGCTGTCGCGGCAGAGCTCCGGAAGCGGCACCGGCGCCGACTCCGCCGAGCTCGAGTCGAAGCTCCGCGATCGGGAGCAAACCCTGACGCGGCTCATGGGCACGATCAAAGAGCACGAGGCGACGATCAAGAAGCTCACTGAATCGGCCGAGTCGTGGAAGCGCAAGTATCAATTCCTATCGTCCGATAGCCCCGACGCCTACAAGACGCAGTCCGAAATTAAATAGCGGCGCGCACCCGGGATGGAAACGCTACTCCGCGCGTTCGACTTCAGCGCTGCCCTCGACCACCGCGGCGTATCGTTTGCGAGTCTCGGCGCGGCGTACCTCGTCTTCATTGCGAGCTGCATCGCGACGGCCGCGCTGTTCTCAGCTGCGCGCAAGCACCTCGTGGTCGCGCCGAACCGCCAGTCGCGAAACTATGCGCTGTACGTGATCGCCTTGCTCTTCGCGCTGCTGACCGCTACGGCGCTCGAGAACGAGCTGTCGGCGGCGGCCGTGCCAACGCTGCGCTATGTGGCCTACCCCCAAATTCTGTTCGTGCTCGCGTTGCATGTCTGGGTCGCTTCACGGACGGAGCCGTGGCTGATTCAGCTCGGCGCATCGTCGCTCGTCGGCTCCGCCCTCGTGGCCGGCACCGCTGCCGCCGCGACCGAGTCGTTCCGCATCGCGCACGGTGCCGCGCTGCTCGTGATCGCCGTGCTCCTCGGGTTCCTCTGGTACGGCGCAATCTCGACGAAGCGAGCGTTCGTATCGGCCGCGTCGATTTACGTGCGCTCGAAGGAGAACCTCGGCGCGGCCGTTGCGCCGCAGAAGCCGTGGCTCGGGGCGCCGCATTGCGCGGCACTCGTCGCGGCGAGCGTCGCGCTCGCCATCGCGAACTCGCTGCTGCGCGGCCACGGGCTCGAGGAAATTCCGGCGGTAGACGTCGCGGTCGAATCCGGAGGGCTGATGCTCGCCACCACGCTGGTCTGCGCGGTGCCCGCAACGACCTATTGGCTCGCGCGCAAGGCCTGGATGCCGGAGCTGACCCGCTTCGCATGGCTCGCTTGGATCGTCGTCGGTTTCGCGTTCACGTACAGCAACTACCTCACGAGCCTCGCGAAGACTTGAGCCTCGCCAAGAGATGCGGCGTGAGATCCGCGCGAAAACGCGAGAGCTCGCCGACGCCGCAAAGCGTGCGCAGATCCGTCACCTCGAGGCCCTCGTAGCCGCACGGATTGATGCCGGCGAACGGCTCGAGATCCATCGCGACATTCACCGCGAGCCCGTGGTACGAGCAGTGGCGCCGCACGCGCAGCCCGATCGCGCCGAGCTTCTTGCCGGCGACGTAGATCCCGGGCGCATCGCGGCGGGCCGTCGCTGCGACACCGTAGCCGGCCACCGTGTCGATGACCGCGCTCTCGAGCGCCTGAACGAGAGTGCGCGGGTTGAAGCCGAGACGGCGCAGATCGAGCAAGACGTAGACCACCTGCTGCCCCGGCCCGTGATACGTAACCTGTCCGCCCCGATCGATCTGCACGACCGGGATGTCGCCGCTCGCGAGCACGTGCTTGCGATCGCCCCGCATGCCGAGCGTGTAGACCGGCGGATGCTCGACGAACCAGATCTCGTCGGGCGTCTCCCCGACCCGCTCCGACGTGAAGGTCTGCATGTCCGCCCAGACATCGGGCAGGGGCTTGAAGCCGAGATCGCGTATCGCCAAGCGCGGCGCGGCGTCGGTCACAGCACGATCATGACTTGCGGGGCCGCGACGAGGTCGTTGTAGACGGCGTCGATTTGCTCGCGGCTCTCGGCGCGTACGGTGATCGTGAGGCTGAGATAGGCGCCTTCGCGGCTCAGCTGCTCCGCGACGCGGTGCTCTTCGCCGTAGTGCGCGCGCACGATTGCGAGCGCGGCATCGCGGAACGCGGCTTCGTTCTTGCCGAGCACCTTGATCGGCAGCTCGCACGGGAACTCGAGCAGAGACGAGTCGCGGCTCACTCGAGCAGCTGGCCCAATCCGCTCACGACCTTGGTCCAGACGCCGCCCTCGAGCACGGGCTTGAGCACGACGAGCGGCAGGCTCGTGAGCGGGTTGCCCTCGAACGAGACCCGCATCTCGCCGACCTGCGCGCCAGCGCGCAGCGGCGCGGTGAGCTGCGCCGTGAGATCCGTCGTCGCGGCGAGCGCCGCATAGGTGCCGCGCGGAATCGTCACGAACAGATCGTGCTCGAGGCCGAGCGGGGCGGTCTCGGAGGACCCGCCCGTGACGCGCGCGGCACTGACCGGCTCGCCGGCCGCGTACAGTCGGTGCGTCTCGAAGTTCGTGAACCCGTACTGGAGCAGCGCCTGCGCCGCGCTGTTGCGGATCTTCGGCGACTGCGCGCCGAGCACCACCGCGATCAGGCGCATGCCGCCGCGCTGCGCCGAGCTCACGATGCAGTAGCCCGCCGCGTCGGTGAAGCCGGTCTTCATGCCGTCGACGCCGAGGTCGCGCGCGAGCAGCGCGTTGCGGTTCTGCTGGGTGATCCCGTTGTAGCTGAACTCGCGCTCGGCGTAGAGCCCGTAGTACTTGGGGAACGTCGAAATGATGGCCCTCGCGAGTACGCCCAAGTCGTGCGCACTGCTCACGTGGCCGCGCGCGGGCAAGCCCGTCGGATTCTTGAACACGCTGCTCTGCATGCCGAGCGCCGCGGCTTTCTCGTTCATCAGCGCGACGAACGCCTCGACGGAGCCTGCGACGTGCTCCGCGAGCGCGATGCTCGCGTCGTTGCCGGATTGGATCAGCATTCCGTGCACGAGGTCATCGACTCGCACGTGCGAATTCACGTCGATGAACATCCGTGAGCCGCCGGTCCGCCACGCCTTCTTGCTGACGAGCGCCTCGTCGTCGAGGTGGATTTCGCCGGCCTCGAGCGCCTCGAACACGATGTAGGCGGTCATCAGCTTCGTGAGGCTCGCGGGCGGGACGGGCTCGTCGGCGTCGCTCTCGGAGAGCACGGTGTTGCTGGCGTAGTCGACGAGGTAGTGCTCGGTGGCGGCTACGCGCGGCGGGACCGCATGCGACGCGTCCTGCGCGACGGCGTCGGCGATACCGGCCGTAAGCGCGATCAGAGCGAAGACGAACGAGACTCGAGTCACTACTTTCCCCTAGACGTCAACGTGCGGTCACGAGCTGCGACTCGCCGAAACCGAGCGAGCGCAGCCGGGCACGCACCTGGTCGAATTCCTGGTCGTCGCGCAGCGGGCCGAGCCGCACGCGATGCAACGTGCGCCGCCCATCCTCCTCGCTCACGACGAAGGCGTTCACGAAGCCGTTCGCGCGCAGCCGTTCGACGAGCCGCGAGGCATTGGCCCGGTCGCCGAATGCGCCGACCTGAGCGAATAGCGCGGTTTGAGCGCTCGCGGCCGACCCAGGGCGCGGCGCCGCATCGGCCGACGAGATCAGCGCGATCCCGGCGACTGTGCCGAGGCTCGAGTCGGGCGCAGGCGGAACCGCTTGCGCGGTCGTGACCGGCGGCGTCGAAGGGCTCGGTGCCGGCAGCGGCGGCGCCCCGAGCGGTGGCGCAAGCGCGCGAACTTCCACGCGCGCCGTGCCGCTCTGCACCATGTCGAGCTTCAACGCGGCCGCATAGGAAAGATCGATGAGCCGGTTGTCGACGAACGGGCCGCGGTCGTTGACCTTCACGACGACGTGCTTGCCGTTCTCGAGATTCGTGACCTCGACCCAGGTCGGGATCGGCAGCGTCGTGTGCGCGGCCGTCATCGCATTCATGTTGTACGTCTCGCCGCTGGACGTCGAGAGCCCGTGAAAGTCCCGTCCATACCAGGACGCGACGCCGCGCGCGCGGTAGCCGTCGCTCGTCGGCAATACGTAGTAGCGCCTGCCGAGCACGTCGTAGAACGGCGGATTGCCACGATCGTTGCGCTGGCTCGCGCTCCCGGAGTCGACCGCCGCGTCGGCGGGCGGCCGCACCGGCCCGTTCGAGGCGCACCCCCACTGGACCGCAATCGCGGCCAAGACGGCGAGTAGGGCCGAGCCGCGCAGCGCGCGCATCACGGACGACCGCTCCGGGCCGCGAGCGCGTCGTGCGCGGCGTCGGCGGCAACCACCGCCGTATCGCGCGCGTTCGGGTTCTCGGTTGCTGCGTAGCTCGAACGAATCGCTTGGCCGAGCTGATGCGCCGCGAGCGCGTACTTCGGGCTGCGGTTGTAGCGCGTGATCACTCGGAAGTTGTGATAGCCGATCCAGAACTCCGAGCCGCCGCCTTGCGCCTCGAGCGCGAACGCCGCCGCCGGCGCGTCGGTCGACTCGCTCGTGCTGAACACGTAGCCCTGCTTCGCGAGCGAGCCCACGGTCTCCGCAAGGTCGAGCGAGTTGGTCGGCTCCGGGCCGCTCCACGCCGCCGAGCGTGTCGCGGAATCGACCACCGGCTCGCCCGTTTTCCAGCCGCTCTTCTTGAAGTAGTTCGCGATGCTGGCGAGCACGTCGGCCCAGTCGTTCCAGATGTCGCGCTTGCCGTCGCCGTCGCCGTCGACCGCGAAGGTCCTGAAGCTCGACGGAATGAACTGGCCCGCACCCATCGCGCCCGCGTACGAGCCCATGGGAGTCTTCGGGTCGAGGCCTTCCTCGCGTGTGAGCAGCAGGAACTGCTCGAGCTCGCCGCTGAAGAACTTCGCGCGCGGCGGATAAGCGAACGCGAGCGTCGACAGCGAGTCGAGCACGCGGTACTTGCCGGTGCGCTGGCCGAAATAGGTCTCGACGCCGATGATCGCGACGAGCATCTCGGGCGCGACCCCGTAGCGCTCCGCCGTCGCCTGAATCGTCGCGGCGTGCTCGGTCCAGAACCGCGTGCCGGCGGCGATCCGAGCCTCGTTCACGAAGATCGCGCGGTACTCGTACCACGGCACGACGCGTTCGGCAGGTTTCGAGATCGCATCGAGGATCGCCTGGTCGATCGTCGCCGAGCGCAGCGTCGTAGTCAGTGCCGCGCGGTCGAAGCCGTGCTCGGCGACCATCTTGTCGACGAAGGCGCTGCGGGCTTTCGCAACGTTCGCTTTGTCGTCGGCGTGTGCGAGCGCGCAGAACGCGAGCGCACCGAGCGCGACGATCAGGCGCGGCACGCGACCGTTGCGGCGCGCGCACGAGCTCCGAGAGCTCATCCTTGCTGTGGTGGTCGTCTGTGCGCCGCTCATGGCGCGAGAAGCTTCCGGTGACCGCCAATCGCGGCGAGCATACCGAAGCCCGCCAAGAGCGTCACCATCGACGTGCCGCCCGCGCTCACGAGCGGCAGCGGCACGCCCACGATCGGCAGGATCCCTGACACCATTCCCGCGTTGACGAACACGTAGAAGAAGAACGTGAGCGACAACGTGCCGGCGAGCAGCCGCGTGAACGTGTCTTGTGCCTGTGACGCGATCCAGAGGCCGCGGCCGACGAGCGCGAGATAGAGGACGAGCAAGAGCAAGAGGCCGAGCAGGCCGAACTCCTCGCCCATCACGGCGAAGATGAAGTCGGTGGAGCGCTCGGGCAAAAACTCGAGATGCGCCTGCGTGCCATTCATAAAACCCTTGCCGAACAGCCCGCCCGAGCCGATCGCGATTTTCGCTTGGATCGTGTTGTAGCCGGCGCCGAGCGGATCGGACTCCGGGTTCAGGAACATGAACACGCGCGCGCGTTGATAGTCGCGCATGTAGTGCCAGAGCACGGGCACGGCGCCCGCCGCGAGCAGCGTGGAGGCGAGGATCACGCGCACGCTGATTCCCGCGAGCAGGATCGCAAGTCCGCCGGCCGCGATCACGAGCATCGCGGTGCCGAGGTCCGGCTGCTCCGCGATCATCGCGGCCGGCACCATCACGATCAGCGTCATCGTGACGACTTGCAGAAACGTCGGCGGCAACGGCCGATCGTGCATGAACCACGCAACCATCATCGGCGCCGCGAGCTTCAGGAGCTCCGATGGCTGGAACGTGATGACGCCGAGATCGAGCCAGCGCTGCCCGCCTTTGGCGATCTCGCCCTCGATCGCCACGGCGATCAGGAGCGCGACACCCAGGAAGAACGCCCAGGGCGTCCAGATCCGCAGGTACCGCGGCGGCACCTGTGAAAATACGAAGAACGCCGCCATGCCGAAAGCGAAGCGCACTCCCTGGCGTAGAAAGAGCCCGGTATTGGCGCCGAGCGCGCTGTAGAGCACCACGAAGCCGACGCTCGCGGTCGCGAGCAGCAGCACGAGAAGCGGCATGTCGATCACGAGCCCGCCGAAACGCAGCGCCTTGCCGCCCGCGGGGCTCACGCGGCCCCATTCAAGGCTCCCGAGCGACATAGCCCTCCGCCTTGAAATACGCGTCGAACACCTTGCGCGCGACCGGCGCCGCCGCGCGCGCGCCGCCGCCGCCGTTCTCGACAACGACCGCGAGCGCGATCCGGGGATCCTCAGCCGGCGCGAACGCGACGAACAGGCCGTTGTCGCGCAGACGTTCCTCGACGTCTGCCTCTCGGTATTTCTCGTCCTGACCGACCGTGAACACTTGCGACGTGCCGGTCTTGCCCGCGACCTTGTACTCCGTGCCCTTCATCGGCGTGTGTGCCGTGCCCCGCGGATCGGCCGTGACGCCGACCATCGCGTCGTGCACGAACGTCCACTCCTCGTCCGTCGGGCCGACGACGGTGGGGCGCGGCACGGGCTCCGCCCAGGTCATCTCGCGCGTCACGCCGTCCTCGGTGCCGATCAGCAAGCGCGGCGTGAACCGTTTGCCGCGCGCTGCCATGCCGGCGCCCGCGCTCGCGAGCTGCAGGGGCGTGACGAGCACGTAGCCCTGGCCGACGCCCGCGTTGATCGTGTCGCCCGGGAACCAGATTTGGTCCTCGCGGCGCTGGAACTGCTTCCTCTTCCACTCGACCGACGGAATGACGCCGCTCTGCTCGCCGTTGATGTCGAGCCCCGTCGTCGCGCCGAGACCGAAGCGCTTCAATGCGGCCGAAAGGTCGTTGATGCCGACGTCGATCGCGAGCTGATAGAAGTAGACGTCGCACGAGCGCACGATCGCTTCGTGCAGGTTCGTGTTGCCGTGCACGCCGCCGCGGCCTTCGCGGTATTTGTGCGTCTGACCCGGCAAGTGGTATTCGCCGGGGCAATACATCTCCTTCTCCGGCGCGATCGTCTCGTGCTCCAGCGCCGCGAGCGCGATGAACGGCTTCACCGTTGAGCCCGGCGGATAGGTGCCCGCGAGCGCGCGGTTGAACAGCGGCCGATCGGGATCCGTGTTCAGCGCGACGTAGTCCTGACGGCTCATGCCTTCGGCGAAGCGATTCGGGTCGAACGCTGGCGTGCTCACGAGCGCGAGCACATCGCCGTTGCGCGGATCGATCGCGACGACGGCGCCGCGCACCTCGCCGAGCGCCGCCTGCGCCGCGAGCTGCAGCCTCATGTCGATCGACAGCACGATGTTGTTCCCCGGCACCGGCTGCTTCGCCTTCGGCATGCCCGCGATCTCGGCCTCGTCCGCCTGGTTCTGCACGGAGGGGTCGAACAGCACGCGCCCCTGCGCGTTCACGACCTGATGGCGATAACCCACGTGGCCGTGCAACGCGTTCTCGTAAGAGCGCTCGATGCCCGTCTTACCGATGTGCGAGGTCGAGGCGTAGTCGCTGCGGTCGATGCGCTCGAGATCCTGGAGGCTGATGCTGCCGACGTAGCCGATCGCATGCGCGCTCGCCTCGCCGAACGGATAGTGGCGCGAGAGCGCCTCTTGGATGTCGACGCCGGGGAAGCGATGGCGGCGCACGGCGAACGTCGCGGCCTGCTCCTCCGTGAGGTTGCTGAGCTTCACACGCTCGAAGCCGCGATGCGAGCGCATGAGGTCCCGCAGCGACTTGTGCTCGCTCGGATCGACGAGCCCGAGCGCTTCGAGCTGCTTCAGCGTGGCATCGAGGTTGCCGACTTCCTCTGCGATCGCGACGAGCTCCCAGCTCGGCAGGTTGTCCGCGATCACGACGCCGTTGCGGTCATAGACGAGCCCGCGCGTGGGAGGCAGCGGCTCGAGCCTGAAGCGATTGCCTTGCGAGAGCTCGCTGAAGCGCTCGTACTCGACGACCTGGAGGACGACGAGCCGCGCGACGAGCAGACCCGAGAGGAGCACGATGATCACCGCGGCCGCGATGACCCGGGTCAGGAACAGCTGCTGCTCCTGCCAGTGATCCTTGAGGCGTGTCGTCCGTAGCGGCATCGTCTACAGCCTCGCGTGCGCTTCGCGCCGGCCGCCGGCGAATACGGCGAGCAGCGCGAGCCAGACGAGCGTGCCGGCGAGCGGCGGGCCCCAACGTTCCGACACCGGCACGGTTCGACCCGCGACGCCGTCGATCCAGAACAAAATGAACTCGTAGAGCCCGAGCAGCGCTAGCACCACGAGACCGAGCTGCGACATCGGGAACACGCGGATCCGCAGATGCAAACGCTCGGCGATGTAGACGATCACGAGCAGCGCGAGCGCATGCTGGCCGAGCAGCGAGCCCGACAGCGTGTCGAGCACGATGCCCATCCAGAACGCGGTCAACAGGCTGAAGCGGCGCGGCGCGCTGAGAGACCAATAGAGCAGCACGACCGCGACCCAGTCCGGCCGAAACGACGAGACCGCGTGCGGCAGCGGCACGAGCGATAGCGCGAGCGTGAGCACGAGGCTCAGCGCGGGCACGAACCAACTGTGCTGACGTTCCGCCATGCCGTTACTTCGCCTTCGCGAGGCTCGGAGCCTCGGCGCCTCGGGAGCCAGTCGGCTCGCTCGCGTGCGGCGCGTCGCCGCGTGAGCTCGCCGGCTCGTTCGCGTGGGGCGCGTCTTCTGCCGCGTTCCAAACGAGCAGCACTTCGCGGTCGCGATCGAGCGCGGACGCCGGCTCGGCCATGATCTCGGCGAACGACTGATCCGGCCGCAGTCGGATCTCGGTGATGCGGCCGACCGGATAACCGGCCGGGAACACGCCGCCGAGCCCCGACGACACGAGCAGGTCGCCCTTTTCGACGTCGGCGTTGTTCGTGAGGTACGGCAGGCGCAGCAAGCCGCTGTCGCCGGTGCCGACCGCGATCGTGCGCAAGCCGTTGCGGTTGACGCTGACCGGAACCGCGTGATCCGCGTCGGTGATCAGCACGGCCTCGGAGGTGAATGGGCCCACTTTCACCGTCTGACCCACGACGCCCTGCGCGTCGATCAGCGCCTGACCGACGTACACGCCGTCGACGAGCCCGCGGTTCAGGTTGAAGCGCTGGCGGTACGGATCGAGATCGACCGCGAGAATCTCGGCGATCAGCGCGCGGCTACCCACCCGCGCTTGGCTGTCGAGCAGCTCGCGCAGCCGCGCGTTCTCGGTCTCGAGCGCGGCGAGGCGTTGGAGCCGAAACTCGGCGTTGAGCCTGTCGCGCTTGAGCTGCTCGTTCTCGGCGACGAGCGCCTCGCGCGTCGCGAAATTCGTGCGAATCGAATCCCAACCGCGGAACGGCAAGTCGACGAGCACGCGCAGCGGGTAGACGACGACGGACAAAGCCTCGCGCACGCGCTCGACGTGCTGGTCGCGGTGATCGAGGATCATCAGCGCGAAGCACGCAATTGACAGAAGCAGGAAGCGGGCGCCCATGGAGAAGCCACCGCGAACCGGGCCAGTAGTGGTTCTTGCCGGAGCAGCCATCCGTTAGCTCCTAAACGCGTGCTGACGGCGCTAGGTCACTCCACGGAAAACGCCGAAGGCCCGTACTCGTCCAGCAGCTCGAGCACGCGCCCGCCGCCGCGCGCGACGCACGTGAGCGGCTCGTCGGCGATCACGACCGGCAGACCGGTCTCTTCCGTGAGTAGCTTGTCGATGTCCGTGAGCAGCGCGCCGCCGCCCGTGAGCACGATGCCGCGCTCCGCGACGTCCGCACCGAGCTCGGGCGGCGTCTGCTCGAGGGCGACCTTCACGGCGCCGACGATGCCTTGCAGCGGCTCTTGCAGCGCCTCGAGGATCTCGTTGCTGTTCAGCGTGAAGCTGCGCGGCACGCCCTCGGAGAGATTGCGCCCTTTCACGGAGATCTCGCGCACGTCCTGGCCCGGGTACGCCGAGCCGATCTCGTGCTTGATGCGTTCCGCGGTGGCTTCGCCGATCAGTATTCCGTAGTTTCGGCGCACGTAGTTCGTGATCGCCTCGTCGAACCGATCGCCGCCGATGCGCACCGACGCCGCGTAGACGATGCCGTTCAGCGAGATCACGGCGACTTCGGACGTGCCGCCGCCGATGTCGAGCACCATCGAGCCGCGCGCCTCGTGCACCGGCATGCCGGCGCCGATCGCCGCGGCCATCGGCTCCTCGACGAGGTAGACCTTGCGAGCGCCCGCGCCTTCGGCGGACTCGCGGATCGCGCGCCGCTCGACCTGGGTCGAGCCGTACGGCACGCAGACTAGAACGCGCGGGCTCGGGCGGAAATACCGCGAGCCATGCGCCTTCTTGATGAAATGCTGGAGCATCTTCTCGGTGACGCTGAAGTCGGCGATCACGCCGTCCTTGAGCGGACGAATGGCGGTGATGTGGCCCGGCGTACGGCCGAGCATGTTCTTTGCCTCGACCCCAACGGCTTCGAGGACCTTACCGCCGCGGCCCGGCTCCTCCCGGATCGCCACGACCGAGGGCTCGTTGAGCACGATGCCCTTGCCGCGGACGTAAATCAGGGTGTTCGCAGTGCCGAGATCGATGGATAGATCGTTCGAAAAATATCCGAGAAAGCGCTTTAACATCGAGGCCCAAGGCCATTAGGTAAAATAGACGCGGACTGTAGCAACGGGTCAACCAATCCACAAGCGACAGCTATAGTCTAATGAGAAGCGCATCACCGCCGCGACGCGGCTCTCAAAAGCGATCGAAGACAGCCGAGTTTCTGGTCTGTTCTTGCCTCGGGAGGCGACCGCTTCCCCGCCGCGGATCGAAGCGTTTCGGGCCCACCGGCCCCACCGCCGACGGAACGTGGCCCCGCTAACGCTGGCGCTTGAAGGTCACCGTCGTGCCGCCCTGGATGCTGTAAACGATGCCGGTGATCGTGCCGTCATCGCCGAGCTTGCCCGAGACGCTCCACGGATCGACGTTCGGGAACGTGAAGCTGACCTGCCGCCCGTCGACCTTGAGCGCCCTGAGCGGCTTGTCGATCTTGCCGAGGTTCGTGCCGATCAGCTTGCCGTTCACGGTGCCGTCCTTGTTCTTCGTGAACTCGAGCTCGATGTTCACGTCGATCGTCGGGATCCGCGGCGTGCCGACCCAGCGGCCCGTCAATAAGTTCGCAACGTCGGCCGGTACGGTGACGGGTGGCTGCGGCGGCTCGGGAGTCGGATGCGCGCGCTCGAAGCGGTTCGTCGTCACGTAGTTGTGCACGATCTGGTTGTCCTCGTGGCACGCGTACTCCGGCGCGAAGTAGCTCGGGTCATTGCGCATCGGATAACGCACCGTGAACGGCGCGGTGAGGATCTCGGGGTCCTCCGTCTTGATTTCATAGAGCCACGTATCGTCGTTGAGACGCACGATCCGCTCCGTCGTCTTCAGCTTGTCGCTAATCGGGAAGCGGTTGCCGGCGGGCGACCCCATCACGGCTAGGTTCATCAACGGGAGATTGACGGAAGGCTCGGTGCGAAAGTTGGTAGTCTCCACGACGAGCGTCGTACCTTCCCAGTGGCCGCGCGACTCGCCGAGATACTGCTTGACGTTCGAGTCGAGCGGCTTGCGTCCGTCCGTCGGGATGATGCGAGCCTCGTGAATCATCTCGAGGTTGAAGACCACGTAGCCCGGCGCCTGCTGAATCTTGAATCCGCCGTTGTAACGATACGGCATCATCATCGACGGCAGACCGCGCGTGACGCAGCGATCCCAGCTGTCGAAATCCGCGGCCGACTGGAAGTTGATGTTCTCGCCTGGCAATGCCCAGTCGCTGCCGAACTTGTATGCGAGGCTCTTCGCGAGCGGCGTCAGCGGCGGCAGCATTCCGTTCGGCGGGTCGAAGATCAGGTTCGTCTGTCGCTGCGGGATGTTGAGGTCACGGCCGCCGGAACGGTACGCGCCCGTGATGTTGTTTTCCTTGATGAGCTGCTTCGTCGGGTCGACGCGCTTGTGATACGCCTCCATCGCGGCGGCGTATTCCGCGTCCGTGAGCCACTTCTTGTTCGGGTCGCACGGCGGAGCGTTCGGGCGGTAGCTGTTCGCGCAGCGCTCGAGCGGGATGCCCGACGCCTGCATCATGTCGAGCGTGGCCCGGATGTCGGGCTCGCCCCACGGCGTCATAGGGTGCTTCCAACCCTTCGGCGTCTCGATGAAGTGGTTCGCGTCGCCCGGCGCGCCGCGAATGGAATCGTTGATTTGCGCCCGCGCCGCCACGCTCAAGCTCATGGCTGCCCCGAGCAGCGCGTACCGCAGTGTCAACCTGCCCGTTTTCCGACTCATTGCCCGCCCCTCTCCGCCAACGCCAGATGCCAAGGCTCCGAAGCTACCGCGCTCGCGAGCAGGCGTCCATCGCGACGTCGGCACCGATCCGTCGCCCGCCCGCAGTCCGCCCCGCTCGAGCGTCGTGTATAGTGTTTCGCAGTCGCTCCGCGGCACCGCCGCACCCTTGAGTCGCCTTGCTAACTCCAGATGACATCCGCCGCCTTTGCCGGCTCGCTCGCGTCGAGATCACGGCGGCCGAGATCGCCGACGCGTCCGCGAAGCTGTCGAGCATCGTCGCGATGATCGACCAGCTCCAGGCCGTCGACACGAAGGGCGTCGTGCCGATGGCGCACCCGCTAGAGCGCGCGCAGCGGCTGCGCGATGATCGCGTGACGGAAGCGGATCGCCACGAGCTCTACCAGCGCAACGCGCCGCTCGTCGAGCGCGATCTCTACCTCGTCCCCAAAGTTCTCGATTAGCCGTGCACGATCGCACTTTGACCGAGCTCGCGGCCGACCTCGCGGCGAAACGCGTCTCCGCCGTCGAGCTCACGAAGCATTTCCTCGCGCGGATCGAGCGCTACGACGACGCGCTGAACGCGTTCGTCACCGTGACGGCCGAGCAGGCGCTGAAGCAGGCGAAAGCCGCAGACGAGCGACGCGCGCGCGGCGATGCGGCCCCACTGACGGGCATTCCGCTCGCGCACAAGGACATCTTCTGCACGGCCGGCGTCAAAACCACGTGCGGCTCGCAGATGCTCGACGATTTCGTAGCGCCGTACGACGCGACCGTGATCGAGCGTTTCGCGGACGCGGGCGCCGTGATGCTCGGCAAGACGAACATGGACGAGTTCGCGATGGGCTCGTCGAACGAGACGAGCTATTACGGCCCCGTGCACAACCCGTGGGATCTCAAGCTCGTGCCGGGCGGCTCGTCGGGCGGCTCGGCCGCGGCGGTCGCCGCGCGGATCGCAGCGGCCGCGACGGGAACGGACACCGGCGGCTCGATTCGCCAGCCCGCGGCGCTGTCCGGAATCACCGGCATCAAGCCGACGTACGGCCGCGTGTCGCGCTACGGGATGATCGCGTTCGCATCGAGCCTCGACCAGGCCGGCGTGCTGACGCAGACGGCGGCGGACGCCGCACTCCTGCTCGAGGCGATCGCAGGTCTGGACGACCGCGACTCGACGTCGCTCGACGAGCCCGTGCCGCGTTACTCCGCGATCGTCGACGAGCCGTGGGAGCGCGTGACGATCGGCGTCCCGGAGAGCTTCTTCGACGCGGGACTCAACCCCGAGGTCGCGAGCTCGATCCGGGCGGCGCTGAAGGAATACGAGAAGCTCGGCGCGACGCTCAAGAGCGTGAAGCTGGACTACATCCACTTGTCGGTGCCTGCGTACTACGTGGTCGCGCCGGCAGAGGCCTCTTCGAATTTGTCGCGCTTCGACGGCGTGCGCTTCGGCCATCGCGCGAGCGACGCAATTCGTGAAGACCTCGCGACGTTCTACATGCGCAATCGCGGCGAGGGGTTCGGCGCCGAGGTCAAGCGGCGAATCTTGACCGGCACCTACGTGCTCTCGGCCGGCTACTTCGACGCGTACTACTTGCAGGCGCAAAAGGTGCGCAAGCTGATCAGCGACGATTTCGCACGCGCGTTCCGCGAGGTCGACCTCGTCGCCGGCCCGACATCGCCGTCGCCCGCGTTCGGCATCGGCCAGAAGTCGAGTAACCCGATCGAGATGTACTTGAACGACATCTACACGATCGGCGCGAACCTCGCTGGCCTGCCCGCGATGTCGCTGCCGTGCGGCTTCGTGCGCGGGCTGCCGGTCGGCTTGCAGCTGATTGCGCCGCCGCTCGCGGAAGGGCCGCTGCTCAAGGCCGCGCATCACTATCAGCGCGTCACGGACTGGCACCGCCGCATGCCCGAGACATACGCCTGAGGCCGCCGCGATGAGCTGGGAAATCGTGATCGGCCTCGAGATCCACGCGCAGCTCGCGACGGCGAGCAAGATCTTTTCGGGCGCCTCGACACGCTACGGCGCCGCGCCGAACGCTCAGGCCGCCCTCCTCGACCTGGGTTATCCCGGAACGCTGCCGGTGCTCAATGCCGAGGCCGTGCAGATGGCGATCAAGTTCGGCCTCGCGACGGGCTGCACGATCTCGCGCCGGTCAGTATTCGCGCGCAAGAACTACTTCTATCCGGACCTGCCGAAGGGCTATCAGATCAGCCAGTACGAGCTACCGATCGTGCACACCGGCAGCGTCGAGATCGAGCTCGCGGACGGCGCGACGAAGGCGGTCCGCATCACGCGCGCGCATCTCGAGGAGGACGCCGGCAAGTCGCTGCACGAGGACTTCGCGGGCATGTCGGGCATCGACTTGAATCGTGCGGGCACACCGCTGCTGGAGATCGTCTCCGAGCCCGACCTGCGCTCCGCCGCCGAGGCCGGCACGTACATGCGCAAGATCCACGCGCTCGTGCGCTACCTCGAGATCTGCGACGGCAACATGCAGGAAGGTTCGTTCCGCTGCGACGCGAACGTGTCGGTGCGCCGCCAAGGCGAGACGAAGCTCGGTACTCGCGCCGAGCTCAAAAACCTGAACTCGTTCCGATTCGTCGAGAAGGCGATCGAGGCCGAGGTAGAGCGGCAAATCGAGCTGCTCGAAACCGGCGGCAGGGTCGTGCAGGAGACGCGGCTATACGATCCCGACCGCGACGAGACTCGGCCGATGCGCAGCAAGGAAGAAGCGAACGACTATCGCTACTTCCCGGACCCGGATCTCTTGCCGATCGTGATCGACGACGACGCGATCGACGCCGTGCGCGCGACGCTACCCGAGCTGCCCGACGCGAAGCGCGAGCGGTTCGGCGCACAATACGGCTTGTCCGCGTACGACGCGGGCGTGCTCACGGCGCAGCGCGCGCTCGCCGAGTACTTCGAGGAAGTCGCGGCAGCGACGCGCGCCCAGCCCAAGGTCGCCGCGAACTGGGTGATCGGCGAGCTCACGGCGGCGCTCAACCGCGACGCGCTCGAGATCGGCGCGTCGCGTGTCTCGGCGAGCGCGCTCGGCGCGCTGCTCGACCGGATCGCGGACGGCTCGATCTCCGGCAAGATCGCGAAGGAAGTATTCGAGGCGCTCTGGAAGGGCGAAGGCACGGTCGCCGAAATCATCGACAAGCGCGGGCTCACGCAGATCTCGGATTCGGCGAGCATCGATGCGCTCGTCGATCAAGTGATCGCGGCGAACCCGACGCAGGCCGAGCAGTTCCGCGCGGGCAAGCAGCAGGTCCTCGGCTTTCTCGTCGGCCAGGTGATGAAGGCGTCGAAGGGCAAGGCGAACCCGCAACAGGTCAACGAAGCGCTGCGCAAGAAGCTCGGCTGAGGCCGCGTTCGGTCCGCGTTCCTGTTAGACCAATCGGACCACCGTCTACAACGCTCGACGCATAGCGCCATAGCGAGCGATGAGTTCGGCTATACGGTAGCGAACCACCAGGCGCACCAGGAACATGGCGAACGCTTCCGCACTCTCTCCCCAGCTGAACCGCAAGACGTGCGAGTGCGTCTGTGTAATCGAGACGCCGAAGAACAGTCGGCGCAAGTACAAGTTCGATGAGAGCAGCGGCCTCTTCAAGCTCGCTTCCGTGCTGCCGGAAGGCTTCAACTTCCCGTTCGACTTCGGGTTCATTCCGTCGACGTTGGCCGAAGACGGCGACCCGATCGACGTCATGGTGCTTGCGGACGACGGAGGTGCCGTCGGAACACTGACGGATATCCGGCTGATCGGCGTCATTCATGCTGAGCAACGCGAGGACGGAGAAACAGAGGAGAACGACCGCCTGCTCGCCATCCCCGTCCACGCGCATTATCACCAGCAAATCGACGACCTCAGGGAGCTCGATGCATCGGTCTTGGAGCAGATCGAGAGCTTCTTCCTGGCTTACACCAAACTGCAGGGGAAGAAACTCAAGATCAAAGGGTGCAGCGGACGCCGAGCTGCCGTGAAGCTCGTCGCTAACGCGATGCAGAACTTCAAGGAGCGCAACGAGTAGCTATGGTCCTCGTCCGTCGCCGAGCCTAGAGCGACACCTTGCTGTTCTGCCTACGGTCCACGGTCGGGCTCGCGCCCGCCGCCATGGCCGTCGCCACGTCGAAAAGGTATTTCAGCCCGTGCAAACCGGAGTCGTCCCAGTACTCGCCTCGCTCGGCATCGAACTTCAGCAGCGTGATCGTCGGGTCATCGCGACCTTGCGGAAACCACGCCTTCCACGCCGCCTTCCAGAACCGCTCGATCAGCGCGCGGTCGCGGACGACCTGAACGCGCCCGGAAAGCGATGCAAACTGCGTTGCGCTCTGGAATGTCAGTGTGACGGACGGATTCTCCTCGATCTCCTCGATCTTCGGCGAGTCGATCGAAGTTACGAAATAGGTATCGGCATCGGGACGCAGCTCCGCGACTGCCATGGGGCGCGCATGCGCTGGGCCACCCCGGGGGTACGTCACGAGCATCGCCGTGTCGAAGCCCTTCAAGAGATCGTACAAATGCTCCCTGTCTGACCGTTCCTTCGCCATCGCGGCCTCCTGCTGTGGCTGGGTTATGGATCTCGAATCGGTGCAAGACGCATGCCGCCCGGACGCAATGGCATAGCTATTGCACCGTATTAGCGAGCCGGCGAAAGCGGTCCCGCATCTTGCGGCACGACGCACAAACGGCGAAATCGGAGAACGCCGATGACAGAGACAGTGCGCGTGGTGAAAGGCATGGAGAGCGCGCGGCTCACGCGCGAGCAATTCGAGCGCAGGTTCCGAGAGCGCTTCCGCGACCCTGCCTTCGACGCCGTCGACGACGCGCTCGACGCCGTGATCGGCGTGGCGTGGCAGGCCTACGAGGCACAGCGCAAAAGCCCTCGCCAAAGGGCGGCGGGCGCTGGATATGCGGACCCGACCTACGAGCTGTCCGTCGACTGGCTCGCGACACGCGCGGCGATCGAAGCGGCGCGCATTGGCCACGACGATCCAAGCGCTCCGTCCCGCGTGTTGCTGATCAATGGCTCGGCGCGCACTGATCAGAGCTGCCCGGGCGAGATGTCGAAGAGTTACCGGCTCTCGCGACTCGCAGAGAACGCAATCTCCGCGAACCCTCGGTTCGAGGTGGACTTCCTCGATCTATCGCGCCTCGTCTCCGAGCACGGCCGCGTGATCTGTCCGTGTAAGTCTTGCGTTTCGACTGCTCAGCCGCTTTGCCACTGGCCATGCTCGTGCTATCCGAACCACTCGCTCGGTCAAACGCAGGACTGGATGAACGAGCTCTATCCGCGCTGGGTCGCGGCGCACGGAGTGATGATCGTGACTCCCGTGAATTGGTATCACGTGCCGTCGGTGCTGAAGCTCATGATCGACCGACTAGTGTGCGCCGACGGCGGAAATCCGGATCCCACGAGCACGCACGGCAAGGACGCAGCGCAGGCCAAGGAGCTCGAGCTCGCGGGCTGGCCTTATCCGAAGCATCTTCAGGGCCGCGCGTATTCCGTCGTCGTGCACGGCGACGTGTCCGGCACGGACGAGGTGCGTCGCGCGCTCTGTGACTGGCTCGATTGGATGCAGCTCGTGCGCGCGGGCGCGAGCGGCGCGATCGATCGTTACATCGGCTACTACGAGCCCTACGCGCTCAGCCACGACGCGCTCGACCGCGACGAGGCCGTGCAAGAGGAAACACGCAACGCGGCGCGCAGTCTAGTTGAGACGATCCAGCGCATCCGCCGCGGCGAAGATCTGCGGCCGGACAAAGAGCTCGTGCCGCCGCGAAAAAAGTAGCGCGACTTACGCGGTCTTTCGCCATTCTCCGTCAGCGTCTTGAGCGTAGAATGAAGCGCGCACTCGCCCCTGCGCGCTAATCCGTGAGGTATCAGATGAAGATCGGAAGAACGACATTCGTGCTCGCCGCATTGGCGAGTGCCACCGCGTTGGTCGCGGCCTGCGCGCCTTCGACGCCTCCAACGCCTGCCGCGTCGCCCCCCTCGGCTCAGGGCGCGGCGGCACGTCCGCAGTCGCAGGTGCACGGAGATCTTCGGCAAGTGATGCGCGGGATCTTGTTCCCGAACTCGAACGTCGTGTTCCTCGCACAGGGCACGGACCCGGCCACGGTTCCGAAGGACGCGGACGGCACGACATCCGTGAACCCGCTCGCGAGCGTTTACGGCGGCTGGGAAGCGATCGAGAACAGCAGCATCGCGCTAGCCGAGGCCGCGAATCTCCTGACGATTCCCGGGCGCATGTGTGCGAACGGCAAACCGGTGCCCGTGCAGAGCGCCGACTGGCAGCGCTTCGTGCAGGGGCTGCGCGACGCCGGCATGGCGTCGTACAAGGCGGCGCAGACGAAGGACATGGACAAGATGCTCGATGCGGCCGATACGCTCACGAACGCGTGCTCCGAGTGCCACGACGTTTACCGCGAGAAGTCCGAGCAACGCGGCGGCGACGCCGCGCGCTGCACGGCCCAGTAGCAAAAGCACGTGACACGAGGTATCCCGATGCGCAGCTCGTTTTTGTACATCGTGCCGATGATGCTCGCAGCCGCCGCGGCGGCGCCCGTCTCGGCGCAAGTCATCACGGCAGACGGCCCGATCGTCTATGGGCACCACCACTTCAATACGACGGACATGGCCGCGCAGAAGCGGTTCTTCGTCGACACGCTCGGCGGCAAAGCCGCGACGATCGGCACCAACAACACCGAAGTCATCGAGTTCCCGAACGTATTCCTGTTCTTCCGGCCGATGCAGAAGCCGACCGGCGGCACGATCGGCAGCACGGTGAACCACGTCGGTTTCTCGGTGCCCGACTTGAAGCCCGTGGTCGCGAAGCTCAAAGCCAACGGCTACAAGATGATCACGAGCGAGTCGGTGGCGTCGACAGTGAAGATCACGGACGACATCGCCGCCGCGAGCCCGACGACGAACATCGCGTTCACGTTGGGACCCGAAGACATCAAGGTCGAGCTAGTCGAAGTGAAGACGCAGACAGCGCCGATCCAGCTGCACCACGTGCACTTCTTCGGCGAGCACCGCG
>Ga0105248_10002734_pt1 | contig 19595 bp, 15 predicted proteins | sample KBSS34metaG_FD_81524 | JGI IMG/M metagenome (GOLD analysis project Ga0105248, IMG submission 81524) | Switchgrass rhizosphere microbial communities from Kellogg Biological Station, Michigan, USA - KBS S3-4 metaG | ecosystem: Host-associated > Plants > Roots > Rhizosphere > Soil | place...
GTCTCGGCTACGCAAATTCCGGGCACGCGCGTATCCGGCTTTCCGGTGGCGCTCAATTGAAGGTCGTTAGTCACGCATGATTCGCATTCTGCAGCAGGACAACCGCATCACCAAGATTCTCTTTGCTGTCATCATCGGCTTTGCCGCGATCACCATGGTGATCACGCTTGTGCCGGGTGTCTTCGATAACACGTCGACAAACGACTCAAATGTCTTCGCAACGGTCCGCGAGCCCGGTTTTCTGGGGCGCTTCGGCATCGACAGCACCGCAGTTAAGATGACCGAGGTGAATCAGCTCGCCGCCCGTCAGTTGCAGCAGCAGAGACTTCCCGAGTTCCTGCTTCCGTATATGTCGCAGCGCGCCGGTCAGGTTCTGGTGCAGCGGCAGATTCTGAAGCACGAGGCTGACCGATTGAATCTGCGGGTGAGCGATGAAGATCTGCGGCGCGAACTTCAGACGGGACCGTTCGCCCAGTATCTGTTCCCGGCCGGCAAGTATATCGGCGACGATGCGTACATGAACTTCGTCCAGAATTTCTTTCAAACCAGCCGCGCTGACTTCGAGACACAGATCAAGAGCGACATGGAGTTGCAGCGTCTACAAGGCCTAATCACCGGCGGAGTCACGGTTTCGGACAACGCTGTTCGCGAGGCCTACCGTGTGCAAGGAACTAAGGTGAAGTTCGATTATGCGGTCATCTCGGCTGACGAGCTTCGCAAGACGATTAACCCGACCGATGCCGAACTCGAGAAATTCTTTAAGGACAGCGCCGCCAAGTATGCGAATGCAATTCCTGAGACACGAAAGATTCAGTATGTTTCTTTCGACGCCTCGAACCTGCCAGGCGGCAAGCCTCAGATTTCCGATGCGGATATACAGGCCTACTACAACCAACACCAGGCACAGTACCAAGTGAAGGAGCAGGTCAAGGTGCGGCACATCCTCATCGCCGTGCCACAGGGCGCAGACGCGAAGACTGACCAGGCTGCAAAGGCCAAAGCTGACGACCTGCTGAAGCAGATCAAGGGTGGAGGCGATTTCGCTGATCTTGCCAGCAAGAACTCCGATGATCCTGGCAGCAAGACCGCTGGTGGAGAGCTGGGATGGCTCGATCGCGGCCGCACAGTGCCGGAGTTCGACAAGGTTGCCTTCACCCTGAACCCCGGGCAGACCTCGGACGTGATCAAGACACAGTTCGGTTACCACATCCTTCAGGTAGAAGAGAAGAAGACGGCCCATCTCCGCCCGCTCTCCGAGGTAAAGACCGAGATCGCCCCTGTGCTTGAGCAGCAGCGCGTTGGCGCAGCAGAACAGACCTTTGCCTCGCAGCTCGCCGCAGACGCAAAGAAGAACGGTCTTGAAAAAGCGGCCACAGCCCGCGGACTTCATGTGGTGACAACGGACTATATTGCCAAGGATGGCGTGATTGCCGGACTGGCCGATGGCGCGCCCTTGCTGACGCAAGCCTTCTCAGTCGTAAAGGGGGCCGATCCCGCTTCGGTATCCACGGGCGACGGCTTCGCGGTCTTTCAGGTAGCCGATATCAAGGCGGCTCATGCTCCCACGTTTGCCGAGCATAAGACTCACATTGTCGACGACTACCGCGAACAGCAGGTTCCACTGCTCTTGAGCACGCAGATCAACAAGCTGGACGATCGCGCGAAAGTCCTGAACGATCTCAAGAAGGCCGCAGCCGAAATGAATATCCCGGTCAAGACCAGCGAGATGGTGGGACGCGACGCGCAGGTTCCCGAGATCGGCGCGATGAGCGGTCCGGGTTCCGTAGCGTTTTCGCTGAACAAGGGCGCTATCTCGTCACCGATCAACCTCGGCCGCGCAGGCGTCGTTCTAAGCATACTCGACAAGCAGGAGCCAACTGCTGAGGACATCGCGAAGAACTTCGACCAGACTCGCGAGCAATTGCTCAACGATCAGCGGGAGGAGATCTTCCGTGTATACGTCGGCAATGTGACGAAGAAGTATGAGGAGGGTGGCGCTGTGCGTTATTCCAAGAAGCAGGCTACGCCGGCATTGCCGGTTGGCGGCAACTAAGCTTAGTCAGACTCACCAGGAAGGCCCATTCCGATAAGAATGGGCCTTTTCTCTTGATGCAAGGTTCTTTTGAGACTCGGGCAGGAACAACGGGGTACGATTGACCTCAGCGGGAGATAACTGGAGCGGCCATGGGTGAAGACGCTGTTAATCAGGTTCGATTGTCTGGAGTGTTGCTGCACGTAACTTCGTTGCCTTCCTACGGGGGCATTGGAGACTTCGGCCCTGCGGCGTACGCCTTTGTCGATTTTCTAGTTGCCGCCAAGCAGCGTCTCTGGCAGGTTCTTCCGTTAAGTCCGACCGGTTACGGAAGCTCGCCTTATTCGGCGCTTTCGGCATTTGCCGGCAATCCACTCTTGATCAGTCTCGAGCGACTGGTCGCGGATGGCTGGCTGAAGTCAGAGGAGATCGCAGGACTACCGGGGCACGAGGGTCCGGTGGATTTTGAAGCTGCGACCCGTCTAAAGTTGCCCCTGATCGAAGCGGCGGCAGCAAACTTCCTGGATCACGCGCCGGATGACACGCGAGGGAAGTTCCAGAAGTTCTCAAGGGACAATATCTCGTGGCTCGCGGACTACGCAATGTTCACGGTGCTGCGCCGCCGGTTTGGATATGTGAGCTGGCACGAGTGGCCGACCGAATATGCGCTTCGTCGGGACGAAGCGATCACAGAGACGCTCAATAAACATGGCCGCGAGCTTGCGATCGAACAGGTGATCCAGTTTTTCTTCCATGAGCAGTGGTGCGCCCTTCGGAGCTATTGCGCGGAGCGGAAGATTCGAATCCTCGGTGATGTCGCTATCTTCGTCAGTTACGACAGCGCAGACGTGTGGACGCACCCCGAGATATTCGAATTGGATGCAGAGGGCAGACCCCTTCGGGTCTCCGGTGTTCCTCCAGACTACTTTTCGATTACAGGCCAGCGTTGGGGCAACCCGCTCTACAAATGGAAGCTGCTGGAGCAGCGAGGGTTCGACTGGTGGGTGGCGAGAATTCGTAGGGCGCTTGCGCTCTACGAGATGATTCGCCTCGATCACTTTCGTGGTTTCGAGGCGTACTGGTCGATTCCAGCTGAGGCAGAGACGGCGGTCCACGGCGTGTGGGTGAAGGCTCCGGGCCATGAGCTGTTTGAGCGCCTCAAAGAGGTGTTTGGCGAGTTGCCCTTCGTGGCCGAGGATCTGGGGCTCATCACCCCCGAAGTTGATGAGCTACGCGAGCACTTCGGTATGCCGGGAATGAGGGTGCTGCAATTTGGCTTTGTGGACCGGGGAAGCCACCTGCACCTGCCGCAAAATCTGGTCCCTAAGATGGTTGTTTATACAGGTACGCATGACAATAACACCACGTTGGGCTGGTGGCGCGAGGATGCCACGGAGCGTGAACGCAGGCATCTGCAGACCTACCTTCAACCGATCAAACATGATGATGATGTGGTCTGGGCGATGATCCGCGCCGCCGCGCGCTCTGTAGCGAATCTCTGCATTTTTCCGATGCAGGATGTTCTGCATCTTGGCAGTGCGGCTCGGATGAATACCCCCTCCGCCGCCAGTGGAAACTGGACGTGGCGATATGGATTGAACGCACTGCATCCGGATTTTGCGACTCAGTTGTCAGAACTGATGGAGATGACGGATCGCGACGGGCATGTTATTCCGCGCGAAACACTCGAGGTTGTCAGTCCGGAGGCGGAATCCGCCTCGACCATTTAGACTTGGAAAGCAATCCAAAATTTCAGGAGTATCCATGCCTCTCTCTGGCGAAGCTATACGTACCATGAACTACGTTGACGACATCTCGGTTACGCTGCGGCGCATCCTTGCCGTGCTGCCCTCGCTAACCGACGAAGAGCGGCAGCGCGTCTCCGAGCACATCAAGCACGCGGAGCCCAGTTACGACACCGTGATTGCGGCGGTAGCAGGGAAGAAGTGAACCAAGAGGCTGTCTCGCCTCCCAGTTCCGATATCCATATCGTTGCTGTAATCGGCGCCGGGCAGGCTGGCCGCGGTTTCGCCATGACCTGTGCCGCGGCCGGTTTCTACGTTGTGCTTGAGGATGTAATGCCGTCCAATCTGCGAAGAGCAGAGGTCCAGTATGCCGACCTGAGCCTTCGTGGAGGTTATGGTGAGCTTGAGCTTGCTTCAACCGTCGAGGAGGCGGTGCGCGAGGCCGATATCGCTGTTGACTTTGTGCCCGATGAACTGGAGTCAAAACTGGAGATCTTCAGCATGATCGACCGGATGGCTCCGCCGAAGACGATTCTTTGCACTCCGAGCTACGCGCTCAGCATTACGGACCTGGCGTCGTGTGTCTATCGTCCTGACCGTTGTTTGGCCGTACAGGGGAAAATCGGAGAAGAGGGGGAGTCTGTCCGGCTACTCTATCCTCCGGGCGTGAATCAAGGGATATTGCAGGCGGCGAGCGGCTGGCTTAGACGGTTGGGAGCGGTGGCAGAATTGGTACCGGATCCGATGGCTCCTGCCCTGATGAAGAATACGGTACCCAAACTGTAACGGGTATCCCACGGACCGGTAGTTCGTCACACCGGGAACTGTTTTAAACAATATTACGTAACGGAAATCAAGGGATCGTAGTCAAATCATAGCCATGCGCGCTTTATGGGACATCTTCGCTCAAGTCTTCCGTTCGATCGGAGCCAATAAGCTGCGTTCGTTTTTGACCATGTTCGGTATCGCCTGGGGGGTGGCGTCCCTTCTGTTGCTCATTGGTCTGGGGGAAGGGTTTCGCTCGGGCCAGCGTCGCGGGCTGGCGCAGCTTGGCGAGGACGTCATCATGCTCTGGGGCGGAACGATTCCCGCCATGCCGAACCAGCATACGGGCATGCGGCCGTACAAACTGACCGTCGGAGATGCAGACGCGATCCGTACCGAAGCTCAGCATGTCCGCAATGTCACAGCATTCGTAAATCGGGGAGACCTGAAGCAGGTCAGTGAGTTTTCCAGCAGTGCCGGTTCAACGATGGGCGTAGAGGTCAACTATCCAGAGATTCGCCATCTGCCGATTGCGCAGGGTCGTTATCTCAATATCGATGATGTGGCGCAGCGCCGTAAGGTCGTCGTACTAGGGCAGAAGAGCAACAAGCTGCTGTTTCCGGGCCGTCCCTCGCTGGGAGCCTTCATCACAATCAACGGAGCCAGGTTTCAGGTAATTGGCGTCGCAGAAAAGGTGGGTCGCGGAAACAATGACGGCGAAAACCAGAGAATCTATGTCCCGTTATCGACCATGCTGGAGTTGTTCCCGATAACAGGGGAGAACGTCCCGGACGACGCAATCTCGTCGATTCAATATCAGCCATCGACACCCGATCTTAATGAGACCGCCAAAGCTGAGGTCCATAAGGTGATTGCCCAGCGCCACGGCTTCGACGCGAATGTGAAGGATGCGTTTGAAGAGTGGGACACGATCAAGTCGCAGCGCACCGTTGGGCTGATTTTTACCGCGATGGATGTTTTCCTGGGCGGCGTAGGGATCGTGACCCTGGCGTTGGGCGCGGTCGGAATCATTAACATCATGCTGGTGACCGTGACGGAGCGGACCAAGGAGATAGGGCTCCGCAAGGCGTTGGGAGCGACCAAGCGGAGCATCCTGACCCAGTTTTTTCTTGAGGGTCTGCTGTTGACGGGGTTGAGCGGGGTGATCGGGATCGTCGGAGCCGGAACGCTGATGTTTGTGCTCGGCAAGGCGATGGGGGATAACAAGATGGGGTTCGATCCTCCCCGACTTGTGCCATGGTCGGCCGCGATGGCGATGGGTACGCTGATTCTGTGCGGCGTGGTTGCGGGAATTTATCCGGCGAGCAAGGCGGCTGCACTTGAGCCTGTAGAAGCGCTGAGGAAGGAATAGTAATGCTCAAGGACATCTTCAGCCAGGCAATTGAGGCGATGCGCCACAATGGGCGGCGCACAGCGATCACTATTGTTGGCATGGCTTGGGGCATCGCGACGGTGGTTCTGTTGCTGGCCTACGGCGCCGGGTTTGGGCGCGCTTTCGAGACGATCTTCGCGCAGTGGGGAACTAACATGATCGGCGTCTTTCCGGGCCGGACCAGCGAGCAGGCCGGCGGATCGAAGGCGGGCGTGAAGGTTCGGTTTCAGCAGGACGATGTGGAGCGCATACAGGAGACCGTGCCGGGGGTTATCCACGTCTCGCCGATTCTGTGGAAGCAGGTGCCGGTGCAGAACGATCTCCACACCTTCACTTGGGAGGTGGATGGTGTCACCCCCGAGCTTCCAGAGATCATGAACATGCAGATGGACGAGGGCAGGTTCATCTCGGCAGCGGATATTCAGCAGCGCGCCCACGTTGCGGTAATCGGATCGGAGGCGAAGACGAAGCTGTTCTCGGGTATGTATCCGCTGGGTCAGAAGATCCGTTTGAACGGCGTGAGTTTTGAGGTAATCGGCATCCTGAAGGCCAAGATGCAGGAGGGCGACGACAACATCAACCGCGTCGTCGACATTCCGTTCCCGACGATGGGAGACATTAAAGACACTAAGTACCTCGACGGCATCTGGATGAGCTATAAGGGCGACCACAACTCCGTGGAGCGGTCGCTGAGAAATCAGCTTGGCGCGACGCACGGATTCCGTCCGTCGGACCGTAATGCGATCTACGTGGCAAATATCATGGAGCAACTGTCGCAATTCCGGCTGGTCTCGATCGCGCTGCAAGCGCTCCTGCTGTTCATCGGCGTCCTCACGCTGGGGATCGCGGGCATCGGGCTGATGAACATCATGCTGGTGAGTGTGCAGCAGAGGACGCGGGAGATCGGCGTCGAGAAGGCTCTGGGCGCACGGAAGCGACACATTCTCTTCCAGTTTCTGGCCGAAGCGATGGTCATCACCGGGGTCGGTGGTCTCGGCGGCATCATTCTGGCGTTTACTGTTAGCAAGCTCGTAGGGGGAATCACGTTCTACAGTGCGATTGCCAAGAATGGGAGCGCGGCGGATATCTATCTGCTGATCTCCCCGAACATCGTCATCATCGCGACGTCCGTGCTGGTGGGCGTGGGTGTCGTGAGTGGGATGATTCCGGCGATCCAGGCGGCGAATCTGGATCCAATCGAGGCCCTTCGGTACGAGTAGTCCCCCGTACTTTTTGGGCAAAATATTAGGAAGATTAGACTTAAGTCCGGACCTCCCGTTTGGCATCTACTTAGAAACAGAAAAGCCCCGAGGTGTTCCTCGGGGCTTTTCTTAGCTCTGATTAAAGTCTAGCAAATTGGAGGTAATTAATCGGCACTATGAATGTCGTTGATTATGCATAGCTTGTCGGCATTTGGGACTTGACAGCTTTTGAGGCGGATTTAGCTGTGGAAAAGTGGGAAGATGGCGCCCTGTTCGGTTCGGTGGACCCGGATCAGGAAGACATTTTGAGCGTGGGGCACCGAGATTGAACCACGAAGAGCTATATCTCTGGATTGGTGGTGAACAGTAGATGCTAGAGTGGGTAACTCACATATCTGAACGGCGAACATGACCAGATCTATTCAACTTCCGGAGAAGAAGTCGTGGATTTATGTGCTTGTAATGGGTCTGTACAGCGTGATGACCGCATTATTTCTGATTGGAGTTATCACGCTCTTTATCTCCGGCAACAAACTTGCCGCTCACGATTTCGTCAGCTATTGGAGCGCAGGCAAACTTTTAGTTGCCGGCAGTAATCCGTACGACCCGACAACAGTAGGCACGCTCGAATTCGCGTCGGGCTTCGATCGAAGTGCGTATCCGCTCATTATGCGAAATCCGCCTACGGCGCTACTGATTACGCTTCCATTTGCAGGGTTGAGCTTGAGAATCGCGTCGCTGGTCTGGTCGCTTTTATCGGCCAGTTCGCTTGTGCTTGCCATATATCTGATTCAAAGCAGGTATGAGGCCAGCGACAAAATCCTCTTCCTATTTGGAGTGTCGTTTGGTCCTGCGGTCCTATGCCTTCTCTCAGGCCAGACGGCTATTTTTGTTCTCCTTGGATATTGCCTGTTTCTTTCTCTCTATCGAACATCGCCATTCTGGAGCGGGTGCAGCTTGTGGTTATGCGCACTGAAGCCCCATCTATTTCTGCCTACAGCTGTCGTTATGACGTTATGGGCGCTCTATAGAAGAAACTACAAATTCCTCATTGGGATAGCGTCAACAATCGCAGTATCCAGCGCCGTCGCAGTGAAATACGATGCGTCGATCTTCTCGCACTACTGGGCGATGCTATCGAATCCGGAACTCAGTCGAGAATTGGTGCCATCCGCTGCGATCCTCCTGAGGCGGATGCTCCCGAACTCAGTGAGATGGGTTCAGTACCTTCCCGCCATTATCGGATGCGTCTGGGCTGCTTGGCTCTTTCAACGTAAACGTGAGGTATGGAAGTGGGAAGATCAGGGGAGCATTGTTCTATTGGTTTCTTTAGCAGTTGCTCCTTATTCATGGATTAGCGATCTCACGATTGCGGTACCTGCGCTGCTCTTCGCGACACTACGATTTGATCGTCAGTTTGCCCTCGTCATGGCTTTATTGACGTCATCGGTTGAATTGATGACGATCTTTCATCCAAATCTGCACGCGCCTATCTATGCCATCTTCGCCCCGGCATGTCTGGGGTTTTATGTCTGGACTATGCATCGAGCCACAGATGTGCAGCGTCAGCTCGCTCCAAATCACGAAATAAGCGTATAGGACTGGACATCCTCCCTGATCGCTCAGAACGCGAACAGCTGAGTTTCCATTGATCATTGATCATCTCGTGGCGCTGCGGCTGTCGCGGACGAGGTCTTCGACGTCGCCTATTTTGTCGATCACGAGGTTGAGTTTCCGGGAGAGAGCCTGAATCTCGGATTCGGCGCGACGGTTGACATCGAAGTCGAGTTCGCTGCGGAGGCGGTCCTTAGTGTCCTGGCGGTTTTGGCTCATCATGATGACGGGCGCCTGGATCGCGGCGAGCATGGAGAGAAAGAGGTTGAGCAGGATGAAGGGGTAGGGGTCCCATGTGTGACGCTTGGCGAAGATGTTGATGCAGGTGTAGACGACGAGGGTGACAAGGAACGAGATGATGAAGCGCCACGACCCGCCAAAGCGTGCGACAACGTCGGCGATGTGATCGCCGATGGTGGCCTCTTCCTCGATGATCTCGTTGGCATTGCGCTGGGCGCGGATCTGGATGAGGCGCTGGGAGGCGTGGAACTGGCGGCCGAGGACGGTGAGCATATCAAGGCCAGCCATGGGCTTGCGCTTAACCAACTCGGTGATGTCGCCGCGGTCGAGCTCGATGCATTCGGTCTCTTCCATCGCCATGGCATTAGTAGTGTGTGGCGTCTCATCGAGCATGGAGGCAAAGCCGAAGAAGCCCCCGTGGGCGGGCTCGTCGACGAGCACCTCCTGCTGGTCTTCGTCGACGGTAGTGATGCGGACGCCGCCCGACATGAGGATGTAGGCTTTGTTGCCGGGCTCGCCGATCTTGAAGATGCGCTGGCGCGGAACGAAGCGGCGAATCTCAACCTGCGCGGCGAGGACGGCGAGCTCTTCATCGTCGAATAACTCGAAGAGGGGAACGTGCTTCAGTTCTTCGGGGGCGCAGTGCATGGCAGGTCTCACTTTTCCTTGAATTGGGAGGGTTCCGACCCGAAGATAGCAGAGAAAAGCCCTCCGTTGATTAAGGAGGGCTTTGTGTGGGTTACTGTCTGAGTTCTAGGGCCGGATCGACATAGCGTGATGGAAGATATTGTTGGGGTCGTACTTCTTCTTCACGTTCTGCAGAAATGGATAGAGGCCTTTGGTTCCGTAGTAGAGCTCGGGCCAGTAATCGTGCTGAAGCATGTCGACGTCGGGGTAGTTGATGTAGCAACCCTCGTACTGATCGCTCCAGAAGGGAGTTCCGGAGTACTTGGCGCCCGCAGGGGTGTTCGCGTAGAGATCAGTGAATAAGTCACGGATCCACTGGATGTGCCCCTCGTCCTGTTTGGGATCGGCCCAGCTGGCGATGAACTGGCACTTGAGGACGGAACTACGCTGGGCGACGGAGGTTTCCTCGAGCAGGTGTTTCTTGTTGACGGCGCCGCCGAAGGAGTCTGATAGAACGGTGCAGCCCTGAAGGCTGACGCCGGGGATGGTCCGGTTGAGGTGCTTGTAGAAGATGGCAGCCTCTTCGCGGGTGAATCCCTTGCGCATGTAGTTGGATTTGTACTTGTGCCGATTGCTGGGCGGGGGAGCGTTTGCCGGACGGTTACCGGGGCGTGCACCGCCACCGCCGCCTGCTCCGCCGTTCGGAGCGTTGGCTTCGATCCAGCTCATCTTATTGAGGGTATGCTGAGCGAGACAGACGGGACTGCCGACCGCATTGGGCTCCGGATGATGCTCTTCCATGACGGGATGGCGCGTGATCTCGGCTACGGGCTTGCACTCGTCGAAGACAGCTAGGTACTCCTCGACGACACGTGTGTCATTGACGGTGCCGTCGGGGTTGGTGAAGGTTACGCTGAGCGAGAGACGACCTGAGCTGCGATGATTGAGGCCGAAGATGGAGAAGAGTCCCCAGGTGTCGGGGTCCTGGCCGCGCGTCTCCCAGTAGTTGCCGAAGAGATAGAGGATGCGGGCGAAGCGCTCCTCGGTCATGTTCTCCCAGTCGAAGGAGACGCTACCGCGAAGTTGTTCGACGGGGGCCTTGGGCAGCTCGTCGAAGTAGAAGTTGGTGACGATGCCGAAGTTGCCGCCGCCAGCGCCGCGGAGAGAGCGGAGAAGATCGGGCTCGTGTGTCTTGTCGACGTGATGGATGTGAGCTTTGCCTGCGGCGTCGATAGTCACGACTTCGGCGGCTGTGACCCAGTCAGGAGTGACGCCATGGAGGCGCGAGAGAAGACCATATCCGCCGCCGGTGATATGGCCGCCGGCTCCGACAGGGGCGCAGGTTCCGCCGGGAATGGTGACCAGGTCTCGCTTGTAGAGGTCCGTGTAAGCGCGGCCGAGTGTGGAGCCAGCTCCGAGACGGTACTTGGGGCCGTTGGCCGGGGGCTCGGTGCTGGTCATCATAGAGACGTCAATGATGGCTCCGCCGGGGTTGTTGTCGACGAAGTCCTCGTAACAATGGCCGCCTGAGCGGACGGTGGGGCGCAGGCCCTGATGGATGAAGCGCTCCAGGGCCTCGGCTATGTCATTGGCGTTGTCGCAGAGAGCGATGCGGCTGGCACGGTCGGCGGCGGTGGCGGGGAAGCGGGCGTTCTGCCCGTGGTAGAGGCGGTCAAAGCGGACGTCGCCGGAGGTGACAATCTCAATAGACATAGGGGAATCTCTTTGCAGGCCAAGATAGCAGAGAGCGGTGAGGGATTGAATCGGGCAAGAGACCTAGAGCGGCTAGTTGTCAGTACTCTCGCGTTTGTAGGGTTTTTGCATGAGGGCTCGGGCTTCGTTGATGGCGCCCTGAGTGTTGTCGTTGGTCTGGACGGCGAGGCGGTACTCGTTGACGGCGCGGTCGCGCTGGCCGGTAACGTCGAAGATGCGTCCGAGCTCGATGTGACTCCAGACCTCGACCCATTTGGGATCGCCGTCGCCGCGTAGGGCATCGCGGAAGGAGTTGGCTGCGGACTGGTAGTTGCGCTGCATGAAGAAGACTTCGCCGATGCGGTAGGCAGCGAGGGAGCTGGCCTTGTTGGCGTCGAGGGCCTTTTGATACTCGATCAGACCAGCGGTGAGGTCGCCCTGGGCCACCTGCTGCTGGCCGCGGAGAACGGCGACGCGGACAGCGAGGTCGGGGGTGGACTTCAGGAGCCAGTTTTGCGGGTCGATGGAGATGCGGCGGGGACGGCCGAAGGTCTCGATCGAAAACTGACTCTCCATGCCAGTGACGTCGACGCGGCGAATCTCGGTTTTGCCATCGGTCTCGATGCGTAGCTCGACGGGCATACGGAAGAGGTCGAGGTCCTGGGCGATGGAGCCGACCGTTCGGAAGCCCTTGTTATTGCCGAGGCGGAAGACGGTGTACTTGTTGGTGAAGGTGGGGGCTCCAGTACCGTCGACCCACTGAGCGAAGAAGGATGTGAGCTGGAGCTGAGACTGCGCGTCGGCCACGGTCTGGAGATTGGAGGTGCGGACGCCTTTGTCGGTGTACTGCGAGAGCACGCCGCGCAGGAACTTGATGAAGGCATCGTCGCCCATTTCCCAGCGGAGCATGTGGAAGACCATGGCTCCTTTTTCGAGGGTCATGGACTGGAACTGCGGGGAGAAGGGATCGAGGCGGCCTACGGTGGCGAGGGGCTCGGTGTCGTAGGCGAGGGCTCCGGCCTGGACGTCGGTGACGGCGGATTGGAAGGCGGTCTTGCCAGCGGAGTCCTCGACGTACATGAGTTCGGCATAGCGGGACATGCCGTTTGTGATCCAGGCGTCGTTGAGGGTGGCGGGGGAGACCTCTGAGCCCCACCACTGGTGGGCGAGGGTGTTGGCGAGGAGGCGGGAGTAGGTCTTGCCTGCAACGCGCGCGCCGGAGAGGCCAGCGATCTCAGGGGCCCAGGTCGCGGAGACGGTGTCGGCAGGTAGCTCGACGAGGTTGATGTGCCCGCTCTCAGGCTGGCCGAAGGTGGTGGTGAAGAATTCGAACTGCTTGGCGGCGTCCTGGGCTAGGGTGATGGCGGCCGCCTTGCGCGGTTCGGTGACGAAGATGCGGATGTTGTTGATGCCGGGGGCTGTGATGGGTTCGAGGTACTTGCCAGCGATGATGGTTCCCGGGAAGCCGGGCTTGGCCCAATTGAAGGTGTACTCGGTGCGGTTGCCGGGAAGGCTCTTGGGGGCGGCGATGCCGGAGCCGGAGCCGACAACGCGCTCGTCACCGGGGACGCGGATGTGCATCTCGGCTGTGAAGCGGTTGGTGTAGAGACCGACCATCGGGAACCAGCGGCCGGGGTAGAGCAGGACGCTGATGGGGTCTTCGACGGAGGCGAGCTTGATGCCTTCAACAGGGCTGGTTTCTGCGCCTTTAAGGACGCCGGAGTACTCGAAGATCCATGTAGCGGAGGTGCCCTTAGGCATTGGGGTGGCGAGCGTGAAGCGAATGGTGGAGTTGGTGGTGAGGCGCTCGGCTTCGAGGGGCTTCTTGAATCCGTCAGTGACCTTAGTGAGTTGCAGGCCGTTATTTAGCTCGAAGACCGGAGCGGTGAGGTCTTCCAGGGCGGTGAAGGTGACCAAGGCGGTTGCGGAGAGCTTGTTGTCGGCTGGGTAGAGGTCGGCCGTGATGATGTAGCTGGTGACCTGAAGCTGTGGCCGGGCGGGAGCGCCCCAAACCGTCGCCGTGAGGAGCAGGAGGAAGGGAGCCAGAAGTGCAAACTGAGTACGAAAATTTCTCGCTAAAGCGCGCATGAAGGCGAAGGTCCTCAACAACATGGTACTGCTATGCGCCCACTGGACGCGTGGGCTGTTTGGTTAGACGCTTGGGGATGAAAATCGGCCACTTCGGGCAGGTTGTCAAGGGGTTTGCCCTAGTTACAGAAGGATGGACGCGGGCTGAAGGAGGAGGGCGTCGACCGCGTTGGCGACCTGGGCGATGGAGCTGGTTCCGGTGGCGGGAAGGAGGCGTCGGCGGAGACTGGCGAGGTCGGCGATCATCTGAGCGCGCTCGGGGGAGTTGTCGAGGAAGGGGCGGAGGGCAGCGGCGACGTTGGCGGCGGTGAAGTTGTCCTGGATGAGCTCGGGGACGATGCGGCGGCCGGCGATGAGGTTGACCATGGCGATGGGGAGGTTGCCGTGGGAGTCTAGGCCGGCGGACCAGACTTCGGGTGGGTATTGGACGAGGCGCTTGGCGAGTTGGAAGGTTAGTGGGGAGACTTTGTAGACGACGACGAAGGGGTTGCCGATAACGGCGGCCTGGACAGTGGCGGTTCCGCTGGCAACGATGGAGGCTCGGGCGTGGTGGAGGGCTTCGCGGGCATCTCGCACGAGGGTGATGCGTGGAGGGTTTGACTGTGCCAGATAATGCTCGCCCAACTCCTCTTCAAAGAATTCCAACTGTTTCTCTGTAATTGTTTTGGCGATTGGCAAGAGATATTCGTAGCCGTTACCAAGTTTGTATGCTGCTCGAATCATGCTTGGAAGATTGCTGTAAATTTCGCTCATGCGACTTCCTGGCAAGAGAGCAATCCAAGGTTTTTCAGTATCGATTCGATATGTGATATCGCCGTTTTCCTGCGGTACAGACCATTGGGTTAGCGGCGTTGCATCTTTAAATTCGGGAAGGCCGGAACTGAAATACCAGTGACGTTGTGGTATCGAGGAGATGGTGTCGGCATATTGCTCACGCGTCGAAGTAGGAAGCGGAAGCTCGGCTAACGGGTGACCGGTGAACGTCGCGTTGACGTGACGGTTGCGGTAAAAGGTCTCCTCGAAGGGGAAGATAACCATCATGCGATCGACGCGCTGCTGGACCCAGCGGAGGCGGCGGCGCTTCCATGCCCAGAGTTGCGGGCTGACGAAGTAGATGACGGGTATGTTGAGAGCTTTGAGCTCGCGAGCGAGGCGGAGGTTGACGTCGGGGAAGTCGATGAGGACGGCGGCGGAGGGGCGGCGCTGTTTGATGGAGGCTACGAGTCGGCGGTAGGAACCGTAGACGCGCGGGGCGTGTTTGATGACCTCGGTGATTCCCATGTGGGCTACGTCTTCGGCGCGGACGATGCGCTGCTGGCCTGCCGATTCCATCTCGCGGCCGCCCAGGCCGAAGAAAGTGGCGCTGGGATGGCGGCGGAGGAGTTCAGCGATGAGCTGTGCGCCGTAGTGATCGCCGGAGGCCTCGCCGGCAGAGAGGAAGATGGTCGGGTTGGAGGTGGTGGCGATGGCACCAGTGTAGATTCTTCTCGGAGGGATTGCATGGCGAGTAGCGTGAAGCGTTTTCGCGCGGTGCTGGAGCCGCTGCAGGGTGGACTGGGTTGGGTGGTGGCTCGTGTGCCGTTCGATGTGAACAAGACATGGAAGAAGATGATTCGGTTGCGGGTGAAGGTAGAGATCGGTGGCGAGGTTTTTCGCACGTCGCTGTTTGTGTTTTCCGACCCGAAGCAGGGTGGGCACTTTGTTCTGGTGAACAAGAAGATGCAGAAGGCCGCGGGGGTGAAGGTGGGTGGAATGATCGACCTTGCGGTGGAGCCTGACCTGGACGAGAGGGAGACGGAGATACCTGCGGAGCTGGAGAAGATCTTCAAGAAAGAGAAGGCACTCAAAAAGTGGTATGGGGAGCTGAGCTATTCGATCAGACTCTATCTCGCGAGGATGATCGTGGATGTAAAGAGCGCCGAGGCGAGGAAGCGGCGCGCAGAGCAGACGGCGGAGCGAATGCTGATGGCGATGGAGGGAGAGAAGGTGCTGCCTCCGATCCTTGAGGTGGCGTTTCGCAAGCATCCGCGAGCGAAGGAGGGGTGGAAGAAGATGACCGATGTGCAGCGGCGGGGGCATCTGCTGGGTGTGTCGTATTACCAGAGCCCGGAGGCTCGGGAGAAGAGGGCGGGGAAGGTGGTGGAGGAGTGTCTGAAGGTGGCGGAGAAGAAAGCAGAGTAGTTAGAGCTCCGCCTGGGGGCAGGTTGACCATGGCACAAAGAAAGGCGCATGCTCTGCGCCAGTAGCTAGGCCCCTTTCGGAAGTTGAGAGGTGGTTTATGAGACGGTTTGCTCTGGCGGTTATTTTGCTTCTCGGTACGCTCCCAGTCGTTGTGAGGGCAGATACTCTAAGGACATTTTCACTCGATGGATCGAACTCAGAAGGGCACCTCGGCGGCGTAGTCACGATCGATACAACGACGGGTATTCCTCTCACTGGTTCCATCGATTTTGTCTATGCGGCTTCGGGAACTCCATTTGCGGACCCCAGTCAATCTCTTCACATGCATCTGTCGGGGCAATTTACCAGTGGCAGTTGCAACGATTGCCTGAACTACCCGAATACACGCTCCTTCAGCATTGGGCCCAGCAACTCGGACGGGTCTTCGTTGTCGTCCGTGCTGTCGACGCCAACGAGTTTGGTGAATTACATGGGCGGTCCTCTTTGTTTTCGACCCGGTTGCGACCCGGAGGCGTTCACAACGTTCTTGTTCTCCAACGTGCCTTATCCACCGGGTACATTCAATGGCGTGCAGTATCCTGCGGGGACTCTGGGCGGTGGCGAGTCTTTTTTCAACGCGAACCTGACGCTGGTCAGTGAGGTTGTTACTCCGGAGCCCGCGACGTGGATGTTGATCGGTACTGGTTTGCTTGGGTTGGGCTGTGCGGTGAAGCGAGAGTTGTCGTCTCGTTGTAAAGGAAAAAAGAGGCCGCCGTGCTGGTTCACGGCGGCCTTCGCTATTGTCTGGGCTCGGGGTGCATCAGCCCTGGTCCTGATGGAGAACACGGTAGCTCTCGCCACCTCGCGACCAGACGAGCAGGAGCACATCCTGTCCGGTTGGAATTGTGTGAACGGTATCGACAGCCTGCTTTGCTGAGTCGACATTCTTACGGTTGACCTGCACGATGATGTCGCCGGGTTGAAGGCCGGCATCCTCGGCCGGGCTGCCGGGACGAACGCTCTGGATGGCAGCTCCCTTGATGTTGTCGGGCAGGTTGAGTTGCTGACGGATGTCCGGTGTGACGTCTGACATGGCAAGGCCGAGCTTGCCTTGCTGCGGCGCACCGTTGTTGTCGTCGCCGCCATCGGTGCTGGCAATTTGGTCCTTGGCATTGTACTCACCGACCGTGAGGTCGATGTTCTGGGTGTGGCCGTTACGCAGGATGCCGAGCTGCACCTTCGTTCCGGGAGTGGTTCCGGCGATGGCGAGCTGGAGGTCACTGCCGTTTGTCAATTTCTTACCGTTGAGCTGCTGGATGACGTCGCCGTTCTGCAGGCCTGCACGTGCGGCGGGGGAGTTGGGTGTGACCTGAGCAACGATTGCGCCGTTCGCATCATTGAGATTGAAGAAGTGCGCATTCTCGGGGGTGACATCGTTCATGCTGATGCCGAGGTAGCCGTGGTGGACGCCGCCGGTCTTAATGATCTGATCGGCAGTGGCCTTGGCGACCTGTGCGGGGATAGCGAAGCCGGCGCCAGCGAATGAACCGGAGTTGGAGATGATGAAGGTGTTGATGCCGACGAGTTCACCGTGTGAGTTGACGAGCGCTCCACCGGAGTTGCCGGGGTTGATGGCGGCGTCGGTCTGGATATAGCCGCCGAGCTTACGGGCGTCGTCGGAGTAAGGGTTCTGGCGGTTGACCGCGCTGACGATGCCGCGGGTGACGGAGAACTGGAAGTAGCCGAAGGGGCTGCCAAAGGCCAGGACGGTCTGGCCAGGGTGGAGCTTCTCAGAGTCGCCCCAGGACATGAACGGCAGATCCTTGGAGTCGACCTTGATGACGGCGAGATCAGTGAGTTTGTCGGAGCCGATGACCTTGGCGGTGAGGACGCGGCGGTCGTTCATGGTGACTTTGATCTGTGTGGCTCCGTCGACGACGTGGTTGTTGGTGACGATGTAGCCGTCGGGGGAGATGATGACGCCGCTGCCGATGCCGTGCTGTAGGGGCTGCTGCTCAGGTGCCATGCGGCGACCGCCACGACCGTTGCCTTGGGGATTGCCGAAGAACTGGGAGAAGCCGGGGGGTAGATCTTGAGGGTCGATGCCTTGCATCTGGACCTGCTGCTCTTCGCCGCCGCGCGAGGTGACGGCGACGTTGACGATAGCCGGCGTGACGCGGGCGGCGAGCGCCTCCATGGCGTTGTCCATGGAGGTGAGGGCGGAGACGCTTTGGTCGTCGAGGGGAGCAGCGGAGACGGCGAAGGCGTGAACGTTGTTGGCATGAATTGCGAAGGCCGAGGCGAGGACGGCGGTGGCGGCAGCGATTCCGGCGGGGAGAGCAATTCTCCTAGCGCCTGCGACTAATTGATTAGTTGACGTGGACATAGTGCTCCTTCTTGCGGGTGATGGAGATGACTACAGTTGGACGATCAGCCAGCCGTCTCCGAAGGGGACCGCGGCGTAGGTGGGCGAGAACTCGGTGGTGACATAGTAGGCGCGGACCGTATTGTTGCGAACATCTGGCACGCGCTGATGAGTGGAGGTACGGAGCATCTGCGGCTGTTTGATAGGCCCGGGGCGGTGTGATTGCTTCGGTGCGGGCTTGGTGGAGCTATTGGAGGTGGATTTCGCGGATGGATTTCCCGAAGGGATTGTTGCTTTGAGAAGTGTGGCGTGAGGTTGATTGGACGCGTCCTGTTTGTAGACGACGGGGATGGCCGATGTTGGGGCGGTGGAGCGGAAGACGGTATCGGCGCCGGATGCCATGGGAACGACCGGGTTGGCGAAGCTGACAAGGTGGGGCGCGTGTGCAAGCTCAACGGTGCCGGCGGTGAGGGCGACGGTGAAGGCGGCGATGGAGGCCCGGGTGTAGGCGGGTGAGAGTTTGCAGATGGGGCTGAGCAGGGTGTGGACGCGGCGGGCGAGTTCGGACTGGCGGCTCCATGCGGAGAGCGCGAGGGAGAGGCGGCGCGAGTTGAGGCGGTGCTCGGCGAGGCGGGTGAGGCAGTGCGCGTAGTCGAGGGGTGCGTCAGTGCGAGCGATGACGCCGGCGTCGCAGGCGAGCTCGCGCTCGAGGGAGAGGCGGCGATCGGCGAAGAGGAGTGCAGGGTTGAGAGGGAAGAGCGCGAGGGCGAACTTCTGTGCGAGGTTGATCCAGTCGTCGCGGCGACGAAGGTGCTCGCACTCATGAAGGACGATCTGGTGGAGGTCGGACTCAGTCAGCGTGCTGTAGAGGGAGTGAGGAACGAGGAGTCGCGGAGAGAAGAAGCCGATGACGCATGGGGTATCGACGTCGATGGAGGTGCAGAGCGCGATGTTGCGGCGCGTGCTGTCGATAGTTGCGCGGATGGCGTCAGGCGCGGCGATGGGTGTGGCGCGCTCCCAAATGCGGAGCAGCCGGGTAGTTTGGGCGGAGAATTGAACGAGGCGCGCGATGGTGAGGAGTAACCAGAGCACGGCGATCGCGACTGCCCAAATGGGCGAGATGTGAACGACCGCCGAGGGTGCGAGGCCGACGGGCGATGTCGGGATGCGGAGATGCAACAGAGGCATCGCGACAACGAGCGCAAAGGTGAGCGTCCAGATTGTGAAGCGAATTGAGGCTGGGATCCGTGAGAAGAGGCGGAGACCAAGGGCTACGGCGGCGGTGATGACGAGGCCCTGCCAGAGGCCGGCGACGAAGGTTTCTGCGATGAAGCGTGCTAGCTGCGGGAGGATGTTCGCCATCACTAGGACTCCTCCGATTCGGCGGCGGCTTCGGCCTGGGCGATTGCTTCCTTGAGGCGCTGGAGTTCTTCGGCGGTGATGTCGCTTTCGCCAAGGAGGGAGAGCATGAGGCGCTCGCGGGAGTTGTCGAAGAAGCGGTGGAGGATGTGGCGGACCTCGGAGCGGCTGGCATCGTACTCAGCGACGCAGGGGCTGTAGAGGAAGGCCCGACCCTCGTGGCGGTGTTCGACGTAGCCCTTTTGTTCGAGGATGCGGACGGTGGTTAGGACAGAGGTGTAGGCGAGAGGCGCGTGCGCAGGCATCGCAGAGA